>Ga0209553_1000542_pt1 | contig 19551 bp, 22 predicted proteins | sample LauGreFBDMM110DN_2_FD_188217 | JGI IMG/M metagenome (GOLD analysis project Ga0209553, IMG submission 188217) | Freshwater lake microbial communities from Lake Michigan, USA - Fa13.BD.MM110.DN (SPAdes) (version 2) | ecosystem: Environmental > Aquatic > Freshwater > Lake | place: Lake Michigan...
GCTGTAGAGATGGCGCATGCGGCGGAGTGTGGGTTGGTGTGGACCAGGCGCTGGCGTGGTGCGGTGAGTGGTGTGCCAAATCCGGATTGTAGGCAGTGTGCAACTTCCGCCTGTTACGCGCATCAAATCTCTGCGAACACCAAACAAAAGCGGTCTTTGGCCTGAAGCAAATGGTTGGTGGGGGTGAGCACAAAGTAGTACTTGACGAGGGTAGTTTCAGGGTGTACTATGTCGAAGTGGATTAGGTTTTAATGGTTGGTGGGGGTGAGCACAAAGTGGTACTTATTATGCGTGGGTCTAGGGTGTACTATGTCGAAATGGATTGGGGTTTGAATTTCCTATACGTCTATACCTTGCGGAGGCTAAACCCATGATTGAAATCAAACGTAAACGCATATTCGATAACCACAGCCACATTGGCCCGGTAGCGGGCGCCGCCTATTACGGCCTGCCCCAACCTGTAAAGCCAACCACCGACTACGACACCACCGAGCAATACCTCAACGGTATGCGCGAGAACCATGTGGATCGCGCATTGGTGATGTCCAACTATGGCTATCCGGACTCAGCGCAACCGTTTACTCTTAACCCCCTCGTCGCCGAAAGCGCCGCAAAGAATGATGGCCTGCTTGGCGCGATTTGGGTCTCAGCCTTGCCCAAGGACAAAGACCGCACGGCGGAGGCTCTCAAGTTGGTTGGGTCGAAAGGCCTCGTGGCGCTCAAGACCACCTGTCTGCTGGGCGGCACGTTCAATCCGGAGCAATGGGATGCTGATGACACCGTATTATGGGAAACGATTCTGAAGACTGCGGCTGACCAGGATATGCCCCTTCACCTTCACACCAGCCCGGGCGGCGGCTCCGATATTGATAACGCCTTTGCGATGGTGCGCAAATATGGCAAGCAGGCCAAAATTCACCTTGTGCACATGGGCGGCGGCGTGAGCGGCCATATTAAGTTTGTCCCGCGCTTCTTTGAATTACTGGAAGAGGGCTATCAGATTTATACCGACTCGTCCTGGGCGGTCGGCTTTGGGTCCACCTGGTTGCTCAAAGAGATTGAAGCGCGCGGCGTGGGCGGCGACCGCTTCCTGTTTGGCTCCGACATCCCGTGGAGTGATTTTGCCTCTGAGTATTGGAAGATTGAAGGCGCGCCAATCTCGGACGAGTTGAAAGAAAATATATTTTGGAATAACGCCGAACGGCTGTATAGTCAGTTCTGGTAAATCCGGGTTACGTGCATAGCGGGCTGACGGAACGGCGGCCTGTTGAGCAAGTTTTTATCCACCCGTTCCAATTTCACATAGGAGAATTACACATGGCTATGGTTTCTGTTCCCAAACCCCAGGCAGGCGACCGGCTGGTCAACCTGGACGAAAAGCTTTTCCCCGACCACAAGGCCGAAGCCGGGCAACGCGCGCTGGTGATGATGCACACTGTGCCCTTTGAAGGCTCGGTGGGGCTGGTGAACATGCTCACCACTACCCGCATCAACCGCAAAGGCTTCGACACCAGCTTCGGCCTCTACGGGCCGGGCGTGCTCATGGCCGCCGCCGGCCGGGGCTTCCCCAACGTCGGCGATGAAGGCTTTCCCGGCAACCTGGCCGTCAACCGCCAGCTGGTCACCATGATGAAGGAAGGCGTGAAAGTCTATGCCTGCCGCTTCGCCATGGTCGGCCTGTACGGAATGCGCGAGAGCGACTTGATGGACGGCATCATCCCCTTCCACCCGCTCGATGTGCTCGACATCACGATTGACCACTGGAAGACCGGCTCGCTCATCCTGAGCACCTGGACGCTGTAATTTATTTCCCACAGTCGCCCATTGCCCAGCGCCGTCGGGGAATGGGCGACTGACTTTATTTGAGGCCCGAAACATCATGCAATCCGTCATCATTGAGCTTCAAAGCCTCGGCGCGCGGATTGAGGTGCCGGTGGAAAATCGCGGGCGGCGCGGTGGCGCTGGGCCATCGGACGACAAAGCCTTCATGTTGGCTGGCGTCGCCGCGATGGTGCCTACCCTCGGCGGCTTCGCCCAGACCTCGCCCTTTGCCGTGGTAGATGACGGTCAGGGCGGCTACTCTCTCACCCGCGATGGCCTCGTGGTCATGCCGGTCGAGTTCGCCCCCACCCCCAAGTTCTACAGCCTGAAAACCAAAGACGGCATCGCCTATTCCAAACTCGCCGTGTTGCATGGCCGCGATGTGCTGGCCACCACCGTCTCGCAACGCTGTGTGCGCTGGCGCAACGAGGGCGAGCGCTGTCACTTCTGCGCCATCGAACGCTCGATGGAAAGCGGCGACACGGTGGGCCTCAAGACCCCAGAGCATCTGGCCGAAGTGGCCGAAGCCGCCATGCGGCTGGATGGCATCCAACACATGGTGATGACGACGGGCACGATCAACTATACCGATATGGGCGTGAAGTATCTGGCCAAGTGCACCGCCGCCATTAAGCGCGTGGCCGACATTGGGATTCAAGTGCAATTTGAGCCGCCGCAAAACTTGGACGACATGCTCCTGCTCAAAGACGCGGGCGTGGATACCGTGGGCATTCACCTGGAAAGCTTCAGCCAGGCCACCCGCGAGCGCATCTCGCCCGGCAAGGCCACCATCAGCATCGCGCGTTACTTTGAAGCCTTCCGCCGCGCCGTCGAAATTTTCGGCCACAACCAAGTCTCCAGCTACATCATCGCGGGCTTTGGCGACGACGCCGAGACCATCATCGAAGGCGCGCGGCAAATGGCCGAAATCGGCGTCTACCCCTTTGTCGTGCCACTGCGCCCCATCATCGGTACGCTCTTGCAAGACGCCATCACGCCCGACCCGGCGTTCATGCAACCGATTTACAAACGGGTCGCGGCCAACAATCTCAAATACGGCCTGAGCTACCGCAACAGCAAAGCCGGTTGTACGCGGTGCGGCGCGTGTTCCGGCGTGATTGCCTATGAGTGATCGCCCTTCCGACCGGATCGAAGCGAACGGCACGCTCTTCAAAATTGCTGAAACCGCGGCAGAGAAACAGGGCCACTTCGCCATCCGCCACGCCGTGTTTGTGGAAGAACAGAAGCTCTTTGATCAAACGGATGTGGATGAGATTGGTGAACACGCCCTGCCCCTGGTGGCGGTGGACCGCCTCACCGGTGAAGTGACCGGGGCAGTGCGGGTGTATTGTGACCACGACGATGTGTGGTACGGCGCGCGGCTGGCGGTGGCATCCGCGCACCGGCAGAGCGCGGCCTCCATCGGCGCTAATTTGTGTCGGCTGGCCGAGCAGGTTGTGGCGACGCGTGGCTGTAACACCTTTCTGGCGCGGGTGCAGTCGCAAAACGTGATTTTCTTCCGGCGGTTGCGCTGGACGCTGCTGGGTGAACCGTTTGATTACCACGGACAACCCCATCAATTAATGCAGGCCTCGCTGGCGTGCAAGGCCCAGCTTTTGGCGGAGGCTCAATCGCACCCATGACGGCGGGAGCATGTTGAAGGCTCCCTTGTCGGACATCGTTGCGAAATTGCGGGCCGCGCCCGCTTGGCAACGCAAACACGAAATTGAACTGCTGGCTCAACCCGATACTGTGCTGATGGTTGATGGCCGGCCTGTGCTCAACGGCGACGACACCGCCGCCATTGAGACTGAGTCAGGCACATTGCTGTTCGCGGCGGAGGTCATCTATCCACCGTTAGTCGAGGCCGACCCATATCAGGCTGGCCGCGCGGCGGTGCTGGCCAATGTCAATGATGTGTACGCGATGGGCGGTTGCCCGCTCGCGCTGGTGAATACGATTCTGGCCCGTGACACCCAAGTGGCCAGCGAAATTTTGCGCGGCCTGCGCGATGGATGCCGGCGCTATGGGGTGGCCCTCGTCGGCGGTCATTTGACGGCCACCGGCCCGGTCAACTCGGTTTCAGCCAGCATCTTGGGCCGAGCAAAAAAGGTGTTGAGCAGTTTCAACGCCCGGCCCGGCGATGTGATTTTGCATGTCATCAATCTGCGCGGACAACTCCATCCGCGTTTTGCCTTTTGGGATTGCTCATCGCATTTGGCCGATGAAGAACTGCGAACGGATTTGAAGCTACTTCCGCGCCTCGCCGAACGCGGTTGGTGCGATTGCGCCCGTGACATCAGCATGGCGGGGGTGCTTGGCTCGGTGTTGATGGTGGCCGAACTTTCCGGCGTTGGCGCTGAGATTGATCTAAATGCCCTGCCCGCGCCCGCGCCCGAGGCCGCACGCGAGCGCTACTTAGATTGGCTGATGGCCTTTCCAAGTTACGGCTTCATCCTGTGTGTGCGCCCAGTCCACGCCGAGGTGGTTCAGGCTCAATTTGCTGAACGCAACATTTGTTGTACACCCATTGGCGCTGTCACCGATGTGCCGCATGTGATGGTGCGGCGGGGGGGCGAAGTTGCCATGTTGTGGGACTTCAGCCAAGAGACCTTTATCGGGCTGTCTTCCGTTTCCAAGCACGTCATCGAATAAGAGACTTTATTGGAAATAAAAATCTTGCAACGAATTTCTCGAACTCACACGAATTTTACGTTATAATCCGTAACGTGCGTTGCAGAAAGATTATTGTCGATAAAGTTCAAGATAACGGACCCCTATGAATAAAGTCGCCGTCGTCGCCGTTGGGGGCAATGCGCTGATTGTAGATGAGAAGCATCGCACCGTGCCGGATCAATACCTGGCCGCGGCCGAGTGTATGCGCCACATCGCCGAAATGATCCAGACCGGCTGGAAGGTGGTGGTGACGCATGGCAACGGGCCACAGGTCGGTTTCATCCTGCGCCGCTCAGAAATCGCGCGCCACGAACTGCACGAAGTCCCGTTGGACTCATGCGGCGCGGACACCCAGGGCGCGATTGGCTATATGTTCCAACGGGCGCTCCACAACGAGTTCAAGCAACGCGGCCTCAACCGGCAGGCCGTCACCGTAGTCACCCAAGTGCTGGTGGACAAAAATGCCCCGGAGTTTCAGAAGCCCTCCAAACCCATCGGCTCCTTCATGTCGGAGGCTGACGCTCAAGTGAAAATGGCGAAAGAGGGTTGGACGATGGCGGAGGATGCCGGGCGTGGCTGGCGGCGCGTGGTGGCTTCACCCTTACCCCAGCGTATTATCGAGCGCGATGCGATCCAAGCGCTCATTGAACAAGACTTTGTTGTGATTGCCGTCGGCGGGGGCGGTATCCCCGTGATTGAAAACGAACACGGCGACCTGCTGGGGATGGAAGCGGTGATTGACAAAGATTACGGCGGCGCGTTAATGGCGAACAGCCTGCCAGCCGAGATCTTCATCATCGCCACCGCGGTCGAGAAGGTCGCCATCAACTTCAACAAACCCAATCAGCAATGGCTCGATCGGCTCACCGTGGCCGAAGCGCAACAGTATTTAGCGGAGAGCCACTTTGCCAAAGGCAGTATGGAGCCAAAGATCAAAGCCGCGCTCCAGTTTATCGAGCGCGGCGGCCAAGCCGCCATCATCACCAACCCGGAGAACCTCAGCCGCGCACTGGCAGGGGAAACCGGCACCCGCATCGAAAGGACACCATAATCCTATGCCCAAACGCGTCGTCGTCATCGGGGGTGGGAGCGCCGGAACCGGCGCGGCCACCCTTGCCATCCAAACCGACCGCTCGCTTGACGTTACCCTGCTGACCGAGTTCGAGGACATCGCCTACAGCCCGTGCGGTATCCCCTATGTCTTCGGGCGCGAAGTGGCGTCCATGAACGATCTCTTCCTGAAGGGCAAAGAGTTTTACGCCGACATGGGCCTCAAGCTTCGCACCGAAGTTGTCGTCGAGCGGATTGATATTAATCAGCGTGTGGTTTACGCCACCACTGGCGAACAATTCCCGTTCGACATCCTCATCCTATGCACGGGTTGGGAATATGAAGTGCCCAATGTGCCCGGGGTGGATTTGGAGGGCGTGGTCTTCATCAAAAACATCCGCCGCGCGATGGAGATTGAGAAACAACTGGATAACGTCAAGAAGGCGGTGGTGTGGCAGGCCAAGCCGCTGGGCGTGGAATTGATCGAGGCCCTGCCCAAGCGCGGCATCGAGACGCATCTGGTGGATGCTGGTGGCTGGTTGCTGTCCGACTTCGCCGACCCTGACATGATGAAGCCTTTACAGGATTACCTCGTGGATCACGAACATGTCAAAATGCATTTCGGCACTATACTGGACGGTTTTCGCGGCCAGAACGGAAAACTCACTCACACCCTCACCAGCACCGGCGAGATTGAAACCGATATGGCCTTCCTCGTCGCGCCGATGAAGCCCGCCACCAAACTGGCCCAGAGCATCGGCGTGAAGACCGGCTCGACCGGCGCGATTGTGGTGGACAACCACATGCGGACGAACGTGCCGAATGTGTTTGCCGCCGGGGCGTGCGTCGAAACGATGCACGGCTTGCTCAACATCCCCATCAATTTAATTCAAGGCACCTATGCTTACTCCGAGGGACGCACGGCGGGCACCAATGCCGCTGGCGGCGATGCTTCGTATCAGCCTGTGTATGTGCCGTGGGGCTTGGGCGCAAAGGTGCAAGTGGGCGGCGCGCTGATTTCGGAGACGCTGGCCAAAGCCACTGGCACGCCCTATGTGGCCGCCACCGGGCTAGGCATCACCGCCGCGCGCTATCACCCCTCGCACGAGAAGATGATGGTCAAGTTGCTGTGCGACCCGCAGACGCATCTCATCATCGGTGCGCAGTTCACCGGCGGCGAGGGCGTGAAGGAACGCGCCGACTTTTTGGCGTTCGCTATACGCAAAGCCACCACAGTGGAAGAATTGGCGACGATGGAGAACGTGTACTCACCGGCCATTGGCGCGCTCAACGAACCAATTGCCACTTGCGCCAAGAATCTGCTCAACGTGCTTAAGCAACAGAGGAAGTAGCGATGCCGATCACCACCAAGCACCCCGCCCCGCCGACCTTTATGCAGAAGTTTCGCATGATTACGGAGGCCTATCTGACGCAAGTCGCCCAACGTGAGATGTTGCAAAAATATCCGGGCAGTGGCATGCCGCCCGCGCCCCAGAAGGGCTTCATTTACGCGCTATTGCCGTTCATCTTTTTGCCCGGCTACAAACTCACGCCCTGGCCTATCAAGAAGCGTTTGCTCGCGCTCTTCTTCGTCCATCCAGAACAACACTGGCCCGCCCGCCCCTGGGAGAAGCCCAAAGGTGAGTGAAAAAGACCCGCGCCGCCGCGTTGTGGTGCGGTGGCTGGGCGAGTATCGCACCGATGTGCAAGTGCGTGGGCGTCATCATCTTCAGGGCGACGAAACGCCCGAGTACGGCGGCAATGACACCGGCCCGATGCCGACCGAGCTACTGCTGGCCGCCGTCGGCTCGTGCATGTGTTTGGCCGTAGCGCACGTCGCGCGCAAACGGCGCCTCACCCTCTCACATATCGAAGTGGAGGTTGGCGCGGAAAAAGACATGCAGGCGTTTCGCTTCGACGACATCTACGTCAAAATCAAAGCCGACCTGCCGTCCGAGACTCTCACCCCGCTCATCGAGCAGGCCAGTCATTATTGCTTTGTCAGCAACACCATCCGACAGGGTTGCCCCATCCACTACTCCGCCGAAACTATCCTCAGCCAGTTGGCGCAAGCATAACTTGACCGCGCCCACGTTATTCCAAAGCCCGCTCGCCGTTATCACCGCCGGCCTCAGCGGCTTCACGGGATCACTGCAACGCCAAGACGTACCCGTCGTCGCGCTGGATTGGCGGCCACCGGCGGATGGTAATGAAGCCCTCACCGCCATTCTCACAGCGGTCTACGCCGATCCCGCGCTACTCGAAAAAATTGAAGCGGCCAATCGCGAAGTCCTAAGCCGCATCAGCGACTCGACGCCGCAGATTGTGGATGTGCTTCCTGCGCACGAGGCGCTCGGCCTCGAAGGTCAGATCATCACGCACGCTGGCCCGCCCATAGCGTGGCAACGCATGTGTGGCCCGCAAAAGCGCGCGGTGATGGGGGCGATTCAATTTGAGGGCTGGGCGGCCAGCAACGCCGAAGCCGCCGCGCTCGTGCAAAGCGGCGCAGTGCGGCTCGCGCCCAATCACGCGCACCATGCCGTCGGGCCGATGACGGGCATCATCTCGCCCTCGATGCCGGTGCTCGTCGCTCACAACGCGACGTTTGGAAATTATGGCTACTCTACTTTCAACGAAGGGCGTGGCAACACCCTCTGGTTTGGCCTGTTCGATGATGGCGCGCTCCAACGCTTGCAGTGGATCCGCGACACCCTGGCCCCAGCCGTGAAAGCCGCATTGGGTCAGCATGGCTCGCTCAACGTCTTTGATATCGTCGCGCAAGGCTTGCAGATGGGGGATGAGTGTCATGCGCGCAGTGCTGCCTGCACGGCGCTACTCATCAAACGGTTGACGGCCCCCATGCTGGAGGCCGGTGTCTCGCCCGCCGCGGTGGCCGAGTTTGTGCGCTTTGCGGATGGCAACAATCACTTCTTCCTTACCTGGACGATGGCGGCGGTAAAATGTGTGATGGATGCCGCCCACGGTGTGCCCTACAGCACCGTCGTCACCGCCATGTCGCGCAACGGGGTGGACTTCATGTTGCGGGTGAGCGGCCTGGGGAATGAGTGGCTGGTTGCGCCCGTCGCGCCTATGGATGAGGCCGTGTATTACACCGGCTTCAGCGTGGCCGAGGCGGCGGGCGATATTGGCGACAGCGCCATCATTGAGACCTGCGGCTTGGGCGGAATGGCGATGGCGGGCGCGCCGACCATCGCGGCCTTTGTCGGTGGCACATTGGCCGATGAGGTGGCGGCGGTGGATTCGCTTGCCGACATCACTGTGGGCCGTCATCCTAAATTCAGCCTGCCGCCGATGGATGGGCAAAACACACCGCTCGGTGTGGAGGTGTTACGCGCGGTGGAGACGCGCACTGTGCCGTTCATCACCACCGGCGTCTTGCACGAGGCCAGCCCAACTGTTGGGCAAATCGGTACTGGCGTGGCGCGCGTGCCCATCAGTCTGTTCGATGCCGCCCTCATCGCGCTGGCGCATACCTGGGGCATCGCCACCGCCCAGCCCCACCCAACGAACACCGTGCGCCTTGAACCATCATGAATCAGCGCGAAGTCAAAGCCTATCGGGCCGAGCTACGTAAAATTGAAGATGACTATTACCGCGCGGTGCTCGGCGACGCGGAGTTGTACATCGTCGGCATCCGGCTGGTGCGCGCCATCGCCGACACCTTGCGATCACTGACCACAGTCCAAAAGCTTATCACCCGTTTCAAGCGCACCGGCTCCGATTACGTCAGCCCCATTGCCGAAACGCTCAATACACCGCGTGTGCTGTTTATCAATTATCAAAAGGCTTTAGGCGCGGCCTTCTATCTGCGCGTGCAAGAGCTGGAGGAAGATCAAGTCCAAAATGCTTGGTTGAAACACGTGGCTGAGGCGGGCACGCAGGCCGCCGGATGGATTGTGGTCTATGACCTCGAACAGCAACGCTATGGCCGCAAGTTTGCGCACCGGCTGGAGATGCATGTGCCTGAGGGGTTGAGCATCCGCACCTGGAGCGATTTGGATTGGGAGAAGGGCCTGCTCTACATCGTGGAACCATTACTGCTCGACCCATTGACCGGCAAGCCGCGTAGCGACGCGAAACTTACCGAAACCAGCCAGGAATTTACAACGCCCGCCGAGATGCAGGCGGCGGCACAGGCGCTCAAAATAAAACTTTCCAAGTATGCAGAAAAAACCTATGGTGATTCAGACTCTCCTCAAGTCCAGCCTTTATCAAGACTCGGTCAAACTGATGCGGCTGTCGCAAACCCTGTCCGGCCTAAACGGCGTGCGGCAAGCGTTCGTGGCCATGGGAACCGACGCCAACAAACGCCTGCTGGCCGAAGCCCAACTGCTAACCGACGACGCCAACCGCGCGGGCGCTAACGACCTCGTCATCGTTGTCGAGGCCGAGAGCGCGGAGGTGGCCGATGCCGCTGTAGCCTCCGCCGAGCAAATGCTGGTGTCCGCCGCGACTCCGGCCAACGGCGCGGCCACGGCTCCCACGCCGCGCACATTGGCGCGCGCTCTTCACCAGCAGACCGATTCCAATCTGGTGTTGATTTCCGTGCCGGGCGCGTATGCGGCCCTCGAAGCGGCTAAAGCCCTGCATGCGAACCAACATGTCTTTCTCTTCAGCGACAACGTTTCGATAGAAGAAGAACTGGCGCTGAAAAAATTGGCGGTCGCTAAAGGCTTGCTGATGATGGGCCCCGGCTGTGGCACGGCTGTCATCAACGGTGTGGCACTGGCTTTTGCCAATGTGCTCAAACGTGGGCCGGTGGGCATTGTGGGAGCCTCCGGCACTGGCTTGCAGGAACTCTCCACGCTCATTGATCGCGGCGGCGGCGGCATCTCACAAGCCATTGGCGTGGGCGGGCGCGACCTGTCCGAGAAGATTGGCGGGCTGATGATGGTGCAGGGCCTAAGCCTGTTGGCCGCCGACCCGGCCACCAAAATTATCGCTCTCATCTCCAAACCACCGCATCCTTCGGTCCTGCCCAAAGTATTGGCGGCGGCGCGCGCCAGCGGCAAGCCCGTCGTCGTCAACTTCCTCGGCCGCAAAGAGCGCGGCGAGCGCGAGGGTATTCACTTCACGCACACCATCGAAGACACCGCCGAGCAAGTGTTGCAAGTATCGCTCGGCGCGGGTGCGCGAACCCTTCCCCTCACCGAGGCGGAATTTACACGCCTGGTTACGGGCGAGCGGGCCAAACTCAAACCGGGCCAGCGTTTTGTGCGTGGGCTATATTCGGGCGGGAGCCTGTGTGACGAGGCGATGGATTTATTGATCGAGAAATTCGGCGGCGTGTATAGCAACATTGCCTTTGCGCCCGAGTGGGCGCTAGAAGACTCGGGGCGGAGCCAGGGCCACTGTTGTGTGGATCTGGGCGAGGAAGAATTTACGCGCGGACGCCCGCACCCGATGATTGACCCGCGTCTGCGGCAGGAGCGCCTCGGGCGTGAAGCCGATGATCCCGAAGTGGCGGTGGTGTTGCTGGATATCGTCATCGGCTATGGTTCGCACGATGACCCGGCGGGCGAGTTGGCGCACTCCATCCGCACGGCCAAAGCCAAGGCCGAGGCGGCGGGCCGTTATCTCTCCGTCGTCGCGCATGTGTGCGGCACAGCCCAAGACCCGCAGGGCCTCGACGAACAGGAAAGCCAACTGCGGGCGGTCGGCGCGGTGGTTTTGCCGACCAACGCGCAAGCCGCGCGGGTGGCCGCCGCGATTGGGGAGTAAAATAGTTTATATGCCTATCTACGAATATCACTGCCAAGCCTGCGGGCAACAGTCCTCACTGTTATTCGCCAGCCTGTCCAAAATCGAGAAGAAGCCGCTCTGCCCACACTGCAACAGCGTGCGGATGAACCGCTTGGTCTCCGCGCCCGCCCGCATTCGCGTCAAGAGCTCGGCTTCAGAAAGTTCCGGCAACTTAAAATCGGTCGAGCCACGCCAAGCGATAGAACAGGCGGCGCGGTCGTATGATGACGCTGGCATTGATCCGGGACGCGGCTTTGAGGAAGTGGCCCAGCGCGTGCGCGCCGGTGACTCACCCGAAGACCTCCAGCAGGCCGTCGCCGAGGCGCGCAAGAAAGAAGGCGCGCCAAGTGCAAGCGCCAAGAAGACCAAAATGAAGCGTTCATCATGACCCTATGGCAACCCAACGCCCCTTGCGTATTGCCCTCTTCACGTACTCCACCAAGCCGCGCGGCGGCGTGGTGCATACCCTGGCGCTGGCCGAACAACTGGCCGCGCGCGGACATGCGGTGCAGATCTTCGCCCTCGGCAAAGACAAGACCGGATTCTTTCGACCGCTGGCCGTGCCGCATACCATCATTCCCTATGTGCTCCCCTCAGACAACCTCCCGCTGGATGACAAAATTTTGGATTACATCCAGACGTATTACGAGCACCTCAGCAGAGCCGAAGCGGAGCAGTTTGATATTTATCACGCGCAGGATTGCGTCTCGGCCAACGCGCTATGGCGCTTGCGTGAGGCGGGCAAACTGCCCTGGTTTATCCGCACCATCCATCACATTGACGACTTTGTGACGCCGACGTTGATCCAATGTCAAAACGACTCATTTGTGCGCCCCGAGCATTGCTTCACGGTCAGCCGCTATTGGCAACAGCGTCTGCGGGCCGAAGTCGGCATAGAGTGCGCCCTCATCTACAACGGCGTGGACCTCACGCGCTATGGCCCGCCGCCGAGTGGGGCCCGCGAGGCGGCCCGCCAGCACTTCGGCCTAAAGGATGAGGTGGTCTTTCTCAATATCGGCGGCATCGAGCCGCGCAAGAACACGCTTGGCATCCTCAACGCCTTTGAGTATGTGCATCAGCGATTTCAGCAGGCGGGCCGCCGCAGTGTGCTATGGCTGGCCGGGGGCGAGACCTTGCTCGATTACACGCCCTATCGCACCGAGTTCTTTGACCGGCTGGCCCGCTCACCTTTGCAACAAGATGTAGATGTGCGACTATTGGGCATTGTGCCAGACAGTGATATTCCCGCGCTCTACCACGCCGCAGATGTGTTGGCCTTTCCATCTGTCAAAGAGGGTTGGGGCTTGGTGGTGTTGGAAGCCCTGGCCTCCGGCTTGCCTGTGTTGGCCTCCGACCTGCCCACCTTTCGCGAGTATCTGTGCGATGGCGAGAACGCCCTGCTTGTGAATCCCACCGATGAAGATGCGCTGACCGAAGGCTTATACCAACTGGCGACCGATGACCGCTTGCGTGATACGCTCGTGCAAGGCGGCTTTCCCATCGCCAAAAAATATTGTTGGCAGAACACGGCGATCGCGCACGAGCACTACTATCAAGAATGGCTGAGTCAATATGCCAAGCCTCACTGAACCACTTTCGACCAACTTTGTGCCACTGCCCTATCGGCAAGTGAGCGTGCAACCGTATGACGGGGCAATGACCGAGGCCGCCCTCCTCCGCCATTTGCACCACCGCGAGGCGTACCGTCGCACGCGCTTCATCATCCTGCACGGCGCCGAAGGGTGCGCCATCGCACAAGTGGAGCGAGCCGAAGACGCGCCACTCTTCAGCCCTATCACAGCGGTACGCGTTCTGGCCTTACCGCCGCACTGTCAATGGGCCGAGGATGCGACGATTGACACCGCCAACCCCAGCGCCCTGGCCGCCAAAGCGCGCGCGCTTAATCTCGCGCCCGACTCTACGCTGGTGGTGCGTGGGTTAGATAGTCACGTCAACTTCATCTATCACCCCGCGCCCATTGGCATCCGAGTGGTGGATGTGATTCCGCCCGACTCAACCAAACTGGTGCGGATGGCGCAGCAAGTGCTGAGTTACGCGGAGTTGCCCGCCATTGAATTACAACCGGAACTGATTGATCTGCATACACTGGCGGACGAAGCGCCACAGGCAGAGGCCTATCTCGTGCCGTGCCGCGCCGCCGGTTTGGCGTTGAACGCGCCGACCTATTTTCTGGACGAGCGCCCCGAGCGCCGCGCCTGGACGATGCTGGCCTGCGAACGCAGTTGCCAGATCCATCGCCATTTTTATGGCGAGGCCGACGCGCCCCGCGTGGATTTCTGCCCGCGCAACCGGGTTCAACCGGATGGCCGCCTCACGCTCACCAAATGTTGCCTGCTCGAATTCGACATTGAAGTGAACGACCGGCTTGTCATTGTTCCCTGGGGCGCTTCGCTCAAGCAGGTGGAAGCCGCCCTGCAGGCGTTAGTACAAGTAGCGCCCGCCGCGACCATCGAAGCGGCGGAGGGATGTTGAAGCCCAGCCGGACGAAAACGTGACGATGACCAACCCAATCAATCACCGCCTCGACAGTGCTCCTGATATTCACTTCAACGCCTGGGGAGATCTGTTGACCGACCTTGCGCCGATGCGGGCGCACGATAAACCCCGCCCCTACGGGCTGACCATGGCCCTCGACCGTTGTCAGGGACTGACGGAACTCGCCGATCTTCTGACCATGGTCGGCCACTATGTTGACCATTTGAAACTTAGCTTCGGCACCTCCGCCCTGCTCAGCGCCGGTTTTGTTCAGCGCAAGACCGCGTTACTGCGCGCGCATCAGATTGACGTCTACCCCGGCGGCACGCTGGCCGAAATCATGCTGGCCCAACACGTCTTCCCCGAATACGTGCAACGGGCCAAAGCCCTGGGCTTCACCGCGGTTGAAATCTCCGACGGCACGCTGGAACTTCCGCCCGCCGTGCGCCATGAGGCGATTCAGCGCGCGCTGGAGGTTGGGCTGAAAGTTATTACGGAGGTTGGAAAAAAAGACTCACGCGTCGAGGTGCCCATCGCCACAATGTGTGAGCAGATCGTCGCTGACCTTCAAGCCGGCGCCTCGCTCGTCATCATCGAAGCACGCGAGTCCGGCACCAACATTGGCATTTATGATGGCTCGGGCGCGATCCGCGCTGAACGTTTGGCGGAGATGGAGGCGCAACTGCGCGGATACGAAGACCGCATCATGTGGGAAGCGCCTTTGCCTCGGCAACAGACGGCCCTCATCACCCACTTCGGCCCGAACGTCAACCTAGGCAATATCCGGCCAACGGATGTGTTGGGGTTGGAAGCCCTGCGGCGTGGGCTACGCTTTGACACCCTGCACCACCTGGCGCCCGATCTCCATATTGATGGCGACGGGTCGGGCGATTGAGCATGGGACTTGTATGAGCGTTGACCAGAGCGCCCTCGGCGTCGGGAACCGCTTGCGCGAGCCACCCTCGCCCGCTCTGGTGCAAACCGCCTTCGCGCAAGAAGCGGCCTATGGCCCATGGTTGCATCAGGGCATGAATCTGGCCGACCTAGCGCACATTATTATGCTCGTCGAGCAAGCCATTATTCCACGCGCGGACGGCGGCGCGCTCTTGCAAGCCCTGCTCAAGTTGTATGAAACACCCCTCGAACAAATAACGTTCGACCCCACGCTTGGCGACCCATACTCCAATCGCGAGCATCATTTGCGAAACCAATGCGGCGAGGCCGCGGGCTGGCTCTCGGCGGGCCGGGCGCGGCGCGAATCATCCACGGTGGGATTCGTGCTCACCCTCCGCCATCAATTGCTCGAAGCCTCCTCGGCGGCCGTGGAATTGTTGCGCGCGCTCATGGCTCAGGCCGAACGGCACCTCACCACCCTGCTCCCAGATTACACCTATCAGCAAATTGCCCAACCCACATCACTCGCGCACTATTTGCTCACCTTCGCCGCGCCCCTCGTCCGTGACCTGGAGCGATTGCACTTGGCCTTTGAGCATGTGGATGAATGCCCCGCCGGAATCGGGAGTACAAATGGCTCCGGCTTACCCCTCAACCGCCAGCGCGTCGCGCAACTGTTAGGCTTCACTCGCCTGGCCGAGCATACACGCGACGCGATGTGGCGGCCGGATACCCCCATCGAAGTGCTGGGAACGCTAAACGCGCTCTGGGCCAACGCCGACCGGCTGGCCGAGGATTTGCTGTTGTGGGCTACGGCGGAGTTTGGTTTCATCGAAGTCGCTGACCGGCATGCCCGCATCAGCGTCATCATGCCCAATAAAAAAAATCCGTATAGCCTCGCCTACGTGCGCGGCGCGGCGCGTGAAGTGCTGGGCCAGTTTGTCAGCGTCGCCGCCGGACAAATGACTCCTTCCGCGCAAGTGGATAATCGGATGTTTGCTTACAGTCTCGTGCCATACGCTTTACACACCTCCCTCAACGCCTGGCGCTTGCTGGCGGAGGTCATCAGCGATCTGACGGTGAACGTCGAACGCATGGCCGAACGCGCAAACGAGAACTTTAGCGGCGCAACCGATTTGGCCGAAATGATGATGATGCGTGCGGGCCTCACGGCGCAACGGGCGCATCACGTCGTGGGGCGGGCGGTGCGGCTGGCCGAGGACACCGGACGCCGATTGGACGCCACGTTGCTTGACGAAGCCGCTCAAGCGGTGATTGGGCTCAGGCTGTTGTTGGACGACGCGACCCTTGAGCGCGCCCGCGACCCGCGCGCCATCGTCGCCGCGCGCCTCGGGCCGGGCGGGGCCGCGCCGCAACCCGTGCAGGCCATGCTCGGGCATTTCCAGCAAGCGGCGACTGAGCACGACCAATGGCTGACGGCCCATCAGCAACGCCTTCGCGAGGCCGAACAGACTTTGATCCAAACAGCGAGGACACTATGACCACCCATATCATAGACTCGCCCATTTACAGCAACGCCTGGCACACAGCTGAGATGCGGGCTATCTTCGACGATGAGCCGCGTTTGCAAAATTGGCTCGACATCATCGCCACACTGGCCGAGGCGCAGGCCGAGCTGGGCTTCATCCCCCAAAACGCCGCGCCAGAAATCAGGCGAGTTTGCCAACTCCCCTTGTTGGATTTGGCGGCGGTGCAACGCGGTTACGCCGAGACCGGGCACTCCATGCTTGGCCTTATCCGTGAACTAAAAAAACTTTGCCGGGGCGACGCTGGCGAATGGGTGTATTTCGGGGCGACGGTGCAAGACATCACCGACACGCACGCCGCCCTCGCGCTCAAGCAAGTGTGGGCCATTGTGTTTCGGGACGCGCGGCAAATCGAAGCCGATTTGCTCCGGTTGGCGCTTGAGCAGCGCGACACGCCGATGATTGGGCGCACGCACGGACAGGCCGGTTTGCCCATCACCGCTGGATACAAATTAGCGGTGTGGGTCGCCGAAATCCGGCGGCACCTTGAACGGCTGAAGGATGTGTCACGCCGCCTGGGCGAGGGCCAACTGGCGGGCGGCGTTGGGTCGCTCTCATCCTACGGTGAGCGCGGATTGGAACTGCAACGCAACTTCCTAGCGCGTCTGGGCCTGCGCCCCCCGGTGATCTCATGGATCACGGCCCGAGATAGCTTGGTGGAGTTCATCAATTTGCTGGCGCTGATCGCCGCCACCTTCGACAAAATCGGCCACGAGGTCTACAACCTGCAACGGCCCGAAATCGGTGAAATCCGTGAGGGGTTTGTGACAGGCACGGTGGGGAGCATCACCATGCCGCACAAACGCAACCCCGAAATCGCCGAACACCTGGGCACGTTGGCGCGGTTGATCCGGCATCAGGCGCACGCGCTCGCGGAGAGTCAGGTTCACGAACACGAACGCGACGGGCGCGGGTGGAAAGCCGAGTGGGCCATCCTTGGGCCGGTGTGTGCGATGATGGGCGCGCTATTGCGTTTAAGTCAGACGATGTGCGCCAACCTGGTGATTGAACGCGCGCGCATGGCGGGCAACCTCGAAGCCACCGGCGGCGCGATCCTCTCCGAGAATGTGATGCTGGCGCTGGCGCAACACCTCGGCAAACAGACAGCGCACGAATTTGTTTATCAAACCGCCGTGGCGGCGATGGCGGCAGGCCAGCCTTTCAAGCAAGCGTTGCTGGAACAACCAGCCATCCCCCAATATCTTTCCTCTTCAACGATTGATGAATTGCTCGATTATCGGCGGCACACCGGTGCCTGCTCGCAGTTGGTGGATCAGGTCGCTGCTGCTGTATATGCCGCGCGCTTCACGGATGAGATGTATCTGTCTTAAAGATAGGATTTATGCGGTTGAACCGCAAATACGCAAAGAACGCGAAGAATACTTTTTGCTTTCCTTTGTGCCCTTTGCGTCTTCGCGGTGAAATTATTCCAGTTGCGTAAGTCCTGAAAGAAACTTGGCTGTCGGCTCTGGCGGGAGCAAACTATGGCATAAATTGCCTCATGCCATGCTGGCCGGTTTGACTAGGCGAAGTCATTCTGACCCAGAAGCCTCCTACTCTCTTCTTTAACCACACCCGTCCCCCACTTAAGGTATACGCCCTGAGTCGCTTTGCCGTTTATCGTGGCGATCAATTGATGGACGACGCCGATTGGCAACGGCAAAAAGCCAAAAAGATGTTCAAGCTTCTGCTGATGGCGCGGCAACGTCAGTTGCCAGGCGAACAGGTGATGGAGACTTTGTGGCCGGATAAAACTCAATCGGCCGCGCACTGATCGCATTCTGTTTGGGCTGGTAAAGCGGCCGCGCCCCGCTGTAAAGCCGCCGGCTGATTCTGTGCCGGTGGAAATTGTTCTGGGTGATGAGCTTGAGCTGATTGGCTATCGCATCGACGCATTGCCAATGGGCAGCTAGGCGCTGCAGCTAACCTTGTGGTGGCGCGGCGTGCGGCCGTTTACGGAGGATTGGACGGCATTTTTTCACATCACACCCAGCGCAAACAATGCCGAGCTTGTGGGGCAGCTGGACCATGCAATCACCGACCATGAGTATCTGCCGACGGTGTGGGCTGTCGGCGAGGTTGTGCAGGAAACTGTGCAGATTAGTGCTGCAAAACTGCAACCGGGCAGCAACGCAGTGTGGATGGGAATGTACGCGCCGGTGACTCAGATGCGCGCTGTCGTCGAAGCTAGGCTTCGCGTTGTGGTTGACAACCGCGCGCTACTGTTGGAATTTCAGCTTGCGCCTTGATTGTGAGTGTGGCCACTAGCGTGCCTGGGAAACGCGCAGCTGGCAGTTGCCGAGTGCAGCGGGCTGTGGTGTATCAGCGCCGGCGGCCAGAGCGGAGTGTGGCGTATCAAGTGGTGCAGCAGAATTTGGAGACGTGGCTGGCGCGGCAGCGCGTGGGCGGGCTGGATGCAGGCGCAGATTGGGTAGTAGACCCGGTGCCGGCATACGTAGAGCGTGACCTGCGGAAATATTTGGAGTGCGGCATTCTGGCGCACGGGTTTGCGCGGGCGCGCTGTGAGAAGTGTGGCCAGGACTTTTTGGTGGCGTATTCGTGCAAGGGGCGCGGGGTGTGTGCGGGCTGCATTACACGGCGCATGGTGGGGTCGGCCGCGCACATGGTGGAGCATTTGTTTCCGGTAGTGACAGTGCGGCAGTGGGTGGTGGTATTTCCGAAGCGCCTGCGCTACTTTTTGAACGTTGATGCAGGCTGTCTGCTCCGGGTGGCGGGGATCGCGATGCGCGAAGTGCAGCGCGCCACAGCGGGAGCGAGCACAAGCACGGCGAAAGCATCCCGCGGCGGCGTGGTGCTATTTGCGCACCGCCTTGGCGCGACGTTGAGCGCACACGTGCATTTGCATTTGTGCATACTGGATGGGGTGGTGGCGCAGGGGCTGGCTTTTCGTGGGGCGCAGGTGGATGAAGCTTGTGTGGAGCAGGTGCATGCGCTAACGTGGTGTGGTCTGCCAAATCCGTGTTGTAGGCAGTGTGCAATTTCTGCCTGTTACGCGCATCAAAACTCTGCGAACACCGAAATAAGTGGGCTTTGAGCTGAAATCCATGGTTGATGGGGGTGAGCCCAAAGTAGTACTTGACGAGAGTGGGTTCAGGGAGTGCTCTGCAGACGCGGATTGGGGCTTGAATTCCCTATCCGTCAAACTGTTGATGCGCACCGCTATGTTAAAGCGGGGCAGAAAAAAAGGCAATGTGATTATTGTGATGGGCTAGTGTCGAAAGTGGCGCACGCCCGTGTGCACCACGGCCATCCCCGCGGCATCGGCCACTGCCAGCGTTTCTGC
>Ga0209553_1000543_pt1 | contig 19536 bp, 15 predicted proteins | sample LauGreFBDMM110DN_2_FD_188217 | JGI IMG/M metagenome (GOLD analysis project Ga0209553, IMG submission 188217) | Freshwater lake microbial communities from Lake Michigan, USA - Fa13.BD.MM110.DN (SPAdes) (version 2) | ecosystem: Environmental > Aquatic > Freshwater > Lake | place: Lake Michigan...
GCGCTGCTGGCGTTGTCGCTGGCGGGATATACCATCGGTACTGCCGGGCAACCGAAGTATGCCGCCTTCTTTGTTGGCGGGACAGCGGTAGCGTTGATCCTGTTTACCTTCGCAGCCAATGGCGTGATGGCGCTGGCGCGCAAACTCAGCGCAGGGCGTGGCGGCGCGGTGGCTGGAAAGCCAACACTCAGACTTGCGTTGTCGAACCTTTATCGGCCGGGCGCACCAACCACATCGGTCGTGCTGTCGCTGGGCTTAGGATTGTCAGTTTTAGTGTCGATTGCGCTCGTTCAAAGCAATTTGAACACGCGGTTGAATGAGGGCTTGCCGCAAGATGCGCCGAGCATGTTCTTCATCGACATCCAAAGCGGCCAAGTTGAAGAATTTGAGAAAATCGTCAAGTCCGTACCAGGCACCAATAAAGTCACCAGCGCGTCGATGATTCGCGGACGCATTTCAAAAATTAAAGACGTCGCTATTGAGAAGGCTGATGTTCACCCCGATAGTCGCTGGGCGGTGCGTGGCGAACGCGGTGTGTCGCAGGCAGCAACCCTGCCCGACAACGCGAAGTTGGTGAGGGGTGAGTGGTGGCCGGCTGATTATAGCGGTGAGAATTTAGTATCGATTGATGATCGTGTCGCAGACGGCATGAATTTGAAAATTGGTGACACCATCAGCCTGAATATCTTAGGCCGCGAGATTGCGGCCAAAGTTGCCAACACACGCGATGTGCGTTGGCAATCAGGCACCATGAATTTCACGCTCATCTATTCGCCGCAAGCTCTGGCTGGCGCACCGGGTATGTATATTTCCACCGTCAACTCTGAGCCTGGCATGGAAAACAAAATTGAGACCGCCGTGCTTGAGGCCATGCCGAATGTGACGGTGATTCAAGTTCGCGATGCTGTGCAAATGTTAAAGGATGTTTTGGGAACCTTGAGTGTGGCCGTGCGCATGACGGCAGCCGTCGCACTCTTTGCAGGGGCCTTGGTGCTGGCAGGTGCCATTGCTGCCGGACATTCGCGTCGGATTTATGAATCCGTGGTGCTGAAGGTTTTAGGGGCAACTCGTGGCAATGTGTTGAGTGCGTTTGTGTTCGAATATTGTCTGTTGGGCTTGGCCACTGGTGCCATTGCTGTGGGCGTGGGTGCACTGGCCTCGTGGGCGGTGGTGGTTCACATCATGAAGCTGGAATGGGATATGGGGTACGGACTGGCCGTGGGTGTGGTGGGCGTTTGCATTCTCGTGACCCTGCTGGCTGGCTTTGCCGGGACGTGGCGGGCGTTAGGCATTAAAGCAGCCCCCCTTCTGCGAAATGAATGATATACTAAACCATTGATTTTTAATGGTTATACACCTCGCCCAAGATGACATTCATGTGATCTGGCAGATTTCGATTGAAGTCGGCCCACACCAGCCCAATATTGGTTGACAGTCCGGCAAGATCGCCGTGACCCAAGTGTTTGTTTGAAAAGCAAAGAGGTTACATATGGCTGATACAGATCGTAAAGCGTTTGGTCAGGTTGATCGCGGCACCTGGGGACAAACCGCAGCGGCAGACATCGACGTCGGCCTGCGCAAGCACATGCTGCAGATCTACAACTACATGGCCTCGGGCCTGCTGCTCAGCGGCATTGTCGCCATTGTCGTGGCCAACACCGGCTTACAAGATGTGTTCTTCCAAACTGCGGCCAACGGCCGTGTGGGCTACACCGGCATGGGCTTCGTGGCGATGTTCGCCCCCATTGGCATTATCCTGGCCATGAGCTTTGGCGGGGCGCGGATGAGCACCGGCATGTTGCAGGGTTTATACTGGGGCCTGGTCGGCACCATGGGCATAGGCTTTGCCGTGCTGCTGAAGGTTTATACCGGCGTGTCGGTGACCCGCGTGTTCTTCATTACATCGGCGGCCTTTGGCGCACTTAGTCTTTACGGCTATACCACCAAGAAAAGCCTGTCGGGCTTTGGCACGTTTTTGTTCATGGGCCTGATCGGCATCGTCATCGCAGGCGTTGTGAACATCTTTATGCAAAGCTCGATGATGCAATTCGTCATCTCGTGCGTTGGCCTCTTGGTGTTCTCGGGGCTCATCGCCTATGACACACAACGCCTGAAGAACGAGTACCTTGAGGTGCAAGGTACGAACATGGAAGATCGCTCGGCGATTATGGGCGCGGTCTCGCTCTACCTCAATTTCGTCAACTTGTTCCAAATCTTGCTGTCGTTACTGGGCGACCGAAAATAAAAGCAAAGGTCTTTCAGACCGAATGCAAAACCCCGGATCTTACGATCCGGGGTTTTTGTTTATGCAGGCATTATCACATTGACAGCAGCCCTGCGACCAGACTGACCATCCGTTAGCCAAGCTGATGAATAAAATCAGCTAGTCCAGTTACCGGTTTCCGCCTGAGATCCTTCACCGGGCGATTTGGTTATATCTCAGGTTCACGCTCAGCTTCCGCGACGTCGAGGATCTGTTGTCGGACCGCGGGGTCACGGTTTCCTACGAGACCGTTCGGAGCTGGGTGAACTATTTCGGACCGAGGATCGCATCGGTCTTGCGCAAACGTCGGCCCAGGCCCCACTCCACCTGGCATCTGGACGAGGCTCTACCTCAAGATCGACGATCGCATGGCCTATCTTTGGCGAGCCGTAGATGCCGAAGGCGAGGTTCTCGATGTGCTTGTCCAGGCGAAACGGGATAAGCGCGCTGCGCTGAAGCTGATGCGCAAGCTGCTCAAGAAATGCGGCTTTGTTCCAGAATGCTTTATCACTGATGATCTGCGGTCTTATGGCGCGGCTGCTCGCGATCTCGGGATTGAGAAGCGCCATCAGCGCGGTCGATGGCGTAATAACCGAGCAGAAAACTCGCATCAGCCGACACGACGACGAGAACGCAAGATGCAGGGATTCAAAAGCCGGGGATCAGCCCAGCGATTTCTCTCAACCCACGCCGCCGTCCACAACACCTTCAACGTCCAGCGTCACCTCACATCCGCCCGAACGCACCGCACCTTTCGTGCAGCGGCGATGGAGACTTGGATATCGGCGGTTGCGGCGGCTTAGCTAATTGCAGAACCCAGCCTCATTGCGCTTTGCGAGCGTCAACGTGACAATGCCCGCCAGTGGGCCCGCGATTCAAGAATGGGCGACTAAACACTGTCTTCGCACTTTTTCGTTTATCTTCGCCACCACAGAACAAACCCAGTGACGAAAAGGGCCGGGAAGAATAACCCGGCAACAAACATGATGAGGCGCCCAGGGAGTCCCGCGATGGCACCGCTATGGAGACTAGCGGCAAAATCCGCAGAAAGCAGAGATGTCCACGTCGGTGCAGCCGGGACCGAAATTCGAATGATACTGCCGTTGAAGCGATTAACGAATACCGTCGTTTGCTTGTCGACAGCGTTCTCACCGGGGGGGAAGACCCTTATGAGGTAAAACGGCTGAGGTCCAAGGGGCCTTAGAATAAACCCCAACCATGTTCCAGGTACGGCAGACAATGCAGAATTAGCGGCTTGTTGCCATGGAATCGTGGGGGCAAGTCCTGCCCGTAGCGTTGCAGCTGGTGGGGCATTGCCTGCGACCAGACCGCTATTAGGACTTTGGGCTGCCGCTGGCGGTGGTCCGCCCGCTGGAGTTGTCATTTTCCAAACAATGGGTGGAACGGTTAAAGCTGAAAGGAAGAGGAATACGAATAAGTAGACCCCACTGGTATTGTGCAGATCCTTAAGAACGCGGCGAGAGCTCCCATCCCATTTAACAGAAAGCGCCGACTTGAGTGTACCTTTGCGCGGCCACCAGACCACCAACCCAGCGACGAACATGGCCATGAGCAGCAAAGCAAGAATACCTAACGCGTTCTCACCAATCGAACCAAGCGTCAGATCGCCGTGAAGACGTCGGATCAACGCCATTGAAGATAGGCTGGACCGCGTACCGTTAACTGACGCCGTATACGGATTAATGAAAATCTGTTTTTCTTCGCCATTGGCATCGCGTAGCGTCACAACAAAAGCTCGCTCGGTAGCGTCATCTACACGAGAAACAATGGAGGCTTTCCAGGCTGGATTCGCTTCCTCTGCAGCGGCAACCAGCTGGTCAAGGGGCAAAGGATGGCTTGCCGAGGATATAGTAAAAAGCTTGTCGTTTAAGGTAACGTCAAGTTCGTCTTCAAAGACGAGAAGAGACCCTGTGATTCCAACAATTACGGTCACAAGGCCAGCAATGATGCCAGTCCACCGGTGAAAGACGAGCCAGGCATTTTGAGTACCTGCCTTCAAACGCCATTCTCCATATTCGCTGTCCCCTCTTTAATCCGTCGATAACTCCTGACCGATTTTCTGGACCAGCCGCAAACAATCAAGCTACTGCACGTTTGACCATCGAGCCCCTAAAATCGGTAAGACGCCCGCACCCCGCCACGGACTGGCTCTGGTGATTGAAAACTGTTTGACCTGCTGCCAGGTGATGTAAAGAAGGCAAAGAAGTCGCCCTGGGCAAATCCACTCTTGATCGTCTTTTCATCGAACACGTTGTCCACATATCCAGTAATGGACCACGCCTCCGAATCAAGCGTCAAGCGCAGATCAACGTTGGCAAATCCGCCAAACCATTGACCATTGAATTCGTCAAAGTACCGCTTACTCTGATATTGGGCGGCAACCTCGGCGATTAATTCCATTCCATTTTCCAACGGCTGGGTGAATGCAATTGAGCCGCTGAACGCATGCTTCGGCGCACGCTCTAACTTATTGCCCGCCAAGTTCAGTTTGCATTGTGTGCTTTGGGCGCCAGTCCCGATTTCGACAATCTCGCACTCTCCCGCGTAAGCGATACTTGATGCGGTACGTGTGAAGACATTGAATTCCGTGTATTTCGCATCCAGATGCGTATATGCGGCGTTCAAACGCAACTGGTCGGTCACCGCAAGCGTTGTGTCGAGCTCAAGGCCATAGACGCGAGCACCGCCTGCATTGGAGACAACACCCCGAAAGCCCGATGCTGTGGTCGGGTCTACCACAGTACTCGAAACCTGCTTGTCTTTGTAGTCCATGTAGAACGCAGCGGGATTGAAGATGGCTTTGCCGTCCAGCCAAGACGTCTTAGCGCCAACCTCGTAATTCCAAAGCTTTTCGGGCGAATAAATATTATCGACTAAACGATTGAACACCCCAACGGTCGAAATCCCGCCAGGCTTCACGCCCTTTGCCGCGCTTGCATACAAAAGTGCGTCATCGGTCGCTTTGAATTGAGCAAAAACTTTTGGTGCAAAGTAATCTTGGGAGAGCGGCAGGCCCTTAGGGCCCGGAGCACCCGGCGCAGTGCGTACAGGCGTTGTACCAACGCCGGTGCCAATTTGGCTTGTCGGAAAACCATAAACGAAATCTTCCCAATACTGCCGCGCTTCAACACCAACAGCGAATTGCGACGTGACATCGTACTCAAGAATTCCATACAGCGACTTATGCTCTGTATTTCGACTTTCGCCAGTCGACGTAATCGCTGGGTTGTTTGCGAGAATATTGTTGAGCCCAGCGGAAGCAGTTGGTGTTGTAAGCAAAATAGCGTAGCTGCGATTCGCTTGCGTTGCCTTTTCTTGCCAAAATAATCCGCCCGCCATCCAGCGCACGCCGTCGCCGTCGAGATGAGAAATCCGAAAATCCTCACTAACCTGCTGGGTCCAACCATCCGTAAAGAATTCGAAGGCTGACGGCAGTGGTTCGCCGATGCCGCCCGGCGCAGGCAACGTTACTGCAACGGGTTTTGCGCCATATCCATCGATGTCTTGGAAGACTGTCGACTTCGCATGGAGATAAGCTGTGGTTGACTCAATCGTAGCCACACCAATGTCGTATTCGGCATGAACGCGACCAAACACTGTATCGAGTGAGGCGCCTGGGTAATCAGTTAGTGTTTTTGGGTTTAAACTCACGCGCACAGTGCGATCGGGTTTAAATTCGCCTGGGGCTGGCCCCAGTATCGATGCAGGGATCGTGAAATTCCCAATGCGCCGTCCAGATACGCTTGACGGCAACGGGACCGTCACAGAGGACTTGTTTACAGACCCTATCTGCAAGTAAGGCTGCTGTTCCGTGTCATTCTCGCTGTAACTCAGGGATGCAACCAAGCGGAACTCATCATTCGGGGTCGCCAATGCGGTCAGTGTGCCTTGAGCGCTTTCATAACCACCCAGGTTTTTCCCAGAGACTGTGTTTTCATGATAACCGTCAGCGCGAGAATAGGCCGCGTAGCCACGCAGTCCGAGTTTCTCGCCAGCGACGGGACCTGAAGCAGATCCTGCAATTTCGTATGTGCCATGGGAGGCAACAGTGCCGCTGACTTTGCTTTCGAACTCTGGGCCAGATGTTCTCGTGATGTAATTAATTGCCCCGCCAAATGCGACACGGCCGTAAAGGGCGCTTTGCGGTCCCTTCACGACTTCAATTCTCTCGACATCGAGAAGACGAAGATTGAGAAGCGTTCCGCCACCGGCTGTCGTGACAGCTTCGGTTGAGACGTCGACGCCATCAATCAACACCCCAATCGGCGGGCGACCGCGGGTGGCCGGTAAACCGCGAATCGTCGGGCGTGTATCCTGGGCGCTGAAACCTTGTTCGAAGATAAGGCTTGGCGTCAGCTTTGCGATGTCGTCGATCCGGGTAATACCGGCTCGCTCAATGTCAGTGGCAGTAAATGCAGTAACCGAGAGAGGAATTTCCTGGAGTGTTTCGGCTCGCTTACGCGCCGTCACGACGATCTCTTCAATTTGCGCGCTTGCAGACTCAATTCCGAGAGCTGTTGCCGAGAGCAAACCTAGCAAAATTTTTCCGCGCTTCATTGACGTCCCCTAAATTCGATCGACAGTCCCCGTAGTGGTATCGGTATGTTACGTTTTAATGAAATCCATTGGAACTGGAGCCTAAAAGATAGTCGCTGAGCGATCATGGCGGCGGCTATAGTCATGATTTTAGTGTGCATTATGTCGGAGCTAAATTGCGGCTACGGCAAGCGACCTGCAGCCTTGAGCCGCTTAGCCATGGCTGACGGCCCCTGATCGAACTCGGGCGACCTATCGAAGATATCGGCGTAATCTTTGGTTACCTTAGCCATGTAATCTTTTGGCAGGCTTTCCCAAGATCGAACTTTATAACCTGTCGCGTGCCACAACATATGCCCAGGCTGATCGGGCATTTCCATCCATGGATACCAGTTCATGAGAACGTGCCCCGCAAAGTGACATGGCGCCCACGATGTCTTTTGATCCATGACCTCAGAGTAACGGGAGAAGAAAGATTGCATTGAGCCAGAGGGCGGTTGACGTAGCTCCGCTGGCCATTTGATCTCGCCACGAAAAGACAAATCATCTTCGATCAATGAGATGTCCATATCAAATCTCGAGTCTTTATAGAACTCTGGATAGGCTTGGCGAACAATATTGATAAAGACGCCGTCCTCTGAAACCTCAGACCCCTCAGGCACGCGACTGACGTAATGGTTTATTTTGTTGGTCTTTCCCGTCAGAGGATTTTTAAACTCCGTCAGAATTTCGTCTGTTTCATAGTCGCACAAAAAATTTATGAGCGAATTGTAACGAAGAAATTTTGTATCTGAGATGGGTTTGGTCCACTGATGTTCACACCCTTTAAACCGTAGTATTGGCACGGGTGTTCTGCCTGGTACATAGGCTGCAATGACGCCACGAGTGCGCCAAATCACCTTCTCTTCCACCAAGCTTCCCTGAGCCTTCATGAATGCCCGAACACGATCGGCGCGCGCCATTCTCGAAAGGCGATCTGATTCTTGAGCTGCGCGTGCGGCGCTAGGAGCAAGCAAAGCTCCTACACTAAATGCCGCACCCATTAACACCGCACCAAGATCTCGACGTGACATCCCATCCGGCAGCATCATTTTCCTATCCTTTTCTATAAACTTCGATCAAATCGGGATAAATTCTCCGTCCATCTTCTTCAGGTCAGTCAACGACGTTGGAAGCTTTTTGGTCGCGCGTGACTTTTCCTCTTGAACGACAGCGGGCTCGACTGCAATTCCTTCGGGCGCAACAAAAATGCCGCGTTGGTAATAGCTTTTCAGAACTTTCTTGAGTTGAGCGAAGCCGAGATAGGGGTTCTCGAGTGGGTTTGGGCCCCAGAGATTATTCGCAAGCCCAACGCTCTGTGCGTATTGGTCAACATATGTCGCCGGATCGTCCCAAATCACCAGGTTTGTCAGTGGGTTTGCGCGCGCGCGCCGCAACGATTTGAGATCAATGTTGCCTTGTAATATGCATGGCCCTGATCCGTCAGCAACGCCCTGGATAGAGCCATCAAAGTTCACAATTTTTGTATGCCCTCGCATTTGTGTCGAGGGTACGCCCACATCGGCAGGATTGAAGTAGATGCCACCGGGCATCGCCGACAAAATGTATGCTGTATTTTCGAAGGCACGGGTTTGACGTGCCAAATCCCAACCGAGCCGACCCGATCCATGCCCTTCAGATGATGGATGGATGATGACCTCGGCTCCATACTTCGTAAGCATTCGGGCAACTTCTGGATGCGCCTGATCAAAACAGACCATGGTGGCGAGTCGGCCAAGTGGCGTATTGGCAACCGGGAACAAAAAGTCATAACCGAATGCATCGAGATAGCGATCATAAACGCTGCTGGGCGTGGTGTCGGGTAACGACCCCCAGACGTCGGCGCATTGAATTTTTCGGTATCGATGAATGAGATCACCGGAATCATTCAGAATGAAGGCGGAATTGAACACATGCCCCGGCAATTTGTCATCGATCTCAAAAGAGGAGCCAGCAACATAGGTTTTGTGCTTCAGCGCAAAATCCTGAAGCAACTCAAGTTCTGGGCCAGGATACCGAACAGCCAACCGCTGCAATGTAATGGGCGAACGATATCCATGACCTCCCTGGCCGGTCATGAAAAATTCGCCGAACACGACAAGCCTAACAGCAGGATTCGACGCCAGTCGGGCTGGGAGTTTCATCGCCTCGATGATGTTATCGCGGCGTATCTCATCGACATTGCTATCTCGTTGGATAATTTTTTTGATGTTCTGTGTCAGCAAGACATCATAATGATCGACCGCACCCGGTGGCGGCGGTGGGACATCGCCAGCAGCCGCCAAACGTTCTTTTGCTTCCCCGACCCACGAATCCGTTGATCTTGGCTGAGGCGAAACCGCAGTTTGTTTTTGCGCAAGCTTCTTATAGCCGTCAGCGAACAAGTTTGCGCGCAAGTGCAAGGGCTGAACAGAGAAAATAGAATGGCGTCTGCGACGCAGCTTTTCGATGTCGACGTCAGGGAAGATGGCGCCCTCCCCACCCTGTGCCTCCGTGCCTTTCGCCATCCAATCAACCACGCCGGACATCGATGGGCGGCGTTGGCCATTTGGGCCATTCGCCGCTGATGCTGTGGCAATATAGACGGTGTTCTCGAAAGCACGCGCAACCCGCGCATTTCGGCGTGACACGAACAGATGATCATTCGCTTCGATAGTCGGGTGAAGAATGATCTCAGCCCCGGACCAGACCAGACTGCGCGCATAATGGGGAAACAGGAGGTCTTCACTCGTGAGCAGTCCAATTTGTCCCATTGGGGTTCGTGCTACGGGAAAACGTGCCACCGTACCAAGAGAACATATTTCACCATCGACAAAGCCCTCAATAAGAGACGGTGAAATCTTTGGCATTGCGAGCATAGAATTTCCATCGGCGTCGAAAAGAAATCCAACTACGTGATGACCGACCCGGCCTTCACCTTTTACTCGCGCAGCACCAGCAACGTAACAGGCTGACTTCTTGGCAATTGCGCCAATCGCAGATTGAAGATCAGGTAACTCTGGCGGCAGGGGGATCTGCTCGGCGAGCGGCAACAGAACTAATGGTCCTGCCAATCCCAATGGATTACGGCGGCGCCAGGTGGCCGCCAAAGAACAAATTTCAGCATTAACCTCATCATAGGAGATCGTCGACCATGATTTTTGTGAAAGAACTAGCATTTTTCAATCTCCTATGACGGCGCTCATATGATCAAAGATATCCTAGAGGCCTTCTAAGCCATCGTCATAATGGCTGGCGTTTTAAAGCCTGCAAACGCGAGCCAACGAAAATCTTGACCAACTAACTTACTAATAAATCAGTAAATGTTAGACATGGGCTCTTGCATAGTTCTCGTGTTTATTTGATCGGCTGGCGATTATACTTAAGCTACATCTGACTAGTTGCGCCCAAGATGACACATTGGAGCTCTAAAGCCATATGGCCAGAATAAAGCCTTTAGAGGGCTTAGAACGCGCACTGAGTGTATTGCGAGTTTTAAACCAACATGGTGGAGCGACGGTCTCAGAGCTCGCACGCATTACAGGCATGCCGCGCGCTGCCGTAAATAGATACATCGTTACATTCATTAATTTGGGGTACGTGTTTCAATCAAAGCCAGGCAGTGGCCTTCGCGTGAGCGTGCGAGCATTAGAACTCTCGCGTGGCGCCCGAACTGACGATTGGGTCACGACAGTAGCGCTCCCCGAAATGAGCGCGTTGTGCCACGACATTGGCTGGCCCATTGGTCTGGAAAGTATAGTCGCAGCTCGACTGGCGATTCTAGTCAACACGGATGCGATTTCACCTTTCGTTGCGAAGCCACTTGATCAACAAGTCACCTTTCCCCTGATCGGGCGCGCTTCAGGGCATGTTCTGCTGGCGTTCACAAATGCCGAGACCCGCGAAGACCTCTTAAAATGCGCACTTGCCGATGACTCAGCCCTGTTGACGCGCGCGGGAATGACGGTGAATAAATTAATGGAGAAATTGAGAAATGTCATCGAACTCGGTTACGATACTCAACGTGTTTCGCGTGCGAATTGGGTGGTATTGGCCGTCCCTATCCTAACTGTTGGACAAGCGCGGCTTTCTCTCTCGGTGAGATTCAGATCGAATGCCATACCCTTGGAACGCGCCATCGCGCGATTCATACCGAAACTCATTAAAACGTCCCAGGCGATCGCCAAGCATGTATCTGGATTTGATCAAAAAATAACCTAGGACCGATCGCAATCTTCGGCCAGCAGCCGACGCGCGAGAAACAATCGCGACGCACATAGACCTGCGCTGCAAAAGCCATTAGACGCACTTGGGGATGCAGCGAAGATAAAAAGGAGCTGCCACTGTGAATCTTAGCATATGGACGCGTTGTACTCTGATCCTGATCGGCACGTGCACTACAATTACGGCCTGGGATGTTCACCCAACCAAAAGCGAGACATTGACGATTGCTGCGCCTGGTCGCCCACCGGGACTGGGGAACCCATACGCATCAATGGCGACCGGTGGGATCCATTCATGGGGATACATGTTTGATGCCCTGACGACTCTTGCTGATGACGGTAGTGTAGCGCCTAGTCTTGCAACGCATTGGGAGATCAAATCGGCGACGCAGTGGCGATTCCACCTTCGGCAAGGCATACAGTTTTCAAATGGCGAGCCATTCACTGCCGCTACTGTTCAAGCTGTCATCGACACTTTGCAGTCACCCGAGCTCGCTTCACTTTATGCGGCAAACGAGGTTCGCACCATTGTCGGCGTGACAATTGTTGACACTTATACTGTTGATATCGTCACGCGCACTCCTGATGCCATTCTTGATCGGCGCTTGAGCCACATTTACGTGGTTCCAGAGAAGGCCTGGAAAGAGCTCGGGCAAGATCGCTTTGCCATGGAACCCATCGGTTCAGGCCCCTACCAATTGGTTGATTGGGGAATGAAGCGCGGCCGCTATGAGCTGAAACGCAACCCAAGCTCATGGCGCAAAACCACAGACATCGACCTGATCCGATTTCAGGTGCTTCCTGACCCCACCACTCGAGAGCAGGCCCTCACCTCTGGCCAAGTCGACTTGGCCTACAATCCAGGCCTCGATAACCTGAAAGTGTTGAGCGATCTTGGCTTTATTGTCGTGGCGCGTGAGCGCAGCCCGGTAGAAGGAATTACATTACCGAATAGAGATCCCAAGTCGCCGCTGTCAGATGTTCGCGTTCGCAAGGCAATGAATCATGCGATCAACCGAAGTGAGATTGCGGCGACGCTGATGCAAAACGTGACGAAGACAAATGCTCAGGGCGTACTTCCGGAAATGTTTGGCTACAATCCTAACGTCGAATCATACTCATTTGATCGAGACCTGGCACGACGGATGATGGCCGAGGCAGGGTATCAAGAAGGTTTTGACCTCACCCTGACAGTTCGCCTTGAGGGCAAAGGTCCTGAATGGCCGTCGATTTACCAAGCCGTCATTCAAGACCTGACGGCCATCGGCGTTCGAGTTACATTGCGCAGTGTTCCATCGCAAGAGTGGTTGAAAATGTGGAACACAGGGGATTGGAATGGGGCCGACATGATTCCATTTAGCTGGACATCGACCTACCGAGACGCGGGCCGCGCTATCGAAACAGTCTCCTGTGCTAAAGTAGGCGCGTTTTTCTGCTTACCCGAGTTGATGCCCCGCATCAACGCCGCCGCACAAGAGCTTGATCGCGATAAACGTCGGATGAGTCTCCAGCAGCTATTAGCCGAACTGCGCGATTTGGCGCCCTCCATCAATCTCTTTCCGCAGGTTGAGACGGTTGCCTACCGTAAACGCATAGAAACCCTTCCATTTGAGGCTGGTTATTACAGAATTGAGAAAATCAAGCTCGGAAAGTAGTTGGCGCTACACATAGCTTTTGGTGGATCACATAGCTTCTGATGGATCGATGAAAGTCGGCCAAGCCAGCCAATTTATGAAATTGAGCTGAGCGACTTTGCGTTCGCCACACAGCATAATGAGGATAGCGATGCGTAAATTTTTTGGTTCTGCGATCGTTCTTGGTGTCTGGCTTTGGCATCCTCAAATGCTGCGCGCACAAGCAACCTTTCAAGACTGCTCAACCTGCCCTGAGATGGTGATGGTGTCTGCGGGCCGTTTCGAGATGGGCGCGACAAAAGAGGAAAATATGCGTGAACAGTCACCAGAGCGCTACATTGCGTGGGAAAGTCCCTTACGTATTGTAAGCGTGCCTCAGCCTTTCTCGATCAGCGTGGCCGAGGTGACTAAAGAACAGTTCTCAGCTTTCATGACTGATGCACAACCCACCATTGAAGGATGCGATATCGCCAAGGGAAATGAGTGGGACCGCCGGGCCGATAAGTCTTGGCGTGATCCTGGCTTTGCACAGGGCCCTCATGAACCAGTTGTATGTGTGAACTGGAGTGATGCAAAAGCATATACGCAGTGGCTCGCCAAACGAACCGCTAAGCCGTATCGGCTAATCACAGAAGCCGAGTGGGAGTATGTCGCGCGGGCAGGTACCCAAACGGCGAGGTTCTGGGGCGATGGCCGAGAAGACGCGTGTCGGTATGCAAATGTGCCTGACGCAGCCCACGTCAAAATGACCCAGAATGGCCAAGGAACGTTCGCGTGCAATGATGGCTATGCTTACACCTCGCCGGCGAAGTCTTTTCAACCAAACGCGTTTGGCGTTTACGATACGATTGGCAATGTGTGGGAGTGGGTGGAAGATTGCTTTCATGAAAGCTATATAGCAGCACCGAGCGATACGGCGGCTTGGCAATCTGATCCGGCGTGCACGTATCATGTGGCACGAGGGGGATCTTGGAATCCGCGCCTGGCCACACAACTGAGGAGTGCCGCCCGTGGTCGTGTAACAACCGCGCTACGGAATTCTAATCTTGGTTTTCGCGTAGCCGTGACACCATAGAAACAAAGTTTACGTCTAAGTTCCTAAGGACCGCATGACATGACCCCCGTACCCAGACTACCAGCAGCTGAGAAGTTTATTTCACAGATGCGGGCCATGTTCGCCGCCACGCCAGAATTACCTCTGCGCTGGGAGAAGGCTCGCCAACTGCTCGCGGACATGCTGCGAGATCCAGAGGTTCGTCAGCATGCCCAAACATGGCCCGACAGCCCAGCCATACTCGGCCTTGAGGGCAAGCACGGAAACCTGTTGCTCTATGAAGACCCCGATTGGGGTTTCTGCGTTAACGCACTCATCAAAAAACCCACGGCAAAGACTACAATCCATGATCATGGTGTCACATGGACATTGTACGGCGTCATCGAAGGCGGCGAGGACGTCGCGCGATTTGAACGCATCGATGATGGCACGCCAGGGGATTTGCCTAAATCCGCAACAGTCCGCGCGACTGAATCCATCCCCGTTGGGCCAGGCTATATTGACTTGATCAAGCCTTGGGAGATTCATGCGGAGTACAACAGGCCAGAACGTACAGCTGCGATTATCATCCGCAGTCAAAAATGCGGCAGCTATATCCAAAATATTTTTTATCAGAAGGACGGCACGGTCGAGCAGTACTGGGGCCCGCAACAAATTCCGTTTCATTTTGGCTGGAATCATCAGTCAGGCAACCACACAGCATGAGTAAGGCAATCGTCGATTTACCAGGCCCCTTTGCCGCGCGGCGAGTGATTGAATTCGAAGGCCCTTATCTAGCTCCTGAATTCCTATTGCCCGATGCTCAACCAGGCGCTTTCCTGGCGACAAAGGCATCGCAGGATCCACGCTTCTATGAGAAAGCCACCAACAAAGTGGTCATGGCCAACCATTCCATCCTGATCGTCACGCCGCGCTCGAAAATATTGGTCGACACATGTATCGGAAATAATAAGCACCGCCCGCGCAACCCCCATTGGCATATGCGCACGGGGCCGTTTCTTGAGGACCTCAAATCCATCGTTGCGCTGGCCGACATTGACTACGTTCTCTGCACGCACTTACACGGCGACCATGTGGGTTGGAATACGCACCTTCAGGATGGCCGATGGCGACCGACATTTCCGCGCGCGAAGTATCTGTTCGGCCGGACGGAAGTAGCATTCTGGCAAAAGGCCATCTCTTCAGATCCTGAAACTAATCATGGATCTTGGGTCGACAGCATGCAGCCGATTTTCGATGCTGGCCAAGCAATCGTGGTTGACGACGACTACGAGATCGAACCTGGCGTTCGGCTGGTCCCCGCCCCTGGCCACACGCCAGGCAACATCATGATTAGGCTGGAGCACGGCGGGGCGATCTCATACGTCATCGGCGACACCATGCATCACCCCGTACAGATCGAACGACCAGAGTGGTCGTCAAAATTTTGCTGGGACAAGTCGCTGTCGACTCAGGCACGTCAAAGCCTGCTTGAAGCAATTGCCGATACGGGGGCCTGGATCATCCCCGCTCATTTTCCAACACCCACTGCATTGCGAATTGAATCTCATGCTCATGGATTCAAGAGTTGTGGCTAGAGGGCCGGCACTTAAACCTTAAAGCAACGCCATCACCTCCAAGGCCGCACGCTCACCGGACTCCATGGCGCCTTCCATTCCACGATTGGAGACGGCTGTGTGCTCGCCGCAGAAATGCAATCGCCCTGCTGGCTCCTTGAGAGCCGGTAAACTTTCGCTGAGCTGACCCGGCTTCCAAACAACCCAGTCACCGCCAGAGAAGCGGTCGGACTGCCATGACTTAAACCCGCCAGCAACCAATTGACCTTTCGCTGCGGGGCGCAGCTTTTCATAAATTGAGATGATGTGCGCCATAGCATCTTTCTCACTCATTAAATCAAGTCGATCTGCAAGGAATCCGCGCGCCCAAGCCATAAGGCAGGTCACCTTGTTGGGATCTTCGCCTTCGCGTAGCGCACGAATTTCACCCGCATCGGTGTCCGTCCACATCGCTGGGCTAAAGCCGTCTTCTTTCCAGAACGGCTTCTTAGGCACGATGACCACTTTCGTGATCTTCATGACAGGTACGGTACGGATCGCTTTGGCTTTTAAAGGCGGCAGCAGAGGGTCAAACTTGATCCATCGCATTGTTGGCAAAGGCAGTGAGCAGATCAAGCGCTTCGCCTTGAATAGGCTCCCATCCTCACATTGAACCTCGACGGCATCTGCATTCTGTCGAATTCCTACAACAGCTTTACCGAGATGAACATCACCAACAGCACGTGCCATAGCTTGAGGAATACTTTCGTTCCCATCCACAGCTTTGTAAGCCACGCGCTGAATATCAGACTGGAGTTTGAACCACGCTTGCGTGAAGTACCACATCAAGATCGAACTGTCGTGAGCAGACGTTCCATACTGAATATTCGTGTTGTAATTGAGATCAATTGCCGCATCAGACCAGCCATGACTCTTGAAGAAGTCATAGGCTGAGCCATCAAATTTAGCGCTAGCCGGGTCTATCCAATCCTCAAATGATTTCAGTGGGTTGTGTTTATCGATGAGGCTCTGAAAATAAGCACGACCTGGAAAGCGAACTTTAGCATCCTCAGGCATAACATTCAGCGGATGCGTCGCCCAATCAGCGCGTCGAATCACATTGCCGCCGAGAGCGAGTTCAACGGTCACGGGATCTTTTTGAGCATCGGGCGACAAATCCCGACGACCTTCGAAGTCGATGAGCTCAACTTTTAATCGGGCGGCTATGTCTTGCATCCGGCCGTAGCCGCCTAAGATACTATCTGCACCCATTTCAGGGTTGCCCTCGACTGATCGAAGGGTGCTCATCCGACCTCCGACGCGGTTGCGGCCCTCTAAGACCGTCACCTTAAACCCCTGATCTTTGATTAAGAGCGCGGCATTGAGGCCCGAAAGACCAGAACCAATTACGATGACATCAGTTATGTCTGATGCTGCACGGGCCGAGCGCAAAGTGCTCGTCGCCACGCCTGCTGCAATGATCTCTCGCCGTGAAATTCTCATTTTCTCGAATCCTGTGCTGTAAGTTAAAATTCTGGCTTCTATTTTTTTGATTTTATAGTACGCAGAGTAAAATTGCGAAGGTCACGGTTAAAGGCATCCGCCGCATCAAAAAACAACCAGTGCCCCGCCCCCCTGTAAGTCTTGAGATCGGCTTTAGGGAATCTTGCTTTGATGGCGAGTTCAGCCGCTTGTGCGGATGAAAAGGCATCCTTCTCGCCCAACATAAAAAAAAGCGGCAAACTCGGACTTGGGATTTGATCCTCGTTATTTTTATAAAAAGACCCATCGGGCAAGATTTTTGGGCCATCATTCGCTTTGCGTGCATATGGCGGATACATCAGGTTTGTTGCCGTGACGCTGGCCTCAATATCCGACGGCAGACGCTCAGCCGTAAGAAATGATGTGAACTCAACCGCTCCTTGTATGTTTTTCGCGACGTCAGCAGACTTAAGTTTCTCAGAGGCCGCTGGAATGCGTGGGTTAAGTTCGGAATTGGGATAGAGCCCGCTGCGCGAAGCTGCAAAAACAATTCCTGACAAGTTCGCTATTCCACGGCAGCGGACATAATCCATCCCTATTGTTCCACCATACGACCACACAACCATAACGGGGCTCGTCAAAGCCGTCGCGGCCATTACGGCGGCCACATCATCAGCCCATATGCATGACTGATTGTATGACGTCGCAAGCCAGGGCTTACCAGACCCGCCATGCCCGCGCAGATCGAAGGCAACGAGGTGAAATGACGATACGAGATCGGAATGGAGTTGGCGATCCCAACTGGCATAGCTTTGGCCTACGCCGTGAATGAGCAGGATCCCAGGTGCGTCCGGTGACCCTGCTTCAACGACGTTCAAAGGAACACCGTCCGGCGCAACAATCGTTTGGTAACGCAGCAACTCAGATTTTGCCGCCGACACGGCGCCACCACAAACAAGCAGGCCAATCAGGAGTGCGGCTTTACACGACATCGCGTGCAATCCGGAATCCAAAGTGATGCCCAGCTTTGGGCTCAGGGTCTCGCCCTCGAAACGTAGGACGGTGGCGATCTTGGCGTGTATACCAACTGCCGCCACGAACGGCGCGTAGTTCGCAACGACCGCTCACTTCGACCGCTGTCCCATCGACCGGAGCGGCTGGATAGAGCTCGAGTGAGCAATCTTGCACCCACTCCCAGACGTTGCCGAGCATGTCATACAAGCCAAATGCATTGGGCTTGTATGAACCGACTGGAGCAATCATGCCGTGGCCATCACGGCAACTAAGCGGTTCCCACGAGAGTTTTGAGCCCGCTGGAAGTGCGCTCTGGCTATCCAGGTCAAATGTATTTTCATAGTCACAGGCTTGTTCGTCCTGAGTGCCCCACGGCCATTTTGTTTTAGTTCCACCTTTGGCAGCGTACTCCCATTCGGCTTCTGTTAAGAGTCGATAACGCTTGCCCGTCATTGCAGAAAGCCAAGCTGTGTAGGACGTCGCGTCGTTCCAACTCACACACACGACAGGTTCACGCGGTTGCGGGCTTCGACCAAACAGCGGGCCGCGAAACGTCACTGCGCTGATCATCGGCTTGTCCATGCCCACACCGCATTGGTTAGCAGGCTCATGTCCGGTCTCGTTTACAAAGATCGCGAATTCCTCGTTCGTAACTTCATAACGACCGACGCCAAATGCGTATGAAATAGAAACTGAGCGCTCAGGCCCTTCCTGTCGAGGGATACCACCGCGCATCTGATTGATCGCGTTAGAGCCCATCAAGAAACTACCCGGTGGGATAACAACAACTTCTGGACATGTCGGGCAGTCCTTTAAAATCTGACTGCCACGAAAAGACTCGGCTGCAGCCGAGACGCTACTAGTGGCGAGAGTAAATAGCATATGTGAGATGCATAGCTTCGTTACCAAAGAGATTCGGCAGCTTTTTGTTTTCATCCACCGGTGTCCTTGTCAGATACGCCCCAAGACCTCAAAGGCGGCGCGTTCCCCAGCCTCCATCGCCGCTTCCATGCCACGATTTGCAAGCGAGGCGTGTTCACCCGCAAAGTGAATACGACCAGCTGACTTGACAAGTTCGGGGAGGAATTCATGAATTTGGCCCGCCTCCCATTCCGTCCAAGTTCCGCGTGCATAAGGATCTTTGGCCCACGATTTATAGCCCGCAACCTCCAGCAAACCTTTGGCCGCAGGGCGAAGCTTTTCGTATTCTGAGATCACCAGCGCTCCGGCGGCCTTTTCACCCATTGTATCAAGTTGTTGGCTTGGAAAACCCCGAACGCGCGCGATGAGTCCAGTCACATGATTACTATCTTCAGATTGACGCAACACCCCCACTTCTCCAGCAAAAGTATCGGTCCACATTGCTGGCGAAAGATCGTCGGCCTCCCAGAATGGCTTCTTGGTATGAAGGAATATTTTCGTGATCATCATACTTGGCAGCAGCGCAACCGCCCTTGCCAACGTTAACGGCAATTCAGGACTAAATTTAATTGATCGCAGAGGCGCAAGGGGCGTCGCGCAAATCAAGAATTTGGCTTGATGTGTAGAATTATCGCTGCATCGAACTTCCACACCGCTCGCGCTCGTCGCGACGCCGACGACCGGTCGATCCAGCATCACTGAATCACCCAAGCGCTTCGCCATGGCCTCAGGCAGCGTTTGATTACCGCCCCTGACCTTCAGCGCAACACTCTCGATATCTGTTTGAATTTTGTCCCAGGCGCGCCGAAAGTACCATGTCAGAATCGAACAATCA
>Ga0209553_1000547_pt1 | contig 19514 bp, 12 predicted proteins | sample LauGreFBDMM110DN_2_FD_188217 | JGI IMG/M metagenome (GOLD analysis project Ga0209553, IMG submission 188217) | Freshwater lake microbial communities from Lake Michigan, USA - Fa13.BD.MM110.DN (SPAdes) (version 2) | ecosystem: Environmental > Aquatic > Freshwater > Lake | place: Lake Michigan...
ATGCCACATCGAGCGTTGCGTGTCAGGGGAGTTTGTCCACCGGCAGTAGTTGCCGAAAGACATGGCATATTGCTGGCGTTGAGCATGCCATGGCGAGGATGCCGTTGATTGCGTGACACGCGTGAAACTTGCATCTTTACGCTCAGGTTGCCTTCCTGCTAAATTCCATGGTGTTCAAGTCCGGTCACGGGCTTTCAGGTCCCAAGGACGGGAGCAGAATTGATGTCGTTTTCGAAGTGTGGTTTTCTCCTCAGCGCACTCGCATTGTTAGCATCCATCGGTTGTGGTGGTGCAGCATCCGACGGCACAGATCTCGATGCGGATTTGATGAGTGAATTGCTGGGACCGGAAGATGAATCAGAACGGGGTGCCGAGGTTCCGCAAGAGCATGACGCCGCAGACTCCGATTCTGGCGACGTACAGGCTGACAGTAATTCATTGAAGCGAAGGGACTCGACCAGCAACGTGACGACACCGAGCGGTGAAAAACTGGAACTGCGACTTAAGCGAGGGGACCGTTTTCCGTTGGTAAAGACGATTGAGCAAAGGCTGGAGCAGAAATCCGACGTCGCTCCAGCCATGGCACGTACCAAACTGGAACTGACCATCATCATCACCGTTGAAGACGTCAAGCCCGACGCCATTTGTCTCGGAGTTCAGTATTCCCGCGTGGTCTATCAGCACGATATCAACGGACAACAGCTAGCATACGATTCAGGCAATCATCGCGGCGCAGTTCCTTGGGACGCGATCCCCTATGCAGGCATGGTCAACAACGGATTTTCGTTCTGGTTGGGGCGCAATAACAGTATTCGGGAGCTTATCGGTTATCAAGATTTTCTTGAACGCTGCGTCGCGAATGTACCGTTGGCTCGTCGCGAAACACTACTTTCAGAAATCAGTAACCGCTTTGGTGACGATGGTGTGGCCAATTTTGTGGACGACAGCATCGGGCTGTTGCCATATGACGATACGGTCGATGAAGACGCCGCCACGCGAGTGATGCCGGGAGATCAATGGACGCGCGAACGTCGCTTAATGCAACCCGTGCCCATCCATCTAACGTCTGTGTACCGTCTAATCTCATTGGACGATGTTGCTGCGCAGATTGAAATTACAGGCCGAGTCGCTGGCGGCGAAGCGGCGGCAGCATCAGATCCTAGTCGCCTGCGAATCATGGGTGGTCAGAGTATCGGACAGTGCCGCGTCGATCGAGCAACGGGGTTGCCACTGCAAATGAATCTGTCCCGATTCATTAAGATGCAACTGACAACCTCGGATAATCAGCAAGTGATCCAAGAAAAGCACATCGAAACAACAATCCGTTCCTTCCCTGAAATGCGGGGCGTGACTGTTGGGGTCCAGCCACCAGTGTCCAATGTCCAGCAGGTAGGTGGTATTCGCACTCAGTCTGACGCGGTGGATCCAATTCCGGTGCAGGACGACAATACTCGTCCGGTGCGGGCCGTATATCCCAACTAACCCGGCGTTTCTCTTGGTATCGGATGTGCGGTCAAATGCCCAACTCCGCGCGCCGTGTCTAGCTCAATTCTCAATTGGCATGGCGGAGGTGCTACGGGACCCCTGCCTCAACCATTTGGCCGCCGAACTGACCTGGTCCCGGTCCGAGCTGAATGATGTAGTCGGCGTGCGAGATGAGTGCGGGATCGTGGTCGATCACGATCACAGAATGGCCGGTTTGCAGGAGGAAGTCTAGGCACGTCCGCAGGCGTTCAATATCCTGCAGATGCAGTCCGTTGCAGGGTTCGTCGAGCAAAAACAATGTGCGGCCGACTTTAGTGAGTGCTGCAGCTTTGCGATTTTTTGCGATGGAGTCACCGTCATCGAGCGGAATCCCGGCCAGCAACGCGGCGATTCGTAGGCGTTGAGCTTCTCCGCCCGACACGGTGCTGAGGGGTTGCCCAAGTCTGAGATAGCCCAAGCCGACCTGACGCACGGCGTTCAGACGTTGCTGAATCTTGTGATGCCCATTAAAGAACGTGAATGCTTCGTCACTAGTCATGACAAGAATTTCATGTACAGAACGGTCCCGATAGCGAATCTCAAGGACGTCAGCCCGAAATCGTCGTCCCCCACATTCTTCACATGTCGTCTGAATGTCAGCAAGGAATTGCATGGCCACGAGCACCACGCCGCGGCCTTCACACACGGGGCAGCGACCACCCGAAGCTGAATTGAAACTGAATATTCCGCGGCCAAAATTGCGTTTTTTTGCCTCATGTGTCTCCGCCAACAGAATTCGAATTTCGTCAAACACGCCGATCCATGTCGCAGGGATGCTGCGTCGGGATCGTTGCACGGGGCTTTGGTCCAGCAGTAACACACTCTCGAGTTGTTCACTGCCGTCAATGCGTGCAATTGTTCCACCGCCGGATAATGGGGCAGTGAGTTGCAATCGACGGCAAAGGTTCGGATAGAGAGAGTCCACGATCAGGGAACTCTTACCACTGCCACTGACGCCGGTGACGGCACACAGCACGCCGAGCGGAATTTTCACCGAAAGGTCATTAATATTGTGACATTGAATCCCGGTCAGTGTCAGCCACTGCTCCGGCTGGCGGCGTTGCTTCAAGACACTTTTTGCAGAGACCGGACTCATTCGCAATTGCCTGCCTGTCGCGGTATCGACTTCCATCAGTTCACGGGGCGAACCTTGGAAGACGACAGTGCCACCGGAGACTCCAGCACCGGGACCTATTTCGATAACTTCGTCAGCCGCCAGCATAAACTCCGGATCGTGCTCCACGACCACCACCGTGTTACCCCGTTGCTGAAGTTCACGCACGGCAGTAATGATACGTTTTGTATCAGACGGATGGAGACCAGCAGTCGGTTCGTCGAGAACATACAACGTGTTGATAAGCCCGGAACCGAGCGCTGTTGTGAGCGACGCACGTTGAGACTCCCCTCCGGACAGGGTTCTCATGCTGCGATCAAGAGACAGATAATTCATCCCGCAATGGATCAGGAACGCCAACCTTCGAGCGGAGTGTTCGAACGCTGGTCGCAACGCCGATTGCAGGTTTGCGGAAAGTGATAACCTTGTCTCGGTGAGCCATGCCGACAGGTCGCCGATCTCCATGTTTGCGACATCCGGTAACGTCAATCCCCGTAATTGCAGAGCCAATGCGTCGCGATTGAGTCGATTGCCGTGGCAGGCGAGGCAGCACGTCTCAACCTGCAGGTTGCTTGCCTTCGCAACTCTCGTTTTTCGAGGGTTGTCCGCCCTAAAAGTTCCTAGACCCGTCCCACCGCACTCCGGACAGGCCCCCAACGGCGAAGTGAAACTCAACAGTTCCGGCGATGGCTCGGGAAATTCTCGCGTGCAATCGGGACAAATGCGTTTGCCGGCGAATTGTTGCACTTGCCATGTCGTGTTGTCCACCACCTGAACTGATGGACTGACGCCGTTCTGGTCGTTGCAGACCGGCTCGATCTCGGTCAAAACCACGCAGTTGCCGTCACCGATCTTCATGGCAGTAGAAATAGATTCTGTCAGTCGATGTAGTTTGACTGCGTCTAATTTCAACCGATCGACGATCACTGTCAACGTGACTGTGGCGAGAGCGGACTGCCGTTTGCGTGGAAGCAGTGGGACGGCTGGCAGTATTTCCAATTCCTCAAGTCGAATCATGTGGTTATTGTGAAGAATCCGCGTGAACCCGTTTCGTAAGAGATCCGCCCGCACATCAGGGTATGATGTGTGATCGACGTGCTTCATAGCGCCGATCATGATGCGATTTCCGCGTGGTGGCTCAAAAATTGTGCCAGCAATAGACTCTGCCGACATCGTGTCGATAGGTCGCTGACAGTCCGGACAGACCACACGTCCCGCCCGGGAGAAGATCACGCGGAGCGATTCGATGATCTCAGTTCGCGTACCCAGCGTACTACGTGGTCCGTCGAAACGCATTTGCTGCCGAATGGCGATCGCCGGAGGAAGCCCGTTGATCCTATCCACAGCCGGTCGTTCGATGCGATCCAAAAACTGGCGCGCGGAAGGCGAAAACGTTTCGACATATCGTCGCTGTCCTTCCGCATAGAGCGTATCAAATGCCAAGCTGCTCTTGCCGGAACCACTCACGCCACAAATCACCGTCAACGCGTTGTGCCGGATATTCAGGCTGATGTTCCGCAGATTGTTGACGCGGACACCTTCGAGTTCGATGAATCGTCCAATCGCCACAATTCCGCCCGTAAGTTTTGCTCGCTTTAAATCCGTATCCCGAGAATCTAGCAGATCTCAGCCTAAATTCAAAAGCCGTCATTCGCTGTGACCCGGCCGAAACCGGCTTGTGGACAGAAACGGATGGAGACAAAAATCGCAGGGGAAAGCAGCCAACAGCCCCCATCGGGGATTTCAATTCATTAAACGAACGGCTTTGTTTATACTGTCCTTGGCATGTACGTGAAGTGGGTTTAGAAATTCTGTGAGTGATGTGTCGTGGTCAAACTGCCGTCCGTGGAACTCCTTGAAAGTCGCCATGCTTTTCCGTGCCATTTTACCTTTAAAGTGATCGGGGCTGCAGAGGGTAATTTTACGGCACGCGTGGTCGCCTGTGTGCGGGATGAACTCGGCATGGAAACCGATCCTCCGTTTTCCTTGCGAAATACTGCACATGGCAGGCATGTGGCGGTCACGCTCGAGCCCATGTGTGAATCATCACAGCAGGTTCTAGCGGTCTATAGTCGCTTATCCGGGATGGATGGTCTGGTGATGCTGTTGTAGTTCTGTTGTTAGTCTCTTCTGCATCCCTTCTAGGCATCTGGCGACGGGCTAGAGACAGGACCAAGCTGAGGAACACAACCTGGTCCTGATGCTCGAACGCATTAACGGCGTCAATCGACAGTGCCGGACTATCGCCATCGTCTAACACGGGGCGCAGAGAATCTCGCTGGATCTCCGGGAGGTGGACAGTGAGATGCTCCTGCTGAAAGTCCCGCAACTGGATAAGCCACCAGCCAAGAGTGGCTACGGCATCGTCCACCATTTTATAAAGCAGCGTTGCGGAAAACAGCGAGAAGCCTTTATTTCACGGGATATACTCATGGTCAGTGGATGGGCACGAATTTCGACGAACGGAGTCTGCGGTTCCAATTTGTGCGTGGGATATCGCGTGTTTGATTGAGAATAAAACCCCAATGGTTGCATAGGTGGTGGCCGCGATCTTCGATCTGGAGGTCTAGGGATTGCTGCATTTCAGCGTCAGGGGAGCATTCATCAAAGCGAGTTAGTTAGCGACGCGATGGAATTACCGCGTTTCGAAGGCTTTTTATTGATTTGAAAGATTCTTGAACGAAACGCCATGCGAATTCGCACTATTGAGTCACGGGGACCATAACTGCTGCAAATCGGGAGATTGACATGCGATTGACTCTGCGAACTCTATTGGCCTATCAGGACGACCGCTTGTCTGCGGCGAATGCCAAGGAGTTGGGGCAGAAAATTGCAAACAGCCCTTTTGCATCGGAACTTGTCGAGCGAATTCGCGAGGTCAAACGTCGGCGGCGACTTGCAATACCCGACAAGCCGGTCGCGATAATTGATGCCAATTTAATAGCCGAGTATCTGGACGACCAGTTAACACCAGAGCTGGTGGCTCAGCTCGAAAAAGAATTTCTAGCATCTGACGCCATGCTTGCGGAAGTGGCTTCGGCCCATGAGATCCTTGGGCTCTTGAGCGACCCTGTCGCTGTAGAACCGCGTCTGCGTGATCGTCTGTATGCGTTTGATCCGTCCGGAAAGACAAATATTACACGAGACGCGACTGGGGATAATCTGGAAGACCCAAAATCACGGAGAGACGATGGAAGTGAATGGAAACCCTTGTTATCGACGGAAAAATCATCGCGACAGATCCAAGTTTTTATCGTAGCTGGCTTGATCATTCTTTGGCTCGGCGTGGTTGTTTCCGATTCAGTCTTGTTTGGGCCTAAAGTGGCTCAAGTCGATGTGGCGATTGTTGCAGTTAATGCAGATCAAGAAAGCCCGCTTGCAGACAATCTGGAACGAGGTCCAATCCCGGCCACTGCCCCGGACAACGCCGATGCCATCAGACCTGATGACGCAACGTTAGAAACCGGCATGCACGATGTGACGGAGAGTGCAAGCGCAACACCTGTGGATGCCAATCCCAGCCAACAGACAACGGTCAACGCCCCTGCCGTTGCGACTGCGCCCATCGCTGCGGCGGTCGAGGTCGGACTGCAAAATCCTGTTCTCTCCGGCGATGGTCCCGATGCTCTGACAGGCATTGTGGATCCTGTTGGCGGGGAACCGGAGGACGTTGTCAATCCCTCGAAAGTCAGCAGTCCATTTCATGTCATGGCCAGCAACAAAACCTTTTTTGTATTCGATGAAACAATTGACCGTTGGATGAAGCTGGGGCAGATTCCAGGCGGTGAAATTGTCTCGACATCTCGGAATACCGCTGACTGTGAATTATTGTTTCAGCAACGTTGGTTTGCAGTTGCCGAACCATTTTCTGCGAATCTCACAGCAGATGAACGCGGCTGGAACGCGATGCTGATGGGCACTGTCCTTGCGCGACTTTCCCCCGGCAGCGTGCAAGGACTGGAGGTCTTTTCTGGCCGCATTAAACTCTCCGTCGATAGAGCGCAACCGTGGGTTGACGACAACTTACCCGTTTTTAGCCTGAAGACAGCCCGTGTCACATCTCGATTTGTTCTTCATTCCAAGGATACAGTCGTAGGCCTTGAAGTCCTTCCGGTCGCCAATATGTTGCAAGCGGACAAGCAGGTGGATGTGACTGCGTCTGCAACTGAGTTGCTGCATCTAACGGGAGCAGATTTTAGAGTCAAAGTGACCGTGGTAACGGGAGAGGCGACCGTGCAACTTTCGGGCATCGAACAGGGCATCGTTTTGAGCAAGGGTACGAGCCTCTCATGGTTGGCTCCTGGTCCTTCAGATTCTACCGTGGGATCCTCAACGCCCGAACATATTATTTCCGACGACGGCAATCAGATTGCTGCTGTTCCGACATGGCTGCATGGTGATACCACGCCAGTTCCTGAGGCGACAGTCTTGGACGCCCAGATTACAGACGTCCTTGCAAAAGGCGATGATCCGGCGCAGGCGATGATCGCCTTACTGTCGGATCGCAATCCGCAGTTAGGTGTTCGAGCAGCCTATATTCTCAGGGCGACGTGTGACATCGAGCGTCTCCTGTCGGCCTTATTCGAGCCGTTGGATGAGTCCGTACATCGGGCAGCGATTGACGGATTGTCACAAATTGCCAACGGTTCGTCAGAGGGTCGAAACACCATTCGGAATGCTTTGGAGACGCGGTTACCGATGTCGGAAGTTGAGCTCACCGTGTCCCTGTTGGTAGGTTTCGGGGACCCGGAAGCCCGGGATGCTGACTATTGTCAAATCGTCGTCGATTTATTGAACAATGATCGACTTGCGACGAGAACGTTGGCGTTTTATCGCATTCAGCAGTATTCAAACGACCGACTGGGATATCAACCAGAAGCCGAATCCTCCCGTCGTCGCGACGCCATGCGTCGCTGGCAAAAGTTTCTCGAGCGAAATGGCGGAAAACTGCTTCCTTAAGCCACGAAATCAAACGCACCCAGACGTTCACCCCACAGACTTTAGTGCCATAAAGATTCTTGTCTGAGACTGCGCCATGCGATATAAAAGGTAACGCACGTCTTTCGTCGTACCATAGAATTCTTCAATCGGACGTTATTGAATCAGGCGACGTACATGACTGTGCACCCTTCAAAAGCACACTGTAGATTCATGCGTTTGTTGACACTTCTGCTGACTCTAATCTCAACCACTGCGGATGCATGGGCATTTCAGCAGACGGTTTTGGATCGCCCTGCGCAAGAGCGCTGGCACCTAGGATATGAGATGTTTCAGATGTTGTTGGAGGAAAAAGGACTTGCGGCGGAACAGTCCTGGGATGTGGCTTTATCATCACCGGCAGAGTCGGTTGTCGTCGTGTGTGGTGACTTGCAACAGATTCAACCCCGTGAATGGCTGCGAGCTCGTCGATTTGTGGCGCAGGGCGGCGCGCTGCTAGTGGCGTCAGAAGGGAGTTTCAAGTTCCCCGGCGTCTGCGCGTTTTCTGCTGGAGCAGCGACGGCGAGTCATTCGGCTGATCGTTATCTGTCGTTCGCCGACTGTATGCGGATTCGCCGCCTGAAGTCAGAAGATGAACTGGTAAAAGGCGTGGGCGAGATTGTGGTCAACCGAACGGGCTGGCTTTCGACACCCACCGACGATTCCCTTAACTGGCAGGTATTGGCGTCGATGCCTGCAACCACGTTGCCGGCGGCTAGTCGGAATCAGCCCCTGATTCTGGCAGGTCGCGACACGGCCCCTCAAACCGGCTTGATGATTTTAGTAGCCGACGAAAGTCTATTCACGAACGGAATGCTCTGGCACGGCGACAATGCGATCTTCGCAATTCAGGCAAGCGAAATCCTGTGCCGCGGAGGTCGACGACAATTACTTTTCGTTCGCGACGGAATTCCGCTCCGCGGTTATCGTGAGAACTCTGGTATGCAACCGCCTGACCCAAAGTTGCCGACCCCACCAAAAATTCCGCCAAATAGTGAACTGCCGGAACCTGATTTCGCCACAAAATTGCGGGTGGCGAATGCGGTAATTGACAAGGTTCAGGGGGCTAATCTGGTTAACGAAGTGCTGCGCGATCGCCCGCGACAGATGAGGCCACTCGCTTACCTGCGCACGGTATTGCTAATTTTGCTAGCCTTGGCGACGTTGTGCGTGCTCTGGCGTTTAATGCAAAAGCGTGTAAATCTTCCGGCGTTGCCGCGTCCAAGATTTTTGCAGTCGGTATTCGGCGTCATGTCCGCAAGGCAGATTTCGAAATCAGAATTTGGCACAGCGATTGTCGTGCTGGCGCGAGACTTGTGTGTCGAATTAACAGGATCTCGCACAGAAACTGACTGGATTCGCTGCTTGTCAGTACACCCATCGACACCAACCGAAACTCTGAGTCGTAGTCAGCGTCGGGAACTGACCGAGATTCTAGCACTTGCCTTGCGCGGGGCCACGATTCATTTATCGAGACGCAGATTCCAAGCACTCGGCCGTGCTATCCGAGAACTTCGTGAGCAGCACCGGGTGTCGCCAATTTTCTGAACCGAAGAGGCTACGTCATCGGTCACTGTTTTAACAAAGCCAACCACGCTTGCGTTTCTCGTGAGTGCAGAAGAAACTCCCGCTTGTGAACAACAGGATGCTGTCTCCAGTGTCAGAGTTCAGCTAGAATCACCAACGTGAGCTCGCGGATTATTGGTTGAATCATTGGATGCGTGAGGCGGCTCGCAACACATACCTTTGATGGGGAAATCCTGAAAAAACGCAATCCCATGCTGCTGCAGATATCGATTTAAATTCGTAAACGAACAATCCTCTGGTGGCATTCCGCCAAAAGCTCAGGACAAAACAAAACATGAAAACAAACCCTGTGAAGGCTGCGCTTGCTGCCGGACAGCCTCAAGTTGGTACATGGCTCTCGTTCGGTGATGTGTTTACGGCACGACTGATGGCCCGAACCGGGTTCCCGTGGCTGACCGTGGATCTGGAACATTCGCCAATTGACTGGCAAATGGCATCACTGATGTTTGCCGTGATCGCAGACGCCGGTTGTGTGCCGTTGGCACGAGTCCCGCGGGGTGATCACGATCTGATTAAACGTGTCCTAGACGGCGGTGCATGGGGCGTCGTTGTGCCGATGGTGAACACAGTCGAACAGGCAAAAATCGCCATTGCGGCAGCGAAATATCCGCCGCAGGGCAATCGTTCGATTGGCGGAAGTATCCCCGCGCAGAATTTTCAGACAGGCACCGGCGAATACTATCGTCGAGCGAACGATGAGATTCTGGTAATCCTGCAGACTGAGTCGCCGGAAGGAGTCGACAATGCTGAGGCGATCTATAGCCTTCCCGGAGTTGATGCTATCTTCGTTGGGCCGAATGATTTATTCTGGCAGATGAAGAAGCCTGACGGGACGGAACCGCCCCCTGATGAGTTTGAAGCCATGCTGCAGCGGGTACTTGCTGCCGGAAAAAAAACGGGAACTCCTGTCGGAATTCATTGCCAAGAAATCGCCGAAGTGCAACATCGGATTAGCGAAGGTTGGCAGTTTCTCGCCTTGCAGAGCGAGCTAAAAATGATGGTGTCAAAAGCCCAAGAACTTGTCCAAGAACTTGGATTGGAAACAGCATCAGACCTTGTACGATATTAACCAGGCCTCCAAGAATTTAACGCGCGAGAAGGGATGTAATTCTCTGGCACGGCTCGTCCTCTTCCGTACGACATGGGTTGAGAATGTCGCAAAGATGGTGAGACTTTTTTCATTATCTAAAAGAGTATGACACACTCGAAAAACCGCGACGGACTCCCTAGCTTGCCGTTCTTTCGCAATCCGCATCGTGGGTAAATCGTGTCGTATGAATTGCTGCGATTTTGTCTGAAGTGAGGTTGATGCCTTGACGAGGGGTAGTGAACCCAAAGAAGATAGCAGCGGCCGGGAATGCTCGTTTGACCACTGCTGTTTCACTCCGGATTTCCCAGCAACTGCATTGGGAATGGACCGTATTTTGCAAGGGAGTTTTTTGATGTGTATTCACGCTGCTATCTCAGAGCCGATCAAATTGATCGCACTGTTGATTGCGTTCTGTCTTGCTGGCCTTGACTGCTGCGCTCAGGGCAAAGCGGAGCCGCCCAACACGGCCAACACCCGAGAAGAAATCTTGGCTGCGTCCGACGGTTGGCAGATCCATACGACGTACTATGAATCTGCGGCGGGGAAAGAATCGCCGGTGATCATTCTCCTCGCAGGAGCCGAGGGACCTGACAAAAAAGATCCGCGGAATCGCCGCGTCTGGCAAAACGCAGCTGTCGCGCTTCAAAAGAGTGGCTTCGCAGTCCTTGCTGTAGATTTGAGAAAGCATGGCGACAGCCTTCCGGAAGGGACAGCTCCTGAATCTCTTAAGATGACAGCGGGGGAATACGTCGTCATGGCAACTTTCGACATCGACGCGGTGAAGACGTTCCTGCTCAGCGAACATCAGAATGAGAAACTTAACATCCGCAAGACGGGGATCGTGGCGGTTGGTTCCAGCGCTATGGTAGCGGCAGCAGCCACAGTCGCTGATTGGGAAAAGAAACCTTATCCGGATGGGCCGACTCTGGAGACCAGTACGCCACGCGGACAGGACGTCAGGGCTTTGATTATGTATAGTCCCAACTCCAGTGTGAAGGGCATCAATTCAAATACCGTCATGAAGGCCATTAAGGCGCTTCCGATCGCAGTCCATGTGATCGCTTCGAAAGATGTGAAGGAGGATGCTCGAAACGCTGATCGCATTTATAAAGCAGTGGAGATTAAAGGCGAAAAATTCAAGGACGCTCGCAAGCACACAATAGTTGCCGGTGAGCTTACTGCTGAGGGTTTCCTTGAGGGGCGATTTGCTGATCCGACAAATAAAGACATCACCGAGTTCCTCACGAAAAACCTCAAAGAACTCGACATGCCGTGGACGTCAAGAAAAAGTCGGCTTTAAGGCAAGCAACTAATGGCCTTGCCAAGTCCCCCATCCATGGTGGCGGCGGCTCGGATGAGTCGCGTTGAAGGATCCTCAGGAGAGGTGGGGTAGCAACGCGGCACGCCTGTTTCGGCAATTTTAGACGGATTTTTAAAATCCAAGGCAATACCTACGTGTTTAATGGCAGTCTCTCTCACCGGGAGTTGCCGATCAGCATTATCCCAAGAAAATCATGCCAAAGAATTGAGCGACGAGATGTAACTTGCGGAAAATTCAGAGCAACGCAGTGAGCGCTGATCCACCGAAAATCCGCAGGAGAGAAAAGTAGTGAAAATTCACAATCAGCCCAGCATGCTAATCACTGGGATCATCATGGTTCTTGCAACGGGCTGTGTTACCGGTACGAATACATTTTCAAACATGACAGTTCCAACCACAAGGTACTGCAGCACAGGTGAGACACCCGTCCGCGTGGTCGATATCCCAGCTTCAGCGGAGCGTTTACACATGATGCGTGAAAGTGAAAAACACGACGCGAGGGGTGACAAAGTGAGTTTGGTTCCGTAGGCGAATCGCCGCAAAATCGCGGCCCAGAAAACACTCGAGACAAAACGCCATGTCAGCAGTCATCCTGCACGATGTGCAGTGTCATGACTTGCTGCTCTGGATCTGGCTAAGCAGTATTTCGACAACTTGTGCGATCGCCAAGTCAGATGTATCCACGACTACGGCGTTGTCGGCTGGCTTCAGGGGTGCATGTTCGCGCGTCTCGTCACGTTCGTCACGTTCGTGAAGTTGGTCCATCACGACAGAAATTGGCTGATCGACACCTTTGGCCGCCAGTTCGCGTTGTCGTCTTTGAGCCCGCGATTCTAGGGTCGCTTTGACGAAGAACTTATGTTCTGCATCAGGGAACACCACTGTCCCCTGATCGCGCCCTTCGGTGACCATACTTCCGTATTTCCCGACTTCGCGTTGCAATTGGACGAGCCGTTCGCGGACGCTTGGGTTTGATGCAACAACAGACGAGATGGCTGTTACTTCCGGCGACCGAATTTCCGCTGTGACATCCAGTTCATTCAATAGCAAACGCTCCTTTTCAAATGAAATTGTGACGCCACGAACGAGTTGAGCGACCGCGGAAAGATCGTGTTGATCGATTGCTTCATTCAGCACAGCGAGGGCTACGGCACGATACATCGCTCCGGTGTCAAGGAAACGAACCTGCAGCCGCTCGGCGAGTAACCGAGCTACCGTGCTTTTACCGGAACCCGCTGGTCCGTCAATCGTGATGATCATGTTGGCAATAACCTTTACAGGACAAGTAGCACTTCTTTAATTTGATACGCCTGCAGTTGCACGACAATTCCCTGATCAGTGATTTCGGCCACTATTTTCTGTGAGCGGTCGGCATTCACGACGAACGCTGCCGTCGGTCGGCGGGCTGTACGGATGAGACATTTTACCGATGCCCCTTCGGTTTCGGTGAGCAGTAAAGAGATTTCTTCGCCCATCTCGTCAGTTGCCGGACGCACCGCCGTATGAACCAATTCCACATTCCGAGCGGAAAGTCCTAGGACCCAACTACTCGCGGTCGACAGCGGTGCGGTTCCGGTTGTCTGCGTCACGATTGCCGGTGTCATCGCATCAACTGCCGTGCGTAATGGGAATGATTGATCAAAATCGATGGTAAAGTGAAATTCTCGAACAGGCTCACTTTCGACAATCAGCAGACTGTCAATCATGCGCGGCCCTGATCGGCGATGATAAGGGCGACCGTGAGTTGCAATGACAACACGATGGTCTGGATCGCAAACTTCTACATAGTCTGGCGATTCAAAGCGTTCTGCCCGAAACCCCGCAGCATGCCCCATCACGCTGCGTGTCACAGAGGCTGCTTCGTTGTCCCATGCGAAGCGGCAGCCAAAATAGGTCAGCCAAGGATTGCCCTTGACGCGTGTCACAAGTTGCTCAAAAAACAACGTCACATGAATTCGGGGTTGAGATCGATCGATTGACGTGATCTGACGCACGATGGCCAATGTGGAACCATCGGTGGGTGAACGCAGTTCAGCAGTTGTTTCAATCGCAGCAAACACGGTACCAGCATGAACAGTCCTGTGCTCGGTCAGATGGGCCGTTGCATATGCGGACTTTCGAACTTCATCGCTGCCATCGTCAGGCAGAGTTTGTTCGCGTTCGTAGCGAAAGCACGCTTGTTGGCTAAGACGATTTCCGCGTTGTTGATGATATGCCACAGCCGCGATGCCGCCGGTACGGTCACTCAACGTCACCTCGAAGTGGCGATTCCGCAGCAGCAATGATTCAGCGAGCGGTGGTTCACGCGAAAGCGGCTTGAGAAGCGGCTGCTGTGTGTGACCGGCCCCACATTCGACGAGCCATGTAAACCCTCCGGGAGGCAACTTGACCAGCAATCGTTCTTTATCGTTGATGCGTTCCGCAAGTTCGATCATATTCGAAGCTGCCGGACGTTTCCAAGAATCCGGCCATGCCACATCGACGGTTCGACCAAACGGCGTGGAATTGGTAATGAACAGCCCTCGCATGTCCGCGGTTTGCTGTGGAATTCGTGATTGGAGGGCCGATGTCAGTTGGTCAGATACAGCGGTGAGTTGCGTGTCGATGGCTGCGTATGCAGAATTCAAATCTGCGTCCTTGGCTGGCAACATGATTGCAGTATCCACATGTTTGAGCTCAACTTCGGCAAGTTCCTTTTCGATCTGGGTGAACTGCGAGTTAACCACGTCAACTTCGGCTTCCGCCTTGATCAGTCGTGTCATTGCGAACAGCGTCCGGAGCGTTTCGAGTCGCTGGTGAAATTGACGCAACCTTGCCGGGCCCGATATGGGGGCTTCGGTCTTAAGCACCGAAGATTGGATAAGATACGGCGCTAGGTATTCTGAGTGCTGATAGCGTTCGCTCATGCGACTGCCGTTACACAGATGCACCAGCGCATCCATCGTGGTAAATTCACCTAGCACCGGCGCGTAACTTGCCGTAATTTGGAGATCGTGCAGCCACGGCGTTTTCAGGGAAGGCAAGCGGGCAAGAAACAGGGCAGCAGTGTTGTCATCCTGCATACTCTCATTGTAGCGGTCAGCAAAACGCAGAAATCCTGCGGCACTGTCGATCGCCAAGGGGATTCGTGATGCTGCAGGGATCTGCGAACCGTCCGGAGCCTGCCATTCAAACTGGCTGCGTTCTTTGTCTGGGTAGAGTCCGTCGTCAAGGGCAATGTGCAGGGCAGATTCAAAACCAAAGTACGTCAGCAGAGATGGAAACGAAGCGGTCATGCCATAACGACGACGTGCCCAATGACGTGGCGGAGCACCGACGATGTCGATGTATGTCTGGCGACAACGTGCGATGTCCGTTGAGGTGGCCGCCATTGAACCCAGCGACGGGCGAATCTCTGCGTCATGGCCGGTGAGCAGAGTCACCGTGCCATCCACAATCGCTCGCTTTAACTCAAAGGCCAGTGATCCGTCTTGCTGAACCCATGCCTTAAGGTCACGTCCAGTAGCCAACAGATTCAGACACGTCGCTGGGGTGGCTGAGACGATGAGATCTAAAACTTTGGATCCCGGCTCGTCGTCACCCGGAATACACACATCCAAGAGGTAACAGTTCATCGGATAGAATTTCTCCCGAGTGTCACGAAGATGCTCGAAGCAACGCCCTAGATGCGTCTTGACCGCAGCTTCATCGCCGAGGAGAGAGGCGTCTGCGGCGAGGCGAACTTCGCGGCTCAGGAGGAGACTGTCCGCGTCCACAAAATGATGTCGGCGGCGACTGAGCAGTTTCACTTGCAGCATGACAATGCCAAGTGCCAGGAAATGATCGATCAACACAGGCGTCGTAAAAGATTTTTTAGTTTGCCGGGATCCGTCAGCACTCTGGCAAATTGAGACATCTGAGTTGGCCGCCGAACTTGCCGCGTGGGTCACATCCGACGATTCACCTTCGGCTGCCAAGGCCGAATCAATCGCGATCAGCCAATCTTCGCGATTGGAACACCCTGCCAGCACGATATGTCCCTGTTCCCGAAAAACGGCACGCCATTCATGTGGCATCCATGATTCTGAGGAAGCAGGCACGAAGACAATTCGCCGACCGGAATAACCGGTGAGGGATTCTGCTTGCCGAAAGATCGGAATGCTGCTGGAGTGCTGAAGCAATCGAGGATGCCATGCGCATGCGACGGCATTGAGCAGGCTTGCGGCATCCTCTTCCGGCAGATCTGTCGGCAGATCTTCGACCGAATGCCCGGGAATAAGCACGCTGATTTCGGAGAAAACTTGAGAAACAAGCATGGATGGCAGGTTCGTGGTAAAGGAAAATTTTCTCAAATCGCCACAGCAACGAGATAAACCCTCGGGAGGGATGCGGCGGCTTGCCCTGCGTGCAACGTGAGCGCAGCGCGCAAACTTGGAGACAATTCATAAATATAGCGGTCCCTGCAAACAATAATACACAGGAGGCCAAGATTGGTCGGGTGGGGTGCTGCCAAAAATACGGATCATTCAAACCAAAGACCAACCATTTTGAAAAATAGCCACTGGATTAAAGCCGGGAGAAACGAGCAAACCATAGCACGAGCAAGATTCAAGACTTTTGTTCACAATATTCAAGATTTTTGACTTTCACGGAACTTCAATCTGACAGAATTCGTCCGATGACGTGATGAATATGGGAAAATCCGGACTCGCGCGTGCCAAAACGGCACTAAAGTTTGGTTGAACTCCATTTTTCCAGAGATTGCGGTAGTTTGGTGTTTCAGAATTGGTTGACGAGAATCCAAAGCTGGTGGTATTTTTGCCAAACAGCAGTGTCCTGTAGATCTCCTGTTACTTCAGTGTGCAAATAATATCGAGGCGTATCATGGCGGAACCAGTCAGCGCGTGGGGTATTGACATCGGTCAAGCGGGCTTGAAAGCGATGAAACTTCGCGTCTCAGACGACGGCGAACGAGTGATCGCGGCAGCATTTGACTACATACCCCATCCCAAGATCCTCAGTCAGCCTGATGCTATTCCGGAAGAACTGATTCGCGAGGCGATGAAAACGTTTCTCGACCGGAACAAAATTGAAGACGATCTGATTGCAATTAGCGTACCGGGCCAAAGTTCATTGGCGAAGTTCATTAAGCTGCCGCCGGTGGAAGCGAATAAGGTGGCTGAGATCGTAAAATACGAAGCACGGCAGCAGATCCCCTTCGATTTGAAAGACGTAATCTGGGATTATCAGCCGCTCGGTGGAGGCATCGAAGAAAGCGGTTTCATGCTCGAAGCAGAAGTCGGGCTATTTGCGATGAAGCGAGAACTCGTCTTTGACGCTCTGAAGCCTTTTACGAACAACGGAAAAGAAGTCGAGATCGTCCAGATCGCTCCGTTGGCACTTTACAACTATCTGTCGTATGACGTAATGGGCTTCCGGAAGACGGCTGAGACTCCGGAACCACTTGCCGCAGAAGACTATTACGTCATTCTGGATATGGGGGCTGATAACACAACGCTGCTGGTATCAAACGGGCGGAATATCTGGATTCGTAACGTCCCGATCGGTGGGAACCATTTTACTCGAGCACTCACTCGTGAAATGAAGCTCACCTTTGCTAAGGCCGAACATCTCAAATGCAACGCCACGAAGGCACCAGATCCTAAGGCTGTATTCCAAGCGATGAGGCCAGTGTTCAATGATTACGTTTCGGAAATCCAGAGATCAATTGGTTTTTTTGGAAGTGTAAATCGATCTGCAAAGATTCGTAAGATCATTGGCGTAGGCAACGGTTTTCGCCTGGCGGGTCTACAGAAATTCCTCCAGCAAAATCTCCAGTATGAAGTCGAACGACTGGAAAGTCTCGAAGGCGTCACGGGCGATTCGGTACTCACCGACCCCTTGTTCATCGACAACATGATGACGTTCGCAGTGCCTTACGGATTGGCCCTCCAAGCAATTGGAAAAACACGAATTCGCACCACGTTACTGCCCCCCGAAATCGCGATGGAACGCAAGATCCGCAGTAAAAAACCATGGGCTATTGCGGCTGCCGCAGGTTTGCTGCTCGCGATGGGCGTCAGCACCATGGGCAGTGCGTCAGTCTTAGGATCTTACGGCGAAAGTAAATGGGGCGAACAACAAAAATTTGTGGTAGGTGTGCAAAGCCAGATTAGCACTCAGAAAACGGCATTCGAAGCGACGCAAGGCGAACACAAAAAGGTTCTTGAAAAAATTGACCGTTTGGTCGCACCTCTAGAGAAGCGGGCTATCTGGATGGAGTTGTTTAAAGCGGTGAATGAAAGTATGCCCCGCGCTGAAGGGGATCAATTGGATGTTTCCGACATTACCCTGCAGAACACAGTTCGAATTGAATCGTTCACGACAATGAAGACTGGTGATGTCTCAACATGGCACAAGATGTTCGCAGATGCCAAACCAGAATCCAGACTTGAAGACTTTGAGCCCCGTGATCGCAAGGGACCGGACAAAAAGGAGGGTTATATTGTCACGCTGAAAGGATTCCATCTGCATAACAATGAGAAGGCCGAATTCGCCCAGCGGGGTCGGTTATATCTGGACAATACAGTCGTTAAAAATCTGCGGCAGTGGGAAGTGGAATCCGGTGGCGTGACTGTGCCGGTTGGCAAGATCGGAATTTCCCATCCTATTCTCGCGTTTTCAATAACTCAGAGGATTGCTTACGACCCAAATCAACGTGCCGGGGCGTTATTGACTGGAGGACAGGGAGGTGCTTTGGGTGAAAATGGGGGAATGGGTGGATATATGGGGGGCGGAAGTTCCGGTGGGGGTCAAGGTATGATGCAAGGCGCTGGTGCGGGACAAGGGATGATGCAAGGCGCTGGTGCGGGACAAGGGATGATGCAAGGCGCGGGTGCGGGTCAAGGGATGATGCAAGGCGCGGGTGCGGGTCAAGGTATGATGCAAGGCGCTGGTGCGGGACGAATGTCGGCTCCGGGAGGTGGGGGACGAATGTCGGCTCCGGGAGGTGCGGGACTTCAAGGAAAGACGGGTGAAGGAACTGGTGGCAATGGCCAGATTGAACTCAACGGACCGTTGCTGGCGGAACAGCAGATCCAGAAGATCCAAGAGATTGATCGCACGGATTTCGTGATTCAATTCGTCTGGATTCCAACCTTAGAAAAGGATCGCAAGGACGTCGATCCAAGACCAGTAGTTGTTGAAGATACGAACGCGGCAAGTAAGCAGTAGTAACAGTTTTGAATTGCATTAATCCTGTAGGACAGTTGATCCGGAGTTTTGAGTCATGGAAAAACTTAAACCCATTTTGAAGCAGCGATATTGGGTCTGCTTTGGACTGGCATTGCTCTTTGTCCTCATTGGATGGTGGAGCGCCAGCGGCGATCTTGCCACACAGACCGAGATTCGCAAAAAATCAGTTGCTGATTCTTTCAACAGTGCAGATCAGGGCAAGACAGACCCAAATGCAAAGTGGGTTGAGGGTGGCAAGACTGAAAATGATTTAGATTCCGCAGCCTACAAAACCGCTTCACTTCAGCTATGGAAGCGCCAGCAAGCAGCGCGGGAATGGCCCGAGCAGATTCGCAGCGAGATGCAAAAAATGAGTTATTTCTCTGATATAAAATCAAAGGAAACCCGTGAACGCTGGGTCTCAATTTATCAGAATCAAATTGCAGAATTACTTCAAATTGTGAAGCCTTTCAAGCACGAGACCGGCGATGGGCTTGTGTTGGTCAACGCCGATCGGATTACGCGACAGCCCTTCAACAAGTGGCAGATCGATTATCCCTCTTCCAATGAAATCTGGTCCAATCAGGAGGACATATGGTTACTCAAAGCACTCTTGACTTCCATTTCAAAGACTAACGATTCGGCGACTCGAATCACCGAATCCCAAGTGCCTGAAATTAAGCAACTGA
>Ga0209553_1000548_pt1 | contig 19503 bp, 21 predicted proteins | sample LauGreFBDMM110DN_2_FD_188217 | JGI IMG/M metagenome (GOLD analysis project Ga0209553, IMG submission 188217) | Freshwater lake microbial communities from Lake Michigan, USA - Fa13.BD.MM110.DN (SPAdes) (version 2) | ecosystem: Environmental > Aquatic > Freshwater > Lake | place: Lake Michigan...
GTCATAGCATGACCGCCATATTTAATTACTATCATGATGAATACGCCGAATTCTCATGAACGTACATTGTGCTTAAATCATTAGTCCAGATAGTTGCTTCAGATTTCCCACTCTTTAAATCAATTAAAATCGAAACATCTTTTCCACTCATATCGACAAGGGCTCGATCAGCCCAAGGGGCACTGTTCTTGGCTATCATGACTCCATTGATGGAAACATCCAAATCTGCTGGATCGAAGATCGCATCTGTAATGCCAACCGCCGCAAGAATCCGTCCCCAATTAGCATCTTCCCCAAAAATTGCACATTTCAGTAAGTTATTACGTGCACAGGCCCGACCAACCTCTACGGCATCATTTTCATTTACTGCATTAACAACTTTTATCGAGATTATTTTTGTATGGCCTTCGGCATCACTAATCAATTGGTGAGATAGAGAGAAGCAGACCTCCACCAACTGTGCTTTTAAGCTCTCTTTGGAGATTTTTACTCCGGAGGACCCTGAAGCCATTAACAAAACGGTGTCATTTGTGGATGTGCATCCATCTGAATCTATTCGATCGAATGTTTGTTCAGTTGCAAATTCAAGAGCTGCCTTTAATTCATCTGGCTCGACAACTGCGTCCGTTCCTATGACACATAACATAGTCGCTAAAGATGGCGCTAACATTCCAGCACCTTTTGCAATTCCGATAAATGAAATACCTTCGATATTTGACCGAGCAATTTTCGGTTTGGAATCAGTTGTCATGATGGCATTTGCTGCGCCATCCCAATCATCAGAATTCAGATTGCTCACAGCCAGAGCAACTCCTGATTCAATTTTCTCCATTGGCAATCGAACACCAATCAATCCGGTAGAACAAATAAAGGTATCTGAAGATGAAATCCCTAAACTTTCCGAAACAATTTCAGCACTTTTATGTGTGTCTGCAAAACCTTCAGGACCAGTACAGGCGTTAGCTCCTCCAGAGTTCAGTAGGACAGCTTCTATTTGTCCATCTTTGATTACCTGTTTACTCCACACGACAGGTGCTGCAATCACCCGATTCTTTGTGAATACCGCTGCGGCACTTTTGTGCGGACCAACATTTTGGATCAAAGCCAAATCAGGTAAGCCACTGCTTTTCAAACCGGCAGCTACCCCTGTTGCCAAAAACCCTTTTGGATTACTGCTCATGCGTGTAAACCAATTGGAGTTAGCCCTGTACTTTCGGCAAACCCACTCATTAAGTTGGCATTTTGAATTGCTTGCCCAGCCGCACCTTTTCCTAAATTATCTATCCCGGTAATAATGATTGCTTTATTGGTTCTTTTGTCCAAAGAAATCTGAATTTGCAATCCATTGCTTCCAGTCAAGGAAGATGTTTGTAATGTTTCACCTTGGGTTAATACTTCAATAAAAAATTCATTCATATATGCATTTTCGAAAGTATCTTGTAATTGCGTTAATGTTAAATCAACAGATACGGTAGCGCTGATAGTTGCCAAAATCCCTCTTGGCATGGGCGCTAAAATTGGAATAAAAGAAAGTTTTATCTCTTTTCTTGTGATCCGTTGAATGTTCTCTTCAATCTCAGGAGTGTGTTGATGAACTCCCCCAACTTTATAAGCTGAGAGCGAGCCCATTACTTCACTTGCCAGTAAATTACTTTTCAGTGATCTTCCAGCTCCAGTTGTGCCCGAAGCAGCGACAATAGTTATCTCTTTCAATCCTTCCTTTGTTACAAATGGAATTAATGGCAATAACCCAACCGAAATTGCAGTTGCGTAACAGCCAGGATTTGCAATATGCGTTGCGTTTTTAATTTTCTCTCTCGCTCCGGGCATTTCTGGTAAACCATAAATCCAGGTACCTGCGTGCGTCCCACTATAAAATTTATTCCAGGATTCGGCACTTTCTAATCTAAAATCTGCTCCCAAATCCACAATCTTTGGAGTTTTTAACTGTGAAATTAATTTAGCTGATTCCCCATGTGGCAATGCTAAAAAAACCAAATCTAAAGAGTTGAGTAATGAAATATCTACCGCAGTGAATTTTTGATCTGAAAAGGAACGTAGATGAGGATGGATTTCGGTGATCTGAGTTCCGGCAGAGGAAGCGGCCATCGCCGCACAAATTTCAAATTCAGGATGTGTGCTCAATAAACGTAGCAACTCCCCACCGGCATAACCGCTGGCACCAACCACTCCGATTTTCATAAAGGTAATATACAGTATTTATGCACTCTAATGCAAGTTTATGCGTTGAGCAGCAGCACAGCCGCTAACCTCGAAGTACCGCTCCACATGCCTTATTTGAGCTCTCGATTGCACTTTCGCGGTAACCAGCCACCTCTTCAGCGGTCAAAGTTCGATCTGCGGCCCTGAAGGTAAGGGTAAAAGCGTAGGAAATTTGACCCGCAGCCACCCCTGGTCCTGTGTACCGATCAAATAATTCTATTTTCTCCAGCAAGGAGCCAGCCCCTTGAGTTAATGCATTTATTAAATCAACGAGCACAACTTCACTACTAACAATCAGCGCTATATCTTGAATTGTCGGAACCATAGTTGTGATCGATTTGGCTTTTACCGATTCAGGATAAGGAATCGCATCGAGATTGACCATAAATGCACCAGAACGTTCTGGTAATCCCAACGCAGATATAACTCGTGGATGTAACTCCCCTGAATGTCCAACCATGGCTCCGTTTACTCGCAACTCTGCACATCGTCCGGGATGCCATGGAGCGAAATCACTTGCGTGAATCGTTGGTTCCCATCCGCAACTACGAACTACTTCAACAGCAGCTTGCGTTGCATCACTCCAATCAAAATTCCGACCCTTACCCCACCAGCTCTCACGTTCTAATGCACCGGCGAAAAATCCACCAACGCAAAGTGGTTGTTTGGGAACATGAGCTAATAATTTAGCAATCTCTTCAGCCGATGGTTTTGCATTCACTCCAAGAATTGGTGAATCAGATGGTTCATTTACTGCTCGATAGATATTTCCGATTTCAAAGATACCAAGTGATCTAACTCCCCTACTGAAATTCTTTAACCCAACTTGAATCAAACCAGGAACTAAATGCGTTCGTAAAAATGGTTCTTCTTCTGAGATTGGGTTTGCTAGTCGATACGCTTTTGCGCGATCTCCAGTAAAGCCCATTATCGAAATAGTTTCAGCACTGATAAATGGATAACTTTGAACTTCAGTTAATCCTCGATTAGCTAGCATTTGCACTACGCGTCTGCGACGACGTTGGGCTGGAGTTAATCCCCTACTGAGTGGTGACGGAGGAAGAATGGATGGAATATTTTCATAACCATTCAACCTAGCTACCTCTTCAACAAGATCAATACTTACATTTAAATCTGGTCGCCAAGAAGGGCTGGTAATCTGCCAATGCCCGTTTTTGCCTTCACTAATTTCACAACCAATTGAAAGCAGAACGCCTTTTACTACTTCGTTACTGTAATTTCCACCAATTGCTTTGCTGGGTGCTTGTGGATCAAAGTCGATTTTTTGCGCTGGGATTAAATTATCTACCGCATTAAAGCCAATATATTTTGCTCCGGTATGCTCGACTAAAAGATTTACTGCTCGCATCGACGCAATATGCGTGAGCTGTGGATCTACACCGCGTTCAAACCGTCGTGATGCTTCCGTTGATAATTTTTGGGAGCGAGCATTTTTGGCGATCATTACTGAATCGAAGTGAGCTGCTTCAATCGTAATGGCCTTGGTTTTAGAGGTTACTTCAGATTCAAATCCGCCCATAGTTCCGGCAATTGCTAAAGCCCCTGAATCATCTGCGATTAATAAATTTTCTGCGAATAATTCACGCTTTTGCTCATCGAGCGTCTTGATTGTTTTGATCTCTTTTGCCAATCGAACAGTGATGGAACCATTTATGCGGTCAGAATCAAAAGCGTGCAAAGGCTGTCCTAATTCGATCATGACATAATTTGTAATATCAACTGCGATAGAGATAGATCTCATGCCACACATTTGCAATCTGCGAACCATCCAAAGTGGAGATGGTGCATCTGGGTTAACATCGCTAACGGAGCGAAGGTGAATTCGGTCAGCACCCTCTTTAATTTTCACTTTAATTGGGCCTGATGGGTCTTTCGAATCATTTACTTCAACTAAGGATGCTGCATCTAGGTAATCAAGATTTAGTGCAGTTGCAATCTCGCGAGCAATTCCGCGGATAGACATGGCATAACCACGATCTGGATTAATCGCGATATCGAAAATCTTGTCATTTAATCCTAAAGTTGCAATCGCATCTTTACCGATCGGCGAATCATGTTCATCCATGACCAAGATTCCAGTATGGTCATCTCCCATTCCCAATTCTCGAATACTGCAGATCATTCCATCGCTTGTGCGACCGTAAGTTTCTCTCGCGGTGATTGGGAAAGGTCCCGGAAGTAAAGCACCAGGTAACGCGACAACGACATGGTCGCCGACTTTAAAATTTTGTGCCCCGCAAATTACATTGCGAATCTCACCAACATCAACACTTACCCATCTGATTGGTTTTTTATACTCGGTAATATCTTCGATAGAAATTACTTTTCCGAATTTAATTGGACCATTTATTTCTTTTGCTAAATCTTGCACACCTTCGACTTCGAAACCAGCACCCACAAGGGCTTGAGTAATTTTGTCGGCATCTATTCCAGGTGGAAGTTTTACAAATTCAGATATCCAGGAGATTGGAAATTTCATCTTCCAGCTCCATAGTGTTGGGTAAATCTGATGTCGCCTTCAACAATGTCACGCATGTCGGTGATCCCGTGACGGAACATCAGCGTTCTTTCTAATCCCATTCCAAAAGCAAATCCAGAATACACATTTTGATCTACACCACACGCTTGCAAAACTTTAGGGTTCACCATTCCACAACCGCCCCACTCAATCCATCCTTCACCGCGGCAAGTGCGACAAGAATCAGCATCTCCTGGATTTTCTCCACGACAGACAAAACATCGAATATCGACTTCTGCGCTTGGTTCAGTAAATGGGAAAAATGATGGACGCAATCTGGTAAGTATTCCTTCACCGAACATCGCGGTGGCAAAATGATCAAGAGTTCCTTTTAAATTCGCCATCGTAATTCCGCGATCGATGACTAAACCTTCAACTTGATTAAAAACCGGCGTGTGGGTGGCATCTAGTTCATCAGATCGAAAAGTTCGTCCTGGGCAAATAACATAAATCGGTGGAGTGCGCTCGAGCATCGTCCGAATTTGGACCGGAGATGTATGGGTTCGCAAAACCAAACCAGCAGATATCGGTTCAATAAAAAAAGTATCTTGCATCGTGCGTGCCGGATGATCTGCTGGAATATTCAAAGCATCAAAATTTAACCACTCTGCTTCGATCTCAGGACCTTCAGCAACTTCATACCCCATGCCAATAAAGAGATCACTTATATCTTCGCGTAGTGATGTCAGAGGGTGGATTCCGCCGCGTGATCTGCGATCAAGCGGAAGAGTCACATCGACTTTTTCTTCTACTAGGACCCGTTGATCTCGCTCTTGTACAAGCAGCACCTCACGTAATGAGGCAGCTTCAGCAATCCTTGATTTCGCCTCATTAATGACTTTCCCACGTTCAGATTTTTCACTTGCTGACAAGGTGGCGAGTTCACGGTTTGCTAAAGCGATCGGAGATTTATCCCCTGCGTGAGCCAATCTGGCATTTTTAAACTCTTCAAGATCCCCCGCCGCGCTAAAAGCGGTTAATGCAGCCGAAACTACGGCTTCAAGATCTGCAGACACAATATTTATTCTATCGGCGTCAGGGCGTTAGATGCTGCGTAAATGGCAAGAGCTGCTGACGTGGCGAGGTTTAGGCTCTCGGCTCCAGCCTTCATAGGAATGCGCACCTGATGGTCACATTTTTTGCTGATTTCTATCGGTAGTCCATGAGCTTCATTGCCGAAGATGAAAACACTCTTTTTTGGCAGCACTTTTATAAAATCCTTTAATGTACTTTTTCCACTTCCGGTCATAGCAATGCTTTTCATATCAACTTCCTGTGCAGATTTCATTAACTCTTGAAATTCAACATTTACTATAAATGGAAGGTGCCACAAAGAGCCTGCAGATGCGCGAACTACTTTAGGTGCAAAAGGATCAACACTTCCTGGAGAAAGTACTAAACCTTGTGCTCCAAGCGCATGAGCGCTTCTTAATATTGTCCCAAGGTTGCCTGGATCATTTATTTCATGACAATAAATTAATAAGTTTGAATCTGCAGTTAATTTATTTAAATCAGGAAGCGCATCTTTAGCACATGTTGCCAAAATTCCTTGCGCATTTTCAACTGAACTCATCGCAGCCATCACTTTTTCACTAACAACTATTGGATCAGTGGCGAGCAATTTGCTGAACTGAACTAGCGCTGCCTCAGTTGCGTACAACTGTGTAATTTTGAATCGCTTAGATTTAGTTGCAGCTTCTACCGCTTGAGGTCCCTCAGCTAAAAACTCATTTGCTGCTTTTCTACCCTTAGAAGTATGAAGAGCCTTCACTCTCCCGATGTGGGGTGAGCGAAGGCTCGTCAAAACGCTATTCATTAGCGATCAATTAACTATGCAACAACAGCGTGCTTGCGTGCTACTTCCACCAATGTGCTGAACGCTTGTGGATCGTTAATCGCAAGATCTGCAAGTACTCGGCGGTCAACTTCAACGCCAGCAATTTTCAATCCTTGGATAAAACGGTTGTAGGTCATATCGTTTTGGCGTGCAGCGGCGTTGATGCGCGCAATCCATAAACGACGGAATTGACCTTTCTTATCTTTACGATCGTTGAAGGCGTACACCATCGAGTGGGTAACTTGTTCCTTCGCACGTGAGAATAAACGAGAGCGTTGACCGGTGTAACCACTTGCACGCTCGAGAGTTGTACGACGCTTTTTGGCGGCATGAACACCGCGCTTAACTCTTGCCATCTAGATCACCCTTCCCTTACTTCAAACGGAGTAGACGCTTGGCGGTATTTGTAGTTGCATCATTAGCAACAACATCACCGGAGAGACGACGAGTACGTCGAGAGCTCTTACCTTCTAGAAGGTGGCGCTTTCCAGCACGTTCGCGCATAATTTTTCCGGTTCCAGTTACCTTGAACCGCTTCTTTGCCCCACTATGGGTTTTCATCTTTGGCATTTCTACTCTCCTGCTTTCTACTTAAAACTATTCCGGTGAATTCTGGGTTGAATTCTCGACTGAACTTTGAGCCGCTTGTCTTGCTGCTCTTGCTTCAGCAACTGCTTCGTTCTTGCGCTTTGTCGGCGCCAGAACCATCACCATGTTGCGGCCATCAAGTTTTGGTGCAAACTCGACAGTTGCGCAATCAACTACATCCTCTGCCAGTTTCACTAACAAGCGATAACCGGTATCTGGACGAGCTTGCTCACGACCGCGAAACATCATCGTCACTTTGACCTTGTCCCCGCCGCGAAGGAAACGTTCGATATGAGCTTTCTTGGTCTCATAATCATGCGTATCAATCTTTGGACGCATCTTCATCTCTTTAATCAAAACATGTGTTTGGTTCTTTCGCGCACTTCTCGCTTTTTGAGCGATCTCGTACTTGAATTTTCCAAAATCCATAATTTTGCAAACAGGTGGATCAGCTTCCGGTGCGATCTCGACTAAATCTAGATCTGCATCAATTGCCATTTGAATCGCCTCAGCTATTGCGACGATTCCGATCTGTTCGCTATTTGGTCCAATTAATCGAACAGCAGCAACTCGGATTTGATCGTTGATGCGGGGTTCTGCGCTGATAAGTGCTCCTCTGTTCCTTGCTACTGTGAATGCAAAGCAGGAGGAGACCCATTCAAACCGCTATGCCTTGAGGCCAGACGGTGGGAGTGAACTCCACTTGCTATGAGCCCAGGGGGTAACCCGGACTTCTTGAATCCTACCTGAGCCCAGGATTTAAACCAATTCCCGCCTTTTGTGAACTAAGCGCCCATTCCATGAACGCCGCCATCTACGTGGATGATCTCGGCCGTGGTCTTCGGGAACCAATCTGAAAGCAGCGCAACAGTGGCCTGGGCTGCTGGGGTTGGGTCAGATACATCCCATTTAAGTGGAGCCCTGTCATTCCAAACTGTTTCAAACTCTGCAAATCCCGGAATTGATTTAGCGGCCATAGTTTTGATTGGGCCCGCGGCGACCAAGTTAACTCTAATATTTTTTGGACCAAGATCTCTTGCTAAATAGCGGCTAGTTGATTCAAGAGCTGCCTTTGCAACACCCATCCAATCGTACTTAGGCCAAGCTACGGTGGCATCGAAATCCAAACCGACAATTGAGCCACTTTCACCAAATAGCGGCAGAGCAGCCATAGATAAAGATTTAAATGAGTAAGCCGAAACGTGGAGTGCTGTTGCTACATCTTCCCATTCAGTGTTTAAAAAATTTCCACCTAGCGCGGCCTCTGGTGCAAAACCGATTGAATGCACCAATCCATCTAGACCAGAAAGATGTTTCTTAACTTCGCTTGCTAAATTTGCTAAATGTTCTTTATTTGAAACATCCAACTCAATCACCGGCGCAGTTTTAGGCAATCTAGTTGCAATTCTTTGGGTAATGCTCATCGCTCGCCCAAAAGATGAAAGCACAATCTCTGCACCTTCTTCTTGAGCGATTTTTGCGATATGAAAAGCAATTGAAGAATCCGTCAGTACACCAGTTACCAGAATCTGTTTTCCAGCCAATATTCCCATTTTATTAATGCCCCATTCCTAATCCACCATCAACTGGAATTATTGCTCCAGTAATGTAAGCCGCCGCTGGAGACGCTAAGAAAACAGCGACTCCCCCAATTTCATCAACAGATGCAAAACGATTTAATGCGACAGCTTTTGAAATCTCAGCACGTCTATCAGCAGTTAGATCTCCGGTCATTTCGGTTTCAACAAATCCAGGTGCTATGACATTTGCTGTAATTGATCTTGAACCTAATTCCCGAGCAATTGATCGCGCCATGCCAACTAATCCAGCTTTAGTCGCCGCGTAGTTAACCTGGCCAGCTGATCCAATTGAACCTACGACTGAGCCAATAAAAATTATTCTTCCCTTTTTAAGTTTTAGCATTCCTTTTGATGCGCGTTTGGCGCAATAAAATGCACCTTCTAGATTTGTTGACACTACATCTTTAAAATCCTCATTGCTCATTCGCAACATTAAATTGTCTTTAGTGATTCCGGCATTGGCAACAAGAACTTCAACCGTTCCCCACTCCTTCTCTATCAAATCAAAAGCAGCATCAACACTTGTTGAATCTCTCACATCAATTTGCACGTTTTTTAATTCACTTGGCATCCCGCTTGGACGCTCAGCGCTCCTATGTCCGGCGATCACAACATCACCCTCAGATGCGAAAGCTTGGGCGATCGCTGCTCCAATGCCACGATTTGCGCCTGTAACTAGGACTACTCGACTCATGACAGAAAACTTACTCGTTACTGGTGCGTAAATAGGCATCTAAAGGTGCGTCATGCGTAAAAACTCTCTAGCGTTACCTCTATGGACTCCTCAAGTGAAGAAATCTTCTCAATCACAGATGCCCAGAAAGGGTTAGCCGAGGATCAATCCGGACGTCAACGTAGGTACCTATTCTCAATGATCATTCGAACTATCTGCTTTTTGTTGACCCTAGTATTACCAAATCCATACCGATGGTTTACTTTAGCTGGGGCCATCTTTTTGCCTTACATAGCAGTAGTTATTGCAAATGCCGGGCGAGAAGGAATTAGAAAACCACAATCTTTGCGAATTGTTAAGCGACGAGCAATTTCAAATAATGAAGATTAAGATATTTTTCCACCCTAAATCCATAGCTATTACCTTATTGGCCATTTTCGGAATGTATATCTGTGTTAGCGCAGCCCAATGGCAGTTTGATCGCGGCCAAAACCGCCATGTAGAGAATGTAAGGGTTAAGCAATTACTCACTCAAAGCCCGATTGAATTAAACGACAAAGAAGTTTTTCCAACGTGGAGCAAAGTTAAATTGAGTGGCAGTTTTGATGGCACCCACGAAGTTTTGGTTCGCGGAAGATATCGCGCAGATAAGTATGGTTTTGATGTCATAACTCTTTTTCGGCCCATCAATACCAAACCAATTTGGGTAAATCGTGGTTGGGTGGCAGCCGTCGGGGATGCAACGGAAACTCCGATTCCTCCTGCTGCTCCAAACGAAAGAGTTGAAATCATTGGATTACTCAGATCCTTTAATCAAAGTAGTACTACGACCGGTTCTTTGATCGCATTACCGGCACCAAAAGTCGGCAAAATCCAACTTTCTGAATTAAATGAGAACTTTAATGAAATGCGTTTTGATTCGTACCTACAGTTAACTAGTGATCTTGGAGAGTCACCAATACCTGCTGATCTTCCAACTTTTAGCGATGGCCCACATTATGCGTACACGTTGCAATGGTCTTTTTTTGTGCTTTTGATTTTGGCCGGAAGAGTTTTAATAGCCCGTGAAGAGTTACGAAGTAAACTGTCGGGCGTATAGTTCGGAATACAAACCACCGGCACTAATTAACTCCTCATGTGTACCACGTTGTGCAATTTTACCTTCCTCAACAACCAAGATTTGATCAGCTGAGATAATTGTTGAAAGTCGATGAGCGATTACCAAACTGGTTCGATCTTTTAAAACTTCTCGTATAGCACGTTGCACCAGTGCTTCATTTTCAGAATCAAGGTGAGCGGTGGCTTCATCCAACAAAACTATCTGTGGATTTTTTAATAACAACCTTGCTATTGCCAATCTCGCCTTTTCTCCACCTGATAATCTGTATCCACGTTCACCAACCATCGTGTCTACCCCATTTGGTAGAGATAAAATTAGATCCCAGATTTGGGCCGCACGACAAGCCGCTTCGATTTCACCAGCTGTTGCATCCGGTTTTGCATATTTAAGATTTTCATCAATCGTGTCATGAAATAGATGCGGATCTTGCATGACAGAACCAATAGCATGACGCAAAGAGTCCAATTTTAAATCCCGTACATCTATTCCATTTACCGATATGGAGCCGCTAGAAACATCGAACAATCTTGGTAGCAATGAAATTATCGTTGTCTTGCCAGCACCGGATGGGCCAACCAAAGCCACCATCTGTCCAGGTTCCACTGTAAATGAGATTTCTTTCAACACCTCACCCGATGCAATCGTTTCACTCTTCGCAGCACTCTCAAGTGATGCAAGTGAAATCTCTTCTGCTCTTGGATAAGTGAATGCAACTTTATCGAAAACAATTTTCGGTGAAGTAGTTGGAAGTACTTTGGGATTACTGCTATCGCGGACCATAGGTTCTAAATCTAAAACTTCAAAAACTCGCTCAAATGAGACAAGCGCAGTCATGACGTCAACACGAACATTTGCTAAGGCAGTTAACGGGCCATATAGACGGGCCAGAAGCGCCGAAAGTGCCAGCAATGTTCCTACTGAAATATTTTTTGAAATAACAAATTGCCCACCGACTCCGTAAGTAATAGCAGTAGCAATAGACGCAACAGTCATTAATCCAACAAAAAATAATCTGTTCAGAAAAGCCATCTTTATTCCTATGTCAGCAACTCTTCGTGCCTTTTTGCGAAATGTTTTAGATTCTTTGTCATAACTGCCATACAACATGACCAATAAAGCGCCAGATACATTAAATCTTTCATTCATTGTTGCGCCCATGTCAGCATTTCCCGACATCGCATCCCTTGCCAATCCTTGAATTTTCTTTCCGATCCAACGAGATGGAATTAGAAAGAGTGGTACCAAAACAAGAGATATAACGGTGATTTTCCAAGATAGAAAAAACATCGCCCCCAGGACTAAAACAACACTTAAACCATTTGAAACTACGCCCGAAAGTGTTGAGGTGAATGCTTGCTGCGCTCCCATTACATCTGAATTGATGCGCGAAATTAAGGCACCTGTTTGCGTGCGGGTAAAAAAGGCTATTGATTGGCGCTGTACATGGTCAAAGACTTTAGAGCGTAAATCATAAATTAACCCTTCGCCTACCTGCGAACTCAAATAACGGCCAATTAAACTCACGGCGGATTCAAGTAAAGCTAAAGCGGCGATAACCAATGCCAGGGAAGTGACTAATTTTCCATTCTGTAACAAAACGCCTTTGTCTATCAATCTCGCAAATAATAAAGGCGTTGCGATTACAAGCACAGAATCAATTACGACTGTAAGGATAAAGAACAAAATTTGTTTTTGGTACGGTTTTGCGAACTTGAAGATCCTTTTAACAGTGCCAGATTTTAGAGTTACATTTTTAACAGATTGATCTTGCGTCATTGCACGCAAGGTCATCCAAGGTGCATGCATCGACATTTAGTTAACCCTATACGGTGAATCCTAGAGCGCGTAATTGCTCTCTTCCTGAATCAGTTATTTTGTCTGGTCCCCATGGTGGCATCCATACCCAATTGATTCGCACATCGTCAGACAATCCATCTAAAGCCCGTCTTGTTTGATCTTCGATCACATCGGTAAGTGGACATGCTGCTGAAGTTAGTGTCATATCTAAGGTGCAGATATTGGCATCATCGATACTCACACCATAAACCAATCCAAGATCTACTACATTTATTCCTAATTCTGGGTCCACAACATCTTTCATTGCTTCAGTTAGATCTTCAACAGATGCGGTCATTTACTTCCTCCAGCTCTCAAGAGCGCATCTTTCAGCGCCATCCAACCTAGCAACGCACACTTTACCCGAGCCGGGTAGCGTGCAACTCCAGAAAATGCAATTGCGTCTTCTAACTCTTCTTCATCCGCTACGACTTCGCCTTTGCCTTGCATCAATTCCAGAAAAGACTCTTCTAATTGCAAGGCTTTCTCCACTGGAATTCCTTGTGTCAACTCACTCATTACAGATGAACTCGCTTGGGAAATAGAACAACCAACACCATCCCATGAAAGTTCGGTAACGATTTGATTTTCTACTTGGACTCGAAGAGTTACCTCATCGCCACAACTGGGATTGTTATGATGAACTTCAACAGAATATTTATCTTGCAGTTCTTTATTTTTAGGACGTTTGTAATGATCAAGGATAATTTCTTGATATAAGGATTCTAGACTCATCGCTATACCTTGAAAAATTTCTTTACTTCGCGTACGCCATCAAGGAAGATATCTACTTCTTCTGGAGTGTTATACAAATAAAATGATGCTCTAGTTGTCGCATTCAACTTCAACTCTTGCATTAGTGGCCAAGCACAATGATGACCCGTTCGCACCGCAATCCCGTAATCATCTAAAACTTGGCCAACATCATGCGGGTGCACTCCTTCTAGAGTGAAAGAGATTGCACTGCCACGATTTTGTGAACTTTTTGATCCTATGATTTCTACACCCGAAATATCCTGTAAGCCTTTTAGCGCTCTCGCTGTGAGTAATTCTTCGTGTTGATAGATCTTTTCCATACCAATTTTTGTTAAATAATTTAACGCTGTACCTAACCCAACCGCCTGTGCCATATTTGGAACGCCTGCTTCAAATTTCTTTGGCGCTTTTGCCCATGTTGCACTTTCGATAGTGGCGCTGTCAATCATGGAACCACCGGTGATCATGGGTTCCATTTTCTCCAATAATTCACTTCTTCCCCAAAGGACCCCAACACCAGTTGGTCCTACCGCTTTGTGGCCAGAATATGTCAAGAAATCCACATTTAGTTTATTCACATCAACGGGCATGTGTGGGACTGATTGGCAAGCATCTAACAAAACCATTGCGCCAACTTCGCGTGCTCGTTTAATAATCGGTTCTAGTTGAGTGATCGCGCCTGAAACATTTGATTGATGGGTAATAGCTACGATCTTAGTTTTATCATTGATTATTGAGTCGATATTAGAAATATCTATTTGGACATCTGCAGTAATTCCTAGCCAAGATAACTTCGCCCCGCTTCTCTTAGCTAACTGTTGCCAAGGTAAAAGATTTGCATGATGCTCTAATTGCGTGACCACAATATTGTGCTCAGCGCCGATGAAGAATGGATCACTTTTTGAAAGGTGATTTGAAAAACCATATGAAACAACATTTATTGATTCAGTTGCACTTTTCGTGAAAATAATTTCTGAACTTTGCGCAGAAATGAAATCTGCAACTATTGCACGAGCTCCTTCAAATGCATCGGTAGCTTCTTCTGCTAACAGATGGGCGCCTCTATGCGCGGCGGCATTGTGATTTAAATAGAAATTACGTTCCGCATCAAGAACCACTAATGGTTTCTGGCTTGTTGCAGCGTTATCTAGATACACCAAATTTTTTCCATTGCGAACAGTTCGACCCAATATTGGGAAATCTTGACGGATTAAATTTGTATCGAGCAATGCCATTTAATTAGCCTTTACGCAGTCGTATATTCAGCGTAACCATTTGCTTCAAGCCGATCGGCAAGATCAGCGCCACCTTGTTCGACGATTTTTCCGCCTGCAAATACATGCACAAAATCAGGTTTAATGTATTTTAAAATTCTGGTGTAGTGAGTAATAAGCATTACACCCATCTCGTTTTTCTCACGAATCCGGTTTACGCCTTCTGAAACGATCCGCAATGCATCGACATCTAAACCTGAATCAGTTTCATCCAAGATTGCTATTTTTGGTTTTAGTAATTCAAGTTGCAAAATTTCGTGACGTTTCTTCTCTCCTCCGGAGAAACCTTCATTGACACTACGTTCAGAAAAGGCTGGATCCATCCCAAGTTGGGTCATGGCATCCTTAACTTCACCGATCCAGGTGCGCACCTTTGGGGCTTCGCCACGAATAGCAGTTGCAGCAGTTCTCAGAAAGTTAGAAACAGAAACTCCTGGGACTTCTACTGGATATTGCATAGCTAAGAAGAGGCCAGCTCGGGCTCGTTCATCAACGGTCATCTCTAAAACATTTGCCCCATCAAGGGTTACTTCGCCACCGGTAATCGTGTATTTAGGGTGTCCAGCTATTGAGTAGGCAAGTGTGGATTTTCCAGAGCCGTTGGGACCCATGATCGCATGCGTTTCACCGCTCTTTATAGTCAAGTCAACGCCGCGCAAAATTTCCCGCATTCCACCATCTGCGTTTACTGAAACTTGTAAATTCTTAATAACTAGGGCTGTCATTTATTTTCCTTAACTTGGCTATTTGGATGGTGAATTAATAATTGATCAGAATTTCTTTCCACAATAAAACGCTTAAGTGGAGCAACTGCTGGAGGAACAACAGCCTCTCCTGTCCTCAGATCAAACTCTGCGCCATGAAGCCAGCATTCAATCCGATAGCCATTTAACTCACCTTCGCTAAGTGAGGCCTCTGAGTGAGAACATGTATCTTCTACAGCGAAAACTTCTTCTTTTATTTTCACTAAACAGACAGGAGTGGTATCGACCATGATTTTCATGGGTTTTCCTTCAATTAAGGTATTAAAATCAATTTCTAGTGCACTCATGGGGAGACTTTCCCCAACTCACGATCAATGTGATCGATCAATCGGGTCTCAATAACTTCATTCTTTATATTCCTAAGCAGTTCAGCAAAAAATCCACGAATAACCAGACGTCGCGCTTCAGTCTCGTCAATGCCACGAGCCATCAAATAAAACAATTGCTCATCATCAAAACGTCCGGTAGTGCTGGCGTGCCCTGCTCCGACAATCTCACCAGTTTCAATCTCTAAGTTCGGAACAGAGTCAGCTCGCGCCCCATCTGAAAGTAGTAAATTCCGATTAACTTCATAAGTGTCTGTGCCTTCTGCTTTTGCACGAATAGCAACATCACCAAACCAAACAGTTCGCGCATTTTCTCCCAGCAATGCACCTTTATAACTAACTCGAGAGCGACAATTTGGAGTTGAGTGTTCTACATGCACTCGATGTTCTAGATGTTGCTCGCTTCCCGCAAAGTAAAGGCCATAAAGATCTACTCCTCCACCACTACCTTCGAAATCTACGCGTGGAAGTAAACGCACTAATGAGCCGCCAAGGGAGACTTCAATTGAAGTTAAGTGAGAATCTGGACCCACGATTGCTTGATGCCTTCCCAGGTGAACAGAGTCATTTGACCACTCTTGTAGAGAAATAAAAGTTAAATCACTACTCGCTCCTAATTCCATTTCAATATCTTCAGCCAAATTTGCTGAACCACTATTTTGAATAATCACTGTGGCTTTCGAAAAAGCTCCAACCGAGATGATAATTCGTTCGTAAGTGGCCCCGTTAGCGGAAGAGCCGGTGCGATCAATAAAGATTGGTTTGGCTACAGATAAATCCTTTGGGATCTCTATCTTTAAAATATCTGCAGCATTTTCAATGGTACGCAAAACCACTACATCCGTTGGAACAATTTTCGCCGGAACATTGTTAGGGATTGTTGAAACCAAAACCCCACTGTTCTCGGAGACATTTCGTACCATCGGCGTTCCAGCAATCGCACTTCCATCATGCAAACCTGCTAAACGATTAAGTGGAGTAAAGCGCCAATCCTCATCACGTGCTCCTGGAGTTAAATAATTTGAGGCAAGCGCTGTCATTAACCAACAGCCCCTTCCATCTGCATTTCAATTAAGCGATTTAATTCAAGTGCGTACTCCATTGGTAATTCACGGGCAATTGGCTCAATAAATCCACGGACGATCATCGCCATAGCTTCATCTTCGCCAAGGCCACGAGACATTAGATAAAAGAGTTGGTCATCACTAATTCGTGAAACTGTTGCTTCATGTCCCATCTCAACATCATCTTCACGCACATCCACATAAGGATAGGTATCTGATCTTGAAATGGTGTCAATTAATAGTGCATCACATTTAACAGTGCTCTTAGAATGGTGCGCACCTTCTTGTACTTGTACCAAACCACGGTAAGAGGTGCGGCCTCCGCCGCGTGCAACTGATTTTGAAATAATTGTCGAAGATGTGTACGGCGCAGCGTGGACCATCTTTGCGCCTGCATCTTGATGTTGTCCTTCTCCGGCGAATGCGATCGAAAGTGTTTCACCCTTTGAATGCGCACCCATCATAAAAACTGCTGGATATTTCATGGTGACTTTGGATCCAATATTTCCATCGATCCATTCCATGGTTGCACCCTCGTGACAAACAGCGCGCTTAGTCACTAAGTTGTAAACATTGTTAGACCAGTTTTGAATTGTTGTGTAACGCACACGTGCATCTTTTTTCACAATAATTTCTACAACAGCAGAATGAAGAGAATCGGAAGAGTAGATCGGAGCGGTACAGCCTTCTACATAATGAACATAAGAGCCTTCATCAGCGATGATCAAAGTCCGTTCAAACTGACCCATGTTTTCAGTGTTGATGCGGAAGTACGCTTGCAAAGGAATCTCAACATGGACTCCCTTGGGAATGTAAACAAAAGAGCCACCAGACCAGACAGATGTATTTAATGCTGCAAATTTATTATCGCCAACAGGAATTACGCTACCGAAATACTCTTTGAAGATATCTTCATGCTCGCGAAGTGCTGTATCTGTATCTAAAAAGAGCACGCCTTGGGCTTCTAAATCTTCGCGGATTGAGTGGTAAACAACTTCAGATTCGTATTGCGCAGCAACTCCAGAAACTAATCTCTGTTTTTCTGCTTCAGGAATTCCAAGACGGTCATATGTATTTTTGATTTCATCGGGTAGTTCTTCCCAAGTCGTTGCCTGCTTTTCTGTTGACCTGACGAAGTATTTAATTTGATCAAAAAATATGCCGGAGAGATCAGATCCAAAAGTTGGCATCGGCTTCTTTTCGAAGAGTTTTAATCCCTTTAATCTCAGATCAAGCATCCACTGTGGTTCGCTTTTTTTAGCGGAAATATCGCGCACTACATCTTCATTCAATCCACGTTTCGCGTTTGTTCCCGCATCGCTCTTATCTGACCATCCAAATTCGTAATTTCCAATACCGTCTAGCTCTGGGTGCGCGATTGATGTCATTTTTTTCTCTCTCCTAGTTACTTAGATGTGCTTGTTAAAGTTAATGGAACAAAGGTCGTGCAAACCCCATCGCCATGAGCAATAGTTGCCAATCTCTGAACGTGAGTGCCAAGTAGTTTTGAAAATAATTCAGTCTCAGCTTCGCAGATTTCGGGAAATTCAGAAGCAACGTGAGCGATCGGACAATGATGTTGGCAAAGTTCAATCCCCGCCCCCATCTGATGAGAACTAGCCGCATAGCCTTCATCATTCAAAAATGTAACTAAATCATTCACAGAAACTTGATCATCACTCGCAAGTTTTCTTTCCATCTCTTGTGCGCGATGTTTTGCGAAAGGCGCAACGCTTCCAGATGTGCCAGATGCAGTTGCCATAAATCTAAGGGCAGAAATCGCTAAATCATCATAAGAGTGTTCAAATTGAGATCGACCAAAATCTGTCATTACAAAAACTTTTGCCGGCCGGCCGCGACCAATTGCGCTACTTCCGATCTTTGGCTCTCTGGCTTCTAGCGTTCCTTCAGCCTCTAGCGACTCTAGATGGCGCCGGATACCGGCTGGAGTAATTCCAAGACGAGTTGCCAGCGCAGTAGCGGTCGCCGGGCCATTTTCGAGAATGGCACGGGCGATGCGTTCGCGGGTTCTAATCTCCTCGTTTTTCACAACAATAGTGTTGCGTAATTCACTGCTCGTTGCAACTTGAACCACAGTAGGGTTAGAAGGTGCTCAAGATTAGGTTAACCCGCCTCCCTGCGTTGCTCTTGGGAGCGCAAATCGCCTTGATTATCACTGGTGGAGCCGTCCGGCTCACAAAATCCGGCTTAGGGTGCCCAACTTGGCCTGAATGCACAAAAGGTTCATATACCCCCTCAGAAGATCAAGTCGAACCGCTAATCAACATTTGGATCGAATTTGCGAATCGAATGCTCACCTTTGTTTTGGTGGCGTTGGCTATCGTGACTTTTGGATGGGTATTAAAAAGTGGCCGTAAAAATTTACGGTTTCTAGCTTTCTTGCAAATTTTAGGAATTTTTGGTCAAGCTGTTTTAGGTGGAATTACCGTCTTAACAAATTTAAATCCTGCTGCTGTTGCTGGCCATCTACTCTTATCGATCGCCTTAATTTATGGCGCAGTAGTACTAAATGAACGTTCCCGGGATTATCCAAAAGCAGCACCATTGACATCTGCCGGTGTTTTACTAGTTCGTATTGTTTTCTCACTCACTTTATTGGTGATAATTGTTGGGACTGTTGTTACTGGGTCCGGTCCACACGCAGGCGACAAAGCTGCACCTCGTTACAATTTTGATCTTCGCATGGTCACTTGGCTGCATGCTGATTTAGTTATTGCTCTTTGTGGTGCGATTTTTGCTCTGTACTTACTCCTAAAGCTTGCGCCAATATCTTCTTCATCTGAAGCTCGAGACAATCATCTTAAATTGATGAAAACTTTTATATTTTTGGTGCTGATTCAAGGGGGTATTGGGTACCTCCAATATTTCACCGGGGTCCCGATTATTTTGGTCGGCCTGCACC
>Ga0209553_1000556_pt1 | contig 19316 bp, 14 predicted proteins | sample LauGreFBDMM110DN_2_FD_188217 | JGI IMG/M metagenome (GOLD analysis project Ga0209553, IMG submission 188217) | Freshwater lake microbial communities from Lake Michigan, USA - Fa13.BD.MM110.DN (SPAdes) (version 2) | ecosystem: Environmental > Aquatic > Freshwater > Lake | place: Lake Michigan...
CGGAGTGAATCCGCTTCGCCTTAGTTGAGCGCTTCTGATGATTTCTGCCCCAAGCGGCAAAATCATCACGCGCTTCTGTACGGCTCGCGGAGTGAATCCGCTTCGCCTGAGTCGTGGTTGTGTGGGCGCTTACGGTGTCGTCGTTGTTGACGTGGTGGTTTCTTCCGCCGCGACTTCCGTTGGTGCTGGCGTTGGATCGACTGCTGGCGCATTTGCCGCGGCCTTCGCTGCTGCGCGTGCAGCGTCTTGTCCGTCGCGAACTGCTTTCACTTCAGCTGCAGCGAGTGCTTCAGCCGGTCGTGGATCGTTCGCGGTTGGCGCCGTGGCTGGAATCACCCAGCGTGTGATCGAATCAAGATGGAATGGGGCGAGCGCGCCGCCAGTGAACTTCACCGTTGCGAGTTGCCACACGCCGCGATCGAGATAGAGAACATCGACTTCAGCTTTGCCGCCGTTGACGCGAATCTGTTCGACGCTGAATGCAGCCGTATCGGTTGCGGTCATCGCGCGTACGGGCGTTGTCGTGCGTGAAGTCAGTCGAGTCTGCACCTTGTTCCACACGGTGCTCTGCACGCCTTCAGGAAGATTGAAGGCGATGACGGTCTCAGTGTCTTGCGTTGCATTCTTCGCAGAACGCGCAACGCCGAACATCGCATCACACATCAACTCGGGGCATGGATACACATCTGGTCGCGCAGGCGACTTGCCCGCGGTTGCCGGATACGTCAACGAAGATGTGCAGCCGCCCGTGAGGGCCACGATCGGGACCATGCCAAGGAGTGCGGGAGCTGCGAACGAAAAGAAACGTGTTACACGCATGGCGAGGGATCCTATCGTCAACCTAGCGTGATTTCCGCAGGAATTGCCTGAACGCGTCCGTCGCGGTCGAGGCATGCGAGTGTCGTCGACGCTGTCGCAAGGACTTCCGTTCCGCAGCGCACTTCATAGGTGTGAAGGATCTTCACAGGACCTCTCGAGAGCAGACGCGTGTGAATGGTCAACTCGTCGTCGTAGCGCGCGGGTCGGCGATACTTCACCTCAAGCGAAACGACGGCGAGGAAATTGCCAGCCTCTTCAAATCGTTTGTAGCTTCCACCTGCCGAACGCAGCATCTCAGTGCGCGCGATTTCGAGCCAGACGGGAAACGCAGAATGGTGCGCGACGCCCATCGGGTCACACTCGCAGTAACGAACACGCACCGAAGTGAGGTGCGGGGCTGAGACGGGGTCGTTGGAAGTAGAGGAATGCATGTGAGGTGTATCTGGCGAACCTAGCAGCCCGAAACGGTGCCTGTCCTCGATTGAGGGAACAGTGCCTGTCCTCGATTGAAGGGAACAGTGCCTGTCCTCGATTGATGAGGGAACAGTGCCTGTCCTCGATTGAGGGAAACGGTGCCTGTCCTCGATTAGGGGAACCGTGCCTGTCCTCGATTGGGGGGAAACGGTGCCTGTCCTCGATTGGGAGGGGGGACTCTACTTCCCGATGCAGAAGCGGGCGAAAACGCGGCCTAGGACGTCGTCGGCGTCGAATCCGCCTGAAATCGGGCGGAGGGCCTCGATTGCCGCGCGGAGGAGGGATGCCGTTTCCTCTGGGCGCGTCCAGTGGGTACGCCTTGGCTCGGCTTCTGTGGCGACCGCTGCTTCGATCAAGAGCGCTCGCGCTTCCGCGATTGCTGCGGCTTGTCGCGGGAGCACTGCAGAAAGGGCCGCGCCACGGGAGGGAAGTCGGCGGAGTCTGCGTGCGATTTGTGCTTTGAGCGCATCGATGCCTGTGCTTGCGAGCGCGCTTGTGAAGATCGCATCCACAATGGAAGCCGTTGCAAGGTCACACTTCGTGATGACTCTCAGGACACGCGAACCGTCAACGCCCTGCGGCAATTCCGTCATCGGCGGATGCACGACATCGCACATCAGCACGAGATCCGCGTTGCGCACTTCGTCGAGTGCGCGTTGACTCGCCACTGCCGCGAGAGGATCGCCGTCAACAACCTTCGCTGCGTAGCCCGCGACATCGATGAGTCCGGCGGTGATGTCCTTCGCGAACTGCACGCGTTCGACAATCGCATCGCGCGTCGTTCCGATTTCATCCGCGGTCACCGTGCGCTCGTGACCGACGATCGCGTTGAAGAGCGAACTCTTTCCGACGTTGGGCGGACCGAAGAGCACGACGCGACTGACTGCGCTCGCGCGATCTTCTCGCGCACCTTGATTCGAGATCGACTCAAGTCTCAGACTCAACGCACGCAGTTGCGGCGCGAGCGCTTCTGGCGTGATCGCCGTGACATCTTCCACGTCGCTGAAGTCAATGCCAACCTCGACCAGTGCTAGACATTGCATCGCCGCGTCGGCGATCGCGTTCGCTTCAAGTGCGAGTGCGCCTGATGCAAGCATGCGCGCGGCAGCAAGTTCTGCGTCATCCGTTGCTGCGATCGCCGCCGCGAGTCCCTCAGCAGCAGCAAGTTCGAGCCGACCATTGAAGAACGCGCGCATCGCAAACTCACCCGCGTTCGCGTGTCGAGCAGCACACGCTTGCTTGGCTGCACTCGCGAGAAGTGCGTCCACCGCAGCATCAAGAAGTACTGGATTTGAAGGCACAAGCGCTTCGAGACAGTCTTCGCCGGTGAAGCTTGCGGGCGCTGGCATCCACAGCACGATGCAAGGAATCTCACCCGCTGCTGTCATCATCCGATTCGCTTCATGACAGCGCGTTACTGGAAGTGGATGCGCAAACGCATGATGAAATGCGTGCGCAAGCGATGGGCCAGAGGCGCGCACGATCGCACGCACGCAGCGACCTGGCGCACTGCCGCGAGCAACCACAATGCTCGCCTGCGATGCGCGCGAGGATGCAGCCGTGTTTGTCACACTCACTTATCCTTGAACCGCTTTGGTTGAACGGGCTTCTGCTTCGCACGCTCGAGAGCCTTCTCATACAGCCGGCCCAAGAAGTCTTGCTTCTTCTTCGCGGTTGGCGCGAGCAAGTCCATCTTCTCAACTTGGCGTCGAATGATGCGACCTTCCATGATGCCGAAGCACGTCGACGTAAAAATGTAGAGCGTCAAACCGCTTGGCGCGGTGTAGAGCATGATCGGGAACATTGCCGTCATCATGATCTGCATCATTTTCTGCTGCGACTTTTGCTCGTCTGTCATCGTCGCGGATGGTGGCGGGCTCATGTACTTCGCTTGCACCCAGAACACGAAGCCCATCATGATGGGCAACACGTTGATCGACGTCATCGAGAAGAAGTAAAGCGGGAGCGGCGTGCCGAAGACATAAAACTGATCCGCGCTGCTGAGATCGCCGAGGAAGGACCAACCACCAAAGTTCTGGAAAACACCGAAGAATGCAGCCTCTTGTCGCAACGCGATCGCGAAGTACAGCACCGCATAGAGCGCCATCCAGATCGGCATCTGCAAGAAGGTCGGCGCCATACCGCCCACGCAACCGGCGGGGCTCACGCCCTTCTCTCGGAACATGCGAATCTGTTCCTGCTGCATGCGCGCAGGCTCATCCTTATAGCGCTTCTGCAACGCATCGAGCTCAGGCTTCAATGCCGACATCGCCTTCGAGAAGCGCTGCATGGAGATCTGTGACTTCTTCGTGATGGGATGCAAGATCAATCGCACGACAATCGTGAGCGCGATGATCGAGAGTCCCCAATCGAAGAGGACGAAGTCATGCAGCGTGGTCAACACCCACAGCAACGAACGCGCGAGCCAAGGGAAGGTGCAGAAACTGCAGCAGCCAGCCATCGCGTACACGATGAGCTCGCCCATGTTGAGTGCCGCGTAGGGATCAGTTCCTTCAAGAATGCGTGGCTCGAGTGGTCCTGCGTAGACGCCGACATCGAACGACGCTGTTGCGTTCGACGCAATGGTGGTCTTGGGTGACCACACTGTTGTGAAGAGCGCGCTCGTGCCATCTGACCGCGCTGTCGTTCCGCCGGCAACTTCATCAATCGCGATCAACTTCTTCGATGGCGTTCCTGGAAGTGCGTAAGGGGCATGGAGTGCGAGCGTGAAGTATCGATTCGTTGCGCCGATCCAACTCAGCGCGAAAGTGCCTTCTTTTGCCGCTGCGTCCGGCCACAACGCGGTGTTGCCTTCTGCAATGAGATCAACAAGTGCCTGTCGCTCAAACGTCTGTCCATTCGCAAGCACGTTCGACTGCTGCGGATCGCGATTGGCGGGAAGGATGTAGCCGAAGTGCATGCGACGCGATTCGGTGTACGCGCCTTTGTCTGCTGGCAGATCGCCAGGCCCGTACATTTCGAGTCGCACATCGATCGGTGCTGCGGAACGATTCGTGATCGACTGCGTGAGCGTGAGGTGATAGTTCGTGCCTGTCGATCGATACTCGCGAACGACGACTGCGATCACAGCGCCTGATGCATCGACGATCTCAGATTCAAAGCGTCCTACCGACGGCGAGTGCCACACTTCACCGAAGAGTGGAACGCTTGTCCCGTTCACGAGAAGTTGACGAGCGGCGAAGACTGGAACTTCGATGCCGCCAATCGCGGACTCTTTCGTCACCTCATAAGGTGCACGAGCGAATCCACCGACCGGCATTTCATCGAAATACTTGTTGAAGATGATGCTGCGGATACCCGCGGCGTTGCGCGCAAACTCGATACGGAATGGGAGGGCTTCGTCACCGCCTTGACCAGGAAGCGCGCCGAGTCCGAGTGGTGCATTCGCGACCGCGTTGCCGAGTGGGCGCGCGGTGAGTGCAGTCAATGGTGTTGCAACAGCGGTTGGAACCGGTGTTGCTGTGAGTGTCGAAGTTGCGGCTCCGGTGGTCGGTGCCGCAGCTGGCGCAGCGGTTGCGTCAGTCACTTGCGGTGTTGTTGTCGTGTCGGTCTTCCCAGTCGGTCGACCGGGTCCGAAGATAAGCACTGCGACAAACGCGCCAAGGGTGACAAGTGCAGTAATGGTGAAAAAGAACTTTCGCTTCGCAGGATCCGTAAACATGGGAGAGGGAGAGTAGCCGACCCGCTCATGTGAAGAATCGCCCGTCAAAGCTAAGGATTCAGCGCCCTTCGAGCAGACGTTCTCCAAGCCAACGATCGAGTTGCTCATTGGCGAAAATGCGATCGCAGGTCTTCTGTGCGTCGTACTCCACGCGGTGGAATTCGATCTTGTGCCGTGGACCAGAGGTATCAAGAATCGCGTAGCTCGCGCGGGGATCGCCGTCGCGCGGCTGCCCAACGGAACCTGGATTCACAATGGCCTTGAGTTCTTCAGGCGCTTCGACTTCAGATGCATCGGGCACCATCCACACATTCTCAAGATCCGCAGGACTTTCGAAGACAAAGTCGTCGTAGTCGCGGCTAAAGACGCCCGGCCAATGCGTGTGACCGACAAAGAGCGTGCAGCCGTCTGGAATGAGGCTGAAGATGTCGCGCATCTTGCGTGGGTACTGCGCAGCGTCCTGCGGAAACAGATATTCATTGATGTACTTCCGCAACGTGCCGTGCACCGCGACGTAGCGATCGAATCGCTTGCGCACGGGCATCATGTTGATGAAGTCGAGCCGCCGCATGCGATCGCGTTCGATGCGTACGCGCTCTTGGGAAACCATTGGATCCGTCGCCGCAAGGAGACCTGATGAAATTTTCGCGTCGAGCGCAGCGGCTTCAACAAGATGTCGTTGCATGATTGCGTCGCGTGTCCAGTACGCGGCGCGCTTCGCAACCTCATTAAAATTCGTCGGCTCATAGAGCACCGCACAATCGTGATTGCCGAGCAGAGACCAATCACACTTTGCTGCGACGATGTCTACGCACTCGACCGGGTCTGGTCCGTAGCCAACGACATCGCCAAGCGAGATGTATCGCTCGACCTTGTTCGCTTCTGCGTGCGCCATCACTGCCTCGAGTGCAGCAAGGTTCGCATGGATGTCGGAGAGGATCGCAATACGCACGAGAGAGGTACTTTCTAGACGAGAGCCGACCGTTGGGAGCGGAATACTACATCTAATTCTGCGGCTCTTGCGCGCGTGAGACCTCCCCTACAATGTGTGCCCTCTGATGGCTGCGATTCGCGTAGTCATTGAAGCCAATCACGCGCACTTACCTTTTGGAGTCCATCAGTCATGGCAGATACAAAGCATTTCGATCTCATCGTCATCGGCGGAGGTCCTGGCGGATACGTCGGCGCGATTCGTGCAGCGCAAATGGGGATGAAGGTCGCGTGTGTGGAGCGCAGCAAGCTTGGAGGCGTCTGCCTCAACTGGGGATGCATTCCAACGAAGGCGTTGCTGCACAACGCCGAGCTGTATCTGGAAGCGATCCGACATGGTCGTGACTGGGGATTCGATATTGATCCAGCAACAGTGAAGGTTGATTGGTCGAAGGTCATGGGGCGCAGCCGCAACATCACGACGCAGATCAGTAGCGGCGTGGCGTACTTGTTGAAGAAGAACAAGATTGAGCACTTCGAAGGACACGCGAAGATCGTTGCAGGCAAGACTTCCACGAGCCCTTGCCGCATCGAAATCTCGGCTGCAGATCAGAATTACTACCGCGGTGTCGGCGGTGAGAAGCACGGCGAGATAACCGCAGATCGCATTCTCATCGCGACGGGTGCAGCACCGCGCGAACTTCCTTTCGCGCCATGCGATGGCAAGACGATTCTTTCGAGTTACGACGCGCTCGCGAGCACTGAGCAGCCGAAGTCCATCGTCATCGTTGGCTCAGGCGCGATCGGCATGGAGTTCGCGTACTTCTTCAACGCGTTTGGCACGAAGGTGACTGTCGTTGAAATGCTTGATCGGATTCTTCCTGTGGAAGATGATGACATTTCGAAAGCGGCACTCAAGACGTTCACGAAGCAAGGCATGGACTTCCTCCTCGCGCATACGACCACGAAAATCGAGAAGAAGTCGACTGGCGGCGCAACTGTCACCATCGCGAGTACGCAAGACAAGTCGCAAGTGAAGACGATCGATTGCGATGCAGTGCTCGTCGCCATCGGTGTGAAGGGTCGCTTCGATGGACTCTTCGACGCGAAGCTCGGCGTGCGCGTGGAGAAGGATCACTTGTGGACGGATTACAAGGACAAAAAAGAGCCGACGTATCAAACGTCTGTTCCGGGCGTGTATGCAATCGGTGATGTCATCGGCGCGCCGTGGCTTGCACACGTGTCGAGCGAAGAAGCCGTCGCGTGCGTGGAACGCATGAAGGGTCATCACACGCTCGGCGTGGATTACTCGTCGATTCCCGGATGTACGTACTGCAACCCGCAGATTGCATCGGTGGGAATGACCGAGCGCGATGCGAAGGCGAAGGGCATCGCGTACTCCGTGGGCACCTACCAGTTGAAGAGTCACGGCAAGGCAATTGCAGTGGGTGCAACAGAAGGCTTAGTGAAAATCATCACAAGCAAGCCCTACGGCGAAATCCTCGGCGCACACATCTTCGGCGAGGATGCAAGCGAACTCATCGGTGAGATGTGCCTTGCACGACGTGTTGAAGCGACGATTGAGGATGTCATCTCCACCGTGCACGCGCATCCGACAATGCACGAAGCACTGCACGAAGCGGCACTTGCGACCGAAGGCCGCGCGATTCACGCATAAGAGATCAGCAGCAAGTCAACCGAGAAGGACCCGCGCTTTGCGCCCCGCCGAACGGGGCGAGAAGTTTTGTGCCTGTCCTCGATTGCGTCCGCCGAACGGAGAAGTTCTGTGCCTGTCCTCGATTGCATGCCGCCGAACGGGAGAAGTTCTGTGCCTGTCCTCGATTGCACGCCTGTCCTCGATTGCATGCCGCCGAACGGGAGAAGTTCTGTGCCTGTCCTCGATTGCAGGAGAAGTTCTATGCCTGTCCTCGATTGCATGAGCATAAGAACCGCCGTAGGTGCTGGAATACTGGCTAACACCGCCTCTGGAGGCCAGAGAACTTGCATTTGAGGCGGAGCGGTGCAATATCTTGTGCGGTTGCTCGTCAACTGAGGCAGACCGCGCTTGTGGGCTAACGCACCAAGGAAAAAACCACCATGCGAACTTCCGCTCTCTTGTCCCTGCTCATGTGTACGGTGTCCATCGGCCTGTTCAGCGATACAACACTTGCGCAGTGGCAGCAATCGGCTGGCACCGCAGCGCTCAACATGCAATCGTTGCTGTCGAAAGGCGCGTCCGTCTTCGCGGGTGGTTCAACGGGCGCGTATCGATCGGACAACAGTGCGGCGAATTTCACAAGTTCCAACTCGGGTAATGATCCCGTTGGTCCCACGCGCGGATTCACTTCTGATCGAACGTACGTCTACACCTGCACGAGCCAGGGTGTGCATCGAAGTTCCAATAACGGCGCGACATGGACCCCGAAGAACACGGGGCTCTCGAGTCTGCTCTGCCACGGAGTCATCCAAGTGCAATCGAAACTCTTTGTCGCTGGTACCGCTGGCGTCTTTCGTTCCGACAATCAAGGCGACAGTTGGACCGCCGCGGGAATGAGCGGGATTGATACGCGCTGCATCACCTCGATTGACGGCACGCTCTTCGTGGGCACAAACGGCAGCGGCATCTACAAGAGCACGAACTGGGGCGCGACGTGGACTGCGATCAACACAGGACTCGCCTCCACCAACGTGCGCGCGATTGAAGCCAAAGGCACGACGCTTTTCGCGGGCGGTCAAATTGGTACAGGCGTGTATCGCTCAATCAATCAAGGCGCGAGTTGGACACTGCTCGCGGGCGGTTTGAGTTCCGGCTCCTATCGCGGCTTCGCGCATGACGATCGCTTAATTGTCGCTGGGTCTTTCGGCGGCGGCGTGTTCTACTCCGTGGACAACGGCGATAAATGGACCCTCATCAACGTCGGTCTCACCGACCCCACCATCTTCGACATAGCGATTCATCAAGGCTTCATCGTCGCCGCGACCAACACGCAGGGCGTGTTCCGCTACGCGATTTCAAACACACTGAATCTCGCCGGCGATTCGTGCATCGACGCAGCAGACCTCGCCGTGCTCCTCGGGGCGTGGGGAACGTGCAGTGATTGTGCTGCAGATTTCAATGGCGACAACGCGGTGGATGCGGCTGATCTCACGATCCTCCTCTCGAGCTGGGGCGCGTGCGGATCGTGATGGACTTGTAGCGAAACATGTGCCGCTAGCTTCAGAAAACCACGCCACCGTTCGCCCAGCTCGTCTTCACGTTGACTCGACGTAGGTACGCGCCGAGTTGACCGGTGTGATGTGAGGCACATCCCAATCGAGGACAGGCACAATTCCGTCAACTTTGATGCCAGCAAAAGAACGGCGTTTCGCTGAGGCGGTCGATCTCGCCTGTACTGTCAGTGCATGACTCGACGTCGATCGGACATCGTCGATGCGTCCCACTCGGGGGTGTATCACTGCATTTCGCGCTGCGTGCGTAGGGAATCGCTTCTTTCGGATCCCAATCGCCGAGGGTGGATGGTGACGCGGATGGGGTTTCTTGTGCAGTTTGCTGCGATTGATGTCATTGCGTTCAGCGCGATGGAGAATCACCTCCACCTGCTTCTTCGCACGCATCCTGAAGTGGTGAGTCGGTGGTCGGATCGCGAAGTTGCGCTGCGAAAATCCCTGCTTTTAGGCGCGAAGAAGGCGAAGCCGAATTCCAAAACTCTAATCGACGCGGCGGCGAGACTCGAGATGCAGATCTCGGCAATCCTCTGTGCTCCCAAGCGCGTGCGCAAAGCGCGAGAAGATCTCTCGAGCCTCGGTTTCTTCCACAAACTACTCAAAGAACCTTGCGCGCGAATGTGGAACCGCGAGGACAACGTCACAGGGCACCTCTGGGACGCGCGATTCAAGTCTCCTAAGGTGCTCGATCAGCGCGCGATTGAAACTGTCGCTGGGTACATCGAACTCAATGAGATCTATGCCTGTGCTGCGACATCCATTCCATCGAGTACGTGGTCCTCTGGCCACGTGCAGTGGCGCCGCCTTTGCGAAGCGATCCCGAAAACCTGTGATGAAGCAGCCAAAGCAAATGTGGATCCACGAGCGCAATTGCTTCAACTGCGTTGGGAGCCTGTTTTCCCGTGCAATATGATGAGTCTCGAGGGATCTGGTGATGGTGTCATACAAGCACAAGCGCCGATGGACACGGATGAGCAAGAGTACGCGCCACAACCGAGCCTCCTCGCGCACATGCATCGCGTGGATCAGGCCGGACGCAGAGAGCGTCCCGACAAGTCAGGCTGCATCGCAAAAACAGAGCCTGGCGCAGTGAATGCAGCAATCGCGCACGGACTCGTGCTCTTATCGCGAGAAGCACCGCTCGTACGTCGTGCGTTCCAACGCGTCGCGGCGTGGTGGAAAACGACTAGCAACGCACTTTCAGCAGAGATGGGCGGCATGTCGCTCGACGAAGTTGCATGGAACTCGATTCGCGAAGGACACGGGAGTTGCTACGGAAGCAAAGCGTCAGTGGCACTTGAAGTCGCGCGACGCGGGCAACGCTGGATGGTGCCGGTGTGGAGTAGCGCGTAGCAACAGTCGCGAAGCGCTGAAGTGAACCGAATTGAACGAGAATCAACGCCCAGTGAATCGGGCGCGCGATCATTTGTATTCGTGTCGGTCTCGCACGAGTGAAATCAGCTTTGTGAGCTAGGTCACAAGACAAGAACTGCAATTGAACGGTGATTCCCAGTGAACCGCACCTCCGAGGCGAGAGTTCTTCATCGCAATGCGTCTGAAGTCTGCGCCTGTCCTCGATTTTGGGTCTCGATAAGCTCGGAGTCGGTGCCTGTCCTCGAATTGGGACTGTCCTCGATTTGGGACTGCGTGCGTCGTTATGTGCGGACGAAGCCGCTCGGCGGGGATTCGCGGAGGTGCCCAATGAGTGCATCGAAACGCATCGGGGTGCAGCCGTTTTGCTTCGCGTCGATGCCGCAGTCGTGGCGGCGTGCAACCGTCGTGCCGAAGCCGTGAACGTGGCCGTGGAGGTGGAACGCGCCAGTTGGTCTTCCTTGCCACTGCTCAAGTGGGTAGTGAAAGAGCACCACGCGTTCAGCGACTCCCGCGATGCCTTTAGCAGTAATGATCTCGTCGACGCTTTCGAATAAAGCGTCAAACTTTTTCTCGCCGCGGGGATCATGATTACCTTGAATCAGATGCAGGCGTTCGCACGCGATGCGTTCGCGATACTCCTGCGCGCGCTTGATGTCCGCGCTGTCCCAGTTGCGACCGCCGCCCTTCACGAAAAAATCACCGAGGTGAATCAAGATGTCTTGCGCGTCGACAGCGGCATTGATCGCATCAATCATCGCAGTGTCCATCGCATCAACGCTCGCGTACTTTCTTCCGTACCAGGCGAGTGCGTCTGCGTGGCCGAAGTGATTGTCGGCGGTGACGAAGATCTGGCGGTCTGTTTTTGTGAGGTCTTTCGCCGTGGACATGGATGAAGGATACCGAACTCTTGCTCGCTGTACGCTTCTCGCATGCACGCCCTCGCACTCACACTCGTTGCGGCACTCTCGCTTTCGTTCGCGCGCACTGTCGCTGGGCAGGAAGAACTTCCCCGTCACGCGGGCACCAACCTCGTTAACGAAACTCCTGCGCAACATGATGCGCGCATGGCGTGGTTCCGCGAAGCGAAGTTCGGCATGTTCATCCACTGGGGTGCGTATTCCACTGCTGCAGGTGAGTGGAACGGCAAGCTTGTCCGAGGCGCTGGTGAATGGCTGCTCTCGAATGCGCAGATCACACCTGAAGCGTACGAACCGCTGCGCGATCAGTTCAATCCTGTGAAGTTCGATGCGAAGCGTTGGGTGCAAATCGCAAAGGACGCGGGCATGAAGTACATCGTGATTACATCGAAGCATCATGATGGCTTCGGACTTTGGGATTCGCCGTCGAGCACGTGGGATGTTGGCTCATCTCCATTTGCGCCGCGCGATCCACTGCTCGAACTTGCCGCTGCATGCAAAGATTCTGGCGTACGCCTTTGCTTCTATCACTCGATTATGGATTGGCATCATCCTGATTACTTGCCGCGCCGACCGTGGGACACGCGACCAACGACTGATGCTGTGTACGACCGCTACGAGGAGTACATGAAGGCGCAGTTGAAGGAACTCATCACTGGCAAGTACGGAAAGATCGGCATCCTGTGGTTTGATGGCGAGTGGGAAGGCACATGGACGCACGAGAAGGGCGTCGCGCTCTACGACTATGTGCGCGCACTCGATCCCGACATCATCGTGAACAATCGCGTCGACACTGGCCGCAGTGGCATGGAAGGCATCACGCGCGAAGGTAACTACCGCGGCGATTACGGCACACCAGAACAGCAGATTCCCGCGACTGGACTTGCTGACGGCGTCGATTGGGAAACCTGCATGACGATGAACGGCACGTGGGGCTTCGATAAGAACGATCACGATTGGAAGTCGAAAACCGATCTCATTCACAAACTCTGTGACATCGCGAGTAAGGGTGGAAATTTTCTGCTCAACGTTGGGCCAACAGGCGAAGGTGAAATCCCCGCGCCGAGTGTTGATCGACTCGAAGCGATGGGCGCATGGATGAAGGTGAACAACAGTGCGATCTACGGATCACACGCGAATCCATTCACCGAAGCGCCTGCATGGGGACGCGTCACGCGCGGCACAAATCCGCAAGGCGGGGATCGGCTGTATCTCATGGTGTTCAACTGGCCTGTCGATGGGAAATTGCAACTCCAAGGATTGCTCTCGGGAGTTGGAACCGTGCAGATCCTCGGACAGCGCACGAAACAACTCTTCTCGCACTCGCAAGCGAACGGCATCACGACGTTCACGCTCCCGACAACACCAATCAATTCAATCTGCACCGTCGTCGCAGTGGATCTTGAGGGCACGCTCGCGATCGCTTCGAAACCTGTCATTTCTGCGGCCGATGAAAAGTTCGTCGGCTCGCTCGCAGTTGAAGTGGCTGCATCGACCTCGCCAGAGTTGACGTACCACTACACCGTCAATGGCAGCGAGCCCACGATGCAAAGCGCGCTGGCAACTTCACCTTTCACCATCAGCGCAACAACGACGGTGAAAGCACGCGGTTTCTACCTTGGTAGCGCCGTCACACCAATCGTGAGTCGCACCTTCGAACTACTCACGCCCCTCGTTGCAGTGCAGACACTCAAGTCAGATGATGGACTCGCGTACACAAGTTACGCCGTTCCTGAGTCCATCAAAAACTGTGGACAGATTCGCGCTGGAAAAAAGGAAGGCCAAGGAGTCGTCGCGGTCCCTTCGGTCGCCGTGAAGCCGCGCGAAGAGTTTTTCGGATTGACGTTCACTGGATTCATCGATGTGCCTGAAGATGGGCTCTATCGATTCTTCGTGGACTCTGATGATGGCAGCACACTCAAAGTACAAGGCACGATGGTTGTCGACAACGATGAACTCCACAGCGCAGCAGAGAAGTCTGGCGCCATCGCGCTCGCGAAGGGAATGCATCCCATCGAACTCGACATGTTCGAAGGGGCGGGACAAGATCTCCTGCGCGTCTCGTGGATCACGCCAGGCGCGGCGAAGAAAGTTGTCGTCCCTGCAACAGCGTGGAAGCACTAGTTCGACTGCAACAGATACGCACACAGATCTCGAATCTCTTGCTCGTTGAGTCGATCCACGAGTCCTGCGAACATCGGTGAAAGCATCGATGGTCGACGCGACTTGAGGTTGGACTTCAAGATTTCAACGCGTGCATCCGGCGCGAGTAGATTCTCCACGACGAGAAGACTTGTCGCGTTGTCGTCGACAATGCGACCCACGATCGCGCTCCCGTCATTGAGTTCAAGCGCATCAAACGCGTACTGATCACTCAGCACCTTTGATGGTTCCACGAGTGCTTCTGCAAGTTCGCGTGCGCCGAAGCGTAAGGAGACAGCCGTGAGATCCGGTCCGCCGTTGTGCATCGCTGCAATTTCGCCACTACTGTGGCAATCCACGCAACCAGCAGCGATGAACATCTTCGCACCGTTCTTGAGATCCGCGCCGGTCGATGCGCGTGCGAGTTGCTCGACTTCAAGCGTTGTCCACGCACGCCCCGGTCCAACGGGCTGTGGACGATCGACAAAGTCTGCACCATCATCTTTCGCGAGTTGTTCGAAGCGCGCGCGCTTCTCACTCGGCACTTGCGTCAGTGCATCGTTCAACATCTGCTTCAACGTTCCCGCGTAGGAATTGCCGCCACTCGTGCGCCTTGCACGCGCGAACCAATGTGCGTAGCGATCGCGCAGACCGTCAGTCCATCCGTTCTTCGCCTCGCGCAAGATCACCGCTGCTGCGAACTGCTGCTTCTCGCCTCGCGCTGCATGCATGCGTGCGACCGATGGGCCGTAGCCGTCGCTGCGCGAGAGAAGGCTTGCGTCAAGTACCTCTTGCGTCGCGTCCTTCGCTTCGAGCATCGACACAAGTTTGGGCACGACTGAGGTTGCTCCAAGTCTGACGAGAATCGCGCCGAGCTCGCGGTCGTACATCGGATCGCCCGATGGTAATCGTGACTCGAGTCGCTCTATGCACTCAATGCGCGCGAGTGCATCAAGGTCATGACCTCGCGCGAGCGTGATGCCGAGAACGCGCGAAGCATCTCGCGAGAGCGTCAATGAGATGGAATCTGTATCAAGCTGCGCAAGCCGAGTCTGCACCGCCGATGCGTCTGATGGCGAAACCCGTGCGAGTGCGAGCAGCGCTTCGAGTGCGCGTTGTGTGTCGAGCTCAGCAAGCGCGCGTGTGTTCCATGTTGTGGGATCTTGATGTTCAAGCGCGATGCGTGCAGCGCTGCGCAACAATCGATCGCTGTGACCGAGTGCTTGCCAGACAGTTTCAAACTCTGTGGAACTGACGCCCGCGTGCTGCAACGACTCAAGACTGCGCCGTGCTGCGCGAAGTCCATTCGGATCGGCCATCGCAAGCGCTGCAGTCGACGCCACTGGAGCACGCTCCTTCACGCGATAAATCGCGCTCGCGGCGCCGCGACCTCCGACAGCAAAATAGAACCCGCCTCCACCGTCGCGCGCAATGCACGCGTCAGTGAGTGGCAGCGGCTTACCTGAGAGAAACTCTTCGCGTGTTGCTTTGAACCCAGCACCTTCTGGCTCAATGAACAGTGCGTGAATTGTGCCATAGGTCCAATCGAGTGCGAGCATCGCATGCGCGTATTTCGGATTCGTGAAGCAACCATCACACGCGAGCATTCCTGTCGGACTCGCGGGGCCAATGTCGAGAAGTTCAGGGTTCGTATCGGGATACCACGTTGGAAACTTGCTCGATCCACTTCGCCAGCCGTAGTCCGCGCCGCTCGCGAGATGAAGAATTCGCGCGGGCCTGTACCACGACGTGCCCATCTCCCACTCCATGTCGGAATCGAACGTGACAACTTCTCCATCTACGAACGCGAAGTCGTACGCGTTGCGCATGCCGATGGAGAGCAACTCGAACTTCTCACCATCAAGATCCGTTCGCGTGAGCCAACCACCTGGCGCAAGCAATCCAACCGCGTGACCACCAGGATCCCACATGCGAGGGAGCACGAAGTCTTCATCCCAAAACTGAGGAACGCGCGAAGATGCAAACTTCACCGTCGGCGTGTGATTTCCGCAGATCAAATACACCATGCCATCTTTGCCGACCGCAACACCGTGCGGACCGTGTTCGCCGCCGCCTTCTTCAATCGCGCGCAGGAGCTCGACAGATTCAAACGTGCCGTCCGCCTCTTCATCACGCAAGCGGTAGAGACCACTCGGCACAGTTCCGGTGGAGTTCACGCTGGCATAAACGTGCCGTGCTTTTCCGCGTTGAAAAAACGCGAGTCCTTGTGCATCGCCGATCGGAAGATCGATTGTTTCAATTCGACTCGGCGCCGCTGCGGACGCTGGAAAAATTCGCACAAGCTTCCCGTGCTGCGGACTCGCAATCAACGAACCATCAGGCAATGACTCAAGCGCGACGATCGAGCCAACGGAACGCTGCACTTGCATGACGAGTTCAACAGAGAATCCTTCGGGGACAACAATCGTGGATTCAACGGCACGCGCGTCGAAGGCTGCAAGCACGCCCCAAGGCATCGCACCATGCGCAGCAAGTACACGCGCGGCTTTGCGCTCAGCACCACGCACGACCAGCCAACTTCCATCGCTCACGATTTGCGTGGTGCGGCCGAGTGCGTCACGAATCATGAGATCCACGAGTACGCCCGCAATCGCGCCTTCATTCTTCGCGCGAATCTCGAGCGCGTGTTCACCAGCGCCGAGTTGCGCTGCGAGATTAACTTCCACTGGCTCTTCCCATTTCGTTGACTTCGCAATCTCTACGCCGTCAAGAAGAATCGTCGCTTCGTTGTCGACACTCACCACGAGCGCGGCAACTTCCGCGGCTTGCTCGAGCGCGAATGCTCTCGTGAAGATCGCCTCTTGCGTGTTCGGCTCACTCGTCCAAATCCATTGTGGGCGTTGCACTGGAACTCGCGTGGCGCGCGGCGCGACGATCGGCATCGATGCCTGTGTTTGCGCCGCTTGCGATGCTGGCTTCTTCAACACGGTCCACACCGCGACGACTCCCAAGAGCAATGTTCCGACCGCAACGATGGCGATCGCCAATGGCGCTTTCGAGCGTGGTTCAGTCATCGTCCACCCCACGCAGTTTCATCATCCGCATCGATCGGCGTGATGCGAAAATTCTTGTACTCGACCTTCATGGGTTCGCCCACGTGAAGTTGCACACCGATGCGGCCATCTTTGCGACGCGCAACATCCTCTTCAACACGCGTGAGGAGTACGCCGTTGAGATCATGCGTGACGAGCCCGTTGATCGCGATGATGCGATACGTGTTCCATGTATCGCGATGAATCGCAGCATCTACCGTCGCCGCATCAGCGAATCGCTGCGCGGTGCGCACGCCATTCACATACTGCACAGACTCGCCGCGCTCGTTGATCAAGCCACGCTCGCCTTCCCCGCCTTCGTAGAGACGACCGGTGTAACTGTGCGCTGCATCGAAGTCCGCTTGGAACCCGCGCGGCTCGCCATCCTCACGCGGCTCCGTTCGGTACTGCACGCCAGAATTTCCCCCCGTGATACGCACATCGCAGAGCAATTCGAAGTTCGCATACACACCGGGAAACCAGAGGTATTGATTCTTCGTGAGTGGATTTTCCGAAGTCGTCTGCCCAATCAGCGTGTCATTGCTGAGGGACCAGTACAGCGCTTCGAACTCACAACCATTCAACCCTCCAGCCAACAATGATGTCGGCGCCTTGACAGGTGAATCACATGCGTTGAGCGAAGTCATTGCAAGCGCAGTGAGGAGAGAGACGCACAGCCGCCGGCGAAGAAAGTTCTGCATCTGTGTATCGTGACACCGATGCCCCAACTCTTCAAGGCACTCAATGCGCATTTGCGTTCTGTGGGTTACAGTCGCATCAATGCGCATGACGACTGCTGTGGCTGACACTTTCTTGCTTCTCGCTGCAGCGATTTGGGGAGCCGGGTTTGTCGCGCAGATCCTTGGTGCAAATCATGTCGGACCGTTCGGATTCACTGGAATTCGCTTCACGCTGGGCACGATCCTGCTCTTGCCGCTGCTCTACATCATCCGTTGGCCGACGGAGAATGTGAGCGAGGTCCGCCGAGACACCTTCAGGGGCGGCGTGATTTCCGGTGTGGTCATGACCGTGGGCGCACTCTTCCAACAGTATGGGCTCGGCGATACGACCGCATCCAACGGTGCATTCATTACGAGTCTCTACGTTGTCTTCGTGCCGTTGCTCGGACTCTTCATCGGCAACCGTATTGGATGGTCTGTGTGGCTCGGCGTTGCACTCTCATTTGTGGGGCTCGTGCTTCTTGCCGTCACGCGTGAGTTCACTTTCAACAGCGGCGATCCATTCGTCCTTGTCTCTGCGATGGTGTGGGCGATTCAGGTCATCGTTGTTGGTCGCTACTCGCCACGAATCGAGCCAGTTCGATTCTCGATGATTCAACTCGGCATCACGGGAGTGGCGTCACTCATCTTCGCAGCGTTCTTGGGCGAACTCGAATGGGCACCGATCGTTGAAGCGCGCTGGCCGATTCTCTTCGGCGCAGCGTTCCCTGTCGCAACTGCATTCACGCTGCAAGTGTTCGCGCAGAAGAAAGCGCCACCAACACATGCTGCGCTCATCATGTCACTTGAAAGCGTCTTCGGCATGGCGTGCGGCATCGCATTCCTCCATGAGCGCCCTGAAGTGCAGCAGTACATCGGCGCTGCGCTCATGCTCACAGGTGTTATCGTGAGCCAAGTCATTCGACCTGGTCAACGGCGCGATGGCACGGATATCGCGAAGATCATTTCGGACTTGCGGTAGTCGGCGCAACGACTGCAGCGCGCGCTTCAAAAACCACTGTTCCATTCGATGTTTCGACGATGGACTGCGCGACTCCCGCGCCGAGTTCCACTTGTGCAACCGTGTCGCCGATTCGCGGAGTACGCATGCGCTTGGCGGTGTCGTGTAGCACGATGCCGCCCGCAGTCGTGCGAAGTGTCGCTGCGCCGTCGTATGCAGCGCTGACTGAAACCGTCACGGGACCATTCGTCGTTTCAATCTTGAACTCCGCATCCGCACCTTCCGCGTAACGCAACGACACCGGCGCGTGCTTCGAAGCAATATGCACATCACTCGTCGCGTCTTGGATATCCACTGCGCCGTGTGCAGAGTGCACATCGATTGGACCGACACACTCGCGCAGCATCACCGCGCCATTTCCGCCGCGCAGCCGCAACTTCCCGCGCACACCAGTCGCCTTCATCGCGCCACTCTTTGCGCGCATCGATGTATCGCCTGCAGCAAATGTGCGCACGATGATGTCCACTCTCTCGCCCGCGCGAATGCCATCAGGAAGTACCGGCTCGACGACAATGGAGTCGTCTGCTGTGCGTGTGGCGAACAGTCGAATCGTCGCTTTGCGATTCGCAAGGTCACTCGCGCTGCGACCAACAAGCTGGAACACTGCTTCAACTCTGCTGTCCGTGAGCGTTGTATCTATCTCGATCGTGATGTCGCCGCTGTCGCAACCAACCACGAATCGTTCGGGCGCTTTGCTCTCACGCGCAACAATGGAAGCACTCCGATTCTCTGTCGTGATCGGCGGATCCTGCGCGCGTGCAGACTGCACTCCTAGAGAGAGGAGCGCAAAGAAGAGCGCGCAGAGTTGTGATCGCGGCGTGCAAATTGCTATCGGGCGTTCGTGAGTTTCACGCATGTAGGCGTAGAGCATGCGTTTCCGACGCCAGAACCGCAACCCCAATTGGTTATGAGCTACACATTTGATGCGCTGTCGTGCGGTGAACGCCTATGTCGAAATGA
>Ga0209553_1000558_pt1 | contig 19290 bp, 16 predicted proteins | sample LauGreFBDMM110DN_2_FD_188217 | JGI IMG/M metagenome (GOLD analysis project Ga0209553, IMG submission 188217) | Freshwater lake microbial communities from Lake Michigan, USA - Fa13.BD.MM110.DN (SPAdes) (version 2) | ecosystem: Environmental > Aquatic > Freshwater > Lake | place: Lake Michigan...
ATCTGCAGGGGAGCGATTTGGATGGCACAATGTTTGGGTAGGGTTTGCGGACTTCATAGTCGGGAACTTCCACCAGTTTGTAGTGCGTATCAATCGCACACAGGAGGTTGAACATGGCGATGACATTTTCTGAACTCGTCCAACGCGTTGCCGAACTCGGTCTCGACTTTCGCGTTCTCAGCGATCGCGGCGAGATCATCGTTCCATTCCGCACCGAGCAGTACTCGAGCGAGCTCGCACTCACAACTGAAGGTGCTGAACACCGCGCGATGATCGTGGTCATCAAGCTTCAAGACGAAGGTCGATTGCTTCGCATCTTTGCGCCCGAACTTTACTCACTCGAAGACGCACGCTTTCCCGAAGTCGGACTCAAAGCTCTGCTTGCGGTGAACTGGCGTGTACGCATCGCTGCATTCGCGATCGACGAGACGGATGGAGAGATTCGTCTCATCACCGATTTGCCGATTGAAGATGGAACGCTCACTTCCTCGCAAATTCAGCGCCTCATTCAGTCAATCGCGTGGACCGCGGACGAATTGCACCCAGTGATCATTCGCGCTTTCACAGAAGGCGAGATTGATTTCGCGGAAGTGGAAGCACGCATGCAAACGCGCTTGAAAGCGGCGAACGCCGCTCGCCGCCGACGCACGCGAGCGTCAGGTAAGGACGCGCTTCCAGATCTCACAGGAACACCCGCGAACAATGCGCAGACGGGCAACAACGCGTCGCCAGTAGACGGAAGCGCCATGATCCCCATGATTCCTATGAGCCCCATCAGCCCATCGAAGCCGCCGAAGCGCTCGAAGAAGGAACTGTCGAAACCAGATCCACGCGAGCGACGTGAGTTGGCCGACCTCATGAAAGCCGCCGGCGGCGTTGAAGGTCTTCGTCGATTGCTTGAAGATCGCGGAATGTGATCGCGTCAGTGAGTATGCGCGCGCATCGACTCTGATGCCGGAAGCACATGTTCTGTCTCACATGTTCTGTCTCACATGTTCTCTCACATGGCTGAACCAAGTCCAGCCGCGCGGCGCCACGTCGACACCTGTCCGAGGTGCATCATGTTGTGTGGTCCTGCGAGGAAATTCACAACGCTTCCCGCGGTGGGGAATCGCTCGCGCATACCGCCTTCCATGGGATTGATCTGACGCATCGTCGCATCGCTGACCTGTGGCAACGTCTTCAGCACAACGGTCCATGCATCGCGGAACGCACCGACGATCACATCCTTCGAGGGATACCGCCCATCCTGCGCAACGCATTGCACACCATTCTTGAAGTGCTCGTCGCCGAAAGGCATAGTGACCTTCAGCTCTGGTCGACCGACAATCTCAAGCACCTTGTTCGCGTAAATCGCGAGGTGACCAACGCAGAACGCGGGGTGATTCATATCGTTGAGCGGAATCTCGCAGAAACGCTCGGCAGGAATACTCTTCAGAATCTCTTCGCCGTAGTGGAGCGTGAGTCGGAGCGAGTCCGCAACCATTGCACCCATTGCATTGGTCTCGCCTGAGGTGGTGGATGCCTTAAGGGAGGCGGTAGTTTCCGTGGTGGAGGTTTGAGCGTTCATCGTGGAGCACGATAGCCGCAACGAGTGATCGCGGTACTATTTACGGCATGCAACGCCTCATGATTCGGACGGTGCGCGCTCTCTCGCTCTTCATGGCGCTTGCAATGAGCCTCCACGCGAACGCACAAGGCACGCAGGGCATCGCCCCCGATCCGATTTCCACGCAGCGTCTTGAGCAATACCTCGCGTGGTATCTCCCCGACGCGACGCCCGCGCAACTTATCGCGATCGATGCTGCGCATGAGGAGTATCTCATCGCGTTTCGTCGCATTCGAGATGGCGAGATCGCGCAACTGCTTGAGCGCGTGGGAACCGCGCAACGGGATCTCCATGGAATGGAAGAGTTGTTCCGAACCTTGAAGCAGGTGGAACGCACCGTTAGTGAAGCGGACGACGCATTCGCAGCAGCGATGCGCGCCATCGTCGGCGTTGATGCGAGTGACGCCGTGCGTCGTGTACGAGAAGCGCGCGAGCGTGAGTGCCTTGGTGCTTCGCAGATGATGTCGATCAGTGGTGGCGAAGGGAGCGTCGATCTCACGCAGATTGTCGCTGCGGAGCGATTGCCTGAAGATGTTAAGCGAGCCGCACTCGCACGATTAGCTGACTACGACATTCGCGCGACCCAAGCACTGCGTCAACTCTCGCGTGAGTCGCAGGAGTTTGGTATGAAGTTTGCCGCTGCGATGGTGGAGTTGCAGAAACGACAAGATCCCGCGAGCCAAGATTGGTCGCAGTGGGAAGTTGTGCAGAAGGAGTTAGTGGAGAAAGAGGGCGGCGCACTTGAGCGCGCTCGTCGTTCCATGACACAAACTGTGCAAGCCGGTGTGGAGAGTCTTCGCGGCGTTCTCGAGCCTGCAGCATGGCACAGTGTTGCGACCATGGTTGCTTCGCAGATGTCGAGCGGCATGGTGCAAACGAATGTCGTACCTACTGTTGGTGCGGCGATGCAGCGCGTGCTGCGCAAGACGGACCTCGATCCAACGCAACGCGAGAGCGTGCTCAGCTTGCAGCGCGAGTGGATCGAATCAGATTTCCGACAGATGCAGAAGGCGCTCGATTCGGCGCTCACTGGATCATCCATGATGTTTCCTGGTGCTGACGCTGAGAAACGGCAAGAAGAATTGCAGGCCGCAGAAGTTCGCCGAACGGAGTTTGCGCAGGCCGCGTGGGACAAACTCGCGGCGATCCTCGGAGCGGACTCGCTTTCTCGCTACGTGAATCGTCAAGGGACCTATGGCGAAGAGATGCCCTACGGCGCTGTCGATGATGACGAAGAGTTCCGCATCCAGAGCGCAACGCAGGCGCAAGCGGCAGAAGATGACATGCGCGCCGCCAACGGCACCGCGCGCCACTCCTTCAACTTCCGACCGATCTCCGCTCGCGAACTCTCTGAAGTCATTGAGTTCGTGCTCCTCACTGATGCAGAACGAACAATCGTTGAGCAAGCGCATTCGGCGTACACCACGCGCTTCACCGAACAGTCGGTCGAGGCAATCACGCGCGCAACAACCGCGCAGTCGAATCTGTGGGCGAATATGTGGCAGCCACAAGTGGAAGTGATCGAGCAGCCAGCGATCGTCACTGAAACTTCAGAGAAGTCGAGTGCGCAGAGCGACGCCGAAGATGCGTCTGCGCAGGTCGCAGCACCAACCTCGCGGCCTCAACGGCCGCGCATCAACCCCGAAGCCTTCGCAGAGTGCGTTGCAGCACAGATGGCGGCGTTCGATCTTGCGTTCGCCGCCGACACGGAGTTTGCTGCCGAGTGCGTCGCGGTGCTCGGCGCTTCTGCGAGCACAAGCGAGCATCGGATTGCCGTGATGCTGCGCAGCATTCGCGTTCTTGATTTGGCGGCAAATTCTGGCTCGCGCTGGGAAAGCGCTTCGGAAGCGATCGCGGTCACGCCACTCGCGATGTCGCAGCAACTCGAGCTTGACGATGCGGCACGTATAGAGTTCGCATCGGCGTGTGCAGTAGCGTTATCCGCGCAGATGACGGCATTGCAATCGATCGCGCGAGCTCGATACGAAGGCGCGCGGCGAGGTGAGTTTATCTGGTGGGAATCGAGCGGTTCCGACGATGCCAACGCAGCGCAAGCACGGTTCGCAGCGTCGCAACTCAAAGATCGGACGCTCGCGACTGAAGGAATGGTCGCTGTCACAGCAGCGCTCGACGCAGCACTCGCCACATTGCCTGCGTCTGCGGTTGAAAACGCGACGCGTGTGAAGCGAAAGCTCGCGAATCCAGGCGTGTTCAAAGACCCGAGGGACGCAGTGCCACTCTTGCGTGCAGCACTCGCGCTCGAAGGTCTTGATGAAGCGCGCAAGGGACAGATCGAAGCGGTGCTTGCGGAATATGAAATGCTCTACGACGATGCGTGCGAGAAAATGTTGCAACTTGCGCCGGTGGTGATAGAAGCGAACATGACAAGTGAAGCTTGGGCGGCGTACACCACGCGCACGATGGAGTTTGAACGCTTGAAGTTTGAGCGGGGCGAACGCGCAGCGAAAGCGATCTCGAGCATCCGACGAATTCTTGGGAAGACCGATGCCATGCGAGTGCCCGGGCTCGCGGGCTACCAACCCGGAACAGGTCAGCCGCAAGGGCAGTGAGAACAGGCTCGCTGACGGCGTGCGACTTTGCGAGCGCGATCGCGCGTAGATTGCTACTGCCTTTCCAACGAACACCGGTAACGCACCTATGCCCGCAAGTTTCATTCTCGCACTTGATCAAGGAACTACTTCATCGCGCGCCATTTTGTTCGGCGCGCCAGGCGAAGTGCGCGGTACCGCTCAACACGAGTTCACGCAGATCTTTCCGCAAGCAGGCTGGGTCGAACATGACGCGATGGAGATTTGGTCGACGCAGTTGCGCTGCATGAAGGAGGCGCTCACTGCGGCGAGTGCATCGGCAAGCGACATCGCCGCGATTGGCATCACCAATCAGCGCGAGACCGTCGTGATCTGGGATCGCAAGAGCGGCGTGCCGATTCACCATGCGCTGGTGTGGCAAGATCGTCGCACCGCGCCGCTGATGACGGCGATGAAGTCTGACGGTCGTGAATCGCGACTTCGCGAGCGCACTGGTTTGTTGGCGGATCCGTATTTCAGTGCCTCGAAAGCAGCGTGGATTCTTGATCATGTTCCAGGAGCTCGCGCGCGCGCTGAACGCGGCGAACTCGCCTTCGGCACGATAGACACATGGTTGATTTGGAATCTCACGGGCGGCCGCGTGCACGCGACGGATGCATCGAATGCGTCCCGCACATTGCTTTTCGATATCCACTCCAACTCGTGGAGCGAGGAACTCTGCGCGATGTTTGATGTGCCGCGCCGCATGCTTCCCGCGATCGTCTCAAGCGCGGGCGTCTTCGCCGAGACGGATGCAGCACTCCTTGGCGCAGCGATTCCCATCGCAGGTGTCGCGGGTGATCAGCAGGCGGCGCTGTTTGGTCAAGGATGCTTCAGCCCTGGAAGTGCGAAGAACACCTATGGAACAGGCTGTTTCTTGCTCGCGAATGCTGGGACGAAGTGTCCAACGCCACCCACTGGATTACTCGCGACGATCGCGTGGCAGATCAACGGCGTCACGACCTATGCAATCGAAGGCGGCGTGTTCACCGGTGGCGCAGCGATTCAATGGTTGCGTGATGGATTGCAAATGATCCCTTCTGCGAAGGACGTGAACGTGCTTGCGGCGAGCGTCCCTGATTCGGGTGGCGTCATGGTTGTCCCAGCATTTGCAGGACTTGGCGCACCGTGGTGGGATCCAGATGCGCGCGGTTGCATTCTCGGATTGACACGCGGATCGACGCGCGCGCATATTGCACGCGCGACGCTTGAAGGCATCGCGCATCAAGTTGCGGATCTCGTGGGAGCGATCGCGCCCGCGCTGCCATCGCGTCTTCATGCATTGCGTGTCGATGGAGGCGCTGCCGCGAGCGACCTCCTTCTGCAAACGCAAGCCGATCTTCTCGGCACAATGGTCGAGCGACCGAAGGTGCTTGAAACAACGGCGCTCGGCGCAGCAAGTCTCGCGCGACTCGGCGTGGGACAGGCGCGCAACATGGATGAACTCGGTATCAACACCATCATCGAACGCACCTTCGCGCCTTCCATGGATGCAGCATCGCGAGAGACTGCGCGGCGTCGTTGGTCGAATGCTGTTGCGCGATCGCGTTCGCTCGATGTCCCTTGATTTCCACTTCTGTCCACGGCAGCGCTCACTCCTGAGAGAATCCCTTTATGTATCTGACACGATTTGAACGTCCAGAAATGCTCGCCAATCTCAAGAGCGAACCGTTTGATGTGCTGGTCATCGGCGGTGGCGCGACAGGCCTTGGCTGTGCAGTTGATGCTGCAACGCGCGGCTATCGCACGGCGCTCGTCGAAGCCCATGACTTCGCGAAGGGGACATCTTCACGGTCTACCAAATTGGTGCATGGCGGCGTTCGCTATCTCGAGAACTTTGACTTCGGTCTCGTCGCGGAAGCACTTGAGGAGCGCGCAACGATGGCCGCGAACGCGCCGCACATCGTGCATGACTTGAAGTTCATCGTGCCTCGCTATCAATGGTGGGAAGGTCCCTTCTATGGCATCGGGCTAAAACTCTATGACGCGCTTGCGGGCAAGCGAAATCTTGGCAAGAGTCGGGGCCTCTCGCGAGATGAAACCATCGCAGCACTGCGCGGCGTTCAAGAGGATGGACTTCTTGGCGGCGTCGAGTATCACGATGCGCAGTTCGACGACGCACGCATGGCGATCGCGCTTGCGAAGACCGCAGCAACAGCGGGTACAGCGATCGTGAACTACGCGAGCGTCACAGAACTACTTCGCATCGAGGGACATACCTGCGGTGCAATCGTGCGTGATGGAGAGAGCGGCGAGTCGATTCGCGTGCTCGCATCGGTCGTCATCAATGCAACGGGTGTCTTCGCGGACAACGTGCGCGCGATGGACGGCATCGATCATGCGGGGATTGAAGTGGAACCAGCGCGTGGCGCGCACCTCGTTTTCGATCGCTCGTTCCTTCCTGGTAATGAAGCGATCATGGTGCCGCACACCGACGATGGCCGCGTACTCTTCGTGATTCCGTGGCATGAGCGGGCATTGGTGGGCACGACGGATGTCGAGACGAAGGAACTTTCACTCGAACCTCGCGCGAGCGCAGAAGAAATTGAGTTCATCCTCCGCAACGCTGCGCGCTATCTCTCTCGTGCGCCAACGCACGCAGATATTCTCTCGGTATTCGCAGGACTTCGACCGCTCGTGCGTCCGAAGGGCGCAGAGAAAGGATCGAAGAAAGTTTCGCGTGAGCATGTGGTGAGCGTCTCCGAGAGTGGCATGGTGACGATCCTCGGTGGAAAGTGGACGACCTATCGCAGGATGGCGCAAGACACGGTGGACATGGCTATTCGCTGCGGCGGACTTGAGCCACGAGATTGCAAGACTTCGAAAGTGCACGTCCACGGCTACGACGCAAGTTCAAAACTCGAAGCGGGAATTGGCTCATCGCGTGCGCTCTACGGCAGCGATGCTCGGCACATCGAATCGATTGAATCAAGTCTTCCGCATCTCGCGGAGCGATTGCATCCACGACTGCAACTCACTGGAAGCGAAGTCATCTTCGCCGCAACACACGAGATGGCGCGCACACTCGAAGATGTGCTCGCACGCCGAAGCCGTGCGTTGTTCCTCGACGCGCGCGCAGCTATGGAGATCGCGCCAGATGTCGCAGCCTTGCTTGCGCTTGAATTGCGTTGGACGCCTGAGCACATGCAATCGCAGATCGATGCATTCCTCGTTGTTGCGCGCGGCTACCTTCCTGAAGGTGTAGCGTGATCATGCCTCATGCTGTTGCGGCCGTGCTCCTCGCCGCACAGGACGCGCCGCCGGCTCCTCCTGTGGAACTCCCGTGGCCTGTCGCGCTTGGGTTTCGAGTTGCGACGCTTGAACGAGAACGCAAGGTCGTCGATCAAGTCGTGCTCGTCCCGGATTCCGCAACGTATGTAGCCGAAATAGCGCAATGGACTGCGTCGACGCGTTGGCCAGTGCTCTTTGATGAACCACGCTTTGCGCCATCCTTCATCCGTGCGTTCAAGCCTGCGCGCGTGATTCGTCGTGAGAGCGTGGGCGCGTGGCCTGATGCACGCGTCGATCGTGAAGCACTCGTTCGAGCTGCGACTGTTTCGAAGTCAAGCAACCCGACTGCGGGCGTTGTGTTGACGAGCATGCAGGACCCCGCGTGGACAGCAGCCGTTGCGCTTGCAGCCGGTCGTTGCCAACCCATCACATTTCTCGACGGCGACTTCGGCGATGAATTCGCAACGCTTGACGCGAATCGATTCACGGAGTTGCGCACGCGGGTCGACGCTGCAGCCGAAGCAAGTGGTGTGCCGTGGCGCGGACTTGGCGATGCGATTGAAACCGTCACGATCTGCCGTTCGATTGCAGTTCGATGCACGCCGATGCTCTCGCCACAGCTTCGACTCAATGTCAGCGGACTTCCGCAGCCCGTCCGTGCGGAGGAACCACTCTCGACGATGGATTGCCTCGCGCGACACGAGAATGGTGTGCGCTGGGGCGTCGCGAGTTGGATCTTCGGTCCGCAAGATCGCAGCGCGTTTGTCGCGATGAGCTCGATGTTTCTCGGTCCTGGTGAAACATGGTTAATGAGTCAGTATCCGGACACGCAAGGATGGAAGGCGTATGCGCCGCAAGCTGCAGCGACGCGACTTGCGAAGACCGACATCACCACGCGCGTTGTGGTCGGTCATGAAATGTCACTGGACTCGTGGCGCCGCCAACTCATGGGAGGATTTGACTGCGGCATGCTCTGGCTCAACTCGCACGGACAACAGTGGGAGTTCGCGCTTGAAAACAACGTGATGGCGAATGTGAACGATGTTCCGCTGACAGATGTCCCGTGCGCTTTGCATTGCATTCACAGTTTCTCGCTCGCGCAGCCAGCGAATCCAGAATCCATCGGTGGTCGCTTCATTGAGCAGGGGATCTACTGCTATCACGGCTCGATGTTCGAACCGTTTCTTCCGGCATTTGTGCCGCCTGAGTTGCTCGCCGAACGCGTTGCGTATCTCGCGCCACTCTTGGTCAGTGCGCGTGTGTACGAAGGCCCTTTCGCGTTGCCGTGGCGCACGACTGGTTACGGCGATCCGTTGCACCTCGCCATGATTCCACAGCGTTACGGCGTTGAACGCATCGCGCCGCCTGACGACGGAAGCGTTGCATTGCGAGCAACGGCGATCGCTGCATTGCAGTCGCTGAAGTCCGCGCCGAGTGACGCAGCGTTCGCTTCCGCAATGCGCGACCTCGTCATGATTGGCGAAGACGCGCTTGCAATCTCTGTGTGGACGATGTCGCAGCAAGCGGGCGACGCGAAGTCGACTGCGACGGACGCACTCGGTCCACTCTTTCGCGCGCGTGATTTCAACGGGTTTCTCGAAGCGTTCGCAGCAAGTGGAACCTATCGCGCGGATGATCTCACCATGCTCTGGCACCTTGCGGGAGCGCGACTCGGCAGCATGAGCGGCGACGAAGGCAAGCGTGCTGTCGCACTTCTCTCGCGCAATATGCGTGGCCCTGATGTGAGTGCGGACTTCGCACTCCTCGCGCCAGCGCTTGAGCGTTTGCTCGGTCGTCAAGCGATGCGCGAAGCAGGCGAACGCGCGGCAGTGAATGCGCGGGACCCGGCAGTTGCTGCGCGGATTCGTTCGAAGCTTTGACGCTCACGCTGCGTTCTTGGGTGCGAGAGTCTCTTTTTGCTCGCGCGACTCCGACAATTTCGGCAGCGACTTCGTGAGCGCTTCGAAGATCAGTTTGGGATCGTGCGGGCACTTCGCGCGGAACTCTGCAGCAAGAAGTGGATCGATCGCGAGCAATGCGACGGCGGTAATTCCAGCGAGGCCGCGCGCGGTGGGATGCAGCGCATCATCTTGCAAGAGTGGTTCGGCAGTCGTTGCTGCCCATTCCATGTCTGCGATGCGGATTGCATGTTTCACGCGCAGATCTTCCGAGAGCGCGCCAAGCGGAATCACGCACACATTGGGATGGCCCTTCGCCCACTCATAAAGGCGCGCGTTGAGTTTCTTGATCGTTTCGAGTTGTGGCATCTGCGAGACCGAGAGCATCTTGCCAACTGCTGCACTCATGTCTGGTAGATCGCCAATCACCACCGGACACGCGCATCGTTCAAGTTGCGCGAGCCCAAGTTCGAACTTCGCGATGCGCTCTGCTTCACTCGCAAGGAAATCGCCCGTGGGTCCGTCGTAGCCATACGCGTACCAAAACAAATAGTCGACCGCGATGATTCCATCAGGGTTCGATTTGAGCGCGCGCGTCATCTGCCCTTCGCCGCGCTTCACAGGTGCGGTGAAGAACATGCTGCTCGCAAGATCCGTGACGATGCATTCTTGTTCCGTACACGCACTCTTCACGCATCGTTTCAAGTCGACTGCGGCGCCGTAGCGACCATCTTCACGCGTCTCCACCGCGAAGCAACCGAAGCCCGCAGATGCACTCGCGCCGAGAATCGCCAGCCGCAAGGGTCGCGCGATTTGTGGCTGAATCTTCGGAGGAATCGCAGTGACAGGTGCGACTTGTCCAACCGCGAACAATCCGGTCACGCAGGAGAGTGCGAGAAGACAGGCGACAGTGTGTGAGCATCCCCGAATCCAAAGCATGCGTAGACGATAGCAGGGCTCAGAGCCCGAGTGCACGCGCCATCGTCGAGCCAAGGTCCGCAGGACTTTCGGCAACGTGAATGCCGCACGCTCGAAGCGCGATGATCTTCGCGTCCGCAGTGTCTTCTTCGCCGCCGATGATTGCACCTGCGTGTCCCATGCGCTTGCCCTTGGGCGCAGTGCGACCAGCGATGAAACCAGCAACTGGCTTTCTCATGTTCGCGAGAATCCACTTCGCCGCATCGACCTCATCCGTGCCGCCGATTTCGCCGATCATGACAACGCCATCGGTGTCATCATCTTTGGCGAAGAGTTCAAGCACATCGATGAATCCCATTCCGCGTATTGGATCACCGCCGATACCGACGCAGGTCGATTGACCCATGCCGAGTTCGGATGTTTGCCAGACTGCTTCATAGGTGAGCGTGCCGGACCGACTGATGATGCCAACACACTTTCCCGTCTTCGAGTCTGCACGATGCGTGTGGATGTAGCCGGGCATGATGCCGATCTTGCATCCACCTTCAAACTTCGCATCTGCGCCGCTCCCGCTCACGCGTCGTGCTGGCGTAATGATGCCGGGGCAGTTGGGGCCGATGAGTGTTGCGTGCGGGAACGCCTTGAGCGCTTCCTTCGTGCGAATCATGTCTTGCACAGGCACGCCTTCGGTGATCGCGCAGATCACGCGAATGCCTGCGGCTGCAGCTTCCTCAATCGCGTCAGCGGCACTAGCGGGCGGCACGAAAATCATCGTCGCGTCCGCGCCCGTTGCTTCGACAGCTTGTCGCACCGTGTCAAAGATCGGCAATCCGTTGGAATCCTTCTGCCCGCCTTTTCCAGGGGTCACGCCACCGACCATTTGGGTTCCGTAGGCGAAGCACGCCTTCGTGTGCGATGCACCTGCGCTGCCGGTGATGCCTTGACAAAGAACCTTAGTTTTTCCGTCGACGAGAATGGCCATTGGGGCGAGGATGGTACAGCAACTTCGCGGCAGCGAAATGCGGAGGGAATCACGCGCTACACTCGCCGCGCTATGGCAAAAAAGCCGCTGACCTATGCTGAATCTGGCGTCGACATCAATGCAGGCGACGAAGTTGTCGAACGCATCAAGCCGATTCTGCGTCGCACCCACACGCCGCGCGTGATCGGAATGCATGGCGCGTTCGCGGGGATGTTCCGGCTCGACTTCAATCAACAACTCTTCAAGCGAAACTATCGCGATCCTGTGCTCGTTGCGTGCACCGATGGTGTGGGCACGAAGGTGAAACTCGCCGCGGAGGCAAAGATTTATGACGGTGTCGGCATCGACTGCGTCGCGATGAATGTGAACGATCTCATCGTGCAAGGTGCGGAGCCGTTGTTCTTCCTCGATTACCTCGGGCTCTCGAAACTTTGTCCGACCGATACGACTGCGATGATCGAAGGCGTCGCGCGCGGTTGTGAACTTGCCGGCTGCGCGCTCATCGGCGGCGAATGCGCAGAGATGCCCGATATCTATTCGCCTGGTGATTTCGATGTCGCAGGATTTTGCGTCGGTGTCGTGGAACTCAAGCGCGTGATTGATCCAGCGCGCGTGCGCAAGGGCGACATCATCATCGGACTTGCTGCGAGCGGACTGCACTCCAATGGCTACACGCTCGTGCGTCGCATCATCAAGGATGAGAAACTCGATCTGAAGAAGGCGTATCCAGGCTTCGGCGGAAAGAAGCTCATTGATGTGCTTCTCGAACCAACGCGCATTTACGCGAAGCCGATCGTCAAATTACTCGCGAGCTACAAGCGCATCATGGCGGTGTCGGGCATGGCGCACATCACGGGTGGCGGATTGCCTGGCAATGTGAGCCGCGCGCTGCCGAGCACGCTTGATGCACACATCGATTGCACAACATGGAAGCCGCATCCAATCTTTGGGTTCCTCCAAGAACAGGGCGGCATTGAGCGCGATGAAATGTTCCGCGTGTTCAACATGGGCATTGGCTACACGCTGATCGTGCGTCCAACGCATGCGAAGAAAGTGGTCGCAGCGTTGAAGCGTTCAGGCGAGAAGCCAACGATCATTGGTGAAATCGTGAAGGGCACAGGCGAAGTGCAACTCGATTTCGGCGAGTGATGCGCGAGTACGCTAGTGCTCGTCGCCGGGCGACTGTCGGCCTTGTTTCTTGTCGGCGTCACGCTTCTTGCCTTCGAGCCGCCGCACCACCGATCCCCACGTGCGTTTCGTCTCGCGACGAATCTTCGGTCGAATCGCGGCGCTTGAAACAAGTGCGCTCAATCGACCCACGCATGCATCACGATTGTCCGCTTGCGATCTCGTCTGACTATCGGTGATGAGCAGCGCCTCCTCTGCGCCTTCGCCGACAACATGGCGCGCGCCGATGAGGCGAAGGCGATCAAGTGCAGCAGGATCGAGTCCGACGATGCACGAGAGTCGAAGCCGCAGTTCCGCTTTGGTACTCGTCTTGTTCGCGTGTTGACCGCCAGGGCCGCCGCTGCGCGAGAAGTTCCAATCGATGTCGCCAGGCACGATCGTACAGCCGCGACCCAAACGAACGCGCCCATCCGGCGTGACGGTGAGTGGACCAAAGCGTTTCAACTCAACGCGAGTGGGCTTTCGTGGAGGTACGCTTTCAGTCATGCTTGCACCCATCATCGTCGCTGCGCTGTTCGCTGCACCAGCAGATTCAAGCGAGAACTCCGCAGTCGAGAGTTTCAAACTCGAACTCGGCGCGCAAGCATACTTCACGCGGCTCGCAGGAAACTTCGATGACGGTACGAGCACCGTGTCGGTTGAGGACATCGGACTCAACGACAGCACCATCGCGATCGACGCATCGTTCACGGTGCACGAAGGGAAGTTTCACACCTCGCTGCAAGGACTTTCGTTTCGCGCAAGTGGAAGCGGAACTGCTGTGGAGACGATGTCGTTCGAAGGCATCACTGTCGGAAGCGGCGACACATTCACATCGAGCTTCGATGAATGGACATTCGGCGCGAGAGTCGCATACGACATGTGGGAGCCGTATGCAGCGGAAGCCGGCGCGAAGCCGGCCATAAGCCTGAATGCGTTTTCATTCACGATTCAAGCCATCGTCGCGCTCGATTTCATCAACATGTCGCGCACGATTTCCGACACCACGACCATCACAACGTTCGAAGGCAACGACTCCTTCCTCGTGCCGATGGTTGGTGGAGGATTCGAAGTCGGGTTCGATGTGAAGAACTACGTGCCGCTCGTGGAGCGACTCGAAATTTACACCGACGCGCTCATCGGCGGCACGATGCCATTGCAATCCGATGGCGGATTCGGGATGGCACTCAACATCGATGCAGGTTGCCGACTTCGCGTGACGCACAATCTCGCCTTCACGGTGGGCTACCAACTCGTCGGCGGAAGTTACGACGGCCGCGACATCGATCTCACAGGCAGTTTGCAGGGCATCGTCGTCGGCGCATCGTGGAAATTTTGAGATCGGACGCATCGCATCATGGATGGTCATCCCGCAAAGTTTCTCCGCGCGCGCATTCGACACGCACTCTTCACAGTCGTGCCTGATCGGTTGACTGGCGGTCGACTTCGCGCGCGCCACTTGAGTCAACCGATTGAACTCACGAAGATCGTGGCCGCGCATCCCGATTGGCCGCGTGCATGCGATGGATTGAAAATCGCGCACCTCTCCGACTTTCATTTCGGACATCTCGCTGATGGTGCGAGGATTCGCGAAGCCGTGGTTGCAGCGAATGCGACCGATCCAGATCTCGTTGCACTCACGGGCGACCTTATTGATCTTCACGCAGATGACTGCGATGTCCTCTTCGCAGAACTCGCGCAACTACGCGCACCGCGTGGCATCTACATGGTGCTCGGTAATCACGATCATCTGCACGCGCCGCGCAAAGTGATCGCTGCCGCGCGCGAAGTCGGCATCACGGTATTGATGAACGAGTGCGTCGACATCGACATCAATCGCCAACAACTTCGAATCGGTGGACTCGATTGGTCCAACCGTATTCCCGAAGACGCAGCGCGATTGCGCAAGATGGGCGCAGTGCCGCATCTGCTCCTCGCACATAATCCAAAGGCGTTTGCATCCGCGAGTGCGTACGGCATTCCGATCACGCTCGCAGGACACACGCACGGCGGACAGATCGCGCGCCGCACAAAGCCGCAGCACAACCTGGCGTTCACCCATCGATTCACAGCGGGGCTGTATGAACGCGACGGCTCACATCTCGTCGTCACACGCGGCGTCGGTGCGTGGTTTCCGTTACGCGTGCATTGCCCGCCGGAAATCATGCTGCTCGAGATGCACTCGAGCGATTGATGAGCATCACAGTGGGGGGGCGCCGCTGGACATACTGATCGCCATCAGCGGAAGGAATGGAACGAGGAGCACACATTGCGCTGCAAACTTTGGATCGAAGTTCTCTCCGTGTCGAGACACGATCGTGAGTCGCACAGGTTCATCGCGGGCGGTAACGATGAATTCCGCTTGCGTTTCCCATTCAGTCGGTCGCCGAAGTTCGAGCGTGCCATCGACGGGGACAGCGAAGCGATCGAGGAGTGCGGCGATGCCTGCATCGTCCGTCGGAAATGGTTGAATTGATTTAGGCTTCGCGTAGCTGCGCCAACCCCCTCGCGTGAGAATGTTGCGGAGATCGATGTCGAGCGCAGCTGGCGAATCTGCAGGAGGTGTCATCGTCGCGTCGGCTGGAAGTGGTGGAAGAATCCACGCGCGCGTCTTCGTCTCGCGTCCGAGCACTGCGAGCACTTCATCGTTTGGCTTCGAGAATCCCATGCGTCGCTTGGGAAGTGTGAGTGGTTCGCTCGCGAGCACGACAAGCATCGAGTTCGACTTCCATCCGTCGATGGGCGTCTTTGTGCGGGCTTTCAGATCAGTGGGTTCGCCGACATTCGGAAGGAGCCAGTATGTCATGTCGACCGCGCGTTGATTGGACAGATCACTTCCCAGAATTTCAATCTCGATATTCCCAGGCGATCGCGCAGTGATGGAGTTCCATCTCTGACACCCACCGCAGAAGGCGAAAAGAACAAGCATGCACGCGAGAAGCCGCGGATGTCCCAGTTGATGTCCGATGTGTTGTCCCATGCGCTCAGTGTATCGCGAGCAGGTTCCACAATTGCTCGACATGCTCGCGCTTAGTCGCGAGTGCACCGATGGAAACGCGAAGCACATACCGATCCACACCTTCTTTTGCCGAACCAAATCGACAGTGCGAGACGAATGAATGCCCGCTCGCGTTCACGCGCTCAAGCAGCGCTTGGGTTGCTGCGTCGCCTTCGACGTGCGTGATGCAGACAAGATTGAGTCGTGGTTGCACGACGAGTTGGAGGTGCGACGAGGATTGCACCCGCGCCGCAAGATCTTGCGCGAGGGCGACATGTTCACGCACCATGTTGCGCAGTGCGACTAATCCCCACGAACGAAGCACGAACCAAAGTTTGAGCGCGCGGAATCGACGACCGAGTGGGATCTGCCAATCGCGATAGTCGATGACGTTGCCTGAATCGGTTGCGGCATTGCGCAGGTATTCAGGAAGCACGCTGAGTGCGCGCACGAGTTCACTGCGATCCGCGACAAACATCGCATCGCAATCGAAGTTCACCGGCATCCACTTATGCGGATTGAAGCACCAACTGTCCGCACGCTCCGTGCCTTCAACGACGAATCGAAACTCTGGGCACAGCGCCGCGGTTCCACTCATCGCAGCATCGACATGTAACCAAATCGGCCTCGCAGAACTTTGCTCACAGCAGAGGCGACTGATTGCGCCCACATCGTCGAATCCATTCACACCCGTCGTGCCGACAGAGGCATTCACAAAGAACGGCGTGCATCCATTCGCGCGATCTTCCGCGACGCGCGCGCGGAGAAGATCCATGCGCATTGAACCAGTGGCGTCACACGGAATGAGTCGCAGTGCATCTTTGCCGAGTCCCGCGATGCGCATCGCTTTCTCGATGGACGAGTGCGCTTGATCACTGCTGTAGGCAACGAGCGCGGAGTTCGCGCCCGCAATCCCTTTCGCATCACTCATGAAGTTCGTCGCTCGTTCACGCGCCGCAACAATCGCGACAAGCACAGCGGAACTCGCAGTGTCCTGCAGTACGCCGCCGCCTGTGTTGGTCGAGAGAAAATGCGCGGGCAGTCCCAGTGCATGCACGAGCCAATCGAGCACATGCGTCTCAAGTTCCGTGCACGCTGGACTCGTCGACCACAGCATCCCTTGCACGCCAAGGCCCGCACTCGCAAGTTCACCGAGGATCGATTCGTAGCTTGAATTCGCGGGGAAATATGCGAACCAACCAGGGTGCTGCCAGTGCGTGATGCCAGGCATCAGGATGGAATCGAGGTCATGCATAACCGCGTCAAACGCCTCGCCCGTTTCAGGAGCGCACGCACTTAGCTGCGCGCGGATTGCACCGGGTGTCGTCGCATGATTGACGTCTCGACTGCTCAATGTTTCGCGGTAGTCCGCAATCCAATCGATCAACGCGTAGCCGTGCGTTCGAAAAGACGCGGCGTCGAGTGGTCGCTGTGCTCCATCAGGTACAGGCATGATGCGCAGCGTACATGTATGCTGCGCGCTGCGAGGATCGCATGCTACGGATCACCTCCAAACTCAATACTTCTCGACTCTCACTGCGACCGCTCACCGCGGAAGATTTCCCATCGCTCATCGAACTGCTCGGCGACTTCGAAGTCTCGCGCGCATTACGTCAAGTTCCGCATCCCTACACGCAGCAAGACGCCGAAGACTTCCTCCGCCTCACCCTCGAAGGCCGCGAAGCAAACGCGCTCGACGATTACGCAATCACGCGCCACCACGACGGCAGTTTCATCGGCGGCATCGGCCTCCGCTACAGCGACGAGCGCACGCGCGCAGACTTCGGCTACTGGATCGCACGAAAACATTGGGGCTGCGGCTACGCAACCGAAGCAGTTCGCGCCGTCATCAACTTCGCATTCAGCGAACGCGCGCGCCACAGAGAACTCGAACGCATCGAAGCCCATGTTCACATCGGCAACGAACGCTCCCGCCGAGTCCTCACCAAATGCGGCTTCACAGAAACCGCCATCGAAACCATCGACCCCTGCGGCCACGACGGCAACCACAAAGCACACAAGTACGAACGCTCGCGCGCTTAGACCGGCAATGCGTCGAGGGCGCGTTCGGTTTCGTGGGCGAGTTCTTGCATCACGTTGGCGCTGAGGTCGAGGCGGATGCCGGCGGTTTCGAAGAGTTCTGGAAGTGGGCGCGAGCCGCCGAGGGCGAGGGCTTTTTTGTAGTTCGCTAGTGCGCTTGCGGCGTTGCGTCGTGATTGCATCCACATCTGCATCGCACCGAGTTCGGCGATGCCGTATTCGATGTAGTAGAAGGGCGAGCCGAAGAGATGGAGTTGTCGTTGCCACGAACTCTCGAGTGTGTCTTCGAGTCCTGACCAATCACAGCCGCCGCCGAACCGTTGATCGAGTGCACGCCATGCAGCGCGTCGTTCTGCGACGGTGTGTCCTGGATTGGTGTGCGTCCAATGTTGGAACGCGTCGATAGTTGCAATCCACGGCATGAGCGTGGGAAACTTCTCGAGTCGGTCGCGTTCTGCGCGTTGACATTCTTCAGGCGTGTAGAACTCGCTGAGGAAGGGGAGCGTCAGGAGTTCTTGCGACATCGACGCGACTTCCGCAAACTCCATTGGTGCGTTGCGATAGTCCACCAGCGGATCATTCGCGCACAGCAGCGAGTGGAACGCGTGGCCTGCTTCATGCACCATCGTGACAAGGTCGCGATGCACGCCTGCAGCGTTCATGAAGATGAACGGTCGACCACTGCGTTGCCGTTGATACTGATAGCCACCGGGCGCTTTGCCCTTGCGACTCGCGAGATCGAGGCAATCGCCCTCCGCGAGAGATGCATAGAGATGCGAGAGTTCTGGATCCATGCGTCGATACATATCGCCGCAACCGTCAAAGAGGCGCGAGGCGTCGGTGAAGGGGCGTAGTGGTGCACGCCCTTGCGGATCCACCGCGAGATCCCACGGACGGAGTTTCGCGAGACCGAGCGTTTTCGCGCGCTCCGCGTGCAGTTTTCCTTGCAGCGGGACGAGCGTCGCTTCGATGGCATCTTGAAATAGCTTGCAGTCTGCGCTCGTGTAATCGAATCGCTTGAAGCGTCGATGTTGATAGTCGCGGAAGTTGTCGAAGCCAGCGTTCTTCGCGATCGTGTGGCGCTTCGCGAGCATCTCGTCGTAGATCGCATCGACCTCATCACGATTCTGCGCACGACGCAATTGTGTTGCGCGCCACGCTGCTTCGCGCAGCGAGCGATCGGGATCTTCGAAGTAGCGGCCCATCTGCGCCATCGTGTGCTCTTCGCCACGGAACTGCACCGTCATCGCGCCGTTAAGTTGGCTGTAGCGTTGATCGAGTTGCGAGAGCTCGGTTTGAATCGCGACATTCTCCGCGCGAAACAATTCGACATCGACCGCCAAGTTGCGGAGATACACCGCGTAGCGTTTCGTATCGAGGCTCTTCGTGAATGGAGACTGCACGATCTTCTGATCAAGCGTGAACGCAGCTTTGCGCAAACTCGGTTCGACTGTCGACACGAAGTCGGCATACGCCTTCTGCACCGCAGGGTCATCCGTATGCCGCGTCATCTCGATATAGAGATTCGCTTCCGCTTCGCCAGTCGTTGCATCAAGCATGCTGCGATCGAGGATCAATCGTTCGAGGTCAGCCGCACTACTCAGCGTGCGCGCGGTGAGATCGGTGTAGTAGGGCGCGACGTTCTCCCACTTGGTTGCGTCAAGTGAGGCGGGGACAAACTCAGGCGCAGTGGTGGCGGAGGACATAGGCCGTGAGTTTAGGGCTTTTTGCGTGCCAACCGCGTGACTCCCACTCGCCCTATTTTCGATTGCCGAAGCGTCACTCGTGAACGGTGGCGGGGGATGCAGTCACGCGGACCGATCGGGCGGGAAGCGAAAGCTTTCGCATAATTGTTGTTG
>Ga0209553_1000559_pt1 | contig 19260 bp, 21 predicted proteins | sample LauGreFBDMM110DN_2_FD_188217 | JGI IMG/M metagenome (GOLD analysis project Ga0209553, IMG submission 188217) | Freshwater lake microbial communities from Lake Michigan, USA - Fa13.BD.MM110.DN (SPAdes) (version 2) | ecosystem: Environmental > Aquatic > Freshwater > Lake | place: Lake Michigan...
TCACTATGAGCTCTATCGGCGCTACCAGGAGCATCGTCATTGCGGGGGTGACATGGACGGTGATAGCGATGATCAGTACCGTCACTTCCTCTTACAAAGCAACGTCAATTCCAGACTAGTTGAGTTTCATGAGAATGATCAGCTGCGCATGGTCAGCATTATTGACGAGCTGCCGGATGGCATTTCCTCTGTCTACACTTTCTTCGATCCGGATGTGGAGGGTGCAAGTTTTGGTACCCATAACATCCTGTGGCAAGTCCAGCAATGCCGTGAACTCGGATTACCTTATCTTTATCTTGGTTACTGGATCAAGCAAAGTCGGAAAATGGATTACAAGGCCAATTTTCAACCCATTCAAGCCTTGATAGATGGGCAATGGCGTCGGTTGGATGGATCTCTGTTGGATTGTGGCGAGCCGTCTATCTAAATTTTGACTGAGTTCATCGTTTCAGTGACCGTATCTCTGCAGCACGCCTCTCCAGCGGCAATGCTTTGTTTGCATAACCAATATCCCGATACAGTTGGGCCAGATTTTCGAGGCAGATAGCTACATTGGGATGATCTAGGCCAAAGGCCTTTTCTGATATCGTCAGTGCCCGTCTGAACAGCGGCTCGGCATTGGGATACTTGGCTTGATCTCTGTACAGCCCTGCTAAATTATTCAGACCGAGTGCTACGGTGGGGTGCTCTGGACCGAGGGTTTTTTGCGATAGTGCGAGGACACGCTTATACAATGGTTCAGCTAACGAATATTTTTTTTGTGCGTGGTAGATCAATGCGAGGTTATTTAGGCTGATGGCCACGTTAGGGTGGTCTTTGCCGAAGGTCTTCTCCAAAATTGCGAGCGCACGTTTATGTAAAGGCTCGGCCAGTTCATAAAGCTCTTGAGCATGGTAGAGCTGTGCTAGATTATTCAGAACTGAGGCGATATCAGGGTGCTCTGGTCCGAGGGCCTTCTCATCAATCAATAACGCGCGTTTATAAAGCGGCTCAGCTTGAGAATAACGTCCCTGAGCGCTGTACAGCAGGGCCAACCGATTCAGACTGCTGGCTACATCAGTGTGATCCGGACCGAGAGACTGCTCAGCTATTTGAAGGGCTTGCTTGGCCTTATCCGTTGCCAGCGTATATTGCCCCTGTTGATACAGAAGGTCAGACTGACGGTTGAGTGCAGTCCATTCAGGTACGTTGGCATGGCTATAGGCACTCACTACAAGGCTCAGTGCGATGAGGGCCCAGGCATTGGGGAGAGAAAGTATCTTCATGGTCCTGATGCATAGTCACTAAGAATGAATTAAATCTGAGGCTATCAGACTTAGGCTGTGGCAGTCCATTCATGACGAAAAACAAACAGGCTAAGGATCCATGTGCATGTGAGCCCTTACGCCCAGTCAGCTCGGCATCCTCCGCGCATACAGAGTCTTTTCCGGGTTAAAATCAGGCCATGCTTTATTCCCTGCTCCGTCCCTTACTATTCAGTCTCGACCCCGAGACTGCTCATTGCCTTACATTCAATGCAATTGAGAAGGCCCGCAGGCTTGGGCTGCTTCCGGGCCAGCCATTCTCCTGCCAGTCGAGCAAGGTCATGGGTATTGATTTCCCTAACCCGGTAGGATTAGCAGCAGGGCTGGACAAGGATGGGGAGCATATTGACGCACTTGCCGATCTCGGTTTTGGCTTCATCGAGATAGGTACGGTCACCCCCCGCCCCCAGCCCGGGAATCCACGGCCGAGAATATTCCGCCTCCCCCAGGCGAATGCCATTATCAATCGCCTGGGATTCAATAATCACGGCGTGGATAAAATGGTCGCGAATATCAAGCGTTCAAATTACCGGGGCATACTGGGTATTAATATCGGCAAGAATTTTGATACCCCCACAGATAGGGCAGTTGATGATTACCTGCTGTGCCTGCGTGAAGTTTATCCTCATGCTAGCTATATCGTAGCCAATATCTCCTCACCCAATACACCGAATCTACGGCAGTTACAAAATGCTGCAGAACTCGACCAATTACTCGGTACTCTAAAAATTGAACAAGAAAGGTTGGCTGATAAATATGGCAGCTATAAGCCGCTGGTGGTAAAGATTGCACCGGACCTGGAGCCCCTCCAGATTGAGGCCATCGCTGCGCTATTGATGAGGCACCGTATTGACGGTGTAATCGCTACAAATACCACTCTTTCACGAATCGGTGTGGAGGGATTGCCACATGCGAGCGAGACAGGCGGGCTAAGCGGCGCGCCGCTGAAACAGCGTGCTACTGCGATCATCCAACAGTTACAGGCCATGTTGCAAGGATCCCTCCCAATTATCGGTGTGGGAGGCATCATGTGCGCAGCAGATGTAAAAGAGAAAATAGCTGCGGGCGCAAGTCTGGTGCAGATTTATACCGGTCTAATTTATCGCGGCCCTGATCTGGTCCGCGAGTCTGTACAGGCGGTATGTACACCCTGAAATGCTTTATCGTCGGATGAGAAGAGATATTCTGATAGAAAGAATAGATTCCATCCTGCCGCAAACTCAGTGCCGTCAGTGTGGATTTCTTGGTTGCATGCCCTATGCAGAGGCGATTGCCGCAGGCAGTGCAAGTATCAATCAGTGCCCGCCGGGCGGTGAGGCTGGTATCCAACAGTTGGCTGATTTGTTGGAGATTAATCCGATACCGTTGAATGCTGCGAATGGTATGACTAAGCCCAAGGCGGTAGCGCTGATTGATGAGCAGGATTGTATCGGATGTACACTCTGCATCGATGCCTGCCCGGTGGATGCGATTGTAGGAGCTGCTAAGCAGATGCATACGGTGATCGAGGCAGAGTGCACGGGTTGTGAGCTCTGCCTTGCCCCCTGCCCGGTGGACTGTATCAGAATGACTCCTCCCACTAAACTAGTCGCCGCTCTAGAAAGTAGCCATTCCATTATTATTGAGAATGAATCTTTGAACGAGAGTGAAGTGAAAAAGAGAGCGGCCGATCACGCACGAGAGCGCTACCAATTCAGGCTACTAAGACTCGATCGTGAGGAGCAAGAACAAGTAGAAAAATTTGCCCAGAAAACCATATCGGCCTCCAGCGATTCTAAAAGAGCCTCAATGCTGCCGACACTAAAGCGCACTCTGCCGCATCAGTCAGATGGCTGATTAATAGAAGACAGATTGCACAATAGTTTTTTTCTTGGTTTGCCCCATGAATATAATTAAACGTCGCGAAATTTTCACCCGTTTCAGGACGGCTAATCCTCACCCCACGACCGAGCTGGAATACAGTACGTCATTCGAGTTACTGGTGGCTGTGGTGCTCTCTGCTCAAGCAACTGACAAGAGCGTGAATCTCGCGACTAAGAGACTCTTCCCCAAAGCTAATACACCAGAAAGAATTCTTGAGTTGGGGGAGGCGGAATTGCGGGATAACATCAAGAGCATTGGGCTATTTAAAACTAAAGCGAAGAACATCCTAGCTACCTGCGAGATCCTAATCCAGGATCATGGTAGCGAAGTTCCACGGACACGTGATGAGTTAGAAAGACTTCCTGGTGTGGGACGTAAGACCGCAAACGTGGTATTGAATACCGCGTTTGGAGAACCGACCATTGCCGTGGATACGCATATCTTTAGGGTTGCCAACAGGACTGGAATCGCTCCCGGGAAGGATGTGCTGGAGGTGGAGCTAAAGTTGTTGAAGTTCATCCCCGAGGAGTTCCGTCATGATGCTCATCACTGGATGATCTTGCACGGGCGTTATGTGTGTAAGGCTCGCAAACCAGAATGCGGTATATGTGGGATCAACGATTTGTGCGAGTTTAAGCAGAAGATAGTGAAGAATAATTCCACTACACAAGTATCAGGCTGATGAATGTTTAACCCCTCAAGAGATCAAGCGCGTCAGCTCTTCTTCGATGCCTGGCATAAGTACCGTCATCGGGAAGTGCTCTCTGGGATGGAGGATATGGCGCTGGGGGTGATCCTGCTGCACCCGGAATACCACCGAATACTCGATGATATTGAACGTTATCGCGACAAAGATTACTCGCCAGAAATGGGGGATACCAATCCTTTTCTGCATATGAGTATGCATATCGCCATCAAAGAGCAACTCTCTATCGATCAGCCGGTGGGTATATGCGAGCGTTTTGACCGTCTTCTGAAAAGGTGCGGAGATGAACACGAGGCCATGCATCAAGTCATAGAGTGCCTGGCGGAAATGATCTGGCAAGCGCAGCGTGGGCAGTCTGCACCGGATGCGACGATCTATTTTGACTGTTTAGACCGACGAGAGAGGTGACCAAAGAGTGTAAAAAAAGGGCCGATAGGCCCTTTTTTGTTGACTCATTAAAATCTCGAGCGGAGTATCCCCCGTTCGTTTTGTGGCGTGCTACTTTGTCTTCAGGCCAGGCTGAGTGGCATAGTAGGCCGCCAAATTTTCAACATCTTGTTTGCTCAGAGCTGCCGACATGCCGCCCATGATGGGGTCCTTACGGGCGCCTGATTTATAGTCGTTCAGTGCTTTTGCTAGATAGTCCGCATGCTGACCGGCGAGCTTAGGGAAGTTCGGAGTTGGGCTATTGCCATCGGCGCCATGACAGGCTGCACACGTTTCAGAGGCTTTCTTCTTGCCGGCTTCGATATCGGCAGCGATTCCCTGTCCAGAAACTAGCAGCCATGATGCGCTCATTGCTGCAATGATCATTTTTTTCATGATGATATCCTTACGTGATATGACGAAATTATCTTCCACCGCTGGTGTAATGAGCAACCAAGTCCTTCATATCCTGAGCGGTGAGTGTGACCGCGATGGCGTCCATGCTGGGATGGCTACGGCTGCCATTCTTATAGCCTTCAAGCGCTTTGAGCATATATTCACCGTGTTGTCCCTTGAGCCTGGGAACATGGTAGACCTTAGGGAAGGCGGTACGGTAACCCTCTATATCATGGCAACCGGCACACATGGATGCTTTCTGCTTGCCCGCTGCAGCGTCTCCCCCAGCCTGGGCCTGAGCCATACTGGAAATTGCCAAGAGTAGGCTTCCGGCAAGTAGTTTCACCATTGCTGATTGCTTCATTGTGGGTACCCCCTTCTTCAAAAAGTGCCACTGTAAACGATGTGCCATTTTCGGTCAATGGATAAAGTGGTCCTGATTAATGAAATTTAATACTATTCTTCCATCTAGGTTGTTGTTATAGATTGTTTTGCCTCTAGTTCATCCCACCGAGCAAGAGCATTCGTTAATTCCCCCTCGATTGCAGTCGAACGTGACTGTAACACCTTGACTTCACTTTGTTTGTCACGATAAATAGCTGGATCCGCCAGTCGGTGGGCAATGTCGGCCTGTTCCCGTTCCAGAGTCTCGATCTTTGCGGGGAGTGACTCCAGTTCACGGGACTCATTGGAGCTTAACTTTGTGCGGGGAGTTGGCTTGGGGGATTTGGTCGGTGAGGTTAGGGGCTGTTTCTGAATTGTTTCTTGATTAATTGTTGTCTTTACAAAATTCTTTGCCCGGACCCAATCATCGTAGCCGCCGACATACTCCATCAGTGAACCCTCTCCCTCGAATGCAATCACCTGGGTCACAACATTGTCGAGAAACGCGCGGTCATGGCTGACCAGGAAAAGCGTGCCGGAGTAGCTCTGAAGTAGTACTTCTAACAGCTCAAGTGTCTCGATATCCAGATCGTTGGTAGGTTCATCGAGTACCAGTACGTTGCTAGGACGAGTGAATAGGCGCGCCAGCAGAAGCCGGTTGCGCTCCCCGCCGGAGAGTGATTTTACGGGTGAGCGAGCCCTCTCAGGAGCAAACAAGAAGTCCTCCAGATAGCTGATAACATGTTTTCTTGCGCCGCCGATCTCGATGAAGTCTGATCCCTGGCTGATGGTGTCTATCAGTGTGGCCTCCTCATTTAGCTGCTCTCGCATCTGGTCGAAATAAGCCACTGCAAGTTTGGTCCCTTGCCTCACCGTACCGGTATCGGGTTGCAATTCACCCAATATTAATTTTAGTAATGTGGATTTCCCTGCGCCATTGGGCCCTAGCAGTCCTACCCGGTCGCCGCGCATGATGCGGCAGGAGAAATCCTTGATAATGACCTTGTCGCCATAACTCTTACTGACGTGCTCTAACTCAGCCACCATTCGGCCGGATCGTGCGCCCTCGTCTACGCTGAGATTAACCGTCCCGACTCGGTTGCGACGGGCAGCTCGCTCCAGACGGAGTGCTTCTAGTTGCCTTACCCTGCCCTCATTACGGGTGCGGCGAGCCTGTATACCCTTGCGTATCCAGACTTCTTCTTGAGCCAGCACTTTGTCAAATTTCTGGTTATGAGTGGCCTCAACTTCGAGCATCTCCTCCTTTTTGAGCTGATATTCTGCGAAATTACAGTTAAATGTCGCCAAATTGCCACGATCTAACTCAATAATTCTTGTTGCTACATTATCTAGAAAACGACGGTCATGGGTGACGAATAGAACACTCCCGACAAAATCCTTGAGCAACCCTTCCAGCCATTCAATAGAAGAAAAGTCTAGGTGATTGGTGGGCTCATCCAGTAGAAGAACGTCCGGGGAAACGACCAGCGCGCGCGCCAGTGCGACCCGTTTTTTCAGTCCTCCTGAGAGGTGACCGATCAAGGTATCCTCCGGAAGGTTAAGCTGGTGAATGACAGTCTCCACCTTGCCCTGAATGCGCCAACCATCCTGAGCCTCCAGCTCGCTCTGCAGATCTTGTAACCGCTCCAACAGTGCTTCAGTATCTCCTTCACCATCACTTAGGGCATGAGATACCTCGTGGTAATCAAGTAGCACCTGACTGACCGTACCGAGCCCATTGGATACCTCTTGAAATACCGTGTTGGCAGCATCTAGTTCCGGTTCCTGCGGGACATAGGCCAGCCTTAATGCTGGGGCGCGCCATACCTTGCCATCATCCAGCTTGATATCGCCGGCCAAGATACGCAGTAGACTGGACTTACCGCCGCCGTTCCTGCCAATCAGGCCGATACGTTCGCCCGGATCAAGCTGCAGGTCCACATGATCAAGCAGAGCATGGTGACCAAAAGCGAGGCAGACTTTTTCTAGAGTAATGAGTGGCATGGGAGTGGATATTGGGGTTCAGCAGATGGGCAGGGGCGGGATTCTCCCATGCTTTTTGGGGTTTAGCAAAGGAACTGCCCATGAGACTAGATCAGAGTACTGATTCTGGTTCGGGATTCCTCCCAAATTGGATCATCCGGCCAGTTTCTTTTTCAGCAGGTCATTAACTTGCGAGGGGTTGGCCTTACCCTTTGTAGCCTTCATCACTTGACCGACAAGGGAATTGAAAGCTTTTTCTTTGCCATTATGGTAATCCGATACCTGTTGCGGATTAGCCGCAAGAATGTCATCTATAAGTTTCTCGATCTCGCTCATATCCGAGATCTGTTTTAGGCCCTTGGACTCGATAATGAGGTCAGCATCGCCATTACACTCGACTCGCCACATGGCATCGAACACGTCCTTGGCAGTTTTCCCCGAGATCGTTCCGTCGCTGATGCGTAACAACAGTAGTGATAACTGAGCAGGAGTGACAGGGCACTGCGCAATATCAAGAGACTCTTTATGCAGACGTCCGTTTACTTCGCTCATTATCCAGTTAGCGCAGAGCTTAGCCTGTATTGGTAGCAGCTCTACCGTGCTCTCAAAATAACTTGCCATCTCTTTAGACGAGGTTAATACCCCGGCATCGTATGAGGAGAGGCCATACTCCGTAATATAGTTACTGCGCCTGGCCTCAGGTAACTGGGGCAGCATTGTTCTTATGTGATTGACCCAGTCTTCAGAGATTGCGAGTGGCAGTAGATCCGGGTCGGGGAAGTAGCGGTAGTCCTGCGCATCCTCTTTACTGCGCATCGTGCGTGTCTCATTCTTATCCGAGTCGTAGAGACGGGTCTCTTGGCGAATGGTCCCACCATCTTCCAGAATCTCTATCTGCCGCCTAGCCTCGTAGTTGATGGCCTTTTCTAGGAAGCGGAATGAGTTGAGATTCTTTATCTCGCAACGTGTACCAAGTCTGTCAGAGCCAAGGAGACGGACTGACACATTGGCATCGCAACGGAAGGACCCTTCCTGCATGTTGCCATCGCAGATATCAATCCAACGGACCAGCGAGTGCAGAGTCTTCGCAAAGGCTACCGCCTCATCGCTGCTGCGCATGTCGGGTTCGGAGACGATCTCCAACAAGGGTGTGCCGGCACGGTTCAGGTCTATACCGGTCATGCCTTGAAAGTCCTCATGCAGAGACTTACCCGCATCCTCTTCCAGGTGAGCCCGGGTGAGACGGATGGTCTTCTCGTACTCATTTCCAGCACCACCGACCTGGATCTTCACACTGCCGCCAGCGACCACTGGCAATTCATACTGACTGATCTGATAGCCCTTAGGCAGGTCCGGGTAGAAATAATTCTTACGAGCGAAGATAGAGGGCGAATTAATTTTTGCGCCGACCGATAGGCCAAATCTGATCGCTCGCTCTACTGCACCATGATTCAGAACCGGCAATGCGCCTGGTAAAGCAATATCGACCGCGCAGGCCTGGGCATTAGGAGCGGCACCAAACGTGGTCGGTGCCCCCGAGAATATTTTTGATTGGGTCGAGAGCTGCGTATGCACCTCAAGACCAATGACGGTTTCCCATTGCATTTTTATGTCGTGTTTCTATAGGCCATTCAGTGTGTCAGGAATCCGTATATGCCAATCCGTCACTTGTTGATACTGGTGTGCGGCATTGAGCATTTGCGCTTCGGCAAAGTAATTGCCGATGATGTGTAGGCCCACAGGTCGGTTATTACTACCAAATCCGGCGGGGATCGACATACCAGGCAGTCCAGCCAGATTGGTGGCGATGGTGTAAGTGTCGGACAGATACATCTGTACCGGATCGCCGCTCTTTTCCCCTAGAGGGAACGAAGTCGTGGGAGTGGTCGGACCCATGATGATGTCGCAATGTTTGAAGGCCTCAGAAAAGTCTTGAGCAATCAGTCGGCGCAGTTTCTGAGCCTGGATGTAGTAAGCGTCGTAATAGCCATGAGATAGTACGTAGGTACCGATCAGGATTCGACGCTTTACCTCTGCACCAAATCCTTGGGCCCGGCTTTTCTGGTACATATCATTCAGGTCGGTATATTCTGGGGCGCGGTGTCCATACCGAACACCATCAAAGCGGGATAGGTTACTTGATGCCTCAGCGGGTGCGAGTACATAGTAAACAGGTATGGAAAGCTTAGTATTGTGTAGTGATACCTCTACTGTTTCTGCGCCCAATTTGCGATATTCTGCAATGGCAGATTCTACTGCAGAGGCTACATCAGAGCTCAGTCCCTCAACGAAGTACTCTCTCGGTAATCCAATACGTAGTCCTTGCAGTGGTCTTGCTAGGTCGCGTGAGTAGTCCTCGGATGCACGCTGTAGGCTGGTCGAGTCGCGGGTATCAAATCCCACCATGACATTCATCATCAGTGCTAGGTCTTCAGCCGATTTCGCCATTGGCCCGCCTTGGTCGAGACTCGAGGCGAACGCAATCATGCCGTAACGTGATACCAGTCCGTAGGTCGGTTTGATGCCTGAGATGCCGCACAAGGCTGCTGGTTGCCGGATGGATCCACCTGTATCGGTTCCGGTAGCGGCGGGCGCCATGCGCGCGGCCACGGCACAGGCAGAGCCACCAGAGCTGCCACCCGGTACCGTTGTGATGTCCCAGGGGTTTCTTACAGGCCCATAAAAAGAAGTCTCATTGCTCGATCCCATGGCAAATTCATCCATGTTGGTCTTGCCGATATTTACTGCGCCGACGGTATTGAAACGCTCAATTACACCGGCATCGTAGGGAGAGATAAAGTTAGATAGCATTTTCGAGCCGCAGGTGGTTAGCCACCCCTTGGTACAAAAAATGTCTTTTTGAGCGATGGGGATACCTGTCAGAGGCTGGCCCTGTCCGGACGCGATCATTGCATCAGCAGCATGAGCTTGAGCGAGGCTCATCTCCTCGTTAACAGTGATGAAGGCGTTGTAGACTGGGTTCTGTGCCTTCACTCGGCTGAGAAATTCGTTGGTTAGTTCAACGCTGGAGATTTTTTTTGCGGCGATCAGAGCCGAGAGCTGTTGAAGGCTAGAGTTCAGCATGCTAGTCGCGAGGTGGGGTAGATCGTAGAAAGGCTGAGTGGAACTCTAATGTCATACCGATGCATTACTCAAGAACCTTTGGAACAAGATAGAGCCCCGACTCGGTCTTGGGCGCTATCGACTGGAATAATTCGCGTTGATCGGACTCGGTTACTATGTCATCACGTAACCTCTGCACCAGATCTTGAGAATGGGACATCGGCTTGACAGAGGATGTATCTACCGCCTGCATTTGTTCGATCAGACTGAAAATACCGGATAGATGGACTAGCGCAGTGGCGGCCTCAGTTTCACTGGTTTCAATGCAAGCAAGATTTGCAACGCGCTTTATATCGTCTAAAGTCAGAGACATCGGTTACTAAAACCCTTATATTCACCCATATAATATAGGGTATCATAGTCCAGTTAAACGACGTTATCCTTTCTGAACGCTGTTGCCGGTGTTGGCACTTTTCCATTTATTCACACTTACACGAGACTAACGAAGCTCTCCACTATGCTTAATTTCATAAATAATAATATCCTAAAAGGATATTTTTCGACGGACATGGCGATTGATCTGGGAACGGCCAATACCCTGATTTACGTTCGCGGACAAGGTATTGTACTGAATGAGCCATCGGTGGTGGCGATACGCCAGGATGGTGGACCCAGCGGTAAGAAAGTGATTCAACAGGTGGGTCTTGCGGCTAAGCAGATGCTGGGGCGTACTCCGGGCAATATTACGGCGATACGGCCGATGAAGGATGGCGTGATCGCTGACTTTACTGTGACCGAGCAGATGTTGAAGCACTTCATCAGGAAAGTGAATCCACCGCGCCTATTCTCTGCTAATCCGCGTATTGTGATCTGTGTTCCTTGTGGATCCACTCAGGTTGAGCGCCGGGCCATCCGGGAAGCGGCTTATGGTGCAGGGGCTCGGAAGGTGGAGTTGATTGAGGAACCAATGGCTGCGGCCCTTGGTGCCAATCTACCGGTTGAGGATGCGACTGGATCGATGGTGGTCGATATTGGTGGCGGCACTACCGAGGTCGGTGTGATTTCACTCGGAGGGGTCGTTTACTCGAACTCAGTACGTGTGGGCGGTGACAAGTTTGATGAGGCTATCATCAATTACATACGACGTAACTATGGGATGCTGATCGGTGAAGTGACCGCCGAGCAGATTAAAAAAGAAATCGGTTCGGCCTTCCCTGGTTCTGAAGTACGCGAAATGGAAGTCAAGGGACGTAACCTGGCGGAAGGGATTCCACGCAGTTTTACCATTTCCAGCAATGAAACCTTGGAAGCTCTGACTGATCCCCTGAATAGTATTGTCAGCGCGGTGAAGTCTGCGCTGGAGCACACGTTGCCGGAACTGGGTGCGGATATCGCCGAAAAGGGCATGGTCTTGACCGGCGGTGGTGCATTGCTGCGTGATATTGACCGTCTCCTGATGGAAGAGACTGGTCTCTCGGTGATCATCGCAGAGGACCCGCTTACTTGTGTGGTGCGTGGTTCAGGTGTTGCGCTGGAGAGTATGGATCAGCTGGTTGGCATATTCTCAAATGATTGAACGTTTTTGTGTGTCGAGATCAGGGTGCCCGGACTGGGTACAACTTGAGACCTGAAAACTAGGTGTGATGGAAACAGCCCCGCAGTTTTTCAGACACGGCCCTGGCCCACTGGCCCGTCTGGTGTTTTTTTCATTGCTGTCACTACTTCTGATGGTGATGGATACTCGCTTCAAATACCTCCCCGAAATCCGACAGACCATCTCCATGGTAGTTAACCCGCTGCAGAGGATGGCATATTTGCCAGCGGAGATCTTTGATCAGTTGAGCGGGCTATTCGTCAGCCGGAGCCTGGTCGACGAGATTGCCCATCTGAGGGGACAGCATCTCTCCGATCAGGGGAAGATGTTAGAGTTATTGGCGCTTGAGGCTGAGAACGTCCAGTTGCGTAACTTGCTGGAAATGGAACTGAGGGTGGAGGTCCAATCCACCACGGCTGAGATTCTTTATATTCCGAATGATCCCTTTAGCCGTAAGGTCACGCTCAACAAGGGGAGTCTGAGTGGCACTCAACTTGGCCAGGTGGTGGTGGATGATGTCGGTGTAATCGGACAGATTACGCGCGTTTATCCTTGGATGTCAGAGGTGACGCTGATCACCGATAAGGATCATTCAGTGCCGGTACAGTTGGTACGAAATGGGTTACGTTCTATGGTATCTGGTATTGGCGAGGACGGGATACTGGAGTTGCGTTATCTGGCAGCTAATGCAGACATTCAGAGTGGGGACTTACTAGTCACTTCGGGGATAGATGGTATTTATCCTCCCGGATTGCCAGTTGCTACGGTATCGAAAATAGAGAGTGATACCGCTTATTCTTTTGCTCGTATTACCTGCATACCCGCTGCCGGCGTGAGTCGTAACCGACAGGTACTGATCCTGTCACCACTACCGCCTATCCCGGAAAGGCCAGAGGAGCCTGTGGAGAATATTCAGGAAGATAAAAAACGAGGAAAAATTGGGCTTCGTTAATTCTTCTGAGCATGAGCCCCTCTCGAATGTCGGGAGTCGATTCATCGTTCTCAGTTTGGTAGTGGCACTGGTATTGAATCTGCTCCCGTTACAGGGTATTGCATTATCGCTGAGACCAGACTGCGTTGCTTTGTTGGTACTTTACTGGAGTATCAATCAGCCTCAACGAGTCGGTATGGGTGCGTCCTTCATCATGGGGTTGATGATGGATGTGGGCGATGCCAGCATGTTCGGACAGCATGCTCTGTCTTATAGCGTGATGTCCTTTATTGCACTACTGATGCACCGTCGCTTGCGTATATTCAGCATTCACAAACAGATCCCGCAGGTCGCTCTGCTACTACTCTCGGCACAACTGGTTATGCTATTAACCGGGATATTGATCAATGCCAATCTACCCGAATGGGACTTCCTTCTTGCCAGCGTGAGTGGGGCGCTGTTATGGCCACTACTCCCGACTTTAGTGAGGATACCCCAGAGGCGAAGACCTGATTCCGATGCGCTATGAGGCGTTCAGTTGAGCTTCGCAACCACGGGCGTGAACTGCATCATTTCCAGCGGAGAATCGCCGTCAGCGTCGGTTTTGTGATTCTTTTGTTTTGCCTGCTTTTCGCCCGTTTTTTTTATTTACAGGTCTCTCAACGGGATCACTACCATGCCCTGGCGGAGACTAACCGTATATCAATCTCCCCCGTCGTACCCAATCGCGGCTTAATCTTTGATCGTCATGGCGAGGTGCTAGCGCATAACTATTCGGCCTATACACTGGAGATCATACCGAGCAAGGTTGCTAATCTTGAGGCCACCATCAATGAACTGGCCAGCGTGGTAGAGGTCTCTGGGAGGGATCGTAAGCGCTTCAAGAAATTACTGGGGGAGAGCCGGCAATTTGAAAGTCTGCCGATACGTACCCGTCTATCAGATGTCGAGGTAGCGCGCTTTGCGGCTAATCGGTATCGCTTCCCTGGGGTGGAAATCAAGGCACGCTTGTTTCGCCAGTATCCGAAGGGAGAGGGTGCGTCACATGTGGTGGGCTATATCAGCCGCATCAATACTCAAGACTTGAAGCAGTTGGAGACTAGTGGGGATTTCGCTAACTACCGCGGCTCCGATTATATTGGCAAGATTGGCATTGAGCAGAGCTATGAAAAGGAGTTGCATGGAATCACCGGTACTGAGGAAGTAGAAACCGATGCAGCGGGTCGGGCGGTGAGGGTGATGTCTCGAAACCCTCCGATCTCCGGTAACAACCTAAAATTGTCACTTGATGCAAAGCTGCAGGAGGTTGCGGAACAGGCGTTCGGTGAACGGCGTGGTGCTCTTGTGGCGATCGACCCTACTAGCGGAGACGTTCTTGCATTTGTTAGCAAGCCTGGTTTCGATCCCAACCTTTTTGTGGATGGCATTGACTCGGAGAACTGGGACCTGCTGAATAATTCAATCGATAAACCACTTAATAATCGAGCACTGAGAGGTCTATACCCCCCGGGTTCCACATTCAAACCATTCATGGCGTTGGCGGGCTTGGAACTAAAAAAACGCACCCCCCAGTACACCATTAGTGATGCCGGTTTCTTCAGTCTACCTGGCAGTGGCCACCGCTACCGAGACTGGAAGGAGGGTGGTCATGGCAGTGTGGACCTGCACAAGTCCCTAGTCATCTCTTGTGACACCTATTACTACGGACTTGCCAATGATCTCGGCATCGATAAAATCTTCAGTTTCATCAGCCGGTTTGGATTGGGTAAACTCACCGGGATCGACATCGATGGTGAAGTTTCAGGACTACTGCCCTCGCAGGAATGGAAAATGAAACGTCACAATCAGAAATGGTATGCGGGCGATACAATTTCCGTCGGCATCGGCCAAGGATATAATCTGACGACTCCGCTACAACTGGCATTCGCTACCGCCATACTTGCTAGCAATGGCATCGCCTTTCGCCCTCATCTGGTGAAGCAAGTTACGAGCAGTAAGACCGGGGAAGTACGGGATATCGTTACAGAGCCACTTTATACGCTGAATCTTAATCCGGACAACATGGCTCACGTACATAAGGCGCTGGTGGATGTAACTCAACCCGGTGGTACAGCAGCCCGCGCGGGGGCGGGCGCACCATATAGCTTTGCCGGGAAGACTGGTACATCGCAGGTGATTGGGATGAAGCAGGGGGAGAAGTATGTGGAGAGTAAGGTGAATGAGCGTCACCGCGACCACGCCCTCTTCATTGCTTACGCACCGGCTGAAAAGGCGAGGATTGCACTGGCGGTACTGGTAGAGAACGGGGGGCATGGAGGTTCTGCTGCCGCACCGATTGCGCGACTGGTGATTGACTACTTCCTGCTTGGAAAATTACCTGCAGGCGCAGCTTCAGAAACGGGGGGTGACGGGGAGGGTGTTCATGACTAGCTCCGCACGATTGTGGCACTATCTCACTCGCTACGTGGATAACTTTCTGCTGGTGGGGTTACTGTTATTGATGCTGGTCGGACTGCTAGTGCTCTACAGTGCCACTGACGGCAATCTCAGTCGTGTCAGTAACCAGCTCATCAATATGCTGGTAGCACTTGCAATCATGTGGCTTGTGGCCAATATCCCGTTGCAGCACATCATGCGATTAGCGGTGCCGCTCTATATGATCGGACTGATGCTGCTGATCGGGGTGGCACTGTTTGGTGAGATTCAAAATGGTGCCCGTCGTTGGCTCAATATTGGTGTGACCCGTATCCAGCCCTCTGAACTGATGAAGCTGGCTGTTCCGCTCATGATGGCATGGTATTTCGATAAGCACGAGGTCACACTGAGGTTGCGTGATTATGCTGTAGCGACATTGCTGCTGATACTGCCACTTTTATTGATTCTACGTCAGCCGGATTTGGGCACGACGCTGTTGATCGCCTCCAGCGGTTTCTACGTATTATTTCTCGCAGGACTGTCTTGGCGCATCATCGTGGGACTGTTGGTTGTCAGTTTAGGAAGTCTACCAGTTCTGTGGGTGATGCTTCATGATTACCAGCGCCGTCGGATCATGACATTATTTGATCCCACCCAGGACCCACTTGGGGCAGGCTATCACACCATTCAGTCGACCATTGCCATCGGATCTGGAGGTCTCATCGGTAAGGGTTGGCAGCAGGGAACCCAGACCCATCTTGATTTTCTTCCTGAAAAAAGTACGGATTTTATATTCGCGGTATTCTCTGAGGAGTTTGGACTGGTGGGTAATACCGCTCTGTTGCTATTGTATCTAGTGGTGATAGGCCGAGGGATGATGATCACCGCCAATGCTTCGACTCAGTTTACCCGTCTTGTTGCGGGATCCATCACTCTGACCTTCTTTACTTACATATTCGTCAATATAGGCATGGTCGTGGGCATCTTGCCGGTGGTAGGGGTGCCGCTCCCCCTGATCAGCTATGGGGGCACATCGATGGTGACAATGCTGCTGGGTTTCGGTATTTTAATGAGCATTGAGACTCATCCCAAACTGGTGAAGACGTGAGGAACAAAAATTCTGCAGTCGGTGGTATATCGCATGGACCGATACCGGTCATGCAAGCTGCTGCACTGATAGCGCTCTTGATCCTTGCGGGCTGTAGCAGTATTCCAAAAATGGATACCTCGGAGCAGATTTCTTCGACCACTTCCGGTGGTGTAACAAAAAGGGGTGGTGGTTATTATCTGGATGATGGTCCTGGCGACAATCCACCTCCCAATCTTGCCGCCCTGCCTGATGCAGTACCTTGGGACGAACCCTTGCGCAAGGCCAATATGAGGCCTTATATCGCGTTGGGGAAATCCTATACACCGATGACTGTGCTGGAGCCTTATAAGGAACGTGGTATCGCCTCTTGGTATGGGCGACGTTACCATGGCCAGAAAACCGCATCCGGTGAAGTCTACGATATGTACGCCATGACCGCTGCTCACCCTGTTCTACCGCTACCCAGTTATGTCCGAGTCACTAACATCAAGAATGGCAAGTCGGTGGTGGTGCGTGTCAACGATCGCGGGCCATTTCATTCCGACCGTCTGATCGACCTTTCCTATACGGCTGCTTACAAGCTTGGTGTGCTGGGTGGGGGGAGTGCTGGGGTAGAGGTAGAGAGCATCCTTCCCGGCAAAGAATCCGTCTTGCAAACTGTAGCCGCGCCGCCAGTCGTGAAGAACACCATGGCCTCGCCCGCTGCCACCGATAATATGAGTGGGATCTACCTGCAGCTAGGTGCATTCAGCATCTTTGACAATGCGGATAACTTCCTTGTGCGCATGCGCGCTGAACTTTCTTCAGTTGCCGATACTCTCAGTATCAGTTCGCGAGATGGCTTATTCAGAGTACACGTTGGTCCTTATGCTGACCAGACACTAGCTCAGGAGGCTGCGAATAAGATTGCTCAGACTTTGGCTATCAAGCCCGTGTTGTTGATGAGATGAGTCGTTGCAAATAGTGGTAAAGTTAGTCAGTTTGTGACTGGATCTTAACAGGATCTATAATCTCCACCGCTCCAGCCTAACATCTGGCGGAGCTATCAAGACTAGGAAGAGTATGGACGAGTTTACTGAGCAGATATCTGCCTATTTAGGTCACATGCCCATGTGGCCGTTAGCCCTTATGGGACTGATCGTCGTTGGTATCGGGATTAATGAACTGGTCGACCGGAGGCGGAGGATCAGTGCTGCAGAATACTTCCGTGACACTATTCTAGAATCACTCGCCGGCTTATACCCCGATCCTGTCAATTGGCCACAAGATATCGAGGCTCACCTTTATGCTCGATTGCCCGCAATGAAAAAGGCCTTCGTGCACTTTAGGCAACATGTCCCGCAAGATCAGTTGAAGGACTACAACAAGGATTGGGAAAGGTATTGCAGATTCTTTTATTCGGAAGTATCTGACGAGAATATCTCTGCGACAGAAGTAGTCTCAGGCAACGATCAGGACTCAAAGAAGTCTTTCCATACCCTCGTCTCCAATTTGCTGCGGCACATTCCGTAGACTCTTCCGAGAGTTTTACTTGATCGAAATAGAGCGGGCAGTATCTGGCCTGCGTTATCGGGTCGGTGGCGCCGATAAACTTAGCCTGAATAATGAGCCTACTCGGGTTGGTCTTGAGGCGTGTCAAGACTCTTCGCTGCCTCAATCATCTTAGGAGTCTTCAGGATTTTCCTGGCAGCTTCATGCCCCTGCTCTGCGGCTAGGCGGAACCATTTAACAGCCTCTTGAAAGTCCTGTCCCGTACCCTCACCATCGGCATACATATGACCCACAACAAATTGCGCGCTTGAATGTCCCTGCGTTGCAGACTGGAGGGCCAACTTCATGGCCATTTTATAATCTTGTAGCACCCCGCCCTGGCCGTTGAAATACAATGATCCAAGCCAATACTGCGCCTCTGCATTTCCCTGAGCAGCCAGTGGTTCCCATATCGCGAGGGACTTCTTATAGTTACCCTTGAGGTATGCTGATATACCCTCATCCATGGGTGCCGCCGCGAGATTGCCGATACTAAGTATGGAGCAGATAAACGCAGTGGTGAGGTAGCGCTGTAATAGAATTTTGGAGTTGCGGTGCATGATGGCGGATGTAGTGGTGGATATTCGGTTTATTATCGCGTGAATTTTCTGCCGGCATGACTCAATCGTGTTATTCCAAGGGAATTGGGTAATGGAGCTGATGTGGTAGGTTAACTTTTATGGCAGTTCAACTGGAGTTTCATGGAACTCGTGCCGTAGTTAAGCTTAATTTTGTGTCTCCGTCACAAAAGCACGTCAGTAAATTTACTCTGTACCACGCAGCCAAGGTCAGTGCGAGACCAACTCCTGAAATTGCAGAGGAGAGAGCGATTATTGACCGATTTCACAAGCAATTCCCCATAGCGCTTCGCCCACGCTATCGGGCTCATTGGGCTCCCAGTTACGGGGCTTAATGGAAGCGCTGATCAGTTCGCCTTTGGCCATACTTTTTTGGTAGACATTTGCATATATTATTCGTGACCGCTCTGTCCTGCAGTCATACTCGTTTTGAGACTTTACTGACATAAATGTCTTGCTCTCAGATTTCTGAGGTGCTTTGTAGTCAATCAAAGTCCACATTGTCACTCTATTGTTTTTTTTACGGATGGTCGAGGAGTCGGCATATGCGCTGATGCCATCAACTGCACTACCGCTAACCAAAACCCATTCGGCCCACACGCTCGTACTTGCAATGGTCAGAATGACCATTAAGATGGTTCTACACACGGCACTCATATTTTTAATCGTATGCCGCTCATCTATCAGTTCATCCATATTCTTACTGGTGCATCTAGGTAATACCGGGCCTGCATCAGGCGGCGGCAAGAGACATCTCTGGTAACGATTCTCTAGGCAGAAGCTCTGTAGCATCGAACATGACGAGATCATTGCCATGTGCAAAGCTAGTAACGTAATCCCAGGCGCGCGGTTCCAAGTGACGGAGTCGAGGGTCAAGTCCAAAATTTGCTGTAAATTTAGTTTGGCAATGACGGTATTTCAGCCTGTCAGAGCTACAATATTTTGATTGTCGCTACTGCCGCTTCTTGATGCGGCCCATTCTGTGAACTCGTCCATT
>Ga0209553_1000560_pt1 | contig 19250 bp, 19 predicted proteins | sample LauGreFBDMM110DN_2_FD_188217 | JGI IMG/M metagenome (GOLD analysis project Ga0209553, IMG submission 188217) | Freshwater lake microbial communities from Lake Michigan, USA - Fa13.BD.MM110.DN (SPAdes) (version 2) | ecosystem: Environmental > Aquatic > Freshwater > Lake | place: Lake Michigan...
CCCGCCGACGCGGGCCGTCGCCTGCGCGGAGGAGCGGATCGGGCCGTTCGTGAAGCGTGGATTTTTTCTGACGGAGGAGATTGTCGGCGCGGTCGAGCTGGGGAAATGGCGCGGCGCGCGGCGCGCGGCGGTGCGCCCGGTGGCGGAGCCGGTCGCGCGGCTGCGCCAGGAGGGCTTCAGCCATCGTAATTTGAAGGAGAGGAACCTGCTGCTCGATCCGCAGGGCCGGTCGTGGCTGATCGATCTCGAAGGGTTGCAGTTCGAGCGGCAGGTTTCGCCGGAGCGCGCCGCAGTTGCGCGAGTTCACGGCGGCGGACCGTCGGCATTTTTTGAGGCACTACTGCCGCGCGCTTTCCTTCGGGCCGCCGGGGCCGTGCCGGATTGAGTTTGCACGGCTCCGGCAAACTCCCTATAAAATTGGCAGCCAATAAATATCGCCAATCATGGGAACCAGCTTCATCCAGCCGCGCCGCCTGTTCGGAGCCTTCGCGGCCGGGCTCTGCACACTGTTCCTCCTAGCGGGGCCGGCCTGGGCGGAGGTGCGGTTCGATGTGTTCTTCGGCTTCGGCGTGGGCACGGGCGACGGCGTGGTGCGCGAGGCGGGCTGGTTCCCGGTGATCTGCGAGGTGCAGAATGACGGGCCGGCGTTCAACGCGGTCATCGAGCTGACCGGCGGGGGCTACGGTCAAGGCCAGCGCCGGCTCATGCAGGTGGAATTGCCGACCGGCTCGCTGAAGCGGATTCAGTTTCCGATGTACGTCACGGGCCGCATGGGCTACCGGCTGGAAGCGGTGTTGCTCGACGAAAAAGGACGCAAGCGCGCGGAGCTCAGTCTCCAGCCGCGCCTGCAGATTAGCTGGGACAGCCCGCTGCTCGGCAGCCTGCCCCGCACGCGCGGCGGCGCGCCGGTCCTGCCCGACATCAAGACCGGCAACAACCAGATCCAGCCCGCCGCCGTGATGATCAAGACGGAATGGCTGCCCGACAATCCGCTCACGCTCGAGGGGCTGGACGCCCTTTATCTCCACTCGGCCGAGGCGCTCCGGTTGAGCGCGGGCCAGTCCGCCGCCGTGCTCGCCTGGGTGCATGCCGGCGGGCGGCTGATCATCGGCGTCGAGCAGGCCAGCGACATCAACAACGCGCCGTGGCTGAAAAATTTTCTCCCGTGCGAACTGCCCGGAAGTTCGGCCTCGAGAAATCCCGGCCCGCTCCACGAGTGGCTCACCGCTCCGCCCACGGCCGCCGAGTGGATCGAGCCGGGGCGCGCACGCGGCGCCATGAAAGAGCCAGGTGTGATTCGCTCCGACAACACCACGGGCAATCCCTACGCCAAGCTCGTGACCGACACGCGCTTTGTGGAGGAAGCAATGCCGGTGGTCGCCGCTGTGGTGCGGGACGGGCGTGTTCTCGCCGGCACCGAGGCGGCGGCGCTCGCCCTCGCGGCGCGGCGCGGACGCGGCGAGGTGACGGTGCTGCTCTTCAGCCCGGAGCTGGAGCCGTTTCGTTCCTGGAAAAACCGCCCGTGGTTCTGGGCGAAACTGCTCGGCGTGCCGGGCGAGTGGCTCCTCTCCGGCAACGCCAACCGCTCCAGCGGGCACCACATCGACTCTGTGTTCGGCGCGATGATCGACAGCCGGCAAATCCGCAAGCTGCCCATCGCTTGGCTGCTCCTGTTGTTGATGGGCTATCTCGCCGTCATCGGGCCGCTCGACCGTTACTGGCTGAAAAAATTGAACCGCCAGATGCTCACCTGGATCACCTTCCCGCTCTACGTCGCGTTCTTCTCCGGGCTGATTTATTTCATTGGCTACAAGCTGCGCGCCGGCGAGGCGGAGTGGAACGAGTTGCACGTCGTCGATGTCATCCCGCACGGCGCGCGCGCCGATCTGCGCGGGCGCATCTACGGCTCCGCCTACTCGCCGGTCAACGCCAGCTACGAGGTCGCCAGCGACCAGGCTTTCGCGAATCTGCGCGGCGAGCAGGGTTTCAGCGGCAACCAGGAGGTGAGCAAGGCGCTCGTCGAGCAGCGCGGGAACAGTTTTTCCGCCCAGCTCACCGTGCCGGTCTGGACGAGCCAGCTTTACGCCGGCGACTGGTGGCGGCAGGCGACCGCCCCGTTGAACATGACGATCACCCCGCGCGTCGACGGCTGGGAGGTGAAGGTGGAAAATCCCCAGGGCAAAAAAATTCCGCAGTCCCGGCTGATCGTCGGCGGCCGGATGTTTGATCTGGGCGAACTGACGAAAGGGAAGACGACGGTGCTCAACCGGGGCGCCGGCTCTTCGCTGCGCGACTTTGTGATGAACCAGTCCGGCCACCTGAACAGCGCCGTGCAGCAGCGCCAGCAGCAGTTCGGCGGCGAAGAGTCCGGCCGCATCAACGACGCCTTTGTCGGCGCGATGACCGCGTCGTTCATCTCGCTGCAAGGCGATCGCAACCCGGAGCAGCCTGGAAATTATTACCCCTACCAGGGAAATTTTGTCACCTCACCCGGCTTCGATCTCTCGCCCCAAATCCAGCGCGGCGACGCCGTGCTGCTCGCCTGGCTGCCCGACCAGACGCTGGTCGCGCCCCTCAACAAATTCACCCCGCGTCACTCGAAGAAGGACACGCTGCTTCGCGTCGTCGTCCTGCAAAATTCCGCCGACGAAGCCGGCCCGGTCAAAAGTCCGAAGCCCGAATAAATTTATGGCCAACGAAACCGCCCCTCCGCTGCCGGCCGTCCAGACCATCGGCCTGACCCGCACCTACGGCACCATGACCGCGCTCAACGCGCTCGACCTGACCATTCATCGCGGCGACCTCTTCGGCTTCATCGGCTCGAACGGCGCGGGCAAGACCACCACGCTCCGCATCCTCGCCACCTTTCTCGCGCCCAGCGCGGGCCAGGCGCTCGTCCTCGGCCACGACGTGGTGCGCGACGCCGACGCCGTCCGCCACGTCATCGGTTACATGCCGGACTTCTTCGGCGTGTACAAGGACATGGAAGTGACCGAGTACCTCGACTTTTTTGGCGCGTGCTACAAAATCCCGACCGCGCAGCGCGAGAAGACGGTAAACGACGTGCTCGAACTCGTCGGCCTCAGCGAGAAGAAGGGCGCGCTCATCGGCGCCTTGTCGCGCGGCATGCAGCAGCGCCTCGGCCTGGCCCGCGTGCTTATCCACGATCCGCAGGTCTTGCTGCTCGACGAACCGGCCAGCGGCCTCGACCCGCGCGCGCGCATCGAAATGATGGCCGTGCTCCTGGAACTGCAGCGCCTCGGCAAGACCATCATCATCTCCTCGCACATCCTCAGCGAACTCCAGACCCTCTGCAATCGCGTCGCCATCATCGAGCGCGGCAAATTGATTTACAGCGGCCCGGTGCAGGGCGTTCGCGATCAGATGAGCACCGGGCGCATTGTCTGGGTGACGGTTTCCAGTGATCAAAATCGCGCCGTCGAACTGCTCAAGGCGCGGCCCGAAATCGCCACCGCCGAACCGGTCGATGGCCGCGTCCGGGTCACGCTGGTCAACCACGACACCGACCACGCGCTCATTGCCGAGACGCTCGTGACGGGCGGCGCGAGACTGACCGGACTGCGCGAAGATGAGCTTGGTCTGGAAGAAGTGTTCCTGCGCGTCACCCGCGGCGAGACGCAATAGCTTGGTAACGCAGATAGCGTTAGGAAACTTTTGGATCAATAACCACATAGTACCGCCCCTCTTCCCGCCCGTTTCTGGAACTGGCTGTGCCGCCACCCGTTGCTCACGCTCGCCGCGTTGATGGCCGCGCAGACGGCCCTGACTTTCTGGCGCGGAGAATTGTGGCGCATCGACGAAGTGCGCCACGCCAGCGCGTTGCGGAACATACTTCACTCCGGCAATTATCTGTATCTCGAGTTGGCCGGACAGCCCTACCCGGATCAACCGCCGCTTTATTTCTGGCTGCTGGCGGCGCTGGCAAAATTGTCCGGCTCGGATGGCCCGCCGATTTTTTCATCGCGGTGGCCGTCTCCGGTTTGATTTTTTTATATTCCACCTACGCGCTGGCCCGCTGTGTTGCTGGAATGAATCGGCCGGCCTCGCTCCTGTGCGCGCTCCATTTGTTGGTGACATATTTTTTCTCGAACACTGTCACTCGCCGCGCATGGATCTGCTTTTCAGCGTCTTCATGAACTTCAGTGTGGTCGGCTTCTTTCTCGGCTGGTCCCGGCCCGGTTGGCATCCGTGGGTGGTCGCCGGTGGACTTTTCACGGCCCTGGCGGTGCTGACCAAAGGTCCGCTGGCGCTGGCGTTCATCGCTCTGGCCGGCGTGGCCTGCCTGGCCTGGTAAAATTTTTCGCCGTCTCCCAGGCTCGATGTCGCGGTCGCCGTGGGCGCGGTGGCGGTCATTTTGGGCGGCTGGGTCTGGTCGTGTTATCACAAGGGCGGGATGCAGTTGATGCATACCATTTTCATTGACCAGCTTTTCATCGCGCGCTGGCCGCGCCGGACAGCCGCCGGGTGACCAGGCCGTTTTATTATTACGTGTGGACGCTGGCGCAAATGCCCTTCCCGTGAACGCTGCCGCTCTTTTTTTTGCCCTGACGCCGGCTGGTCAGCCGGCCGAGGCCGCAATCGAGGTGGGTTTTCTCCGCCTGCTCAACCGTCATCCGAAAGTCGTGATGATGACCACCGGCTGGTTTTGGGGACAGTGGACTAACCGTCCGCACAGTTTGCAGGTGGTGCGCACCCAGACAATGGCCGGGGGCAGTTGGGTCATCGCCGTCCAGGACAAGCCTCCGCCGGAGCCGTAAAAGTGATTTCGCGCGCGTCTATTTTTAGAGCTTTTAATTCGATTGACGCCTCACTTTCCCAGTCGGCATCGTAAAATCAGTGAAGAAATTTTTGTTCATCAGCAACAGCTTCGGCGAGAACACGATTGCGGGCCAGGTTATCGACCGATTGCAGTTGGCCGTGGGCGTGGAAATTTTCGGCTGGCCGATGGTCGGCGCGGAAAATTTCCGTCGGCGGCGCGCAAAATCCCCTGCCCAGTTGCGGCTTCGGCACGATGAGCCTGAAATTGTTCATCGAGGATTTGCGCGCCGGGTGGATCTCCACCCACTGGCGGCGGGTGCAGTCGGCTCGGACAATGCGCGGGCAATACGATCTGATCGTGGCCGTAGGCGATGTTGTTTTCATCATCGCCGCGCGGCTGGCCCGCGCGCCGTTTCTCTTCATCGGCTCCGCGAAATCCTACTACAATCTTCTTCACGGCTACACGCCGATGGAAAAACGGATGCCCCGCCAAAATTGCCGGCTCACCTGCCCGCGCGACGAGTTGACGATCAAGGAGCTCGCCCGCGCCGGCGTCCGCCCGCGCTACGTCGGCAATCCGATGATGGACGGACTGGAGGGCACTGATGAAACCTTTGGACTGCCGACGGAAAAAATTGTCATCGGCCTGCTCCCCGGTAGCCGCACGAAAGCGGAGGACAACGCGCTGCATTTGCTGCGCGGCGCCGCGGCCACGGCGGAAACACGCGGCGCGCAGGCGGCGCTGCAATTTCTCTACGCGGTGCATCCGCAGTTCAACATCGCAGCGGTGCGGGAGCGCGTGGCAAATGTTCCCGGATGGAACGTCGCGCGGCCGCTGGGTGAAGACGCGTCGCGCGGCCTTGATCTGCGCCTGCGCCACACCAGCGTCGTCGAGGCGTGGATCATCCAGCGGCATCTCGCCGACATGCTGCGGCGGGCGACGCTCGTGGTCGGCCTGGCCGGCACGGCGAACGAACAGGCCGTGAGCCTCGGCAAACCGCTCATCACCCTGCCCACCGCCGGCGTGCAGTGGAAAAATTACGTGAACATGAAAATGGAATATTTCGGCGAGTCCGTGCTGGCTGTTTCTCCGGAACCGTCGGACGTGGCGCGGGCCATCGCCGGCCTGCTGGACGATCCGCAAAAGCAGGCGCGCATGATCGCCGCCGGGCGCGAGCGAGGCGATGGCGGCAGAAATTTTACGCGCGCTGGCAGAATGCAAACCATGATCCCCAGTGTCATTTCATTTGCGAACGCGAGCGGTTGGAGTTCATGCTTTAGCATGTCTTCGGCCCGGAACAGCCCCGCTCGCGGGGCTAAACTCCAACGTGTTCGACGGCCATGCCAAAAGTCCAGACCATGATTCCACCCCGGTCCTATTTGCCTGAAATCCATGACGTGCATCCCGGCATGGCGCCGGAACTCGACCGCCTGCTGGCCGCGCTCCCGGCGGAGGCGCAGCCGCTCGCGCTCCTGCTCGTGGTGCCAAACTGGTTCGGACAATTTCCACTCGCGAAGTTCCCGAAATTTGTCGAACGCCTGAAAAATTTTCCCGGCGAAAAGGTTTTGCACGGTTTCACGCACACGCTGGGCCGCGACTGGTGGAACACGATTTGTTACGGCACGGAGAACCACGCCGAGTTCGCCGCGCCCTCTGAAACGGTCGCGCGCACGCGGCTCGAACAATCTGCCAAAATGTTTGCTGACGCGCTCGGCGAAAAACCCGGCTGGTTTTGCGCGCCGCGCTGGCAGCAAAATGCCGCAACCAAAGCCGCGCTGGCCGCGCTCGGTTTTCACGGCTTCATGCTGGGCAATCGTTGCGAAACCCTTTCCGGCCGCCGCCTGGAGATGCCTGCGATCTGCTTCGACGACGGCGGCCTAGCGTGGCGGCACGCGGGCGGCCGGCTGCATCGTGGCTGGCTGATTCGCCGCTGGCTCGCGCAGGAGACGCCGTTCCGTCTCACGCTGCATCCGAACGATCTGCTCGACCCGAAAACCTGGCGGCAGGCCACCGATTTCATCGCCACCCTCCAGGCGCGCGGTTGGAAACCGCTTGCGTTCACCGACGCCCTGTTCGCATGAAGCCGTCCATCTCCATCCTCGTCAACGCGCGCAACGAGGCCGAGGCCATCACCGCCCAGCGGGACGCGGGAGATATTGAAATCATTCTGGTGGATGACCGCACCGCGGACGGGACGGCGTAGGCCGCGCTCGATTTGAAGCTTGAGAATTTTCACTGACCCGCCTCGACCACTTCGATCGTCCCAAACTGACTGCGCCAGGCGGCGCTGAATACGGCGTTCCAGGCCGCGTGCGCCACCGCAAACCCGTCGCGCAAAAGGAAAGGCGCAAGGGCCGCGCATCCACCTGCTGGTGCGCAGCCGGCACAACCGCAAACTCGACGGCCAGGCTCGCCGACCCTGGGATACCGTGGGCCGGATGAATCGGCTGGGCAATTGAAAGTGCGCGTGGGCCGGCGAGGCGAGAGAGACGCGCGCGCCCCGGGGCGCGACGCCGATGCTGTGGCGGCTCCTGAGCACGCGGCCGGTGACGAGCCCGGAGGAAGCGTGCGAACACATCGGCTGGTATGCCCAGCGCTGGCAGATCGAAGTAATCCTCAAAGTGCTCAAGAGCGGCTGCCCGATCGAGCAACGGCAGTTGGAAACGGCGGCGCGCCTAGAGCGGGTGCTGGCGGTGGATCTGGTGGTGGCCTGGCGGCTGTTGGCGCTGTGCAAAGCGGGGCGGGAAGAGCCCGCCGCGATGGTCAGCGCGTGGTTGAGCCAGAGCGAGTGGGAAGCGCTGTGGTGCCATGTGCATCAGGGCACCACCCCGCCCCAGCAGGCGCCGGGGGTGCGGCCGGCGGTGCGGTGGATCGCGGGTTGGGTGGATTCTTCGGGCGCAAGAGCGACGGCGAGCCCGGCCCGGTGACCTTGTGGCGCGGCCTGAATCGACTCCATGATCTGACGGCGATGTGGCGTCTTTGTCAGGCCAAGAACCAAAGGCAAAGATGTGCGCAATGATAAGCCCCCTGACGGAGGGAGAAGAGCCTCGAGAGAGATGGGGTGAAGCAAGAAGATCTTGGGCGAGATTTTCCGGGTGCGTTCCAGGCTTTTTCTGGCCAGGAGGTCCAGGGGGGCTTTGATAGCCGCGCGAGCCGTTCTTGCGGGCGACGTTGGACCAGAGCTGGTAGGTGCCGATCATGACGAAGAAGTCCGTGCGGCTCTGGAACGCCTGGGCGTCGAAGCCGAGCGCTTGAAAACAGCGGAGCCATTTGCGCGCGGTGTCGCGGGAACAGCCGAAGTGGTGGGCGGCGGAAGTGAAGGTTCAAATAACACACCTTGCTTTCACCTGAGGTGAAGCCTCGCTGTCCACCACTTTTGTTTTTTTGGGTGCGAAATTTTTTCGCGCGCGCCCGCCACCGGCTGGTGCAGCCAGCACCGCAAAGCATTCCAAGTCTTCTGAGAGATATTAAATTTTGTGCAGCCGGTAAACCGGCCGGGAGGGGTCATGATGTTCCCCGGACGCGCCGATAATAATCCAAAGCTGATCCCGCCCTTTTCCCGGCTGCCACGGTTGATGCAAAACGCTTGGTTGCGTTGCCGTCTTGGGCTATCGCTTGGGCATGACCGATCCGGAACAAAAAATTCTCGCCGCGCTCCGGGAACTGGAGCGGGCCGTCGCTTCGATGGCCACGGCGCAGCCGAAGCCGAGCCTGCTCCCGCTCTTCGCGCAGCTCGATGAACTTACGGCCCAACTGCCGCGCGCCACCGATCCCACGCTACTGCATTACCTGCACAAGAAAAGCTACGAGAAGGCGCGGCTCTTTCTCGAAGGCCGCGACGCGGAGAATCAAGTTGGGCACTGCCGGCATGATTGACGACACCATCGCCGCCATCGCCACGCCGCTCGGGGAAGGCGGTCTGGCCGTTATCCGGATTTCCGGCGCGAAGGCGTTCGCGGTGGCGGACAAATGCTTCGTTCCCGTTGGTAAATCTTCGCTGCAACCTTCCGTCGCGCCGACGCACACGATCCACTACGGCCGGATCGAACGCGCCGGGCGGGTCATCGACGAGGTGCTCGTGGCCGTGTTGCGCGCGCCGCGCACGTTTACGCGCGAGGATGTCGTCGAGATCACCTGCCACGGCGGACTGCTCCCGGTCAAGCTCGTGCTCGACGCCGTGCTGGAGTGCGGCGCGCGGGCGGCGGAACCCGGCGAGTTCACGCGGCGCGCGTTTGTGAACGGGCGCCTCGACCTCGCACAGGCTGAGGCGGTCGCGGATTTGATTCATGCGCGCACCGAACTCGCGCTCGCCGCCGCGAACGAACAGCTTGCCGGCAAATTGTCGCAGCGCATCAACACGCTGCGCGATGAGCTGCTGAAAACGCTCGCCCACGTCGAGGCGCATCTTGATTTTCCCGACGAGGATATTGCGCCCGACACGAAGGCGCAGTTGCTCGCGCGGCTGGAGCGCGGCGCGGCCTTCATGGACGAGCTGCTGCGCACGGCGGACGAGGGGCAGATTTTGCGCCGGGGCATCCGCGCCGCGATCGTGGGCCGGCCCAACGCGGGCAAGTCCAGCCTGCTCAACCAACTGCTCGGCCACGACCGCGCCATCGTCTCGCCCGTCGCCGGCACGACGCGCGACACCATCGAGGAGACGGCGAACATTCGCGGGCTGCCGGTGGTGTTCGTGGACACCGCGGGTTTGCGCGAGTCGGGCGATGAACTCGAGCTGGAAGGCATCCGCCGCAGCCGCGCGTCGTTGGAAAAGGCCGAGTTGATTTTGCAGGTGCTCGACGCCAGTGGGCCGTTGACGGCGGCGGATGAAAATTATCTCCACGAGTTCGCCGGGAAGAAACGGATTCTGGTCGTGAACAAGGTGGATTTGCCGAGACAGTTGGAACTGGAAAACGTCAAGGGCACGCCCTTTGTCGAGGTCAGTTGCACCACCGGCGCCGGTCTGGAACGGCTCAAGGATGCGATCAAGGAAATCGTCTGGGCCGGCGAGATCAAGGCCGAGATGCTGCAGGTGATGATCAACTCGCGCCATCAGGACGCCCTGCGCCGGGCGCGCGAGGCGACACGCCTGACCATCGGCGCGTTGCGGGAAAATCAAACGCTCGAACTCGCGGCGATGGATTTGCGGATCGCGGTGAACGCCGTCGGCGAAATCGTCGGCCAGACGACGACGGAGGATTTGCTCGACTCGATCTTCAGCCAGTTCTGCATTGGGAAATGATGAATCGGGCCATGCGCCAGGTTTTCTTCATGCCGCCGGAACAACCTAAAGGTTGAACTCCAACGAAAACGGCGCTGGAGTTCAACCTTTAGGTTGTCCCCTGGACGAAGCGAAATGCGGTGCACGCTCTGATGATTTTGAAAATCACGCGCCGGGATTCTTCTTCATCTGCCAGAGCATCCAGATGATTTCCTCGGTGAAGGCGTTCTTGCTGGGGTAGCTCCACACCTCCGCCGCATTGTCGCGCAACAATTGCGCGCCGTGGTTGAGCGTGGCGTGCGGTGCGAATTGAATCAGGTCGCGCACCAGCAGCGTGAAGTTCGTGGGCAGGCTTTTCGTCCGGCGTTCGCCGAGGTAGGAGAAATTGAATTTGTCCGCAGTGATGCTGAAGCGCTGCACCGACCGGGTGAGGATGATTTCGAGCACGAGGTGGTGGCTCAATTGTTCCCGACGCCGGGCCTCGTTGGTGGTGACGGAGGCGGATTCGCCGTCGGAGGTGGCTGTTGTCACCGTGGTCTCCGCCTGCAGCACGCGCTTAAATTCATTCAGCCGGACGCTGCCGACGGCGATGACCATGATGTACCCCCATTCCAGCGGAAAAGCGCGGCCCAGCGGATCGAAAATCATCAGCACTTCCGGTCGGCAATCCAGGCGGGTCACGAATTTTGTGACCGGCAGTTCCGGCAGCAGGTGTTGTTTGACAGCTTCCGTCTCGACGCCCTCGGCGAGCAGCGCGTGCTGCAAGGCGGTCGCGTCCCCGATGGACAGATTTTTCACCAGGATGCCATAGCCGTCCCGGGACAGCGTGTGCGCGTCGCTGGGCGTGAGAAAGCGGACCGCGCGGAAGGCGCGCTGCAATTTCTCCACGGGCGGCGGCGTGGGCACTTGCTGGATCAGGGCGCAGGGCATGATGGTTTAATGGATGGATCGCAGCACCTGGCCGAGTCGCTCGATGCCGTGCGAAATGTCCGCGAGGCTCGCGCCGCCGAAGCTCAGGCGCATTTCGTGGTTCGGCCTGGCGCGCGTCGGGTCGCTGGCATAGCACAGCTCGCCCGGCACATAGAGCACGTCGTGCGCGAGCGCGGCCTGAAACAGTTTCGACTTCGCACCGGATTTTATTTTCCTGGGCAACCGCGCCCAGACGTAGAGGCCGCCACGCGGTTCGTCCCACGCGATGTTCGGGGGAAAATGCTCGCAAATTGCCCGCACCATGACGGCGGCCTTGCGGGCGTAGCGTTCGCGCAGCTCGCCGACATGCGTTTCATAACGCGACGTGCCGAGCGCGCTGGCGAGGAGCTGTTGCAGAAGGTTGGCGGTGCCGAAATCGTGGTTGCCCTTGATGCGGCGCACGGCGGTGAGCACCGGTTCCGGCAGCAGTCCGAAGCCGACGCGCGCCCCGGTGGCGAAGGGCTTGCTGTAGGTGCCGGCGTAAATCACGCGCTCGGAAAATTTCGTGGCCAGCGCGGATTTCACGTCGTCGCCGGCGAAGCGCAGTTCGCGATAGGCCGCGTCTTCGAGCAGATAAATCGGGTGTCCGGCAAAACGCTCGTAGCGGCGCAGCAGTTCGAGCGCGCCGAGTTTTTTCGCGAAGCTCGTGGTGAGGCCGGTCGGATTTTGGTGATAGGTGACGAGGTAGAGAATTTTCACGCGCGGCAGATCGCCGCTCCGCTTGAGCGATTCGAGCACCGCTTCGAGATACGCGAGATCGAGGCCGTCGGCGGTGAGTCGGACGCCGCGGGCGCGGAGCGCGTGGCTCTGCAGGATGCCGAGATAAACGAAATAGGTCGGGTCCTCGACCAGCACGATGTCGCCCGGATCGCACAGCGCCTCGGTGGTCATGTAGAGCAGTTGCTGCGAGCCGTGCGTGATGAGCGTGCGGTCGGCAATGTGGACGGAGGAAGCTTTCGACGCGCCGTCGAGCGCGGCGAGATGGCCGGCGGTGAGCCGGCGCAAGGTGGCGTCACCGGGCGTGCTGCCGTATTGCAGCGCGGGGCCTCCGGTCTTGGGCGAGCCGAGCACGGCGTCGAGCAGGTCGCGCGCGTCGCGGACGGGGAGCGATTCGTTGTCGGTGAAGCCGGCGGCGAGCGAGATGAGCTCCGGCCGGTCGAGCGTCATTTTCATCAGCCACGAGATCGGCGGCTCGCCGGTGCGCCGGGCGAGCTGTGACAAAGCGGAACTTTTCATGGGCTGATTGAAACGCAAAGACGTAGAGAAGCAAAGGCGCAAGGGTGCTGGTCAGGCACGATGGAGCGGCTACAACTTTTCCGTGGACGCGAATCCGTCAGACTCCTCCGCTGCCCGCGCAGCCATTACTTCATGAGCTGCTCGGATTTTGATTGAACCGCCGCCGCTTGTTCACCGTCTGTCCCTTACGCATGAAAACAACAATGGGCCTGTTCACACTGTTCCTTTGCCTGGCGTTTGGTGGTTTCGCTTCCGCTGCGGACGGGTTGCACATTTCGTGGACCAACAATCTGCTCACCGTCTCCGGTGAGAATCTTCCCGGCCAGACGATGAGCGTGTGGTATCTCGAAGCGTTCTGCCGGCGCGGTTCCACGGCACGCGAATGGGGCCAGACGACGCGGCCGCACAAAACCACGCTGCTGGCCGCGTCGCCGGACGGCCAGGGGCTGAAATTCCGCACGCTCATCGAGCCGCAGGTCGAGCTGCGGCACGAAATCAGCGCCGGGACGGACGAACTGGACATTCAATTTACGTTCACCAATCACGGCACGAATGACGTGGATTTAGAATGGTTTCAACCCGCCTGCATTCGTGTGGAAAAATTCACCGGCTGCGTGCAGAGCAATTATACCGGGCGCAGTTTCATCTTCACGGAACGCGGCCTGACGCTGCTCGCCGCCACGCGCCGGACGGAGGAGGCGCGGTATCGCGGTGGGCAGGTTTATGTGCCGGTGGAAATCAATCTCGCGGATGTGAACCCTCGCCCTCCCAGCCTTGACCGGCCCGTGAACGGCCTGATCGGCTGCTTCTCGGCGGACCACCGCTGGCTGCTGGCCACGGCGAGCGATCGCACTCAAGAATTGTTCGAGGGCGTTTACGTCTGTCTGCACAGTGATCCGCGCGTCGGCGGGTTGAAGGCGGGCGAGGTGAAGAAGCTGCGCAGCAAAATTTATTTTCTGAAGAATGATCCCGACGCGCTGCTCGCGCGTTACCGGAAAGATTTTCCGGGGAAGTAGGTTCACGGTTGCTGTGTCGGAGTGCCGGCCTCCGGCCCGGCGTGGCGTCATCGCTGGAACGCGCCGGATCGGAGATCGGGGCTCCGCCTTTGGTTGGCGCATCGTCTCCCGACTCTGCAATTGCCCTGGCCTGTTTCCTCCCTTATCATCGCGCCACACATGAACTGGGTCACGCCACAACGGGTCAGCGCCTTTAGCGGAGTCGAACATTACGGCGACCCGGCGGCGGTGCAGTCGCTGGTGACGAAGGCGCTCATCGCGCTGGGCCTACCCTCCGATTATGTGAAGCCCGGCGACCGCGTGGTGCTCAAGCCCAACTGGGTCAAGGAGCACGACGAACGCAGGCCCGGTCCGAACCAGTGGGAGCATGTCGTCACGCATCCGGCCGTGATCGAGGCGGTGATCCGCTGGACGGCGGGACGGTTGCAAGGGCGCGGCTCGATCACGGTGTGCGACGCGCCGCAGACGGATTCCTCGTTCGCCACGTTGTCGAAGTATTGCGGCCTCGAAGAGATGATCGCGCGCTGCCGGCGGGATTTTCCGGGCGTGAACCTCGGCCTGCTGGATTTGCGACCGGAGGAATGGCACGCGGTCGATGGCGTGACGGTTTCCAAAACCGCGCTGCCCGGCGATCCGTTTGGCAGCACGCAGGTGCAGCTCGACGCGGCCAGCGAGTTCGTGGGTTTCAGCGGCGAGGGAAAACTTTACGGCGCGAGCTACGACATGGCCGAGACGAACGCGAAACATACCGCCCAGTCGCACGAATATATGCTCTGCCGAACGCCGATGGACGCGGATGTGTTCATCAATCTACCCAAGCTCAAGACGCACAAAAAAGTCGGCGTGACCTGTGCGTTGAAAAATCTTGTCGGCATCAACGCGAACAAAAACTGGCTGCCGCATCACACCGAAGGCGCGCCGGAGCAGGGCGGCGATCAGTTTCCGCGCGCCACCGCCAAGACGCGCGCCGAACATTCGCTGATGGGCACGGCGAAGCGCTGGCTGAAGAACCGCCCCGCGCTTTCGCGCCTGTTCGTGCCGGTGAAAAAAATCGGACGGTTGATCTTCGGCGACACGCAGAAGGTCGTCCGCTCCGGCAACTGGCACGGCAACGACACCTGTTGGCGGATGGTGCTCGATCTGAACAAGGCGCTGTTTTACTTCGACGGCGCGGGGCAACGGCGCAAGAAGCCGATCCGTTATCTCGCGGTCGTGGACGGCATCATCGGCGGCGAAGGCAACGGCCCGATGGCCCCGGACGCGAAGCCCTGCGGCGTGATTCTCGCCGGCACGCATCCGGCGGCGGTGGACACGGTAGCGGCGACGCTGATGGGTTTTGATTGGGAGAAAATTCGGATGCTGCGCGGCGCGTTCGCGATGCGCGAAATGAATTTCACCCCGTTCCAGCCGCAGGACATCGAGATCATGTCCAACCGGGCGTCGTGGGCCGGCCAGCTCGGGCAGGTGTGCGAGACGTTTCAATTCCGTCCGCACTTCGGCTGGGTGGGCGCGATCGAGAGCCAGCGCAAGGTGATGGCGGCGTAGCGGCTAGGGCCGGCCTACGGCAACGTGCGGACGCGGTAGAAGCGGGCGGGGGAGGCGGCGGAATCCAGGAGGGTCTGAATCGTGCCGTCGCGTTCACCTCGGCCAGTTTTGTCCAGCCGGCGGCGGTCAGCGAGTCTGTGAATTCGATGAGGCAGTTCATGCCCACCGTGGTGGGAACGGACAAGATGAAGCCCGTGGCCGTGACGCGCGTGGTGATACCGGGAACAGTCAGCGCGGTCTGGGCGGCGCCGCCAGTCCCGCCGCGATGGCCAGAATTGCGGTGCAATGTTTCATGTTTCGTGTTGGTCCGATCGAAGGTCAATCCTTTCCCGGCCCGGCGGAGATGCAAGTCTTTAACAGAAGATCCCAACACCGGGGGCGCGATCGGGCCCCCGCACACAGAGTGCGACTAATCCGGCGGCCTGGCTTGATCTCACCAACATCGACGCTGCCGCTAATTTTCTGCGCCGCTTCAACCGCATGATTTCGCCGGGATGGAGCTTTGTTTCCGCCCGCTCCGGGTCTAAACTTGCGCGCGATGAGTTTGCTGGTTAAAATTTGCGGCATCACAAATCTGGCCGACGCGCAGGCGGCGGTGGACACGGGCGCGGACGCGCTCGGTTTCATGTTCTACGAGCCGAGCGCGCGGAACATTGCCCCGGCGGCGGCGCGGGAAATCATCGCACAGCTCCCGCCGCGCGTGGCGAAAGTCGGCGTGTTCGTCAACGCGCCGGCGGAAGTCATCCATCGCATGGCGGCGGAGTGCGGGCTGGACACGGTGCAGTTGCACGGCGAGGAGACGCCGGAATTTTGCGCGCAGTTCGCGCCGCTGAAAGTGTGGAAGGCCGTCCGGGTGCGCGCTGAAAGTTCGCTGCGCGCCCTCCCCGCCTACGAAACCGACGCGTGGCTGCTGGACAGCTATGTGGCCGGACACGCGGGCGGCACCGGGGAAAAATTCAACTGGGAACTGGCCGTCGCCGCGAAGGCGTTGGGCCGTCCGATCATTCTCGCGGGCGGACTCACCCCCGCAAACATCGCTGCCGCCGTGCAGCAAGTGCGCCCATTCGGCGTGGACGTTTCCAGCGGCGTCGAAGCCGCGCCGGGCCGGAAGGACGCCGCGAAGATGCGCGCGTTCATCGCGGCGGCGAAGGTGGAAGCAGGTGGAAAAGAGGGCAGGTGAGAAAGTAGGAAAGTGAGCAGGTGAAAAAAAGCCGTCCGCCTCTCACTTTCCTACTTTCTCACCTGCCCGCTTTCCCCTACCTTCCCACCATGAGCATTGTCGCCAGTCCCACGCTGCCCGACGCCCACGGCCGCTTCGGCCAGTTCGGCGGCCGTTACGTGCCCGAAACCCTCATGCACCCCTTGCAGGAGCTGGAGGCCGAGTACTTCCGCGCGCAGCACGACCCGGAGTTTCAGCGTGAGTTGAGCTACTATCTCCGCGAATTTTGCGGACGCCCCACGCCGCTCTATTTCGCCGAACGCCTCACGCGCGAACTTGGCGGCGCGAAAATTTATCTCAAGCGCGAAGACCTGCTCCACACCGGCGCGCACAAGATCAACAACGCCATCGGCCAGATTCTGCTCGCCAAGCGCATGGGCAAGACGCGCATCATCGCCGAGACCGGCGCGGGCCAGCACGGCGTGGCCACTGCCACGGTCAGCGCGATGTTCGGGATGAAATGCGTCATCTACATGGGCGCGGTGGATTGCGAACGGCAGATGCTCAACGTCTATCGCATGAAGATGCTCGGCGCGGAGGTGGTGCCGGTTCATGCGGGTCAGAAGACCTTGAAGGAGGCCGTCAACGAGGCGATGCGCGACTGGGTGACGAACATCCGCGGCACGCATTACATCCTCGGCACGGCCTATGGTGCTCATCCGTATCCGGTGATGGTGCGGAATTTTCAGCGCGTCATCGGCGACGAGGCGCGGCGGCAGATTTTGGAAAAGGAGGAGCGGCTGCCCGACCTGCTCATCGCGTGTGTCGGCGGCGGCTCGAACGCGATTGGTTTGTTCTACCCGTTCCTCAACGACGCTTCGGTGAAGATGACCGGCGTGGAGGCGGGCGGACTCGGCATCCGGCCCGAGCAGCACGCGGCGCGGTTTCAAGGCGGCTCGCTCGGGGTCTTGCAGGGGACGCGCAGCTACATTTTGCAGGACGAGTTCGGCCAGATCCAATCCACGCACAGCGTCAGCGCCGGGCTGGACTATGCGGCGGTCGGCCCGGAACACGCCTGGCTGCGGGATGCCGGGCGCGTGGGCTACACCTACGCGACGGACGACCAGGCGCTCGAAGCCTTTATGAAGCTCGCGCAGCTGGAAGGCATCATTCCCGCGCTCGAAAGCGCCCACGCCGTCGCCGAGTGCATCGTCTGCGCGCCGACGATGAGCAAAGACGGGCTCATCATTGTGAACGTCTCCGGTCGCGGCGACAAGGACGTGGCGCAGGTGGCGGCGAAAGTGAAGTTGCAAATGCCGGAGTAGTTCGATTCCGAAGTCTGAATTGTGAATCTGGCTGATCTGACGGTTAAAGTTTATCGTGAACCGCACTTCACTGGCCATGGTTCCAAAACCATTCTGCACCTGGGCGCACCCGCCACGCCACAGGCCTTCCCCGATGTCTCCGTGGACGTGGCTGAATAGCTGAAGCGCTGAACCTCTCCGTTCCCGGCGACCGCTTGGCGCGAAATGAAGCTTGATATTTGCCGGGGCGAAAGCAAGATCGCGCCCTAAATTGACAAACACTTATGGCTGATATCGCAAACAAATACGCCGAAAACATGACGGGGAAATTTTACGTGGACAACCAGTGCATCGACTGCGACCTGTGCCGCGAGACCGCCCCCGAAAATTTCACCCGCAGCGACGACGGCGGTTATTCCTACCTTTTCAAGCAACCCTCCACGCCCGAAGAAGAGGCGCTCTGCAAGGAAGCTCAGGAAGGCTGCCCGGTCGAGGCCATCGGCGACAACGGCGGTTGATCTCTTTTTCCCCACCCACCCGCAGGCCTCAGCTTGCGGGTTTTTCGTTGTCCAGCAGGCCGCGCCGCAACAGTTCCAGCGCCTGCTGCGACGTGACGTGTTTGAACGTCTCGCGGTCGTAACGGTTGCAGCAGCGCAACACCACGGTCTGGTCCGGCGTGGCCCGGGCAATGAACACCGTGCCGACCGGCTTGGCCTCGCTCCCGCCGGACGGCCCGGCGATGCCCGTCACGGCGAGCGCATGGTCCGCGCCGGAAACTTTCCGCGCGCCCTCGGCCATGGCGCGCGCGGTTTCCTCGCTGACCGCACCGTGCTGGGCAAGCGTCGCTGCCGGCATGCCGAGCAGTTTCACCTTGGCCTCATTCGAGTAGGTCACGAGGCCGCCCCACAAAACAGCGGAAGCGCCGGGGACGTTGGTCAGGCGGTTCGCGATCTGGCCGCCGGTGCAGGATTCCGCGAGCGCCAGGGTTTGTTTTCTCTCCGCCAGCAACCGCACGATCACCGCCTCCAACTGATCGTCATCGACGCCGTAAATATTTTCCGGCACGAGTCCGCGCACGATCCGCTCGGCCCCGGCCACCAACTCCGCCGCGCCACCGCCGCGCGCCACGAAGCGCAAATCCACCTCGCCGGTGCGCGCGCAATAGCCCAACTCCAGCCCCGCCCCGGTTAAATGCTGCAACGGCCCGGCGATGATTTCCTCGAGCCGCGACTCGCCGAGTCCAGTCGTCTTGAGCGTCCGGCAGACGAACGCCGTTTCGAGCGGGAACCTCTTTTGCAGGATCGGCACGACTTGATTCGTGAACATCGGGCGCAGTTCGCGCGGCGGGCCGGGCAGCATGACGAGGCAGTTCCTCCCGGCGCGAAACTGCCCCGGCTCTGTTCCGAGGATCAGGCCAGGCGCGGTGCCGTGTGCGTTCATCAAGACATCCGCGCCTTCCGGCACGAGGCCCTGCACCTTCGTGCTTTCGGGAACCGGGCGTTGGCGCGCGGCGAAAAATTGCACGACGTGATCAAGCGCCGCCGCGTCCATCCGCAGTGGCCGGCCCAGCAGCGCGGCGATCAAATCGCGCGTACGGTCGTCGCTCGTCGGGCCGAGGCCGCCGGTGGTGATGATGAGATCGGCCCGGCCCAGGGCCTCGCGCACCGCCGCTCTGATGGCCGGACCGCCGTCGTCCACCGTCACCTGCCGGGCGACGGTGTGGCCGAGGTCGGCGAACTGGCGGCCGAGCCATTGGGCATGAGTGTTGAGCACGCGGCCGAGCAGCAGTTCGCTGCCGGTGTTGATGAGTTCGATGTTCACGGGGCGAGAGTTTCGCAGTTCGTCGCAAAAAGTTCAAATGCGGCGCGTTGACTTGCCCGTGCCGGGAAATATAGTGCCCCCATGCCGGTCGCCGCCAAACCAAACACGAACACCAAAGCCAAATTCCTGGCCTTTCTGGGAATCAAGAATCTGCGCATGACCTCGCAGCGCCAAGCCATCATCGAAACGGTCTTCGGCACCG
>Ga0209553_1000561_pt1 | contig 19235 bp, 12 predicted proteins | sample LauGreFBDMM110DN_2_FD_188217 | JGI IMG/M metagenome (GOLD analysis project Ga0209553, IMG submission 188217) | Freshwater lake microbial communities from Lake Michigan, USA - Fa13.BD.MM110.DN (SPAdes) (version 2) | ecosystem: Environmental > Aquatic > Freshwater > Lake | place: Lake Michigan...
TGGTGGTGGTGGTCTCATTGGAGATCCAGAGGAGGACCCCGAGCGCAAGACCCGCGAAGAACTCATTCTTCAAATCAAGACGATCATCCAAGAAGAAGTCGATCCTGAAGGTTGGGTTGATGCAGGTGGTGACACCGGCAAGCTTCAAGAGCTCAACGGCAACTTGATCATCACGAACACTTCGCGCAATCACCGCGAGATTGAAAGTCTTCTGAGCCAACTCCGCGCTATCCGCGCGCTGCAGATCAGCTACGAGACTCGTCTTCTCTCCGTGACCACAGAATGGTTCGAGCAAGTCGGCATCGATCTCGATCTCTACTTCAACACGAACGATGACATGTGGAATCAGGCGCGCGCGGCCGATCCAAACTTCAACCTCAGCGATTTCTTCTTCCAGAATGCAGGTCCAACCAACGGCAACTTGAAGGATCCGGTCATCTTCGGCACCCTCGATGGCACGCCAGAGATCTCCAACACGCCAGCATCTGGTTCAGCGTTTGGTGTCCCTACTGCGGATGGCACCGGCATTGAGTATGTGTACGGTCCTGTCGGCGCACCTGTTCGCCGTCAAGAGGGCTGGGCTCCCGTCGGCTTCACGCAGAACTCCTTGGCTCTCGATGAGCGGCTCGCGGGTGCAGCGGTCGGTGCAGTCGGACAAGCAGCACTCCTCACACCTGCGGGTTTTACGCAGTTGTCGTACATGGATGACATCCAAGTCGATCTCCTCATCAAGGCGACGCAAGCGGATCAGCGCAACGTCATGTTGTCTGCGCCACGACTCTCGCAGTTCAACGGGCAGCGCTCGTGGATCACGATTGCCAAGCAGGTCAGCTTCATCTCAGGTCTGACTCCAGTGACTGGTGATTCGTCCGGCGCGTTCCAACCAGAAGTTGGTGTTGTGCAGGTCGGCTTCGTGCTCGATCTCGAAGGCGTGATCTCCGCAGATCGCCGCTACGTGACGATGAATGTGAACTTCTCCGTCAGCGATGATCTCAAGTTCCGCGACATCCCAGTGCAGGGCGCGGCAGGTGGTGGTGATATCGGTGGCGGTCGTGCATCGACCTTCACAGGCGTCATTCAGCTTCCAGAAATCAACGTGACCTCGGTTGCGACGACTGCAAGCGTTCCAGATAAGGGCACGATGCTCCTCGGTGGTCAACGCCGCTTCAAGGAATTCGAAATTGAGTCTGGCATCCCAGTGCTCTCGAAGATTCCAATCGTGAACCGCTTCTTCACGAATCGCATCGATTCAGAAGAAGAGCTTTCGACCGTCATCTTGATTCGGCCAGAAATCGTGATCCAACAGGAGAACGAGGACGAACTCTTCCCAGGCCTGTCCGAGCAAATCGGCTCGATGGGTGGTTGATGCAGGATTGAATATCTGAGTTTCTCACGGAGGCTCGTTTCGACGAGCCTCCGTTCTTTTTGCCCTCGATGCAGGGCGTTGGTACGCTCCCTCCCTCGCAGGGCGTCATGTCCGCGCGACTGTTCGCCCCGATCACCGCTGGAACCACCTATGCCTCTCTCACTCCTGAATATTCGTCGCCACGATGGCTACACCCGCGTTGAGTTCGTGGAGAAGAACATTCTCGATGAAGGCAACCTCCACCAGATCGAGCAGGAGATTCGCACCGCGATCGAGACGGAAGCGAGCCCACGCGTGCTCATCTGCTTCAAGAATGTCGAGCACATGTCGAGCGCTGCGCTTGGCACGCTCTTGGCATTGAAGGACAGCATCGAGAAGAAGAGCGGCGAGTTACGTCTCTCCGATATCGACCGTCGAATCTACGAGATGTTTGTGATCACGAAACTCAACCGTCTCTTCTCGATTCACGACAGCGTCGAGCAAGCGGCGAGCAGTTTCACGAAGAAGTGACTTTTCCGCGACATGAATGCGCCCTACGAAATCCCCCACGAAATCGCGCGCATTGAGCGCGCTTTTCACTGCTTGCGTCCAGGTCTTGAGGAACTTCAAGATGAGTTCGCCAGCGCGCTGCTGCGATTCGGCTTTGATGAAGCGGCGACATTTGCGATTCGACTTGCGATTGAAGAGGCAGTGGTCAACGCCTTTCGACACGGCAACAAGTCCGATGAAACGAAGCGGGTGCACTTCCGAAGTCGCATCTCTGCTGATCGCATCGACATCGACGTGACGGATGAAGGCGCTGGGTTTAACCCGAATGCCGTGCCGGATCCCACGCGCGAGGAAAACCTCGAGATCCCCTCTGGTCGCGGCGTCATGCTCATGAAGGCATACATGACCGAGGTCGAGTACCTCGCGCCCGGCAATCATCTGCGCATGAGCTATGTGCGACCGATCTCGCGTTGAGCGAGAGCTGATCGCTTAACGCGCGATCGCTTCAGCACGCACTTCGCGCAGCACTGTCACCTTGATCTCGCCGGGGAAGGTCATCTCGGCTTCGATGCGCTTGGCAATGGCTTCCGCGATAGCGAATGCCGTCGCGTCATCTGCGCGCTTCGCATCGAGGATCACGCGAACTTCGCGTCCTGCTTGAATCGCGTGCGCTTCGATGATGTGCGGGTTCTCCTTCGCAATCGCTTCGAGTTGCTCGAGGCGCTTGATGTAGAGCTCCATCGACTCGCGTCGTGCGCCAGGGCGTGCGCCCGAGATGGCATCTGCTGCCATGATGATGGGCGTGTACGCAGTCGTCGCGGGAATATCGCCGTGATGGCCTGCAACAGCGTTGAGCACAGCCTCGCTCTTCTCGCCGTACTTCTTGAGGAACTCCGCACCGATCGCAGGGTGGCCGCCTTCCATCTCATGATCCATCGCTTTTCCGATGTCATGAAGGAGCCCGCATCGACGCGCAATAGCGCCGTTGAAGCCGAGTTGATCCGCGATCATCTGACTAAGGAACGCGACTTCAACCGAGTGACGCAACACGTTCTGTCCGTAGCTGGTGCGGAAGTGCATCTTGCCGAGTGCTTCGATGACCTTTGGATGCAGACCGCGGATGTCGGCTTCCACCGCAGCATCGTTGCCCATCTTCTGAATGCGTTCTTCGATGTCGCGCTTCGTTTGCTCGACAAGCTCTTCAACGCGCGAAGGATGAATGCGACCATCCGCAACGAGCCGCTGCAGCGCTTCAGACGCAATGGCTTGGCGCACGCGATCGAAGCAACTGACGCTGATCACGCCTGGCGTGTCGTCGATGAGGATGTCCGCGCCGGTCGCTTTTTCGATCGCGCGAATGTTGCGACCTTCGCGACCGATGATGCGACCCTTCATGTCTTCGCTAGGAATCTTGATCGAGCGCACGGTGGATTCCGCGACGCTCTCTGCGGCGAATCGCTGAATCGCCATGAGCGTGATTTCACGGGCCTTTGCCTTCGCATCGCGCGTGGCTTCATCGAGAATCTTCTGGCGAAGCATGGTGCCGTCGTGCGCGCATTCGTCGCGAACCTCCGTCATAAACGCTTCGGTGGCCTCTTCGCGGCTGAGCCCGCTCATCACCGACAGGCGACCCTGGAGATCAGTCCGGATGCGCGTGTTTTCCTTTGCAATCGCTTCAGCGGCGAGATTCGCTTCTTTGAGTTCAGTCTCCCGCGAGTCAATCTTCATTTCGCGCTGCGAGATCGTTTCGAGTTTTCGATCCAGCGTTTCTTCGCGCTTTGTTGCTCGACTGAGACTCTCGTCGAGTTTGGCTTGCTGCGATTGCATTTCGCGATCGGCGGTCGTTCGTCGCTCTGTTGCGCGCTTCTCGGCAGCGAGTTCGACGCCGCGCGCTTTGGACTCTGCCTCGGCGCGAAGTTTTTCCGAATGGAGTTCGGACTGCGCCTTAGCATCCGTCGCGATCCGCTCCCCTTCCGTGCGCGCCGACTTCAGCGATCGGCCAGTCACGAGCCCGCTGACGAGCACCCCGGCGACGCCCGCAACGACAGCAGTGCCACCGATAAGCAGAATCACGCCGATCGGAACAGAAGACTCAGGCGCGTTGGTTGTTTGAAGAAGGAGCTGCAGCACGGTGACCTCCAATGGAGGGTGAACAAAGCGAAGCCCGCTTGCATGAAGCGTTCCGCATATTCCGTGACTCGTTCAGTCGACTGCTCTTGCCTCGCAGTTCGCCTACACCATCTTGACACTCATCGATGCGCTACCACAACAATAGAGGCTTTGTGAGCCACCATACGAACACACAACGCCGCGCAATACGACCCTTGCTGTGTGCTTTAAACGCATCAAAGATGAAATGTTCGGACGCAGAACCGAGGGAAAGAGAACAAATAGCAGCAGTCGATCTATCGGTCAGCGATCTGACCGGGAGTTCTGGCGGTTGAGACCAGCGCTCCTGTGAACGGTCGCGAAGCGCGAAGCGCCAATGCAACACGGGAGGAAACGGAGTTGAGCGTGGACGCTCAAGCCCGATCTAGGCGCAAGTACGGCGGCTAGACATTCGTCAGTATCCGACGATTCCGGCGCGGGGTCAAGGTACGATTTCACGCGTGCCTCCGATCGTTCTCTGGTTCTCTCGGCTCCTCCCCACCAATCCGATCTGCATCCGCGTCGTTGGAGGCGGCTCTCGGCGGTCTCGCGACCTCTATGTGCGCGCTGGCTTCCTTGCGATCATGATCGCGGTGCTTCTCTTGAACTTGCTCGGCTCGGACACCACCATGCGGCAGCTCGCGCAGCGGGGGGCAAACGCATTCTCGGTCGTTTCGTTCGGGCAGGTCGCGCTCATCGTGCTTCTGACACCAGTCTTCATGGCCGGCGCGATCGTCCAAGAAGCGAATCCGCGCACCTGGGACATCCTCCTCACGACGCCACTTTCCAATTTGCAGATCGTGCTCGGCAATCTCTTCGGCCGACTGTTCTTCGTCCTCGCGCTCATCCTCTCGACGCTGCCCCTCTTCATCCTCACGCAGTTCTTCGGCGGCGTTCCGGGAAGTTCCATCGTGTTGAGTTACCTCGTCGCTGGCTCGAGTGCGCTCTTCGTGGCTGCGACAGCAGTGACACTCAGCGTGACACGCACCGGCGGCAAGCGCGCGGTCTTCGTGTTCTACGCAGCAGTCGTGATGTACGTCTTCGTCACCTACGCCGCTGATCTCTACTTGCGCGGAGGAACCTCGCTTGGCGCAGGAACTGGCGCTGCGTACACGACGTTCTTCGCGCCACTCAATCCATTCCTCGCGCTTGAAGCATTACTTGCCGCGAACACCTACGTGCCTCGCGGTGCGGAGACACTCGCCAATCCAATCTCTGTCGCGTGGCACGCGTATCCGACGGCGACCTTCTGTTGGATCTCGATCTTGAGTTCCTTTGCGATGGTGCTCTGGTCAACGCTGCGTGTGCGTTCCTTCGGTCGCGCGCCAGGAAGCGCGTCGTGGTGGAGCAAATTGTTCGGGGTTGGAATGACGGGTGGTGAGCGCGAGTCGCGCCGCGTGGGAAACAATCCGATCGCGTGGCGGGAACGAAGTTTGCGCGCAGCGAGCCCTGCGGGTGTTGTCGGGCGGTGGATTTTTCTTGCGATGGGAATTCTCGCAGCACTTGTTTTAGTTGGACTGCATCATCAAGGATCGATCACGCCAAGGGATCTTCGACTCGGTCTACTTGCAACCGTCGGCGCAGAGATGATTGTCGTGTTGCTCACTGCACTCAACCTCAGCGCAACCGCAGTGAGTCGCGAGCGCGAGGACGGCACGCTCGACATCTTGCTGACAACGCCGATTCAACCAGGGCCATATTTAGCGGGAAAACTGCAGGGTTTGGTGCAGTTCCTGCTGCCGATGATTCTCGTGCCGTTCGCAACACTTGCGATTGCCGCCGTCTATGTGTTGTGCGGTGGATTCGGCGCACCGAGTGGTGTCGTCGTGACGGAGGTGGTCGGACTTACTCCGGCTGCAGTGCCACTCATGCTCCCCGAGGGCGCGATTCTTGTGCCGCTTGTCTTGGTCGCAGCATCCGCATTCACAGTGATGATCGGCTTGCAGTGGTCCGTGAAAACAAAGGGCACGATTGGTTCAGTGATCGCCGCGAGTCTCGTCGTCTTCTCGATCGGTTTCCTTCTCGCGATGTGTGGCTTTGCGGCAGGTCGCTCCGTGCCGTATGTAGGCGCAGCACTTGCTGCGATGAGCCCGATCAATCTGCTTGTTGCGACGGTGGATCCAGTCACCGCGATTCCAGAAAGTCTCGTCGATCAAGGGGCAGCGCGCGTCTCGCTGGTGGTTGGATCGATCGGCGCCATTCTCGCGTACGGATTCGCTGTCTACGCAATGCACGCACAACTCAAGCGATCATTCATGATGACCGTGCGCCGTCTTGCAGGATTAAACTAGTGTTTCAGCTTCTTTGAAAGGTGGATATCGATGATCTCTCTCTCGTACACACTCGCTCTTGTTACATCACTGCTTCAAGGCGCATCGACCGACGCGCCGCAAGCGAAGCCTCAAGACAAACCAACCGCGGGCGTCGCGCTCACGGTGTACAGCAGCGCGGACCCTGCGAGTTTCGATCCACAGCGTTGGATGCAACAGCAGCGTCAAGGCAATGACAATGTGTGGGGCGTTCCTGGCTACGGCGTGGTGAAAGTTGTGCGGAGCGTTGAGATGCCCAAGGGCAGCGGCGTGCTTTCGTTCACCGATGTTGCAGCGTGGATTGATCCCACCACGGTTGCGTTCCTTGATCTCGATGATCCAAAAACCACAGTGATTGAGCAGAGTTTTCAGTTCGATCTTGTGAGTCCGTCCAAACTCACCGAGCGCTATCTCGGTCGCCAAGTTGTCATTCGAAGTCCGATCGCGGATACGTTCTCTGTGTATGAAGGGACGCTGCTGTCGGCGACGCAAGGACAATTCGTCGTGCAGATGGAGGATGGCGTCCACATCGTGAGCGCAACAGGAGCGCAAATTACGCTCGGCGAATTGCCTGGTGGACTGCTCACAAAGCCCACGCTCAACTGGAAGATCGCGAACTCTTCTGGCGGAACGCATCTCACGCGCACGACCTATCAAACCGCAGGCATGACCTGGCGCGCGGATTACAACCTTGTGCTTGACGGCACCGACAGCGCCGCAGATATGAGCGCGTGGGTCACACTCATGAATCTCAGTGGCGCGAGTTTCATGGATGCGGATCTCAAACTTGTCGCGGGTGATGTGCATCGCATCGAACCACAAGGCGGCGGCAGCGGCGGCCGCATGCTTGGTGCGCCGAGGGTGATGGCGATGGCGGATGAAGGTGGATTCGAGGAGAAGAGTTTCTTTGAGTACCACCTCTACACACTGCCGCGCAAGACAGATGTCCTGCAGAACTCCTCGCAGCAGATCGCGCTCTTTCCGCCTGTCGCAAACTTCAAAGTGGTGAAGGAGATGATCTTTGACTTTACGGGCGGCATGGGAGTTTCGTCCGAGCCCATGATGGATCGAGCGTTCGTGTTCGGCGCGCAAGGGAAGCCTTCTGTGTTCGTGCACTTTGAGAACAAGAAGGACGAAGGCTTGGGAATGCCAATGCCTGCGGGAAAAGTGCGCGTCTACAAGATCGATCCCGCGGATGACACGCTCGAGTTCATCGGCGAAGATCTCATCGCACATACGCCTCGCAATGAAACGGTGCGTATCAAACTCGGCGAAGCATTCGATGTTGTCGGCGAACGCACGCGTACTGATTTTCAATTGGATTCTGCCGCCAAACGCATGAGCGAGACCTTCCGCATCGAAGTGCGCAATCAGAAATCCACAACGCAATCAGTTGTGGTGCTCGAGCGCATGTTCCGCTGGACGAATTGGAAGATCGAGAAAGCCAGCGCGAAGTTCGACAAGAAGGATGCGAGCACGGTTGCGTTTTCAGTGGACGTTCCCGCAGAGGGCAAGAAGGTCATTGAGTACACCGTGCAGTATTCGTGGTGATCGATTGGTGACTGCATTGCGATCGCTCTACACTCACCGACTGTGCAAACCCAGACAGAAATTCGCGCGATGCTTGCGTTGCGAGGACTGACGCCGAAGCATCGCTTCGGGCAGAACTTCTTGGTCGACCACAACCATCTGCGTAAGTTCGTGACTGCAAGCGGTGTGGGTGTAGGTTCACTCGTCCTCGAGATCGGACCAGGCACCGGCACGCTTTCAGAAGCGATCTTGGAAAGCGGCGCGCAAGTGATCGCGTGCGAACTCGATCGCGATCTCGCAGCGATGTTGCGCGAGACACTCATGCCGAAGTACGCCGCGCAAATGGAGTTGATCGAAGGGGATTGCCTCGATGGGAAACACGCGATCAACCCACACGTGCTGCGCGCGCTTGGCGGTCGACCATTCACGCTTGTTGCGAATCTTCCGTATCAAATTGCGAGCCCACTGATGGCGATGCTCGCGTGCGAAACGCCGCATTGCCTCGGTCAATTCGTGACGATTCAGCGCGATGTCGCGGATCGGTTGCTCGCGTCGCCGAAGAGCGGCGAGTATGGACCACTCACCATTTCCATCGGCGCGTGCGCGCAAGTCGAACTACTCGCAACGCTGCCGCCAGGCTGTTTCTGGCCACCACCGAAAGTCACGAGCGCGATGATCGCCATTCGTCCGCGCGCGATTCCATTTATCGAAGCGAACATCGCAGCACGACAAGCATTCAGCGTGTTTCTGCAACGCGTGTTCTCGAAGCGACGCAAGCAACTCGGATCCATCCTCGGGCGGGAGCATGCATGGCCGTGTGAAATCACGCCAATGCAACGCCCGGAAGAACTCACAGTGCAACAACTGCTCGCGCTCTGGAAAGTTCATCCCGCCTGAGTTAGCCAGTCCATCCGTTGAGGAGGATCGAAAGATCCGCCGCATCAACTTGACCGTTGTTGTTGAGGTCACCAAGACCAGCGCTGCCCCAATTATTGAGGAGCGTCGCGAGGTCTTGTGCGTTCACAATGCCGTCGTTGTTGAGGTCGCCGAGGAGCGTTGATGTAAGGCTGAGCGTTGCAGTATCCATCACCACAGGCGCGCTTCGTCCGGTTGCAACCCAGAGATTGTGCGCGTTTTGACCCGCGGCGTTCGTGGCATTCGTATCGCGGAGGAATTCCATATATTTGCGCGAACTTGTCTGGTGATACACCGTGACGGCCGCAGTTGTGGCGCCCGCTGGAATTGTGAAGTTCGAATCATCCCAGTGTTGACCGTCGAGATACGTCGCGCCCACAACAGGTGCGCCGATTGCGGCAAGTTCAGCCATCGTCGTGCCGCGAGGAGGAATGCGAGTGTCTTTCACAATCGTGTTGTTGAGCACGAGGTGGAAGCTCTCGCCGGGCGGAAGTTTCACTGATTTCGCCAGGGCGCTCGTCATGCCGTAGCGCGCTTCGTAGACCTTCGTCGATGCTTCATCGAGCGTCGCAGTGAGATAGTCGTATTGACCATGTTCAGTGAGCGTGACGCCTGCGGCGTTCTGGAACTTCACGTTGATCCAGATACGGCGACCTTCGGCGTAGCCCGTTGGAAGTTTGTGGCCTGTCTGATTGATGAGATGCACTTTGAGCGAGCCACCGAGTTGCGCGAGCGTCATGTCAGACGCATTTGCGACCATGACTTCGTTGCGAATACTTGCAGCATCCACGCGCTCTTGTGTGAGCCCGATCAGGTCGGCTTCCTCGCCACCAAGTTGCTCGCGAACACCGCGAACCATCCATGAGTTTGATCCCGCAAACGAGTGCTGTGGCATGTCAGGTCGTTCGAACCACGGCTCACCGTATTGATAGAACACGCAGCCGCCCGCAATGACCTTGGGCATATGGCAGTCTTGGCAACTCGAGACAACACCATCAGGATCGTTGCCGCCGAAGCGATGATCTGCGTAGCTGACGCCCTTCACGTAATCGCTCACCGACCACTCGCTGAAGGTGCGCTGCTCCGGCATCATGTCTGCAGGATTGTCGGTGGGATGCGGCTTGCCAAGCGCATTGAGAACGAATTGTCCCTTGCCGTTTTTCGAGAACACAGGGTTGCTCACATCATGGCAAGTGCCGCAGAACTCGCTCTTCTCATGGAAGGGCGACGTGATGAGGTTCACTGGATTGTTAGATCCAGATGATCCATGCAGATTTTGGGGAACGTCGCTGAATGGACCGCGGCGATTGTCCTTTGGATCAAGGACATACCGTGCATTGCCAGGACCTACAGGCAAGATATTGCTTGCAACAAGACTTGCGATGATCGAGCTGTCTGGATTTGCAGGACCGCCCGGATACTCAACAGCACTGTTCGCGCCGAGCACAGGATTCACCACGCGATGGCAGAAGTTGCAATTGACGCCGTCGTAGTCTTCATTTGTGAAATCTGCGACGGTGCCTGTGGACGTGTGCTCTGCGATGAACGCGCCTGGCGCATGACAACGAAGGCAGAGCGTTCCAGAGAGATTCGCATCTTGATTCGCGATGGCGAGTGCGGCGTGAAAGACTGGATCACGCGCTGACTGACCCATAGCCGACGCAACCCAAGAGTCGTACGGCGCAACATCGAGGCCGTAATCGCTGTGGCAGAATGTGCAGTTGTCCGAGGTGAGAACCGGATCGAAAATCTCAGGATTTGCGTTGGGCTGCGTGCCCTTCTCAAAGAAGTCTGCGCCGGTCGTCGGAACCTGCACTTGACCGCCGCTGCTACGCATCGCGAGTACGGTGCCCACGCTCGACAGCAACGTTGCGCAGCCCGCGAGGACATACAAAGCGTTCCGGCTGCGTGGGTACTTGGTGCTGATGGTGCTCGGTGAATACATCGTGTCTCCTGAACGGATTTGCACTTACGCGGCGGTAGGGGGACGATGCACCTGCCATGCACCTGCCATGCACTGCCAAATTCTCAAAGTCCAATGGTAGTTTCGGACTCGGGAGGGTCAAGGATGAAAGACGATTCTTGAAGTGCGGAAGTTCGAGAATCTGTCCGTTGGTAAACAAGGTTTAGATCCGTTGATCTGACAGAAACGGAGGGTATCGGACGGGGTTAGCAAGCCATAGACTCCCCGCATGCCATTTTCCCGAATTGTGCCTGTCCTCAATCTCCGAAATGTGCCTGTCCCAAGTCTGGTGCCAAGTCTGGTGGCGGCGGGCTTCGGGTTGGTTGGGATGCTGTTTGCGGGGTGCGCGAGCGTGCCGCAGGGGCCTTCGGTGGCGCAGGTTGCTGCAGCGAGTTACGCGCAGGCGTTCGATGTGGTTTGCGCGACGGCGAAGGAGGCTGGGTTCAAGGTGGTGACGGCGGATCGGCAGACTGGCGTCATCGAGACGGCGCCTGCGTTCATGGGTTCGGTTGTTGAACCTTGGGAGTGGAATGACATGACGCTCTCGCAGGTGGGGGAAGCGTCGCTTAGTTTTGAGCGACGTCGTCTTCGGTTTGAGTTTCAGTTAGCGGGCTTCAAAGAGAGTGCGACGAATCCTGATGCGCCGATTGCTGGACCTGTGATCGCGGGATCCGAGCGCCTTGCCGCGGTCGATCTTGCGCGAACAGAGAGTGCGCTTGAGCTTCGTGTTGTTGTGAGCGTTGAACGACGATTTCAGCCCGGCGCGCAACGCAATACATGGACACGCGCTTCGACGGGACGAATGACGGATGTCACAGACGAGGACAACGGCGCGGTCGCGCGAGATCAATCACTGTGGACACCTATTGAACGCGATGAGCGGCTTGAACTCGCGCTGCTTCGTGAAGTGGAATTGCGTCTCGCCAAGTAAGGATGTTGAGCGCGCCGCGTCAGGCAATCCGCGGATCAACCCAGCGGTACATCACATCGACGGCGAGATTGAAGAGTACGAGTAGCGTGGAGTAGACCAACACCACACCCATCACGAGTGTGATGTCTTTCGCAAGGACGGCTTCGACAAAGTGTTGACCGATGCCAGGCACGCCGAAGACCTTCTCGACGACGAAGGATCCCGTCATTGCCACCGCAGTCGCAGGACCCAAGTAACTCAACACGGGAAGGAACGCGTTCTTGAGCGCGTGCCGCAACGCCACTTGCCGCTCGGAGAGTCCCTTCGCGCGAGCAGTGCGTGCGTGATCGCTGCGCATTTGTTCGATCATGCCGAAGCGAACGAGCCGTGAGATGTAGGCGGCGAAGGGGAGTGAAAGTGTGAGCGCGGGAAGAAAGAGCGACTCGATGCCGCTCACGCCGCCGATCGGAAAAACGCGTAATTTCACGGAGAAAAGCACGAGCAGCGCGCTGCCAATCACAAAGCTCGGCAAGCTGATCCCTGCGATCGAAATCAATTGCGTGCAGACATCCGGAAGCGATCCTGGTCGCGTGCCGCCAACGACGCCCGCAAAGATTCCAATCCCGAGCGCGATCATCATCGCAGTGATGCCGAGGCGCATCGACACAGGCGCGCCAGTCTCGATGATTTCGTTCACCGTCCAGTCTGGTTGACGGAGACTTGGTCCGAGGTCGAATGGATGATCGCTCTTTCCCATGACCCACGCAACACCGCTCGCCTTCGAGAGATACTCGAAGTAGAACGCGACTGGATCGTCGAGGTGATATTGCTTCTGCATCGCGGCGACGATTTCCGGAGGTGGTCGTCGTCCTTCAGGATTCTCAAGCGGATTGCCGGGCACCATCCACGCGAGGAGGAATGTGACGGTGTAGACCGCGAGCACGATGAACGGCAATTGCAACAGTCGCGAGACGAGCATGCGTGTCATTGCGCGTGCTCCTTCGATGTCGCGTCTGATGGTGCGCCGATGCGTTGGAATTCATCGAAGTGCTGTTCGAGTCGCGGATGTTCGCGAATGCCTTGAAGCCGCGATGGGTCGTACATATACACCGTCACATACGAACAGATCGGAAGCAACGGCACTTCCTCCGCGAAGAGAAATCGCTCGCACTCTGCGAGTTTGAGCAATCGCTGCGCGGGATCCGCTTCGCGTTGCGCTTCGTCGAGCATCGCATCAAAGGCTGGATTCTTGTAGCCACGATCGTTGTTGCCATCGGTCGATCGTTGCAGTTCGAGGAAGGTCGAGGGATCACCGTAGTCCCCGTACCAACCACCACGCGCAATCGAGAAATTGCCCTTTTTTACGTCTTCTTTGTAGAGCTTGGAATCTTTCCCGCGCACTTCCACGGGCACACCGAGTTCGCGTCGCCACATGTCGCGCAACGCGAGCGCAAGGTTCTGATAGCGCGGACTCGCTGTCGAGTAAAGAAGATCCACAGTGGGGAATCGCTTGCCTTGCGCATCTTCAACCTCGCCATCGTTGTTGCGATCGGTCCACCCTGCAGCGGTCAATTCCGCGCGCGCGCGAGCTGTGTCGAATGGAAGTCCTTGGACGAGTGGATAGCCGCCGATAGAACCTGGTGGAACGAGCGTCGTCGCAACGCGTTCACCAAGCCGCGTGACGCGATCCACCAACGCTTGTTTATCAACAGCGAGCGCGAACGCTCGACGCACGCGCGCATCGCTGAATGGATTCGGCGCGCCGTTGGTTGTTTGCGGGCGACAATTAAAACTGAAGAAGTCGGTGCCGTACGCATTGAGCGCGCGGATATCGCGTCGCTCGCCCGCTACCGGCGGCGGCAACACGCGAATCGTTTCATCAAGTTCCGCGCCGCGGTCATGCGCCACACCAATCGCCGCTGCGTGCCGCGCTTCATACAAACGCCGTTGCGCGAGCATTTCAGTTTTGTACTCCGGCCCAACATCAGGAAGCCAATCCACACCGCCCGCGCCAAACGCAAGCACTTGCGTGTTGGGATTTTCAATCACACGCACTTCGATCGATGCAGCATGCACGCGCGCAACATCCCAGTAGTTCGCATTGCGCTCGAGCCGCATGTCGCGTTTGTAGCGCCAGACTGTCGGCACATACGCGCCGTTGGTGATGAGGAATCCTGGCTTCGTCCATCCGTGCGACTGTTCCATGCGCCCAGTGTTCGCATCCAGATGCGTGAAACTCGCGACAGAAACGCTATGTACAGGCGAGAACGGCGCGAATGCGCAGAGATCAAGAAAGTACGGAAGCGGTCGACGCAGACGAACTTCAAGCGTGAAGTCATCGCTCGCATGCACGCGCACATCGTCGAGAAAACGCTGCTCCGTTTCACGCCAGAGCGCGTCCGCATCATCACCGGGCTTGAACGCACCAAGTCGCGCTGCACGCCATTGAAAGAACGCTTCCGCGCCTTCGATCTCGAAAAAGAAGCCTGAGTAATCCGCCGCAGTGTCAGGAAGCAGCGCGCGGCGCCACGCGTACAAGAAGTCGCGCGTCGTGACCGAATCACCGTTCGACCACTGTGCGTTGTGACGAAGATGAAACGTCCATGTGAGTCCATCCGCACTCGTCGTCCAACGCTCAGCGACGCCAGCCTTGATCGAACAGTCTTGCGGATTGAGCGCGACAAGCCCTTCATAAATCGTTTCGCCACGCCGAATCTCATGCTGATAGCTCATCCGCTGCGGATCAAGCGTGAAGCAATCCGATCGTTCAATGATGACAAGCTCTGCAGGCGGCAACGGGCGATCGATATACGTCGTCGCGATGAGTGCGAGCAGCAGAAGCAGAAACGGAGCAAGAACCTTCACACGTTGAGCGTAGCGGATGCGTGCTTGAGTATTCGCGACGGACCCTGCGCTAATGCTTACTTGTACGTCGCGACAGCATCGGACCAGCGCTTCACTTCGGCAGTGAAGGCGGCTTTGTCGGCGGTTTCCCAGGTCTTGGGGAGCACGCGGTCGTCGGTGGAGCGAGGTGCATTGGGACGCATTGAGCGATCGACGAGCCGAAGCAGCACTTCGGCGCTGTTGCACATGCCTGCGTAGCTCGGCGACAGATTCGCATTCGCGCGCACGCTTGTCCACTGCTTGTCGGAGGCCTTCAAGAGATCGACCAACCCTCGCGCGAGTTGCGACGCGGCGGCGGTCTTCTCAGCGGTCGGCATCTCCACCCATTGATTGCGCACGCTGATGAGCGCGCGGTAGACAGCGTTCATGCGTGCATCGGCATTCGGTTGCTGCGCGATGGAAGATGCAAGCAAAGCGATTGCTTCGAACTCAGACTTGCGCACTGATTTCGCTGTATCTGCAGGCAATTGCGAGCGCTTCAGCAGCGCGTTGAATCCTTCGAGTTGTTGCTGAAGCGCAAACGAGTCGGTCTCGGCGAGCGCGCAAATCCCGAGGCGCTTCGCGATCGCTTCCATTTGAATCGGCGAGAGATCTGCATCAGAGAGGAGATCAGCAGCAAGTCCAGCAGCGACGAGGCGACGCGCTCCGTCCTTCTCCGTGGCCAGAGACGCGCGGTTGAGCAGCGCATCGACGGCTTCATTCGAGCGAAGGAATCGCAGCGCTTGCATCGCGAAGATTGCACGTCGAAGATCGGTGCCGCTCGCCACAGGCGTGAGCAGAGGAATCAGCACGGTGGAGTAGCCACGGCGGAAAATTGCGGTGGCTGCGGGGTCACGTGGGGCGTCGGTCAGGATTCGTCGCGCCGATTCAAGTTCCGCTTGATCGTTCGCAGTCGCAAGCAGCTGCACCTGCGTCTGGGCGAATGCCTTGATCGCAGTTTTCTGGGCCTCAGTGAGGACGGCGCTACTCGCAATGATCGATTGATCGAGTGAGGTCGACGCATTTGGCGATTGGGCGCAGGCTTGCGACGCGCCGAAAAGTGCGGATGCGGAGAGGAGAACGGCGGCGAACGGGCGGAAGCAGCGCATGGGAGATTCGTTGGGCAGAACCGGCAGCGGAAAGCGCAAGTTCGAGCGTGTAACGCTACTTCCCATGGCGCATACTGTCAATTGCAGTCGGTGATTGAGCCGATCTTGTCGCACAGATGAACGCACACCCGACCGAGTCCCCATGCAGCGCCAATTCCGCTCTTGCAGGCGCAAGACGGTCACGTTTTGACGCTTCTTGCCTTGCCGTGCCACGCACGCCTCGCCCGTTCATGAGCGGTTCGATGTGCGCCGGCTACGTAGCGCTCGCAATGGCGGGTCTCACAATGCCTCTGATGGCTCAGGATCCGCCAAGCGCGACTCCTGCTTCCCAGAGCCCTGATCTCCAAGTTGCTCCGAGCGAGGAGCTGATTGCCGATCCGATCTTTACGGAAGAACAGTTTCGCGACAGTCTCGCGCGGTACTTCGCTCAGTCGGCGCGCCAATACCTTCAGCGTCCACAGGTCTTCATCGGATCACTCGATGCCGCGCGCGAGCTTGTGCAGCAGGCAGTCATTCTTGCGCCCAACAACCAAGACATTTGGCGTACCGCGCTTGATCTCGGCTCTGTTCTTGAAGAGGGGGATCCTCTCGGCAAGAAACTTGGAAAGGATGCGTTGCAAGCACTCAGTCGACTCGATCCTTCAGATGAGGGCGTGCGCTTGCGTCGATTGGTTGACGTGATCGCGGAGAGTCAAACAGCGGAAGGGCGCATCGCCACAATGCTGCAACTCCTCACGCCTGAAGCGATCGCGCAGATCGGACCACGCGTTGCATCGCGATTGGTGTTTGAGTTAGCGACGCTCACCAAGCGCACGGGCGATCTTGATGGATATGAGAAATGGCTGCTCGAATCCACGCGACTCGATCCATGGTTTCCCGATGCAGCGAATGAAGCCGCTGGCTATTTCCGTCTTCGAGTGAGTCCGATCGAGGAAGCGGGATTGCTTCGCGCAGCCGCGCTCGCGAATCCCTCTGATGCAATAGCGATGCTAGCACTCGCTCAACTGTGCCTCGACAATGGCGCATATCAAGGTGCCGTGAACGTACTCGAAGTGGAGTGCGCGGTCTTGCACACGGCGCGGCCGAATATTGAGTACGACACATTGCTCGCGGATCTCGTCCTCGCATTTTGGGGGACCGAGCAAACGACCGCTGCGTCGGCGGTGTTCGTCCGTCGGCAACAGGAACTTGATATCGCACTGCGTTCGGAAGTTATCAAGAAGGGTGCGCTGATTAGCGCAGAGCGAAGGCGCGCACTGCAACTTCCACCCGCGCCCGCGCTCATCACGAATGTTGCTGCGATGCTCGTCTCGCGTCGACTTCCTGGCGCAGATGTGGTCGTGCAGAACGCCGACCTTGCGTTCAAAATTGGTGCTGATGCAGCGGCCGAGGTGAAGCTTTCGCCGCAGTCCATCGCTGCGGTTTCGGTAGAACGTGCATTCGTCGCACTCTGGCTCGGCGGCAAGGTGGAGACGGCGTCCGCCGCGCTGATCGTTGCGAAGCAATTGAGTCCACTCTCCGCGGATGCGCAGGCACGATTCGATGGATGGTTCGCATTTCGCGCGGGCGACCTTGCGAAAGCGGAGGGTCTGTTCGCGCCACTTGTGTCGAACGATGTAGCGTCAAAGCTCGGACTCGCGATGGTGCTTGAAGCGCAAGGACGAGTCCGTGACGCGGCGCCGATGTATCTCGCGATCGCGCAGTCGCAGCCTGCGAGTGCTGTTGGTCTCTACGCGCGAGAGTCACTGTGGAGGTTGCTTGGCTCGAAGCCGCAACTGTTTCCTCTCGCGCCACAACTCGATGCGCAAGCAGTTATTCCCGAGAGTTTTCGAAGCCTCATCGAGAATCCTGCGGAGGCGCTGCTCCTCACTGTTCAGCCAAGAGTTTCGAAGCTGAACATGTTTGAGCCGGTGAAATTTGATTTCGTCATCACCAACCGCGGCGAATGGCCGATCACAATCACGCCCAATGGTCCGCTCCGCGACACTGCAACAGCAGCGTGCACCGTGAGTATGGCGGGACAACAGTCGGTGCGAATTCCGCCGTATGAAGCTGTCGCGCTGACGAGTCGATTGGCTCTGGCGTCGGGTGAAGCGATGACCGTAACCTACGACGCGAGCATCGGTGATGGCACGCGTCAATTCAAACTCGATCCAACGGTCGGTGGATTCGCGAATGTGCACGGCATTCTCAATTGGCGCACGACACAGCAAGGCATGGAGCCAGGACCACTTGGAATTGAGGTGGAATCGGACACGGTGCGTATCGAAGGCATGCGTTTGAGTAGCGCATGGGTCACTCGTGCGATCAAGGAGATTTCCGATCCTTCGAAGTCTCCTTCGCCAGTCACGATTGCGTATCTCGCGTGCGCACTCGCACGACTTGAAGCACGCAAAGATTCGCTCTCGGTAGAAATGCAAAGCGCACTCGAGCCCGTAGCGCTCGCGCTCACCACGGCGGTTGCGAGGCTCACGCCACTTGAAGCGGCATGGGTTGCATCATGCGTACCAGCCAAGCGCGAGAATCTCGCAGCGTTCTATGCAGTGCTCGACGCGAACCCCGATCCGCTCGTGCGCATCGCTCGACTCGCGGTGCAGCCTGAAACACCCGATGTTGGCTTGATCGAAGTCACGCTGCGCGATGGACCACTTCAAGCGCAAGCATTTGCGCGCGCTGCACAGGCGCATGGGCAGTCCGTGGTGGAAGAGCGTCGTGACGAGCTCAACATTTCCAAGTGAAATCCCGCATCATGCTCGCGATGCGTCCCATCGAACGGTTCATCCACGATCCGACAGTGCGTCGCCTCGCGCGACCGATCGGCCTCGTGCTTGGCTTGCTCTTGATGGCGACCGCCGTGGTCTTCGCGATTAGTGAACGCGCGCAGCTTGGCGAGGCATTCGAAAAACTTCGCGATCCTCCACCCGAAACCGTTGCGCTCATGCTCGGCTGTGTGTTGGCGGGGATCACACTGACAGGATTGTTGTTCCACATTCTGATTGCGAGATTCGCGCGCGTACCCCTTTGGGAAATGCAAGCGCTCATCGCTTCGACCACGCTCGCGAACTATCTTCCGCTCAAGCCCGGACTCCTCGGGCGTGTCGCGTATCACAAGGTGCGTCATGGCATCGCGCCAGTGCAGTCGCTGCGCACCGTCCTCGAAGCGATGGGACTCACGCTCGCTGCAGCACTCAGTGCGGTGCTCTTGCTCTGGGCGTGCCAAGCGCTCAATCTCCCTTCCGAACTCGTGTTCTTCTCGCCGCTCCTCGCACTCGCGGGAAGATTTCTTCCGATCGGGCGCACGCTCGCGCTTGGCTTCGTGATTCGCAGCGCAGAAGTTTTTCTGTGGGCACTTCGATATTGGTGCGCGTTCAGATTGATTGGATCACCTGTGCCTTACGAGAGCGCGCTTGTACTGGCGACCGCGAGTTGCCTCGCAACCCTCGTGCCATTCATCTCCAACGGATTGGGACTTCGCGAATGGGTGGTCGGGCTTCTTGCGCCAATCCTCGCGGGCGTGTCGATGGAAGCAGGCATCGTCGCGGAACTTGTCAATCGCACTGCGGAGTTGGTGGTCGTGATTCCATCGGGAATCCTCGGCGCATTCCTGCTTGCG
>Ga0209553_1000564_pt1 | contig 19205 bp, 15 predicted proteins | sample LauGreFBDMM110DN_2_FD_188217 | JGI IMG/M metagenome (GOLD analysis project Ga0209553, IMG submission 188217) | Freshwater lake microbial communities from Lake Michigan, USA - Fa13.BD.MM110.DN (SPAdes) (version 2) | ecosystem: Environmental > Aquatic > Freshwater > Lake | place: Lake Michigan...
GACGAACTGCTTGGCGTCGTGCAACTCGCGCGGCCCAGCGATGCCCTTCGAGTCCGCAACGACAACGACAGTGTGCTCAGTTTTGGTCAGACCAAGTACCAGGTCACATCCCGCGGCGGTCGGGGAGTCAAAACCAGTTCGCGCACCGGTTTCGTGGAACTCATTCAACCCGACATTCAGTTGATTGATTGGAGCGAACTCGGCGGCGTCGGGGAAGGTTAAATCATCACGTAAATTCATGCTTCCGGCCTGCTGCCTGTAAGCCATATGGCGTTCAACGCGTACAAAGATTGTCAGGAAACTCGCACATGGCATCACCCCAAAAATCGAATTCTAGCTATACCGGCGAAGACATTGAAGTCCTCGAAGGCCTTGAACCCGTTCGCCGCCGACCGTCGATGTATATCGGCGGCGTGGATTCACGAGGGCTGCATCATCTGCTGTGGGAAATTGTCGACAACTCCGTCGATGAATTCCTCGCCGGCGAATGTGATCGCATCACCGTCACGCTCCACAAAGATGGCAGTTCCTGTACGGTGGAGGATAACGGTCGCGGCATCCCCGTCGATAAACATCCGAAGATGAAGAAATCTACCTTGGAAGTGATCCTAACGACACTGCACGCAGGCGGAAAATTCAGCGACAAGAATTATACCCGCAGCGGCGGTTTGCATGGCGTTGGCTCATCCGTCGTCAACGCCTTATCATCTGAGTTGATCGCGACCGTGCATCGCGACGGATTCGAATGGGTCCAAACATTCCACCGCGGCAAGCCCAGTGGTCCTGTCCAAAAAGTGAAACCGTTTCGTGGACGAGGCACCTCAATCTTCTTCCGGCCTGACGACGACATTTTTCGCCGCACGCTGTTCAACGGTGACACGATTCGGCAGCATCTGGAAGATATTTCGTACATTCACGGCGGCCTCACCATTGTCTTTCATGACGAACAAAAGAAAGAGACACATGAGTTGCATCATCCTGACGGTATCGTAGCGTATATTGAAAAGGTCACGACAGACACAGGCAAGAAGCCATCACACGAACAGTTGTTTTTTGTGACAAGGGACGACAAAGATGCAAAAGTTGAAGTTGTGCTGCGGTGGACGGATTCGACCGAAGAAAACATTCGCAGCTACGTCAACGGAATTCGCACACACGCCGGCGGTACGCACGAGAATGGCCTTAAATCTGGCGTCAACAAGGCGGTCCGAAATTACATGGATGTGCATGGATTCAAACCACGTGGCGTGACGATTTCAGCAGAAGATATCCGCGAAGGCATCGTGTGTGTCCTGAGTATCTTTATCGGCGACCCGATGTTTCAGGGGCAGACCAAGGAACGCCTCAACAATCCTGAAACGTCGTCAGCCGTGGATGCCGTCGTACGGCCGGCGTTGGAAAACTGGCTCAACAATAATCCGTCTCTGGCGGATGTCATTTTGGGTCGCATGGTTCTTTCCGCCCGTGCACGACAGGCCAGTCGTGAAGCCGTCTCTGAGGTACGACGCAAGACTGTCGGTGGTCGCAAAACTAATTTGCCAGGCAAGCTAGTCGATTGTCAGTCTAAGAATCCAGCGGAATCGGAACTGTTCATTGTCGAGGGCGATTCGGCTGGTGGCACAGCCGTGATGGGTCGCAAGGCGGCAACTCAGGCCGTGCTGCCGCTGCGGGGAAAAATCCTTAATACCGAATCGCTTACCATGTCGAAGATCATGGAGAGCAACGAAATCCGCGACATCGTCGAAACACTGGGGGCAGGCGTCGGTTCAAATTTCGAAGTGAATCAACTGCGTTATGGCCGCATCATCCTGCTTATGGATGCCGACAGCGATGGCTATCATATTTCCACGCTCCTGCTGACGTTTTTCTTTCGACACATGACCGAACTAATTCGCCAAGGGAAACTGTTCATCGCGCAACCTCCGCTGTATCGCATCGAAGTTGGCAAAGATGTGATGTATGCTCGGCATGATGTGGAAAAGGAAGAGATCCTCGCTTCACTGCCCGCCAATCGCACTGCTGTCGTACTTCGCTTTAAAGGACTGGGTGAAATGAATGCCGCGCAATTACGCGACACAACGCTTGATCCCCGTGCCCGTGTGTTATTGCGTGTGAACATCGAAAGCCAACTGGAAGCCGACGCTACGTTCCATCAACTGCTGGGAAAAGACGCTAGTGAGCGATATCGCATCATCATGGAAGACGCCAGCTTCGCCGACGACGTCGATTTGTAATGTCGGTGACACCTGCTCATACATAGGTCGCGGCGTCCGCGACGCTTGCCGTTCGGCTGGACGATGCGAAATACAGGCAGACAGAGAGTTGCCTGTCATAGCACCGAAAGTCAGACTTCATGCGGTGTTAGGGAAACGACGAATTGTACTCACAGCCACATGCCTCCGATTGAACTAGTGCCTAGTGTGAGTTTTCGCGGTCACGGGATTCGGGTGCGGCCTGACAAATAGATGGGGGAAGACGACGAACACGGGGCCGGCTTCGCCCCTGGCGATGAGACAGGCATATCTCGCACGGCCCTGCCGGGACTTACCGCAGAGCGTCGTGCAAAATTCGCGAGACAACCGTATCAAACGTTAGCCCGGCCTGTGCGACCGCTGCCGCGAAACCGGCGTCGGGGGACAGACAGGGGTTCGCGTTGATTTCCAAAATCCATGGCTGACCGTCTGCATCGACTCGAAAATCCACGCGCGCATAACCCCGCAGGCCAAACACGTCCCAGCACCGACGGGCCAGCGATTGCAGTTCGTCCAGCAACGGTTGGTCGCCATGGGTGAACGTAAATCGCCGGGGTGTATTCATGTATTCCGCCGTGTGTTCGTTCCACTTGGCATCATGCCCAACGATCTTTGGTTTGTCGTCGGGAAAATCCGTGAACTCAATTTCCGCTGATGGCAGAACACACGGGCCGGAGTCGGTCGCGACGACACTCAGATTGAATTCTCGGCCATCAATGTAGTCTTCCGCAAAGTGCGGAGTTCCAAGCTCGACTGCTTTGCGGGCAATGAGAGTCGCTAAGCACGCCGCAACGGATCTACCAGCACCACGCAGGTCTCCCAACCGCACGACACTGTCATCATTCATTCCGAGTGAAGCATGTTCGGCCACGGCTTTAATAATCGCGGTCGTAGGAATCGCGTCAGGATTGCGTAGACCTTGCCAGCCGGAGTCCTGATCCGTCATCCATGCTGGTGTGGGAAGTCCAAACATCAGCAGATGTCGCTTGGCCTCCAGTTTCTGAGTGGTCTTTAACATCGCGAGTGTAGATGCACCAGTGAACGGTAACCGCATCGATTCTAGCAGCAACGTGGCCAGCGGCATCAACTGATCCGTGCCGCCTAACGACTCGACCAAATTGAACACGACATCCGGCTGTTCCATCTTCAGCACCGACCGCACATCATCCAATCTTAACTGACAACTCACTCGTACCGACGAGTGTCCGAGGCGCGTCAACGACTGTTCCACCGCGACCACCTGCTTGAGAACGTCGAGATCCCCCGCTGAGTCATGCAGTGAAACACGGTTGTAGAGAATAACGACGTGCATAGCGTGCGGAGTTTGATTTCAAGAATGCCTGAATAAAAAAATTCCGGTGGACATACTGCACGCGGCTGGAAATGAGTCTGGCGAGCCGAGCGGCGTGAGCCCTCCGGTACCTCGTTTTTGTACCGGCAAGCATGACGCATGCCGCTCGCCAATTGTCTCACTCATGTTCGCACGGAGTATCGCTACGAAGTATGACTCCCTTCAGGCCACAGCTGCAAGGGTGAGGACCGCCGCAGAAACGAGGTTCATCGACAAATTACGCGGCGCCTTTGCGAAACGGAATGATCATCCGAGGATCTGTGTTGGTTTTTGCGGGATTGGCGTCAATCAGTCGCAGCAACAGATCCGCCGTGCGTTTCGTTGCTCCTGTGGTCGTCGCGTGGCCAGCGAGTCGTGCCAAGGTTTCCTTCTGTGCTGCGACCACTTCCGGCTTCGAAACCCATTCTGTCAGCAGATTCGTGATTTTCCAAATGTCGGATTCTGGATCGCCATGGGAAATGAATTCGGGCATCACTTCCTGATTGGCAATCAGATTCGGAAGTGTGATGAAGCGACAGTTCATCAGAAAACGCGATACGAAGCGACCGATTGTGGGGGCTCGATACAGCACGATCCCAGGTGTTTTTCGTGCCAAAAGTTCGAGACTAATAGAACCGCTTACCATTAGGCAGCAATCACCGGATTCAATGACTTCGGAAGTCCTATTAATGAAGTATTCGATCGGAACAGATACGTTCGATGCGATCTGCATGTCACGACAGCGTGCAAGTTGTTGCGGACGATAACTCCCGACGATCCAGCGAATCGATGGAACGCTGTCGGACACGCGTTTAATGATCTCCAGCATCACCGGCCAGTTCTTTTCGATCTCATGATTTCTGGAACCAGGCAGCACTGCCACTGTACATCGCGTATGCGGGTGCGGAGTCAACTGCCGCATGGTCTCAACATTGAGCGTCCGTTCGGCCACTTCGTCAAAGAACGGATGCCCAACCCAAGTGGCCTGCACGCCACGGGACTTGTACCAGTCATATTCAAACGGCAACGCGCAGATGACATGATCCACCCATTTGCGAACGCGTTTGATCCGCCACGGTGCCCAACCCCAAAGTTGTGGAGGCAAATAGTAATAGACCGGAATGCCACGTTTCTTTGCCGCCCGCGCGATCCACCAGTTGAAGCCGGGGAAATCGACCAGCACGACAGCATCGGGCGGATCCGTCGCGAAGTGAGCTTCCGCCTGCTGCACCAAGCGCCAAAACTTTGCGAGCATTGGAATGACGCGAAGAAAACCCATGACCGCCAGTTCTGTCAACTCAAAATACAAATGGCAGCCAGCCACCTGCATATGTGGGCCGCCAAAGCCTTCCGCGACAAATTTGGGACGCCGGACCCGCAATTCCTGAATCAAATGGGAGGCATGCTGGTCACCGCTAGGTTCACCAGCGGAAAAAAAAATCTTCATCAGTGGAATCCGTTCACTTCGCCAATCGGACGTGGGACAGCCGTTCTGCCACACGCTGACTTTCCCTCTGCAAATGTTGATTTTGACAGGAACTGCCGAAACGGTCTAGACTTCCCTTTGCAAGGTGGGTTTGGAATCTCGCCGTTCGCTCAAACAAGGATGTCAGGCATGAAAATCGTTGGAATTATCCCCGCACGACTGCATTCGACCCGCCTGCCCCGCAAGCTGCTGTTGAAAGCCACGGGCAAGCCCTTAATCCAGTACGTCTGGGAAACGGCATGCCAGTGCCCTGAATTGCATGATGTTGTCGTCGCAACGGATAGTCAGGAAATCGCCGATGTCGTCGTGTCTTTCGGTGGTCGAGCCGAAATGACGGGAGAACACAACAGCGGCACTGATCGCATCGCAGAACTCACCCGCCGCAGATTTTCGGATGCCGATGTGATTGTCAATCTGCAGGGCGACGAGCCGGAACTTGACCCAAAGGTTGTGGCTTCATTGGTTCACGAATTGAGATCATCCAACAGTCAGATGGCGACCGTGGCATCACCAATCACGTCGCCCGATGTTGTGCGGGATCCTAGTTGTGTCAAGGTTGTGACAGATGTGAATGGTCGCGCGATGTACTTCAGCCGCTCGCCGATTCCCTTCAGCCGCGATCAGTCGATCGACGCTTACTTTCGCGATGGTGAGCCGTCGCCGTGGCTGCTGCACGTTGGATTGTATGCGTATCGCCGCGACTTCCTGCTGAAGCTGACCTCCATGCCGCCCTCACCCCTGGAACAAATGGAAAAGCTGGAACAGCTTCGAGCCCTGCAGAGCGGCGCATCAATCGCCGTGTCAGTCGTCAATCACGCCGCTGCGGGAATCGACACACCCGAAGACTATGCCGCGTTCGTGCAGCGACAGTCACAACGACAAATGCGTCGCGTGGCGTAGAAACACCGGACACACCTATGATTGCCCTGATCGCTCACGATGCACTCAAAGATGACCTGTTGGAATTTGTCCGCCTACACCTCGACTATTTCCAGACAGCAGCATTAGTCGCGACGGGAAACACAGGGAAGATGCTGCAGGGACATCTCGAGGCCAAGGCATCTGTTCAAGAAGTCCGGTAGAGGCGAGCGTTCGGCGGCGTATCGGAAACGCATTCGCGGAACACTGCGTTTCAGGCCAGTCCATGGCGCGATGGCATAGTCAGTGATCGGCATCATCCGGTTTGGGCCAAAATGCTTCACTCGATGGTGATTTCACCAGTTCGATAGCTGATGTGCAGATCCAGCCCCACCAACAGTCCAACACCCAGTAACGGGTATTCGCCGCTGTTCGCGACGACCTCAAGTTCACGTTCCGTGCCAAACCATTCCACAAGACAAAGGTATCGCTGCAGCGTTACGACGGAGCCGTCAGCAAGTGCTGCCTTCACGGTCCCGGAAGCAGGCAACTCCAAATCGTCAATTGTCTGCTGCGGCAGCACCAGGTCGCCGTTGAATCCAGTATCGATCCACACTTGAATGCCGTGCGGTGTCGCAACGTCTGATGCTCGCAGGTGGATCATGATGAACGCATGACCGTGACGATCGACAAATCCTTTCATTGAATGTGCATACCCAGGTGAATCGCAGTTTTGTGTCCCACCCGCATCACATGTGTCAACCGGCCCGGATGCAATAAACGAGCAGCCCTCGCGGCGTCATTCAATGTTTTTCCAAGAAAATACTCACCTGATTCCGGCTCAATCGCAACAAACTCGTTCTCATGTTCCGGCTCCAGAAGTGCCTGTAGACGCGCTTCGTAAATCATTTCTGCTTTTTGTACAAATGCCGTAACGTCATCGATTGCCATTTATTGCTCCTGAAAATGATCGTTCTTCGGCATCATAGCGGAGTTTGGCAACATGCGGCAATCCCTCAGTGTCGCCAGATCGAGGCGAGCGGCAGGGCGTCAGCTTGCCGGTACGTTGCGATTTCTCTGCGTTCGCGAGTCACGACGGACAAGAACGTCGATCCTGCGGAATCGCATTGTACCGGTGGGCTGACGCCACACGGCTCGCCGACAATGGCTCGCCTCAGTCCCGTGTGAATCATTCACACGTTAAACAAGAAGTGACAAATATCACCATCTTGCATGACGTACGTCTTGCCTTCCACCCTTAGCTTGCCAGCAGCGCGGATGTCTTTTTCTGTCTTGTGGGTTTCCAGATCAGGCAGCGTATAAACTTCACAGCGAATGAAGCCGCGTTCGAAGTCACTGTGAATCACGCCAGCCGCCTGCGGTGCCGTTGCCCCGACTGGAATCGTCCATGCACGAACTTCTTTCTCGCCAGCAGTAAAGTAACTTTGCAGGCCGAGCGTCTTGTAAGTGGCCCGCGCGAGTGGTCCAAGTGCAGGCTCTGTCAAACCAACAGACTCCAGCATTTCTTGGCGATCTGCTGCATCAAGCTCCGCCAGTTCCGCTTCCAGTTTGGCGCAGACCGGCACGACTGACGCACCGTGTTCGGCAGCGTACTTGCGAACCTGATCAACAAGCGGGCTCTTGCCTTCCAGATCGTCTTCCGCCACGTTCGCGACGAACAGAATTGGTTTCGCAGTCATCAGTCCGATGGCCCGCACGACCTTCAGTTCCTCGTCGTTGAATTCAGCACTTCGCAGAGGCTTACCGGCATTGACAATTTCCAGACATTTTTCCATCACGACGGCACGTTGTTTTGCGTCCTTGTCGCCGCTCTTTGCGGATCGCTGTGCCTTTGGTAGTGAGTTTTCCAATGTCTGCATGTCCGCCAACATCAATTCCATTTCGATGACCTCGATGTCCGACAACGGATTGACGCCGCCACCAACGTGCGTGACATCCTCATCGATGAAACACCGTACGACCTGCAGAATAGCGTCCACTTCACGAATATGGCTGAGGAACTTATTGCCAAGTCCTTCGCCTTCGCTGGCCCCTTTCACAATGCCGGCAATATCCACCAGTTTCAGGATCGCAGGAATCACTTTCTGGGGCGGAATGAATTCTGTAATGCGATTCAACCTCGCATCCGGGACGCTGACGATCCCTTCGTTCGGCTCAATCGTGCAGAACGGGTAGTTCGCACTTTGGGCGGCTGTGGATGAGGTGAGGGCGTTAAACAGCGTGCTCTTGCCGACATTCGGCAGGCCGACAATTCCGGCTTCCATCGACGATCTTTCAGGTTCGGTAACGACACGGCAGGCGACAGTTCAATGTCACCAGAATTCGAAGCCGCAGATTGTATCCACCCACGCCCCCGCGCCAAATGGTGGATGCGCCGTGACACGACAATGGGAATCGGCAACAACGTCACCAAAAAACGGCAGAGACTCAACGTCCGGGACACGCCATTCACTTCATTACGCCGCACCGAAAAGTTACGCTCCAGCATGACGCTAGCGAAGATTCCGGTAATCTTCTCATCAAAACGATTCCGTCAAGGTATTACACTCATGTCAAATCCGTTTGCTGCTCCTGAAGCATTTCCCGGTGTTGATCCGACAGGTTCCGGAGAATTCCGCAGAATATCAGCGAGACCCATTGAACGCCTGACAGCAGCAAAAGCCATGCTGGGTGATCAATATTGGCTGTTCGTCGGGATTTGTCTGGTTGGGATTCTGATCGGGTCCATTGTACCTATGGGCGTTGTGTTGGGACCCATGATGTGCGGCATGTACCTGTGTTTTCGGTATCGCATGAACGGCATTCAGGTTCGGTTCGAAACTTTGTTCAAGGGTTTCGACGTCTTCGTAAACGCGCTGCTGGCCATGCTGATTCTGCTCGCCTGTTCGATGGCCGTCATGCTTCCTCTGATCATCATCATGATGATCGGAATTGCCACGGCCGGTAATAACGAGGCGCAGGTGTTCGCTACGTTCTTCACGATGTACCCATTAATCCTTGTGTTGTCATTGCTGATTTACATGCCATTCCTGTTTGTGTTTCCACTGATCGTTGATCGTGGAACCGGACCATGGGAATCGGTCAAGCTCAGTGCTCGAGCAGTATGGCATAACCTTGGTCCATTGTGCGGTATGTTGTTTGTGCATTATCTGGTGGCAATGCTCGGAGTCTGTGCCTGTTACGTCGGTGCCTTCCTAGTAATGCCCTTGACGTTTGGTGCACTTTTCACGGTCTATCATGAGATCTTTAACAGCCCCGTGAATGTGCCGCCCGCAACCTGTAATCTCACAATGCCGATGCCAACTCAACAGACGCAGGAACGTTGGTAGCTGAATTTTCGAAAATTCAGACCTTGGCTGAATTCTTGCGAATCCAGCTACGCAAATTCCGTGACGATTCACGGGATCACTTTCAATAATTCCGACAGATCATTCGCGATGAGTTTGCCTGCGGTTTCGTGCCCCAACTCATTCCAGTGACCCGCGCAGGGGGATGCGTTTGAGAAACCGTGGAAGCAGACCTTGTCCCTGCGAGCGATGTCCCGCATCCGCTGAAGAAGACGGATCACAGGGAAACCATAGCGGTCGCCGCTTGCGATCAGTTGCCGTTGTGGTTCCTCCAGATCGCTGACACCGAGTTTCACGGCAAGAGACGCCGTGACTTCCGGATCGGGATGAACTTCCACTGAATTATTCAGGATCACAACGACGAATTTCGCGCCCATCGCTTCCGAGTCCTGCTGGATTGCATCGAGAACCCGATCGGTGATCTGCCATGCCTCAGTCCACGCAGCATTCATGGGAGGCGCGAAGACAGCGTTGTCGATTCCTCCTTCTTCCGCACCGAAAGACGCCGCATTCGCCTTCCGGGCACGCCAGTCTTCGAGTGCTCGATAGATCAGATGAACCACCCGTGATCGGCGGATGGCCTGATCTTTGCAAGCCGACCATGTCAGTTCGCGAAACCGTTTCTCCCTCGGATCGTCTCGAAACGAAACATCGAGCTGCAAATCCCCGTCGTGCAGCCGGGCATAGGGGCGTCGATGGTCCGATTCCAGTTGCCGTGAATTATTCCGGACGTCGTTACCTGGAAGAAAAGCCAGCAGGACCAGATCCGGAGTGTAATCACGAGCGTAGTGCTCAAGCATCTGCCATTCCTGAATCGTGCCGAATCCAGAGACGCCGAAATTGATCACTTCGACCGTTTGGTCACGGAAGTCCGGCATCGCCTGAAGTTCCCGCTCTAGTACGGCCCAAAATGTCTTGTCCTGGGAGACCTGGAAAGCTTCGCTGAAGGAATCTCCTAGGATCGCGATCCGAAACGTGCCTGCAGGCTTCTCAAGTGACTGCTCGCGGTCCCGCAGTCCGCGAGAATTGATCACATTCGATGAATACCCTTCCGACCGAAAGACAAATCGCTGCTCGGGTCGGAGTCGGGTCCCGGTGAATTCATCATAGATATACGGAGAGCGCGTGTCAGAAACGAACAGCCGCAAGGCAATTTCTGCCAGAATTAATGCTATCGTCGAGGCGATGGCGACGGCTAGGACGCGAAACATCCAAGGACGACACAAGACCAACCGGCTGACAATAGCCGTCCTAGGTTGCGGCAGATCGGAAGTCATCTCGAGTCGCTCTCCCTTCACCGTTTCCTGCCGCTAATCCGTCTCACAAGGATCTGCTTTCAGACATCGCGAGCTTTCAAATCAACTCTTCTGAAGTCAGAGCAGTGGCAGCATGCTGTACTTCAGCTATTTCCCAGGCGATTTCAAATCGCCAGCTGTCTGGACACCGGTGATCTCGCTCGCCCGGAGCTGGTTGCGATCACGGTAGTATTCAAACTGCTGTCCGCTTAGGGTTTCTGGGGCAGCACCGGGCGTTCGCCGATACGACACCGTGGCTTGGCGACCCTTATCGGCACGGAGAATGAATTGCTGTTTTGACGAATCGTACGTAATTTTGTCGGCATCGCCAGAGATTTCGTTTGACTCTAGGTGACAGGGTGCTTGCGTTCCATCAGCTCCGTCCGAAGTATTCGATTCAGCCACCATCGAAAATTGTGCTGCGTCTTCGCGGTCACCGGATTCGATCTGCGAAAACGCCAGATTTTCGCAACGCATCGAACCGGCATTCGGCGGCAATTCATTGACATTCAGTCCATCTAGCACGATCCGATCACCCATCTCACGCACCGGTCCAAAAACTCCCCGAACATGCTGTTTCAATTGGACAAACCGCTGCTTGTAGTTGCCATCAATGCTGCCGATGAATCTGGCCTGCACAAACACAAACGCATCGGTCGGTGTTGAAACCGGCGTATTGGCGCGGGCAACCGCGCGGGGCGTTGTGCGAGGTGTGTCTTTCGAATTCGGATGTGTGGATTCGATGATTCCGGAACTACCGGAACCCGTTGCGTCAAACACGCCCGTGATCATGTTGACTGTCAGATCAGAAAACTCCGCATGGTTTCGCGATTCAACAATACCATTTTTCATCTGATCAATATCCACGACAACCTTGCTGTTACATTCAATCAGTTCAATCGGACCATGCTCCTCGTCACTCGATGCACTGGCAGCCTGCAGCACGTTTTTCTGCCGCTTTTCGGACTGAATCTGCAGGTCCTGAATGAAGCGAATTTTCATGCTGGCACAGGTGAGTACGACTTTGTGATCAACACCATTCGTCATCACCGCACGGATGTTGCCGATGAATGACGCCGTGCGATCAGAATACGTCATCGAATCAGTCCAATAGATTTCCACCAGCGATGGCTTTTCCAGAGGCTTTCCGTCCAGACCATTCTCGTTGACAAAGCTGATACTGCCACTGCCAACGACTGAAGCTTCGCGTTCCACCCCCGTCGCTCCGTTCAAAAGTTCACGCAGGTCAATCCGCGGTCCTTCGATGCGCCGCTTAGCCAGCCTCGCCTCAGCCGGATCTCCGAACAGGCTGATGTCACCAATCTCGGTGAAGCCTGACTTCGCGGAAAGTGCATTGCCTACTGCGGAAAAGTCACTGTCCTTTTTGACGCCGGTGTGGGCAATCTTCACTTTTCCAAACAGCCATACATCGTTCCACGCTCCATGCGCCTTATGCTCAACATCCCTCCCAAAACTAATGTTGGCTTTGGCTGTGTCGCAAAAGAACTCCGTCACTCCCTCTGCCTCTGACGAATCAGCCTGATTCTTCGTTTGGCTGACCGCCCGGATCTTGTCCGCCGAGCCACTGTCGGCCGCTTCTTCAGCAAAACTTACGGTGAGTTTTTGTCGAACATGGCCTGTCACGCCTTTGTGAGTCAGCACCACGTTCCCGGCGGCCGTCATTTCTTTCGGATTAATACGACTCAGATCCATTCCTGACTCGTGCTCCTGACTCTGTAAACGGCCCACAGCCGGCACACTGTCTGCCACTTGCGTTCCGGTCATTTCAATTAAGTCACCGCTCAAACGCATCCTCGGTGTCGCCTCCTCCGGGTCCGCCTGGGAAATTTTTGCCGCGCCTTTCAACGTGATTTTCTGTTCAGGCGATTGACGAATGATCAACAACTCCGTCCACTCCGCGTCAAGCGAATCTGCCTCTTGAGCAGGAACCTCTGCAGACCGCAGATCGGATGGTTCAATCCGTCCAGCCCCCAGACACTGAACCGTATGAATCTGATTATGGGCATCATGCAAGGCATTGACTTGCGTGGCCGTCAACATCCTACTTTTCTGATAGATTCGAACAGGCTTGAGGCGACCAGTGGAAGGCGTATGGCCGCCAGATAATTTCATCTCTCGTTTTTCGAGATCGTATATCAGCTTATTCATAGTAGCCGTCACGGCTTGTTCCAGCGAGTTGAAGATCACCTTGGGACCTTCGGCCTGAATACTTGTCAGTTGCAATTTTGGAGAACCCTGTTGTTCAGCCCCAACTTCCTGCACCTCGGGTTGAAACTGCAAAGTCAGCGTGGAACAAAAGAGCCGGTCTAGCCCACCTGAGATCGTTGGTCGTTCAATCAGAACTTGGTTATCTTTCAATAGTTTCTGATTGGTCACACCGCGAAACGTCGCTTGGTGCGTTGGGACGAAAAATTCAAAGCCGCCAGCAGCACTGATCTTCAGTTGGACAGCTTCGCTGCTCCGGTCTTTGGCTTGGAAGAACAAATCACACTCAACCCTGCCCAGCAGGCGAATTCGTTCCACATCGGTGATTGACATCAAACCCTGGGTTTTAACATCACCGGACGACAAGAGGTCAATTTCTGCGCCGCTTTGCGCGATTCCGCTGTGCTCACCCCACCAGAACTTGATCGGCTGGCTGGTGGTCAACTTTAACGCATTGGCCGACACGGTAAATGTACGACCTTCGATTCGCAATCCATCGGGACCGGTAATGCGCACATCTCCCAGTAACTGCCCGCTGCTGATCTGACCAAATTCATTGGTATCCAGTCTGAATTTTGTGGACGCGTCAAGTTGGGCCGATGTGGCGGTCAGCGTGTACGGAACATCGGACTTGTCCACATCCCATAACATGGCAATGGGATCCACTTTGATCGAACGATCTTCATTGAATAATTCATGATTTTGAAAGTACATGAACCGCGAACCGCCACCAAATCGTGCGTTCGCATGTTGGACCCACGGATCTTCCTTGAACCACATCTTGGCGCGTTCCAAGAAGACGGGTGAGTTCTCCGGTGCGGACGAGGACCCCACCCTTGGCTGCTGTTTATGTTCAATCTTTAACCATGGCGCGGTCAATGCAGAATACCCGACGTACAACGTCACAAGGGCGATGCCAACTAGGATCGTGCGAGGGCCTCGAGGTATCGTGGACAGCGACATGAGGGGCATTCTAAAGGGCTTCTTGCTCAGAGGAAGATGCACGACTAACGCTTTCGCACGAAGCACGGTCACGCTGTTCGCAGAATTCTTCGTGACTCGAATGCTGGAGGAGTGCCGCTGCCGTGTTCCGCCACATCCACTTTCTGGAGCACGTCAGTGATGTCCAGCATCCCGATTGGATTGCGGTCCTTGTCGATCACCGGCAGTTCACTCAATTTACGTTCGGACATGAGATGAATTGCTTCAGGCAGTAACACGTCCGGACCGATGGTGATCGGATTGCAGGTCATCACCTGTCGAATTGGCTGATCTAATTGTTCGTCACGGCGGGTTTCAAACATCCGCGCAAGGTCACTGTCGGTGAAGAGTCCTGTCAAGCGGCCTGTTTCGTTCGTCAGAATTACAGCTCCCGTGCGCCGACCTGGATTGCTGTGATGAATCATGACTTCTCGCACGGTTTCATTTTCTGACGCGATGCGCAACTGGTTGCCGGAACGCATGACGTCCTTCACGGGACACAATTGGCGGCCCAGACTTCCTGCCGGATGATACACGGCAAAGTCCCGCGCTGTGAATCCTTTTGACTGACTGAGCACTAACGCCAAGGAATCCCCCAAGGCCAACATCGCAGTTGTGGAACACGACGGCGCTAATCCGAGTTCTCCAGCTTCCTGATGCTGCCCGATCTGCACGACAACGTCCGCCTGCCGCGCCAGCGAGTTCTGATCGTCGCGCGTGATCGCGATGATGGGAACGCGCAGCGATTTCAAGACCGGAATCAGTGTGACAAGTTCTTCCGTCTCTCCGCTGTTGGAAAGAATCAACGCGATATCGTCAGATCCAATACATCCCAAATCTCCATGCCGTGCTTCAGTCGGGTGCAGGAAGTGCGCACGAGTTCCTGTACTTGCCAGCGTGGCGACAATCTTCTGGCCAATCAAGCCAGCCTTGCCAATCCCGGTGACGATCACACACCCTGTCGCCGCTCGGATCGCACGCACGGCATCGCAGAAACTTGGGTCAAGGCTGTCCGCTAGGCGCCCGAGCGCATCGGCTTCTTGGCGAATAATTCTCCGGGCTTCACGCAATTGTTCCACGTCGCCAAAAGAAATGACGTCGCGCGGAGATTGACCAGCACTCATGGAGTCGTCCCTGACTTATGGAATTTACACGGCAAATCCATCTGCCGTCGTTGACCTGAAATACTCCGAGAAGTGTACCGCCAGCGACAATTCCCCGTCAATCGCGACGTGACCATGTTTTGTAGGCCACACAACGCGAGTCACCGATGTTTTGTCCATAAAAACACACGAAATCATCCATTTCCGGCTGGGCCACTGCACTCCGGCTCTTCTCGATGGACTGACGCCCGACCGCTCAGCGGGGGTGCATTCAGCTCAAACATGCTTTTTTGCGAGTGCCTTTCGCAGCTCACATTTGCTCGGTGGAACAGCAAACCCGTCGCGATATTCTCTCAAAAGTTGGCGAGATTGTTCCGCCAGCATGCGGCGAACTTCGCGACGTTCACCCTTGATCCGCGCAATCTTCATCTCATCGTAGACTGTAGTTTGATGCCGCATCCAAGCAATCACCGCTGCTTCGGCACGACGTTCCACAGGGATCTGTTTCGTCCGCGCGACGGTCCCACTTCCAACTGGCGTGGCGTGTGCCGCGACGGCGTCGGCAAGTTGCGCGGCGAGTTCCGCGTGGATCGGAGCAAATGCCAGAAATTCAAACACGGCATCGCGAAACGTGGTCACATACTCAGTCTGAGTTTTCTCACGACGCTGGGCACTAGCAGCTTGACGTTTGGCATAAGACTCCGTCGAACGCTCGACCTCAAGCTGTTTCATCGCGGCAGCGATCTGGGCCTGTGGCGCCCACACACCCTGAGAAAATGTCTTGCGTCCTCGTTTCTCCTGAACCGTCCACGACGGTCCCGCAGCTTTTACGCGACGAGTCAGCCCGGGATCTCCGGGCAGTAGGAGCGACCAGTCAGCCGGTGGTGCAAGTATCTCCTTCGTCGCAGTCAGCACCGTCTCTGGACGCGGACCGGGCGATACGACACGAGTCTGATTCGGCATCCAATGTGTTCCTACACGACGGCTCTGAATTCAAACAATGAAAACACAAAGTGCACGAACAGCACAAAAAGCGTCGCCCACAGAATCGTGCGCGTCACGCCTTGGCTGATTTCGGCACCCGACAATTTTGGCGCCACTCCGCAACGCCACGAAATCATTGCGACACCAAGTCCGCAAAAGACGAGTTTCGCAATCAGCCATGCGCTACCCCGGTACAGGATCGACGCTGGCTGCACTAGTTCTTTGTGAAAATGTGCATCCCAGAACGCGATCCCGAGATTCTGATGACTGATTAGAAACGCAAAAGCCGCCGTCAACGCCGCAACTGAGTAGCTCAATAACGCAAGAAACGGGGTGCCCAGTAAAAACGCATACAAGATCGGCGTCCGCAACGCGCGTACGGGATTCATGCCAATGGTCTTCATCGCATCCAATTGATTTCCGTAAACTTTGCTGCCGACATCTGCTGATACGGCCGCACCGGAACGAGCTGCGATCAGGATCGTGGACAGAATCGGCACGAGAAACCTAAAGAGCGAAAAGCCGGTGGCATTGAGCAGATTTTCGGTCAATAACGGTTCCGTAAACTGACGAAACGGCAAGTAACGAAATACAAAATCTTGCGCCACATAACCGAGAATCATGCCCGCGACGGCAATGTAGATACAGGCGGATGGACCAGCCACAAGACGCATGTAATACAGGGTATATCGCAATCCCCAACGCCAACTTCGCCACAGAGGCAGTAGGGAAAACGGCAGCAACAAAACTTCTTCCACGAGGATTCCCGAACGCGTCAAGAAAGTCAAACTTGCCTGCCTGAGCCGACTCGTCTTCGAGTGCGGAATCACATCAGTCGCAGCTCGAGGCGGAGTGCCAAGGGCTGCGGGAAGATGAGACCATTCCGCTTTCGGCAATTCGACTAGGCTGAGATTCGTGTGATCCAGCAGGATAATTCGATCGGCGATTCGACTCAGCGTTTCATAATCGTGAGTCACCAATATCGATGTGCGTCGATACCGCTGCTGCGTTTCGAGAATCAGATCCGCGACCTGTTGAGCCGTTCTGGCATCCAGCCCAGACGTTGGTTCGTCATACAGCACAATATCTGAATTCGGAGCGATCGCGCGGGCGATCGCGAGTCGTTGCTGTTGGCCGCCACTCAACACTGCCGTAGCGCGGTCGGTGGGAACTTGCAGCACGGCTAACAATTCAGAAGCACGCGACCTTGCGTCTCGATGCCGGCTCTGAGCATGATCAAGGGCGATCTGCACATTCTGCACGGGCGACAATTCGTCCAACAACGCGAAGTTCTGGAAGACAACCGCGACTGGATGCGAGGCATCCGAAACACTTCGTCTGTTTCCATCGGCAGCAATGAAGGCGATGTCACCGCTGTGTTGAATGCCGGCATGCGCATCGTCAACTAGTCCAGCCAAGATCTTCAGCAGAACAGACTTGCCGACACCACTGCAACCCAGTAACAAAACAACTTCACCAGCGGGAAATTCGCAGTTTGCAGCAGCCAGCAACGGGCGTTCGCCCGCCCGCACTGTCAGATTGCGGATCTCGATGCGCGTCCCTGTCGCCGCTGTTTCTGCAGGCTTGACGACGCGTGATTTTGAAATGGGTTTTGCGTCAGCCATTAAGGGTTCACCAGTTCGGGAGCGGATGAAATTTCCGGAGCCAGCGGCGTAAGCGGACTTTGTGCCGCACCTTCAAATTCGAGCGGGAACTCTATCGATTCCTCCGCAATAAAAATCTGTAAATCGTGCTTGGAGTGACGACTATCTTCACGCAGTTTGCGACCATCTGTGCCCAGCGGAACTAACATCAACCAACGGCGATCCTTGAGCAAGATTTGACTCCGCAGCACACGCGCAAACTCCGGAGTGACACCCTTTTCGCGGCTGCCAAAAATCGCGTCACCAATAGCCCGCGCCGTAGGCTCGAAACGCACATTCGCGACCTGCAGTGCGTCCTGAACTTCAATACTCTTCCAATAGTCACGTAGTGACGTTTTCAGACTTTTATTCTGCACAATTGATTCCTGCACGACGCTCCAGATAATCGCCTGCAGCTCTGGATCGGACGAAACTTTCCGCAGATTTTCACGAATCACACTGCGGACGCGGTCATTCTTGCTCACCCGAGAAATAATCCGCTGAGTGATCGTGACGAACTGGTCTGAGCGGGCTTCTACATGCGGGCGGACTTCCTGTTCAAGGAACCGTTCAAATTCTGTTTTCACCGCGTTCTTCTCAGGCAACGGTGACACGTCATAGAGATAGCGCCATGTAAACGACCACAATGAAACCCGATCCCAGAGCTCCTGACCCAGTTCCCTAGCCACGGGACCGATCTCTTCTTCGACGATCGGCAAAATCTCTTTGCGGACAAGTGGTACGATCTGCTTGCGGATAATCTCTGCTTGGTAGCGATCAGCCAACTGACCAAACTCATTGCGATGACCCTCAATAATCGCAGGGATCTCCGCTTCAATTGCGGTCACCGCGCAGGACAGACTCTTCTCTAAGACGGGCTGCAATTGCGTCAGAACTTCTTCCCGATGCGATTTCCAGTCGTCAGCAATCAGCTGCGCAATTTCCTGCTGTCGCTCCGGTGGTACCATCGTGCGAACAACCCAGTCGAGGGACATTGGTGTCGTATGGTATTCGAGCACAAAACCGGGGTGAGAATGAGTCACCGCCGTGTCGTAGAAGACGACTGACACTTGATTCGTCCACGCCTCTTTGGGTTCGTGAGAAAAATGGTTCCGGACACGTCCCACTTGGCGAAACGTCCCGTCGGCTTGCCGCATGAGCAGCGGATCACCCGGGCATAGCACAATTTGTGTCTCTGACCACGCGACTCGTTCCGATGTCGACCCTGCCACCCATTGACCGATCCCGCCAACAACATCAGCGACTGCTCTCTGTTTTTTCGCATTCGTCCCGCGCACAGCCATCCACGTGGAAACGCCAATTGCAATCCATGCGACGGTCCCCAAAATCAGCTGACGGTGTTTCATAAGAAGAACCAATTGTGCTCGGAACATTCCAACGGCGGAATCGTACGACGAAACTCACGGCACGCAAACCCTGTTCTCGGCTCGCCGAGTAGTTCGTTCACGACACACGGTATTTGACGCGATTTTCAAGATTTCTTGAGATCCACGACCAGTTTTGCGATGATGACACGAGCCGGGTGCGAAAGGCCGAGCGAAAGGCTGTCTAAGGACTCTGCTCTGCTGCTAATCTTTCCGGAGATGGACCCGGCTCTCGAGAATCCTGCGACCTTACCCGAGACTCACAGCTGAATAGCGGCCTGTCTGGCTGACCAG
>Ga0209553_1000565_pt1 | contig 19180 bp, 25 predicted proteins | sample LauGreFBDMM110DN_2_FD_188217 | JGI IMG/M metagenome (GOLD analysis project Ga0209553, IMG submission 188217) | Freshwater lake microbial communities from Lake Michigan, USA - Fa13.BD.MM110.DN (SPAdes) (version 2) | ecosystem: Environmental > Aquatic > Freshwater > Lake | place: Lake Michigan...
GTCACCCGCAGCGGCCCCGTGATTCTTCGTCAGAGCGTCCCATGCCGCAGACTGTGTCGCCTGAACCCATGCCAGAACGTCAGCGGGAAACAGAGCCAGCCTGCGGTCATAGTCAGCGGCATACAGCCAGCCCTGTCCGGCCAGATATTCGCAGATTTCAACTTCGAAGCTGATTTCTTTGTGCAGACTCATGATCGGGTCTTTGTTTGGTACGTCACAGCCATTGAGATAACTACCGTTTGAGCAAGTTGCCCTCTCAGCAGGTTCCAGGGTTGTGGTCACGACGGACGACGGACTCGTGTCAAAACGGCCTCCTGGAACCATGCCGGTACTTCTGTCACTTTTAGCTCCACATGGCGACCGTCGGTCACTTCCGCAATCCATTTTTGCTGTTCCACGGTAGTGGCCGAATTGTCGAAAATGAAGGCTCGATTTGTCTGGCGGATTGCGGAATACAACTGGGCGAGCGAGCGGTGATAACGTCCAATGATTTTGTCATCGGGGACGCCGTGGCCTCCAGTTGCCACACGGTGTCGTACACGTGCAACGCAAATCTCCGGATCGTCGGTCGCAATATAGTAAAGGTATGTTCTCCATTGTCTCTTCTGGGCGTCTTCCAGCCAGGCCACTTTGCCTGGATGCGACATTACGGTCTCGACGGTGAAGCTGGTTCCTGATTCAAGGAGGCAGCGACGAATGAAATCGATAATGACAGATGCATGATACGAGTTTGGCTGGACAGAGTTAAAATCGAGAGTGTCGTCGGTAACAGTCAGCCTTTCAACGGCTTGCAGCATACCTTCGTCGCGAAGCCAGTCGGAGCCCACCATAAAGTCGTAAAGTCTGCGAGCCGATCCGCTGACCCCATAGTCAGCCAAACAAAGACGACCATCAGTGCGGATCGATGATTCCAGATCGTCGGCGTTGAGGTAAATCCCCAAGAGTTGTTTCGAAAGGTATCGCTTCAACGTACTCTTGCCCGATCCGTTCGGCCCGGCGAACATCCTCATCCTTGGTGTCGGATCTGTCACAGCAGGTCGATCTTTGTATCTGGCGGATAAGTCGTCGGCGGCTTGATGTTCCCGATCACGCGACGTGTGCCATCGGGGAGGAATTCGAACAGCTTTCCGTCGAATGATTCGATGATAGGATTACACTTCGCAATGGCCTCGAACCCAGCAGCCTGGAGAGCGATACGAGAAGCCATCGGCAAATCGAGCTCTGGATCTTTTGTATGGGACTTGTCGTGCATGTCTTGCTCCTTTGTGTCAATGATAGCGACCTTTCGAAACTGTATGAAGCGATCATCCAGATGTTTATCGCTCCAACACGTCGCATGAAGGTCATGCGGCCTCCACGTTGGCAAATTCACGCACGTCGATCTTGCCGGTGACGGCAGCGGAGATCAGGGCGGTGCGGCGTTCTTGAAGCAGGTCGATGGCGCGGGTGGCCTCGGCGGTGAGGGTATCAATCCTCGTCGTTTCAACATTAAGATCCTTGATGATGGCTGGCTGCTCCTCACTCGGCGGTAATGCGATTCGGATCTTCACCATGCGTGTCAGTCCCAAATCCGGATTCGTTGCACCTCGCGTATAAAGCTGCGATTGCTCATAGGAGCCAGTACTATTCAATGCCATTGCGATGTATTCGGGAGAAACGATTTCTTTCTTCAACTTCAACACCGCAACGTGAACCCAGACTTGGAATCGCATCGGAAGATCGACGACTGGTGCGACTCCCGTTGTGCCGCCCTTGGTGTAAAGTACATCGCCGATTTCCGGGACGATGCACCGGTCAAATGCGTTGCCATCTTCCACAGAAACGTATTTCACATCCTCGAAATCCCACCTATCGACTTTGACATTTCGAGCCGACAGAAAAAGCAGGCCGCCTGAGTCTTCGTCAACATACTTCGGTGAGAAGTGCGGACCGTCTCCAACCTGGTTGCAGACGCGACCCAACGACACCACACTCCAATGTTCCGGTACGTCGCCCAGCCATTCGATGCCGGACGCCTTCATCGGCGCATCGGGGTTCAGGCCTTTCGTGACCGCGTGACTGATGACCGCCTGCCGCTTTTCCTTCAGCAACTCAATCAACCGCCGCTGCTCCGCGATCAATGCGTCGATCTTGCTGGTTTCCGCGTCGAGGAAGTTGGCGATGGCGGTTTGCTCGGCTGAAGTAGTCTTCCACGTCTTCCGACAGTGGCACGTTCTCCGTGTCGCGCAGACTCGTGTCAGGCTTCGGCTTTCCTTTCCCCTTGCCCTTCGTCTCCTTCACGATCTTGCCCGCAGCGTCGCGTTCTGGGCGCTCGACAGTGATCGTCTGGTAGCCGAAGTCAGCATTGTTGAAATGCGGCTGATCGGCACGTCGGAGCCACTGGCATCTTTGTTTGTGACTTCCTGACATTCGCCAAACAGTTTCGTGATCTGGGCAATGTGGTCTTCGCTGAGTTCCTTCCGCTTGCTGCCGAGACTCTTGCGCATCTTCTGCCACATGGCACTGGCGTCGATCAACTGAACCTTGCCGCGTCGGTGTTCCAGCTTGCGATTGGTCAGTATCCAGATGTAGGTACTGATCCCGGTGTTGTAGAACATGTCGGTTGGCAGGCCGATGATCGCTTCGACCAGATCGTTTTCCAACACATACCGGCGAATTTCACTTTCCCCACTGCCTGCATTCCCCGTGAACAGCGGCGAGCCGTTCAGGACGATACCGAAGCGACTGCCGCCATCTTTGGCTGGTCTCATCTTGGAAATCAGGTGCATCAAGAACAGCAGTGAACCGTCGCTGACGCGCGGCAGGCCCGGACCGAAGCGGCCGTTGAAACCTTTTTCCTCATGCTCCTTCGTGACTTCCTTCTGGATCTTCTTCCATTCGACTCCGAAGGGAGGATTGGACAGCATATAGTCGAACTGTTTGCCCGGCAGTCCGTCATTCGACAACGTGTTGTTCAGGATGATGCTGCTGATGTCCTGGCCTTTGATGAGCATGTCCGCTTTGCAGATGGCGTACGACTCAGCGTTCAATTCCTGCCCGTACATTACCAGGCGAGCGTCCGGGTTGTGACTGGTCAGGTGCTCATCAGCGACAGACAACATTCCGCCAGTTCCGGCTGTCGGATCGTACATAGATCGCACGACGCCCGGTTTCGTGAGCGCCTCGTCGTCCTCGATGAACAGCAGGTTGACCATCAGCTTGATGACTTCACGCGGCGTGAAGTGTTCTCCCGCTGTCTCGTTCGACAGTTCCGCAAACTTCCGGATCAGTTCCTCGAAAACTCCGCCCATCTGGGCATTGCTGACGACTTCCGGATGCAGGTCGATGCCGGCAAACTTCTCTGTGATCAGATACAGCAGTCCAGCTTTGCCCAGGCGTTCCACCTGAGTGTGGAAGTCGAAGCATTCAAAGATGTCACGCACTGCCGGTGAGAACGCCTGAACGTAGGAAAACAGGTTCTCCCGGATGTTGTCCTGATCGCCCATCAGCTTTTTCATGTCGAGCGGCGACGTGTTGTAGAACAACTGCCCGGACTTCTTGAGCAGAAATGGTTCCGGGTTGAGGCCTGCTGCTTCCCTCTTTTCTTTTTCCTTCAACACCGCCGCTTTGGTGCCCTCCAGGACGCAGTCCAATCGCCTGAGAACCATAAAAGGCAGAATCCCTTACCGTAATCAGATTGCTTGTAATCGCCTCGCAGAAGGTCTGCCACGGACCAGATGAATGAGGACGGGTTGGTCTGGTTCATGGTGCTCTGGGTTTTGACGACGGGACGACGGTGGGGCCGGACATGGATGGGGCGATGCCCTTAATGGCGGATAGCGTATCGTGTGGGCGCGATGTGGGGTAGCATGGCTGGATTGTAGGCGGGAGGCCGACAATTACACTGCGTCAGTTGTTCACGAGTCGTTGGCAGGAAAGCCGCTTCCGTTTCGCTGTTCCTCCGACGGAATCAATTCGCATGTCTGAATCTGCATCAAGGCCACGATTCATTCCACCGCTCTGCGTGTATGGAGGGTTTGCGCTGTGTGTTGTGATCACCGCTTTGCTATACTCATGGTCGACCGATGTGGATGGTCTCCTCGATGGTCTGATTCAACCGACCCACCGATATTACCTGCTGGTAGTCGTGGCGATTAGCCTGATCTCGGCGGCTGTGGATATCGGCGTCGCCAGCGCGTTTTCGCTTTGGGTCACAGTGTCATTCATTCTTGCCATCAACTTCTTGAGCAGGACTCGGCGACTGCTTTTCAAGAAGGAACTGATCGAATGGGGCAAGTGGTATGCATTGATCACGTTTCTGGCAATACTTGCGTTATCGTCTCCTGATTGAATCAACAACTCGACACGACAGTTGCGCGGCGTACGGCGTCGGTTCGACTGTGTCCGGAACACAGTTGGCCAAGCCGGCATTCACAACCGCACTCAACGCAAAACGGATGACCGCAATAGCTTGCTCTGGTGACACTTGCGACCGGCATACGTCATGCCGTGTGCGCTTACGGAAATCCAAACATCGGCACGGCAGCCACATCTGAAACGACTACTTCCTCGATCGACGTGCCATTCTCCCATTGGACCGCAAGACTCGTTCTACGTTTTCGGCTACGAGACACAAAGCCAATGACAACGGAGGCAAACGCCCACATTAAACAGCTTGCAGGCTCGGGAACAGTTGGAGTTGAAGATGCGCAGATCATACCAGTCTTCTCCGACGTCATTCGCACGGAATTGATTTGAACATGCTGCATATTTTAGCAGATTGCCGTTAGCGTTTCGTGAACGCCCTGTGTGTTTGTCGTGAAGCGACTCTGTATAAGCAGAATCGCGTGAATGCAGCGGGCAGCGTGTTCGCCCAACATTCACTTCGGTGCCCACGGCTTCCCTATTGCAGCTTCCGACAGCCGCACGAGACGCTCATTGTCTTGAGCCACGTTGATAAAGAGCCGGATGAGTTCGCTGACCAATTTCAGCAGGAATGCGGCCGCAATGAGTAGAAGAAGTGGTGCAAGGAGGTAAGCACGCACATAAAGGATTTTCTCCAGCCAAGACATTGTAACTTGGTTTCCGAGAACATCGCGGCCTCCGAAGTTGGGTTCGAAGTCGAAGAAGATCCGATAGATGCCATTCAATACGGTCAGCATTTCCAGTCCGATGAAACCGATGATGCACCACATCAGGACGACAAAGGTCGTCGCGAGCAATCGAAGTGTGGGATACTGCCGAATGTCGTAATTTCGAAAGGATGCCTTTGCATCTACCAGTTGCAGTGCGGCGTCTTGCTGCAAGCGTGCATCTGTCTTTTCTTCTTTTTTCTCACTTCGCCGTGCCGCTGCTGCTGCTTTCTCGCGTCGTTTCGTTGCCGCCGCTTCTTCTTGCTGTTGCTCCTCCGCCGAAGCCTGTCGTTCTGCCTCGGCTTTGTCCTCTTCGTTCAACCTGCGAATTTTTTCAGCAGCTTCTTTCGCTAAAACAAACTCGCCACCGCAACTTGGACACACGTCGGACTTGCCGATTTCGTCTTCGCCAGAGACCAATCTTGCCTTGCAGTGTGGACACTCAAACGAGGCTTTTCGGGAGGATTTCCCAAACAGGCCCGTCTTGCTTTGAATATGGAAATTACGCACAACGCGAGGCGCTGACATGCTTGATAGGACTTTCGAGTCGGGGATCAGGTTTACGATATTTCGTCGGGCATTGAGCAAATGGAGGTGGCTGTCGGGGCCACTTGCCAACCCGGCAAAACTTTCCCCGTTCGAGGAAGTATCAGTGTGCAGTGCGATTGTAAAAAGATTGTTAAACAGTCTCAGACCGGAATCTGCCAGGCCGTGCCGCACAACGTTTGACCGGGTAGGTCGGAAAATTCCCCAAGAAAAAATCGTTTTCGGGGGTAGGGCAGATCCATGTGGGGGCGCGCGATGGATGAGGGCGATCGCGGTTTAGGAGTCCCCTCAGTGTTTCAGATTTCTGGGTCGGCGACGACGCCACGCCACGCCCACCCACGGCGACTGAGCAGAGGCCGCGCCGCTTCCGTCCCGTCACCACGCCCGCAGCGGCCGGACCGAGTACACGCACCGCACGCACGCTGAAAATCTGCTGAGAAAGATTCTACAACCGCATCGCCCGTTGATAGTAGCAGTGAAGAGATTCACAACCACAAACACGGGAGCCAAGACGATGACAACCACAACCGAAACGCCAGCAGACGCACTTGCCCGGATTCAATCGCGAGTGTCACAGAACGACTTCGCAGCGATTCACCAGTTCGCAGCTTGCGGCATCAGTCCCGACGAGATCACACCCCGCGAAAACGTCCTGACTTTCAAGGCATGGAAGGCACTCGGCCGACGAGTTGCCAAGGGTGCAACAGGGCAGAAGGTTTGCGTTTGGGTTGCAGTAGAGAGGGCAGGGAAGCCAGACGGAGTGCGTCCGATCAACGCCGTACTCTTCCACGTCACGCAGACCATCGCAGAGGACGCAGAGAAAGGCACACGTCCAGCAGCCTAGCAGAACCCTCAGCTTGTCAAGGCGGGAACGTACGACGAAGCCGGCAACGTGATCAAAGCCAATGCTGTCGTGCCACTGGTCACACCAACGCCCGAGTCTGAAGCATTCGAGGCAGCTTTCGCGCCGCAGGAGATTGTCACGACGCCCGAGGTCATCACCTGCAACACCCGCGAAGAACTCGAAGCAGCTTTCGAGGCAATGCCATCGCAGGCAGAGCGAGCCGCGCAGCAGTATGCCGGATGGACAGGCAAAACCGCACGCAAACAGCTTGTGATGTTCTAACGCGACCGACACGACCGGCAGACTGTTCTGCCGGTCACTCTTTCCACCCAATCGCCTCAGGAGCCAACGCCATCACGACACCACGCCCGAACTATTTCGTTCATCAGATCACGAAGGCAACAGACCTGCCAGCAATCGCGGCAGCGGTCATCGACGCCGCCTGTCCCTACGCGGACCTCGCAACAATGAAAAGCAGTGCAACGCTCTGCATCAGCGACGCACGGAAGTGCATTAACGTCGGCCGCTACGAGAACGCGATCGGACGCGCCACGCGCTCGCTTGCATACTCGCTGGGAGTATTTGACGAAGTCTACCAAGCAGCATCGGACGCAGTCACAGCAGCAGTGAAGGCACCGGCGCGGCAGTCGCGATGACGCCTGTAGAAAAAAGAACGCGGGAAGCGAGTACAGTATTCTCGCTGGTCGGGAGCTAACCTATCCCGCGTTGAACACTTTTTACTCTTCAATCGGCGAAGTGCCAAACCACTGGCCGAACAGATCGATATGGTTTTTCAAATCGGTCCGAATGTCCATAATCACTTCCATATCGGCCTGTTCCCCGGTAATCGCGTCAAGACGATTCAACGTACCGAGCAACTCACCAATCTGTTGCAGGACGATGTCACGCAAGGCAATCGGTCCTGGCGATAGTTTCAATGGAGTCTGCTTTTTGCTGCTGACTTTCGCGTAGTGCTGGGTCATACCCGAACCGCCTTCATGGCGAGCGGCCCGAAGTCTTTGGCAGGCGTCATGCCGTACATTTCGTTCAACGGGCGGATTACGCTCTTGATGACTGAAAGCTCATTGGTCTCTTTCCCATTTTTGACGTAGTGCCCTTCAGCATGTTTCAGGAACGTCAGGCAGAGTTCACCTACGCTGGCACCGGGATCGTCGGATTCATTTCGTGGAAGACTTCCACGTTTCGAATCTGCAATCGGATCAATTGGGACGCCACCAGCGAATTTTGCAATCAACTCGCCGTAGGCAATTCGGGAGGATTCGGAGCCATACGGACCGAGCAGGTAATCGCGTCCACTGATTCTGACGCGGGCTTGTCCACTTTGTTTGTGGAGCAGATACGACGGAAAAACATTCGCTTTTCGTGGCATGTGCGGGGTTCCTTTCCATTTCGTGGAAGTTCTTCCACGATTGAAGTAGGTTTTCACCGCACTGACGAACGTCGTCAGGTATCGTTAAACACGATTCGGAATGCTATTTAAGAAAAAGTCGGGGCGAGTGCGCTTCGTTTGAACCCGTGGCCGAGTTTGTCGCGGACTATGTTGCGGCAGCAATCGAGTGCCGAGACACTGACTTGCATCTACTGCGACATGGGTCCGGATGCGTGGGCGTGTGACGCTTGCCGCAATTGAGTTGCGAGGGAGAAACCGCCGATGGCTGCTCGGCTGCAGTTTTTCGTTATTTGCGACTCCGCGATCACCGTCGCGATGGATCGTGAATCTGAACAGGAACCTTGCACCAGGCATTGAACATCAAGAGTGCCGCCCTTTGGGCCACGACCGCCGAACGAGCCGGCCAAATGCAGTTTTTGCGAACAGCAGCGAAGCAACCACAATCAGTACTGTGGCTTGAAGCGGATCCGTTGAAACTGCATATAGACATACAAGCAATGTTACGAATGCAGAAACCGCCACGCCTGCCGGAATTCGTCGCGTTGCCGGTGCCTGACGAGTCCGATCTGTGACTGCCGGCATGAACCATAGCAAATGTCCGCACGCGGGGCACGGCGCATCATTGCTCGGTGAGGAAGGTTCAATGCGAACCATTGCGCCGCAGATGGGGCAACGTTGTTCTCGACCTTCCGGTGTACGGTTTGAGATTGGCATCACGAAAACGCCTATTGCAATTTGTGGATTTCAGCAAAAACGACCGAGTTCAGCCGGTTGCCGCGACTGACCTGCCCTGTGAAAAACCGCCGATGGCAACTGGGCGGCATCGTGTCGTTATTTCATTGGTGCTCGGTACTGCAAGAGTTTCTGGAGAGTATCACGATATACATGCCTGCCTTCCAGTCCCCATGCACGGCAGCCAATGATGCACTCTTCGTACGCAGCTGTGAGTGCAGGAAAAACTCGAAAGTTGGGATCCAGATCAAACAAGACCTTGAATGCGATCCCCCGTAAGCTCATTCAGTTGGGGAAACGGGCACGTCAGGTTCCGATGCTACCCTGATAAGATGATCGATCACGAAGATGGAGTATGACGACGAAAGGTGAACATCAAACTCCCGAATCGCCGCGAAGGCAACACCGATGTTTTCACTGTGAAAGAGAGTCCCAAATCGTCGAGTGAGTTCGTAGCACTGATCTTGGGTGTCGATAATGCGACGCGATACAGTGACTATGGCACCTTGAATGTCCTGCATTTGAAGTGACATGGGTCCGGCGAATGATACGGTGGACCAATGTGTCAACGCGGCAAATGCTGCGTTGATCAACGCTTCCGATGATCCAGAGATGCAATGCATGGACGTTGCGCGACTCCACCGACTGGAGAGTTCTGGATCGCAGAGTGCTGACACGCAAATTGCAAATTCATCTGGATTGTATCTCACGACATCAGTCACCAATCTGACTTTGCAAAAATCACCGGGCTTCGGCGAGTGACTTGATAAAGTGGAAAAAACGGACCACGGCAGCTCGGTGCATTTTATCGTTATCTACATCTTGCGTGGACAACGTCTTCCTTTTGCGGGCGCATTAGTTTAAAGATCGCATCACCCACAGTGACTGCAGCGCCATTGTTTACATAGACCTCGGCTATGATGCCACTGTGACCTGCAGGTATATGAAAAAAGACTTTCTGTGCTTCAATGATCCCCACCACGGTATCATGACGGCAGAAGTCACCGAGTTGAACAAAAGCAGCATCATCTGGCGAAGGTGCGTTGTAGAAAACACCACTCACTGCAGCGCGTGTTACCATTGGAAAAACACTGTTTAGCCAGTCAAAATCTAGTGGGCGACTTCCCCGAAAGCGTCCAAGTAGGTGCTGTGCTTGTTTGAAGTGGTTCTCGGCGTCGTAGAAGTTGAGTTCAGCGGTAAGGTGTTGTGCGCGTGCATCACCGCGCTCTTGCAACCAAGCGGCGTACTCGCGAAGGAGGGGTACATCACCGGGCAATTCTTTCAATTTTTGAAGGAAGTACGATTCGTTCATTCAGAAGCAATTCGCTGGAGCAGATAACGCAGACGGCCACGGGATTATGCTGAACGGCTTCCATTTGCAATTTGCGGTTGATGCACAATTCCCCTTACACCGTTTTGTCAGCTGGCGGGTTACGCGATGAGAAGCTTGGCTTTGAGTACGCTAATTTGGACCGTGCGGAAGGTGGTCTAGGACTTTTCGTATGAGATCAGTGAGGTACTCTACAACTCGTTCTCCAAAGATGTATCCGATGACTGCACAGAGTAGCGCAGTGCCTATGATTATGTCGAAAGGAAAGAAGATACGGAATTTACCAACCGCCAGACTAATCAAGAGCCCCAGGAGCGCCCCCTGGATCGCACCGATAACCATACCGAACAGACGGCTCATGTGCCAATTCACGCGATTGAGTTCTGATTGTCTGTTTCTCCAATTCATGCTTCGATCCGTAGCCCAAACGGCGGATACAGCGGAAAGATGATGTCTTGCCAGCTACCACATATTCGACCGCGAAACTGCGGTAAATCTTTGCGACAGTTTCGCGGACGAATATTGAGATGTCAATTCGGAAGCGTCGCCCTCGACGGCCAACTGCGACGGATCGCTGCTCAACTTGCCTTGCTCCACCGCAACTGGTGTATGTGCTATGCCGCGGTTGGCAATCCAGTGCCTACACCTGAGCGGGCTAGCACTTCTGAGTCAAAAACGCCGTATTCACAGCCAAACTCCTGAATCTACCACGATTCTCAAATAACTTCTCAGATTGTTCTACGAATCGGCTTTTCCAAAGGAAATAAGGGATTGAGCGAGCATGGTGCTACTCAACTTCGTGGACCCTGACTGGGAGAGAATGGAATGACAATTGGCCTTTCGTTTGAAGAGTATGTCGAACTGAAACTCAAGCCACGGACTGGAGCAGATCCGGTGTTTTTTCAGGCTGCTGAGCAGGAACGGGACAACATGTTCCCGATGCCGCGTGTATCGGTTGCCAGCCACCTTCGATCGAGGGGGTACGACTGCCGCCCCGAGTCACTGGAACTGCTTTTGGAATCCGGTGTGGTGAGTCCATCAGACTCGGATGCATGGTCGCAGGACGATGTGGATACGGCAGCTGCCCACTTCGAGGACTGCGGGGTGTTTACTCCGTATGCGGCGATGTGCGAGACGCTCGGGTGTCGGTATGCAGACTTCGTTCGCGCCTTGCGAGAAGCTGCAGAGCGTGAATCGAAGGCATACAGCCGAAGCATTCCCGCAGACGACCAGTACTTTGTGATGCATCGGGTTCCTCCCCGAGGAGTCACAGGGCCGGATGGAGATCTGATCGATATTCGTCCGGCTGTCATCAGTTTTACCCTCGCTGATGACATTCGGGAGCAACTCGAGCGTGGCGAGGACGTCTGATATGAGCGACCCGGAGCCGCTTCAATTGAGTGATGAGCTGCTGGCGATCGCACGAAAGACGACCCTCATCGCAGCTCGGAAACGCTGCCCGAAGTCTGTCGATCCGGAGGACGTCTGGCAGTCGGTGTGCCTCGATCTCATTCGCACACCACCAGAATACGATCCGTCGCGGAAGGCATCCAAGGTGACCCTGCTCAAGCTGATCTGTTCCCGAGCAGTGTCGAAATACGCTGCGAAGGCAAAGCGTGATGCAAGTCGCTTTAAGCAAGTGCAGGTTCCTGAACGGGAATCCCTTTCAGACATCCAGCCATCCGAATCAATCGACATGTTTCAGTACATCGAAAGCGACGAAACCCGTCGTTTATGTCAGCTGATGATGGACTGTGATTGCAACATGAGTGAGGTCGCACGCCGGATGGGGATTTCAGAAGGCTCTGTCAGGTCGCGACTCAAGCTGCTCGCACCCCGCCTGAAAGCAGCTGGATTCAAACCATTCAAAAAGGAGTGACGAAAATGACCATAGTGACTGCTGAATTATTTTTGGCCGCAGCCGATGTCGAGCTGATGGCCAGTGGGCGGCCACCGACGATCAGTGTTGTGGGCTACACCGGCGGAATGATGCGAGTGGCGCCCTTTGGTGACCTTGTGATTGATCTGGCTGGTCTCCAGCTGTCAGGAGACCCAATTCCGATTCTTGCTGACCACGACAGCAGCCTTCGTGGCATCATTGGACATGGCGTGGCTCGCGTGAACGCCGGCCGACTGCTGGTCCAGGGGACTCTGATCCCCGGATCCGAAACCACCCAACGAATCATCGAACTCAACAAGAGCGGCTTTCGCTTTCAGGCGTCTGTTGGAGTCGCTCCCGGCATCATCGAACGAGTGCGTGCCGGTGAAACCCTTCAAATCAACAACCGAACCATCCAATCACCCCAGACAGCGTTTTCGCTCGTGCGTACGGGCGAACTTCGAGAAATCAGTCTGGTCGCTCTGGGTGCCGATGCATCGACATCGGTCTCCATCGCAGCCAGCCGGAATAAGGGGTTCGGTATGACAACAGACAACATCACGTCCACGGCCGATGAGATTCGAGCCGAGGCACTGGCAGAAACAGAACGCATCGCTGCGATTCGAAAAGCCTGTGGCAGTCGTTTTACTGACATCGAAGCCACCGCCATTCGTGATGGCTGGGATGGACAGCGAGCAGAACTGGAAGTGCTCCGGGCGTCGCGACCTGTGGCTCCAGTGACATCATCGCGACCCGAGCCAGCGACGAGGATGGTGCTCGCTGCAGCCATCCTCGCTCATATGGGACACGAGTCCCTGGCAGAAAAACATTTGGGTGCCGATGCGGCTCAGCGAGCTCGTGATCTGCGAGCCACCAACCTGATGGACCTGTGCAAAGCCGCTCTGATGATGGAGCACAGGGAACTGCCACATGGTCGCGATGCCATGATTACTGCGGCCGTCAGCACCTTCGCGCTGCCTGCAGCCCTGGGTGATGCAGCCAACAAGATTCTGCTGGACTCATACAACGAGTCACCAGCAACCTGGCGTGCATTTGCCAGCATCAAATCAACCAACGACTTCAAAAACCACACAGCCATTCGACCCAGCGATACTGGTGAGCTGACACAGATTGCTCCCGGAGGCGAGATCAAACATGGAGGCATGAGTGAAAAGACTTACTCATACTCCGTGGATTCGTTCGGGAAGATGTTGTCAGTGGATCGTCGCGACTGGACTAATGATGATCTTGGCGTGTTTGAGCAAACGGCACAGTTGTCCGGCCGAACGGCCATGCGATCGCTGTCCGATCTGGTCTACAAAGTGCTGCTCGCGAATGCAGGCAGTTTCTTCAGTGGCGGCAATGTCAACTACGATGCCGGTGCCGGAACCGTTCTGAGCATTGCTTCGCTGAATGCGGGTATCGCCAGGATGCTGGCACAGCGGGACGCTGAGAAGCGTGATCTCGACATCCGGCCACGGACGCTGCTCGTGCCACCGGAACTGCAGCAGTCCGCGAAGGAACTGCTGCTGAGCGACTTCGTGCAGCGAACCAACAACGACACACCCACGGGCAATGCCCTGAAGAACTCCGTGGCCCTCGAGGTGGAACCTCGGTTGTCCAACTCTGATCGCTTCACCGGCACCAGTGCCAAGGCGTGGTACCTGTTCGGCAGCCCATCGGATGCGGCTCTGGTTGTCGCATTCCTGAACGGCGTGCAGACACCAACCGTTGAGTTCTTTGGGTTCGACAGCACTCCCAACCGTCTGGCTGCGTCCTGGCGAGTGTACTTCGATTACGGTGCCGCGTTGGCCGACTATCGAGCGGCCTATAAGGCCAAAGGCGAAGCGTAATCGCTGAGCCCTGAATTCCTCCGACAACGACCGATCGACCGAACCCTTGTGCTTGAGCAGTGAGAGAGACCCGCAGCCGTGTGGCTGCGGGTCGTCTCACCGATCGCTGCCGCATTCAAAACAAGGAGGACCGGTCATGCCAGACATGCCCGAGAAGAACGGAGCATGGAAGTTCCATATGGCCCTGAGCAAATCAGAGGACCAAACCAGTGCTCGCCCTGAACGTCAGTTTCAGGCGGTTGTCGCCTGGCTCGTCAGTCGCTGGCAAGCGGAAGCCAGGGAGGTAGATCGCCATGACGATCACGCTGCCCCCTGATACGGTTCAGTTCTACAACGATGGACCCGGTGTTCCGGATTCCCCTTTGCTGCTGGAAGCCGAGAGAGCATACCGGGCTGCATTTGCAGAAGCGGCTGCCGAAGTTGTGCGCTGGGGCATGATGCGGGATGACCTGATCGAACAGGCGTGGTGCCAGCGTCAGCTGGTTCGGGAGCAGGCTGAGGTGCTGGTATCCAGTGCCGATCTCTATGGCGTGCCAGAGCTCGACAGCGAACAGATCGTGTATCGATCCGGTCATGAAGTCGCTGCCTCTCACATCCGAGGTCGTGTGCAGGCCCTGGAGATCGCCAGAAGGTGCTGGGATGAGTTCCACGAAGTCGGGACGCCAGTCGAAGCAATCCTCGTGGCCATCTTCATCCCGTGGTCTGATCGCGTCGCTCAATGGTCGCGATCCCCGATTGATCCAACAACAATTCTGACACCGCCTCGGCCCGAAGACGGGCTCACGGAGGACCACATGCGTTTGCTTGATTTTGTTCGCGACCGTGCCGAGGCCACACCACAGCCAGAACCATCGCTGCCAATGAAGACCGTGCGGCAGTTGGTGAATGAATTCCCGGAACTACGCCGCCCGGTGATTCATGGCCTGCTGCGCGAAGGTGAGACCATGAATGTCGTGGCCAGCCCGAAGGTGGGGAAGTCCTGGTTGGTCACAGACCTGGCAATGGCCGTGGCCACGGGAGGTCAATGGCTGGACTGCTTTCAGTGTGAGAAAGGCGAAGTGCTGATCATCGACAATGAGCTGCACGAACAAACGTCAGCGCATCGCATTCCCAAAGTGCTGGATGCCCGGGGCATCGCCTTCAGCAGCGTGGCCGATCGAGTTTCCATCATCAATATTCGAGGTGGCTTGAAGGACATTTTCGGTATGAACGAGACCTTCGCTTCGCTGCGGCCCGGGCGATTCAAGATCATCGTCCTGGATGCCGTCTACCGATTCATGCCTCGAAACATGGACGAGAATGACAACGGCACGATGGCTCAAATCTACAACCAGCTGGATGGCCACGCCGCCCGGCTGGGCTGTGCGTTTGTGCTTGTTCACCACAGCAGCAAGGGCAGTCAGTCCGGCAAGTCCATCACCGATGTCGGGGCCGGGGCTGGCAGCCAAAGCCGCGCCACCGATACGCACCTGATTCTGCGTCCCCATGAGCAGGACGATGTGGCCGTGCTCGATGCAGCCGTCCGGTCATGGCCTCCCGTGTCGCCACGCTGCCTGCGATGGACGTTTCCGGTCTGGACGCCCGACGATTCCCTCGACCCGACTCTGCTGCGTCCTGAGCGGCCACGACGACGAGGTCGAGAGCATGCTGAATCCAATGACCCAAAGACACCTGCCAAGGTGAACTGGACAGCGGAGCATTTCGCTGCGTCGTTCGCCAGCGATGAACCAGCTGAAATCATGAAGCTGATTCAGGCAGCCACCGCTGCCGGGTTATCCGACCGCAAAGCCCGGATCCTCCTCAAGCAGGCCGAGGCGGAAGGTCTGGTTCATCGCTGGCATTTCGGTGCTACCCATCCAGTCAAACTTGCGACCCGACCTCAACCTGCCGATGCACTTTGACCGCTGTGTGTTCTGCACACGCACCCCCCCTTATACCCCCCGCAGGTGCGTGAACGCACTGCGGGGCTCGGTTCGTATGCAGCGCGCAGCACACAGAACACGATGAACTGCATGGGTACACACGAAATGGATGGCATAGGTACTCCGGAACGAAACGAGTTCTTCAAAACGCCATTGGGAACAGTCGCAAGGGAAACCACAGTTTCTTCCGTTTGTCCGAAGTCCGACCGAATCATCCCAGACTGCGAATGTCAGCCAGATTCTTGGAAACATGGCTGGATGACGTTCCCGATCACGAGGTAACTGTGTGGTCGTTCCGCACGCATGACCTTTTCAACGAAAGAACCAAACGATGACCGACAACGATATCGCATACGACCTGGTGATCACGAAAACCGAACGCCGACCATTGGCCGCCCCTGGCACCTGGGTAAGCGGAACGATCGCGGGCCACGCCTTTCAGGTCCTGGTCTTCGAAGGCCACGCCGAGAACGAAGAGTACGAACTGGGAACCAGCCGGATTAGCAAGCTTTGGCTGCGACGCCAGGCGGACCGCCAGGTGGTCGCGAACTTCGACCGCGGCTGGGACATCGAACCAGCCACCGACACCGCCAGAGAGATTGTGGACTTCCTGGCAGCCGGGATCGCAGAACACGTATTCGGACACTAATGCCGAAATCCGCCAGAGGCGGATCGTCCGGCGGTGGTTCGCCGGGCCTGATGATGGCAGCCATCCATTTCTTTCACAGGGAACAGAACCATGACGACGAAGAAGACCGCGACCGCCAAACCAGCCACCACGAAGACCCCCAAAGCCAAAGAGACCAAACCGAAGGCCACGCCGGTCGCCACGGAACCAACGAAGAAGATCAGCCAGATCGACGCCGCACTCCGGATCCTGGCGAAATCCAAAGAGCCGATGAACTGCCAGGCGATGGTCGACGCCATGTCCGCCCAGGGATTGTGGACCAGCCCGGGCGGCAAGACCCCGCATGCGACGCTCTATGCATCAATCCTGCGGGAGATCAACGCGAAGGGGAAAGACTCCCGGTTCAAGAAGGTCGACCGGGGACAATTCACTGCAGCGGGCCACGAATAGACGTGAGAGACAACCATCCCACCCAACACTCGATTGATGAAATCAGCCATCCAGCCACCGACCCATCCCCAGCGTTTCCCACATCATGGTTTTGGGAAGGATGGCTGTCATGGAAGGAATTACAGGTTCAACGCAAAGCAGATTGGCAACGACGGATGAGATGGATCGAAGCGAGGATCCACGATCCTTTCACCCCTGGGTGTCCGAATCATTGTTCATGGAGACTCGTCGAGTTTGGTCTCGGGCCTATGGCCGCGAAGTATCCGACACCGAAGTCATCGAGATCCTCGTAAATGTACGACGACTGACCGAAACGCTGCTCAATGCAGCAAGAGGAGGAAAAGTATGAATGTGGTGATCTGGGCACGGGTGTCTTCACGCGAACAGCGGGAAGGATATTCCATCGATGCTCAATTGCGTGCTGGCCGTGAGAAGGCTCAGAAGGCAGGCTGGCATGTCGTGCGTGAGTTTGTGGTGGCGGAATCAGCGAAACGTGGTGCGGAACGGGTCGCGTTCAACAGCATGTTCGCGTGGGTCAAGTCGAATGCAAAGCGGGAAAAGATCAAGGCGATCCTCAGCCACAAGCTGGACCGTGTGTGTCGCAACATGCGGGATGCGGTTCGGCTGCAGGAACTGGAAGATGCCTGTGGTGTACAACTGGCATTTGTGGAGAACCAGTTCGGGCCGGGTGCTGCCGGAGCCCTATCTTTCAACGTCATGGCGGCGGTAGCTCAGTACTACAGCGACAATCTGCGTTCCGAAGTGCTGAAGGGAATTGATGAGAAGGTTCGCCAGGGCTGGCCAACGGGCCTCGCCCCATTCGGTTACATCAACACCAACGACCGCGACGCTCCGATTCAACCGCATCCCGAGCGAGCTCCGACCGTCAAACGGATCTTCGAGCTGTATTCTGGCGGAGGCCACACATTCAAAAGTCTCGGTGAGCAACTGCATCAGGAAGGTCATACGTTTCGCGCCAGCCAGCATCGCTTTCACCGCTCAGCACTGGCCTACATTCTGAACAACCGTTTTTACATCGGAGAGCTGCATCGGCATGGTCAGGTGTACGAGGGACGGTACGAACGATTGATCGACCGAGCCACATTCGACGAGTGCCAGAACATTCTTCAGGGGCGGAACCGTCGCACGGGGAATCCGGAGTTCCCGCTGGCCGGCGGGCTCTTCACCTGTGCCTTCTGCGGACAATCGATGACTGGGGAAAGGATCCGACGCAAACTGAAGGGAGGAGGCATCCGGGAACACATCTATTATCGCTGCGCCAACAATGCACCGGGCCCGGATCATCCGACGGTCCGCTGGAAGTCGCATGAACTCGAACAGGCGATTGTGGAGGACCTGCATCAATTGCGGTTGCCAACTGCGGAAATCGCAGCGTGGTTCCGCACGACGCTGGAAGAAAACCTGGCCGATCTTCTGTCGCATCAGCGCCGTCGGGCCGCCACGCTGGTCAAACGGAAGTCAGAACTGGTGGCGATGCAGGATCGGCTGCTGAACGCGTATCTGGCCGGGACTGTGGACGACGACGCGTTCAAGGCGAAAACGGCGGAACTCAAGGCCGACGCGGCCCGTGTTACCGAAGAAATCGACGCCCAGGGCGACGTGGACCCAGCTCGCGGGAAAGCGGTACTGGACGTGTTCGACTGGAGCCAAAAGGCGGCCGAAATCTGGCGCGGTTCAAACACCACGGCTCGTCGCCAGATCCTGGATTCGATCTGTTTGAACCGGCAGGTGAGCGACGTAACTCTAGTCACCACAAAGAGAAAGCCGTTCGACTTTTGGGTCGAACGGCTCGATTTGAAGAAAAGTCGGGGCGACACGATTTGAACGTGCGACTTCCTGCTCCCAAAGCAGGCGCTCTAGCCAAGCTGAGCTACGCCCCGAATGTTAGAAGTTTGCTTCATTGGTTTATCAACTGAACCAAACAGCCACAATTCGCGTTCGATCCTTTGAACTCAATCGAAAGACCGGATGCGGGCGGAAGTGTAGCGTGGTTGTCCGTGCGATGCCAGACTTCCTCTTGGAAGTTCTTACAGGTTCGAAATTGCTTTTTTTAATAACTCGATGTTTGAGCAGAAACTGCATGTGGCCGTTTTACCGGCAAAATTGCCATGAATGACACGGAGCTCCGAAATTTAATCGCGTCAAATACATCGTGGCGGATCTCAGTCACGAGAAATCCTGTGATCGAACCCCTTTGATTTGAGTCTTGATCCCCGAAAAATAATTACCTTTAGCAGCCGTACGTCCTGTTTTTGAAAAACTCTTCGACGGCTTCTCTGCCAGTTGAAGACTGAACCGCGGCGAGATCCGCCACAAGGTTTCCTGCGTGACCATGTGTACGTTCTTTCTGGGGCAACGGTTTCCATCGTCGCGTGTCAATTCCAGTGCATCGAAAGGGCAGCGGCGTGGCTCGGCCATGGGGCTTTTATTTCCGTGAGTAACATGCTGATTAG
>Ga0209553_1000567_pt1 | contig 19170 bp, 19 predicted proteins | sample LauGreFBDMM110DN_2_FD_188217 | JGI IMG/M metagenome (GOLD analysis project Ga0209553, IMG submission 188217) | Freshwater lake microbial communities from Lake Michigan, USA - Fa13.BD.MM110.DN (SPAdes) (version 2) | ecosystem: Environmental > Aquatic > Freshwater > Lake | place: Lake Michigan...
GGGGTGCGTATAGCGGCGCGGGTCTCAAAGGCATCGCCCGGCGCCAGCACCGTCATGTTGGGGAGCGCGCCCAGGCTGGCCACGTCCTCGCAGGAATGATGGGTCACGCCCAGCGAGGCATAACCCAGACCCGAACCGACGCCCACGATCACGACCGGCAGGTTGTAATAGCAAACATCGACGCGGATCTGCTCAAAGCAGCGCGCCGTGGTAAAGGAGGTGACGGTGTAAGTGACAGGCCTGAGGCCCGACATGGCCATGCCAGCGGCTACGCCGATCATATTCTGCTCGGCAACACCAACATTGTAGAACCGGCGCGGCGCGGCATCCTTGAACTTATCGAACAGGCGGTTGCCAATATAGCCCGACAGCAGGACGAGATTGGGCTTTTCCTGCGCCAAGGCAGTGACTTGGGAGGCAAAGGCATTTCTCACGACAGGCCGAGCTCCTTGTGGGCGGCAGCGACTTCTTCGGCCGTCGGAATGCGATGGTGCCAGTTATTGTCATCCTCCATGAAGGAGACGCCCTTGCCCTTCACGGTGTTGGCGATGATGGCGATAGGCTTGCCGCTGCCATCGGGCAACTGATCCATCAGTTGCACCAGGGTGGCGATGTCATGGCGGTCAATGTCATGCACTTCCCAGCCAAAGGCGCGCCATTTGTCAGCCAGCGGCGCCTGGTTAAGCGTCTCATTGCTGCGCCCCGTCGCCTGCCACTTGTTATAGTCTACGACGACACAGAGATTGCCCAGCTTCTGGGCCGGTGCCATCATCGCGGCTTCCCAAACCGAGCCTTCATTGACGGATGGCAAATTCAAGCCCCAATCCACGTCGACACGATACGCGCTGAACCCACTCTCGTCAAGTACCACTTTGTGCTCACCCCCACCAACCATAAACTTCAGGGCAAAGACCGCTTTTGTTTGGTGTTCGCAGAGATTTGATGCGCGTAACAGGCGGAAAATGCACACTGCCTACAATACGGATTTGGCACACCACACCACTCACCGCGCCAAGCCAGCGCCTAGTCCACACCAATCCACGCTCCGCCGCAGGTGCCATCTCTACAGCGCAAGATTACCACCCCAATGTTTGGTCGAACTCCAGTTCTGGTATCGGCTCTGCCTCGACACCCGCATTGTGCAACAACCGATCATGCCCGGCTTCCGCTCTCAGGTTTTACACGATGCTGACATCGTACCTCGCATCGTAATCTGCGCAGGTGCGCATGCACTCGATAAAGCGACCCTTTGCAGTTTCACGCGAGTCGTCTTCGTGAATGTAAACTCGCACTCTGCCCACATTGACCTGGCTTTGTGCCAACCCTGCACTTTACGGCCGGGGAAGGTGTAGTTGCAGTGGCGGTGGGGGTGCATCACATAGCCGGCGCCGACCACACTGGTCAGCGCGCCCTGGATGATAGGACTTTGGAAAACGTCGTTGACCTCCGAGAGCCTGGGCAGAATGTTGTTGCCCCAGTTGCCTTCCTTGATCATCACTTCGTCCAGCTTGGCGTTGAGCTGGTCGTGAAACTCCTACGAAAAGTCGGTCTTCAGAATCAGATAGCCGTTGGAGATAAAGCAGCGCATCTGTTCGTCAGTCAGCAGGTGCTCTTGCAGGGACATTGGGGGATTTCCTTACCCGATTGTTCTCGTGCCCACGCTACTGCGTGGGCACGTACCGGCGACGCTCGGCGTCAGACTGGCTGGATTGTATGTACAGGCGGGGACGCGGAGCGTGGGTACGAGTTTATTCTACTACTACAACTGTATCCGCGGCATCGACCGGAGTGGACGGCAGGTGGAGGACAAGCGTTGAACTCTCCTGAGTCACGGGTACTGCTTCGCCGGTTGCCAGCAGGCGCACGCTTTGGCCTGCCAGCCCGTCCATGCGCAGGCTGCCATCCGCGGGCCAGCGGAAGATATGCACGTAGACTTTGCCATCTTTGGCGGTGGTGCGGATGTCCTCCCGCCCCTGCACGGGGCCGGGCTTTGTCCCGTAGATCGACTCGCCGTTGACGGCCAGCCAGCGCCCCATCTCTTCCAATCGTTCGATGCTGGGCTGGGGGATGACGCCCTCGGCGGTCGGCCCCACATTGAGCAGGTAGGTGCCCCCTTTGCTAGCAATGTCCACCAATTTCTGGATCAGGTCGGTGCTGCTTTTCCAGTTGTGGTCGTTGACTTTGAAGCCCCAGGTGTCGTTGATGGTGGCAGGGGTCTCCCAGTCTAAATCGGTTAACTCGCCGGGGATGCGGTTGTCGCCGGCGGAGGCGTAGTCGCCCAGGCCGTTGCCCAGCCGCCCGCAGACCAGACAGTGGGGCTGGAGGCTGTGGACCAGTTCCAGCAGGGATTCGCTCTGTGCGCGGCTGATACCTTTGGGGGTGTCGAACCAGATGACGGCGATGGGGCCGTAGTGGGTCAGCAGCTCCGTCACTTGGGGTTTGACGTACTTTTCGATGTAATTGTTAAAGGCCGTGGCGCTGGGGGTGAAGTCCCAATCGTTGCCGTCGCCGCCGGGGTGGTGCCAGTCCTGGGTCTGGGAGTAGTAGAAGCCCAGGCGCATCCCCTGCTTTTTGCACTCGTCGGCCAGCTCGGCCAGCACATCCCGGCCAAAGGGGGTGGCGTCCACCAGATTGTATTCGGTGTGGGCCGAGTGGAAGAGACAGAAGCCGTCGTGGTGCTTGGAGGTGATGACGATATATTTCATCCCCGCGGCTTTGGCCAGGGCCACCCAGGCCGCAGCGTCAAACTGCACCGGGTTGAATTGACCGGCCAGCTTCTCGTATTCGGACACGGGAATCTCGGCCCGCTGCATAATCCATTCGCCGATGCCGGGGATGGCCCGCCCTTTCCAGACGCCCGCGGGGATGGCGTAGAGGCCCCAGTGTATGAAGAGGCCGAACTTCGCCGCCCGCCACCAGTCCAGGCGCGGGTCATTGCGGGCGCCGGGCCGCTGGCCGCGGTCGGTCTCAATGGTGGGGCGGTTGACCGCGAAGTCATAGCCCCATCGCAGGAGCAGCGTGGCGATCTCCGAAACGTTTGTATTCTGTTCGGTCGCCATCTCGCGCATGGCCTCCGCAAGCCGTTCGGGGATGGCAACTGTTAAATCTTCCATTGGGGAACTCCTCTTTTCAGTGGTGCGTTGCGCGTGGTGCGTAAACTGGTAGTGCTACCGCACGCACGTGTTTAAATTGTATCAGTATCTTCTACTCTGTGACTGTAAACCGGACCAGTGTGGTGACCGGGTCCCAATATGCCGGCGCGACAGAAACAGCCGGCGATCCACAACAATCGGGTCGCCGTTTCCGCCCCACCACGAGAAACAAGTGCGGCGAGCCGGCCACCGGCGCGAGTTCCAAATCCCCATCGGAGCTGCTGCCAAACTCCATCGACCACCAGCAACTCACAGCATCCACTTGGCTTTCAATGTGACATAGGGCAAGGCGACGGTTGTCAGGTAACCGGGGCTCTGGAAGTGGCCGAGGGCGGGGTTGATCCATTCCCACGCGCAGCTGCCCAGACCTTTCTCCCAGTTCCGGTTCATGGCCACCATGTACTCCGCGTACCACCGGCGCGCGGCGTCCGGATCGACCAGGCTCAACGAATAGACGTACCACCCGATTGGATACCCCCAGTACGCACCGTTTTGGTAGGTGCCCTCCGCACAGAGCGCCACGTCCCAGCCCCCATCGGTCAGCAACACATGCCGGACCTGGCCGTCCAGCACGGCGGTGCGTTGAACATACGCATCCCGCAGCGCCCGACTGATCTCCCGTGCGACGGCATCATCGACCGCTCCCAGATAGACCGCGTAGGCCGAGCCCCACACATCGGGTTTGCGACCGATGCCCGTGGCGGACAACAACCATTGGCCACCCGCCGCCGCATCCACGAGGAACGTTTTTGTGATCGACGCGCGAAGAGTGGCGACCTGTGCGGCATAATGCGCTGCGGTCTCGGCCTGCCCAATCCGCCCGAATAAATCAGCCAGTTGGGTGGCTGATGCGAATCGCAGCAACGACGGAAACAGGAGTTTGCCAGTCTTGGAAATGGAATCGTTATATCCCCAGTCCACGATGTGTTCGGCAAGGTCGCCCGACGCCACGCACAGTTGCGTTTCGGGATCGACCGGAAACGCCCCGTGCGTCAACTCTCACGCCGCCGACAACGGCATCTCCCCCACCCGCGTCTTGACGGTCCGTTGAAACGAATTGGGATCCCCGGTCAACTGCACATGGGCAAAGGCGCTAAATGTCAACCAATACTGGTCATCGTGCGGCGGGTACTTGCCCCATTTCCCTCCTCCCTGTGTTGCGTCGCTGGCATAGGTGCCGGGATAATAGACCGGTTGCCCATCCAGATTGACGTGGTCCGGCAGACTATATGGCAACACAACACCGCCGCTGGCCAAGTGCCATTGCTTGGCACCGTGCATCGTCTCGGACAGCAACGTGATCCATCCCCAGACATCATCGGCGGGCACCAATCCGCCCTCGGCGACCCAGGCCGGGTCACGCGTCCAGAAAGCTGGATACAAGCTCACCTCCATCGAATTGACTCCCGGCAATAACAGCGAGCGGCCGGTCACATTTTCGCCCCGCTTGATTCGTCCGCCGACCGGCACAGTGGAAGCCGCCACCAACTCGACTGCCATCGACCGCAACTGGTCGCCACCCGCCAACTTTGGAGGAGAGATGCGTTCTGATTGCCTGTTTTGGTCCAACTTGATTTGATCCATTTGAGAAGTGCAAGTTGGTTGTATCTTTTGTGGCTAGACGGGGTGTTCGGTCCGGCCTGCCAGCCAATCGGTCATCTGCGCTACCCGCTCGGGATGCTGGTGGCTTCGGGCCAGAAAGCCAACGCCGTGCTGAGGCATAGGGTCCTGGTCGGTGGGCTGGTAGCGCAGGTCAACGCTCCAGCGCACGTGATCCGAACGGTTGGGGGTGGACATGTGTACGCAGCGGTCGTTGAAAAGGAGCGCGCCGCCCGCGGGCACGGGCAGCATCACCGCACGTTGGGTCTTTATGTATTCCTCGTTCACTTCTGTGTAGCCCGTCCCTGTTAGGCTCTCGCGGTGGTGGGTAAGTTGGGTGTTGTGGGTTCCCGGGATGACGTGCAGACAGCCGTTGACTGCATTGGCATCCACCAGCGCCACCCAGACGGTGATCACAGGATTGGCGTTGGCATCGGGCCAATAGGAGCGGTCCTGATGCCAGGGCACCGCGCCCGCTGCCACCCGCGGCACTTTGGGCCGGGTGTTGTAGACCGGATTGGCGAAAATTTCCGGGCCGATCAGCGACTCCACCGCGTCGAGAATTTTCGGGTTCGCAATCAGGTCAAAGTAACCGGGCAGCCGGTCGCGCCAACTGCGCCCAAATTTGAGGAAGTGGGCGTCGGTCAGGCCGTCGAAAAGTTCGGCCAGCCGGTACCGAAAAGAACTATCGGCGCGGGTGTCGCTGATCAGCCCGTTCGCCAGCAAATCCTGAGCGATCTGCCCCACCTTTGCAGTCATCTCCACTGTCACAGCCGCCAGATCGTTGGCTTCCAACAGAGCCGGCAGGAGCAGATAGCCTTCTCTCTCATAGAATAACACTTCTTCAGCAGACAACGAACTGGACATAGTAACCTCCGGGTTGGTTTTTTCTCATACATACGCTCCTGCGTCGGGAGCGTCGGGCTTGTACGTAGACGAAACATGGCATCGCAAAGTCACAAAACGCATGCCGACATCCTGTAACCTCCAGGTACGGTATGCCGTTTCAGGCTACGTTGCGGGACTCGATGAATCACGATGTCTCAACGATCGGTCTCAGTCAGCACGACGACTGTATCAAGTGAATCGGCAGCCGTAAATCCACCCAAGATGGTCACAACGTCGCTTCTTTGCCGGAAAGGTAGTGGTGTACGCTGCGGATCTGCCAGAAGGTACGCGCCTGTGATCGTCTGCGCCAGGCCAGAAAAGCAAAGCTCACCGGCGTGAGGCCAGTCAAACACGTGCAGGTAGACCTTGCCCGGCCTGCTTGTGCTGCGGCACCAGATCAGATCTTGAATCGGGCCCGGCCTGGTATCGTAGATCGCCTCGCCGTTGGTAGCAAGCCACCGCCCCACTTCCCGTAGACGGTCAACGCTGGCCTGCGGAATCAGGCCCTCTGCCGTTGGGCCAACATTGAGTGCATAGGTGCCCCCCTTGCTCACAATGTCAACCAGTTTGTGTACGAGATTGCGGGTTGATTTCCAGTTGAGGTCGTTCGTCTTGAAGGCCCAAGTGTCGTTCATGGTGCCTATTGTCTCCCAGTCAATACCCATGAGTTGGCCGGGGATGTGATTGTCATTGCATGATGCATAATCACCCAGATGGTTGCCAACGCGACCGCAGACCAGGCAGTCCGGCTGGATGCTGTGAACCAGGTCAAGCAAAGATTGGCTTTGCTCCATTGTGATACCGTAAGGCGTGTCAAACCAGACGATAGCGATGGGGCCGAAATTCGTCAGCAACTCGCGCACCTGTGGCTCGACATAGTTGCGCAGGTATCCGGCGAAGTCCTTCTTGGCCGGGTCGTAGTCCCAGTCGTTGCCATCGCCATCAGGGTGGTGCCAGTCCTGCGTCTGGGAGTAGTAGAATGCAAGCTTGATCCCCTGCTTCTTACATTCAACCGCCAGTTCCTTCATGGGGTCGCGCCCGAAAGGCGTCGCGTCGACGATGTTGTAGCGCGTTAGTGCCGACTGGAACATGCAGAAGCCATCGTGGTGCTTGGCCGTGATGATGATATATTTCTGCCCGCTGCTCTTGGCGAGCGATACCCATTCCTCGGCGTTGAACTGGACCGGATTGAACTGCCCGGCGAGTTGCTCGTACTCGGCGACGGGAATCCACGCGCGGCGCATGATCCACTCGCCAATGTCAGGGTTGGCTATGCCCTTCCATACGCCAGCCGGAATAGCATATATCCCCCAGTGGATGAACATGCCGAACTTGGCAGCACGCCACCAGTCCAGACGCGCCTCCTGACGCGCCTCCGGTCTCTGACCGGACCCCGTCCGAATCGGACTATCTTGCAACATAGCACTTCCTCCAATGGTTGAGACAGCACGATAGGTGGGGCCGAGATAGGTGACCCGCTTGTGGCTCTATTGTTATGGACATAGTACCCACCGTACTGTTGGAAATCCAACTGGCGGATAAAAAAAGAGGCGACGGTGCCAAGCGGCACCGTCGCCTCTCTTCAATGGGTCATCTTTACTTGTACTTGGCGTCGTAGTTTTCCTGATAAATCTCCAAAAAGGCTGCGAGGCCGGCCTCGTCGAGGGCCGCGTTGTAGTCCTCCCACTCGGTGTTGATGTCGTTGTTGCCCATTATGAAGTTGGCAAACCACTCATCCACTACGGTGTAGATGTTTACCTTCAGATCACCAAACACCTTGGACTGTTCTGATGAGAGAGCCATCGGCGGCACACCTTTGTCCATCGTCTGGTAGGGTTCCATCAGGTCACGCGTATATTCGTAGAGCCTGCGCTCTAACGGATCGATTGGGTTGTAGGCCATACCCATACGGATGGCCATGTCGATGTATCTGGGAGTCCTCTGATTCCAGTGGCGGTTGTGTTCCACGCCAGACCACACCTTGAGTTGGTTCCAAGTGGCCTTGCCGCCATCGACACCTTCCATTTTCGTATCCGCGCTAAGATTCTCCCAGTCCTCACCTAAGACACCACTGCTCCCGCGGGTGCTGCCCTCCCAGCTATACATGAGATCAGCCAGGCGGAAGGCTGCCAGTGGGTTTTTGGCCGCACTGGTGATCACGAATTGTGCCTTTCCACCGGTTACTACATACGAATTGAAGGGGACCTGACGCATACCGCTAGGTCCTATTAGGGGGCGAATGGCAGTGTATTCTTTAAAACGCCCGCTGGGACCGCCATTTTGGACAAAGTGGCCCCACCAGCCTGCTCCGGTGGCCCCTAGAAGCACAGTATCAGGGTTCTCGCCCAACGCTTTAATCAGAGGGCTGTCATTGGTGAAGGCTTGGGGATCGATAAGCCCTTCGGAGTAGAGCCTCCTCATGTAGACTAGGCCTTCCCGCCAACCCGGTTGGTTGAAAGCAGCCTTGATTGTGCCATTCTCCACCATCAGGCTCGGCGCGCCGTTGTCGGTTGAGACATCGTTGAAGACAAAGGCGTTCATGATGAACCGGTCTAGTTGGGTGTTCCAGCCACCGGGACTGCGTTGAGTTCCAGAGAGGGGAATCTCGTCCTTCTTGCCATTGCCGTTGGGGTCCCGCTCTTTGAAAGCCTTGAGCACCTGATAGAACTCTTCCGTGGTGGTGGGCATTCCCAGACCCAATTTATCCATCCAGGGCTGGTAGAGCCACATTTTTTGGCCCAGACTACAGTGGTAGCACTCATTGATATCGGGCAATCCGTAGATCTTGCCGTCAGCTAGGGTAATCAAACCTTGTATCTGGGGGAAATTTTCAAAAACTTTGGCGAACTCTGTCCCATAATCGGCGATGTAGTCATCTAGAGCCACCAACACCCCTTGCTCCGCCAATACATTTTGCTGATCCAAGCCAATCAGGCAACCGATAATCACATCGGGAAAATCACCGCTAGCCAGCATCAAGTTCATTTTCGCCGCGGCGTCCGCCAGCGGCGGGACCTCAATTTCCAGCGTAATGCCCGACATCTCTTGCAGCCAGTAGGTGTACTCGTTGTCTTGGTAATCACTCACAAAAGCCCCGGGGCACATAAAAACCTTTAAGGTCGTGGGCTCGCTTACGATTGGGAACACGCCAGCGGGTGATGCCGCGGGTGCCTCCGTTGGCGCGGGTGCTGCGGTCGGTGGCGCTGCGGTTGGTGGCGCTGCGGTCGGTGCCGCTGCGGCCTCGGTTGGTGCTGGCGTGGCGGGCGGTGGTGCACAGGCAGACAGCAGCATAACGAGCACTGTCAGCGCACTTAAGAATGACGAAAGCTTACGTTTCTGCATGTAACTAAAACCGGACGATCTTGAATGTGAAAAATTCATTACATCTCCTTAAATTCTTGAAAATAAAATAAATACCCTGCATACGGACAAGTGCATCAACAGATATTCAATGTTCTATATTGGATATAACTTCCTCCTAAACGTCTTGAATGTGAAGAGGTGTGAAATGCATAGGGATAAGTTCGGCAACAGAACTTCTAACAGATATGAAATATAATTCCAGATTTTTATCAGTATATTAGCCGCTAAACCCCTTCTTGTCAAGCACCAGTTTGTGATGTCCCAAGCCATTAAATTTAATTCAATCCAAAGACAACTTTTGTTCGGTGTTCGCAGAGATTTGATACGCGTAACAAGCGAAAAATGCGCACTGCCTACAACCCAGATTTCAGATACTCATGGGTAGGGGCGCTTGCTTGCTCCACCCAATGCGCAGAAGCGGTCACAGCCATAAGCAACCCTACCCAGAAAATCTTTATCAGTAAAGCTATATGTTATCCTTTAACCGCGCCCAGCATAATGCCCCGCACGAAGTACTTTTGCACAAAGGGGTAGATAATTAGCACTGGGACCGAAGCGACCACGATCAGCGCATACTTTAGCAGCTCCCGCATGGTCTCTCTCTCCGCCATATTTTTTAGATCCTCCATCATGCCCGCTTCGAAATTACTCGCGACCAGTATGTCGCGCAGAATGATCTGAAGGGGGAAGAGGTCCTTGTCTGAAAGATAGATAAGGGCCGTAAAATACTGGTTCCAGTGGCTGATGACGTAGAAGAGGGTCAATACGGCAATAATGGGTGGGGAGAGGGGCAAGAGAATACGAAAGAAATATTGGACGTCGTCGCATCCATCCAGACGAGCAGCTTCTAACAATTCCTCAGGTATGGCAGAACGAAAGTAGGCAATAGCGATGATCAGATTCCAAATGGATATAGCCTGGGGGATAATCATAGCGGCCCGGGTGTTGAGCATTCCCAGGTCTTTGACCAGCAAATAGGTCGGGATCAACCCGCCGTTGAAAAATATCGCGAAGACAAATAGGCCCGTAAGCACTTTGCGACCATACAAATCCTGTCGCGAGAGGGCATAAGCAGCAAAGAGGGTCAAGACAACGTTGACACTCGTGCCCACGACCGCGTAAAAGACAGTGTTGGCGTAAGCAGTCCAGATGCTACCGTACCGAAATATCTTCTCATAGGCCGCCAGCGAGAAACCTACCGGCCAAAGCACTACTCGACCTGAAATGACAGCAGCGCCATCGCTCAACGAAGCGCTTACCACATAGATCAGAGGATAGAGAATTATCACAAAGAAGATGGATAAAATCGTGTAATTCACCAGGTTGAAAACTTGGTCAACCCGGCTCTCTCGAATGCGAATTGCGGAAGCAGGCAAAGGCTGGACGGTGGGTGCCATAACGGGTTTCCCCTAAAATAAACTGGTCTTGGAAAACTTTTTGGAAAGCTGGTTGGCCGTCACTAGCAGAAGCAGACCCAAAACAGAGTTGAACAAGCCGATGGCTGCCGCGTAAGAAAAGTTAGGCACGCCACCAAACAGACCCACTTTATAAACGTATGTGCTAATGACCTCAGATGTTTTGAGGTTGAGAGGATTCTGAAGCAGAAAAGCCTTCTCAAAACCCACATTGAGTACCTGGCCAATATTCAATATCAGGAGAGTCAGGGTGATAGGGATTATGCCTGGAATATCGATATGCAAGATGCGCTGTAAACGGTTGGCGCCATCCACCAATGCTGCTTCGTGCAGGGCCGGGTCAATTGTGCTGAGGGCTGCCATGTAGATGACAGTATTGAAACCCGAATTCTGCCATACGCCGGACCAGACGTAGATGTCGGGGAACATACTGGCCTTGCCCATAAAATGGATCGCGTCGAAGCCCACCGCCTGGAGCAGCAGGTTGATTGGCCCTCGGCGCATCTCCAGAAACTGCAGAATTAAGCCCACCATGACTACGGTGGAGATAAAGTGGGGCGCGTAACTGATCATCTGCACGCTGCGTTTGAAAAACCCTGTGCGCAGTTGGTTCAGGCTAAGGGCAATGAAAACGGGGATGGGGAAACCAACCAGCAAAAAATAGAGTGACAGGCCAATGGTGTTCCCCAACACTCGCTCGAACAGCACCGAATTGAAAAAACGACTGAAGTGGGCCATCCCCACCCACTCGCTGTTCAGGATAGTGCGGCCCGGATAAAAATCCCGGAAGGCGATCTGCGCGCCATAAATGGGATAGTACATAAAAACGAGCAGCCAGATCAGGGGCAGCGCCAGAAAGACATAGAGCTGCCAGCTACGCTTGATTCCCCGCCAGGCTACAGATTGGACCCGGGGCCGAGGAAGCGCCACTGGTTTTGCCCTGATGGTAACGGATCGGAAATTCATTCCCAGTTCACACCGGAACTATCTACGCTAAACCCACCCTCTTCAAGTGGTGAACACGTTGACATTCTTTCTATTTGCTAATTAGGAACATCATTAGTTACAGTACCATCAATATCTAACAGGTAGTTTTTGACACTATCGGGCAGTATAGAACTTAAATTTCCTTCGTAAAGTAAACTCATACTACACCTATTCAACCAAATCCTTTATCACCTCTTTCTTTAGGCTCAAACTCATGCGGATAGGAAATTCAAGCCCCAATTTACTTCGTCACAATACCCTCTGAACCTAGTCTTGTCAAGTACTACTTTGTGCTCACCCCAACCAACCATTAACTTCAGGCCAAAGACCGCTTTTGTTCGGTGTTCGCACAGATTTGATACGCGTCATAAGTGGCTAATGCACAATGCCTACAATACGGATTTGGTAGCCCGCACCACTCGCCGCACCACGCCAGTGCCTTACCCACACCAATCCACGCTCTGCCGCATGGGCCATCTCTACAGCGCAGGATTACTACCCCAATGTCTGGTCGAACTCCAGTTCTGGGATCGGCTCTGCATCGACACCCGCATCGTGCCCCAACCGATCATGCCCGGCTTCCGCTCTCAGGTTTGCCGTCTGGTCAAGCTCAAGTTCAGGAATTGCCTCAAACACCGCTTCCGGAGCAGCCAGCCGCCGCGCAAACTCCATCTCCAGCGGCGGTGAGAGAGCCGGGTCGATTGCCGGGGTGCCTTACTCCCCGCCCCCGGCTTCCGGCTAGCCTGCACCACCACCTGCGCGCGCCAAGGCGAGTTAGGCGCCAGCACCCCGAAGTAGCGGTGCAGATGCTTGCGCGGCGGTGGTATCAATGCCGCAACCCAATCCAGAAACTCGCTTGCGCTCAGCTATTGTGCCTCAAGGCATCTTCCAGTTCGACACCGTGCAGCCAGCGCCAGATATTCGCCCACATCAGATTATGCTTGTAGGCTGCGGACTGATCATCAATTTCGACACTGCGCTTCATCACACCAAGGTTGGCATAGGGCGCGGCATTCCAGCTTGGGTCAGTCGGCTCCGACCCGCGATCAAATAAGAACTTGAGCATCCGGCGGTTTTTCTGGCTCACATTCGGCCCCCACGAGTGCCAGATGTCATAGTGCGTGATCGCCACCGTGCCAGCCTTGACACTCATCGCAATCTGATTTTTGAAGTTCATGTAGCTGGACATCAACGCTGATGGCGTATTGTGATACTGTGTGCCGGGGAGGATCACCGTCGGCCCCATGTCATCAGTCACGTTCTGTGGATAATACAGGCCAAGCACCGTGCGAATCAGGTGATGGCGCGAGTTCACGCTGTCCTGATGCCAGTGACCACCCTGGTCGCCCGGTTTGGTGTAATGGCAGTGACGGTGGGAGTTCATCGTAAAATCCGGCCCCATGATGCTGATAAGTGCGCCACGCACGATGGGGTTGTCCCAGACTTTTTGCAGATCGGGGACTTCATCCAGAATGGCATCGAATGGCTGGCCGCGACGCTCAAAAGCGGCATCAATCTGCTGGCAAACCGATTCGTGAAATTCCAGCGGAAAATCCAACTCGATCAGGTGGTAGCCCTGGGTGACAAAGCGCTTCATGGCCTCGTCGTCAAGCAAATAATTCCGATCAATCAGTTCAGGCGATGCAATCACAGTGTAACCTCCTCAATTTTTTGAAGAATAAACTCATAACCAGCGTAATCCAGTTCGCGATCATCAAAGGGAGCCATCTGCTGGGGGAAGTGAATCACCTGCCAGCCGTCGATCATGGCTTCCTGGACGGTGTTATACGGCCAATTAGTGCGGGTGCGAATGGTATCTTTCGCTCCGGCGATGGGTTCATGTTCAGCCATGCCGATAATGGGCGCAGTGACACTGGGACCAAGCACATGGAGATAGAGCAGCCGTTGGCGAGGCTGTGCGTTGCTGAGTGCTTGCCGCAGCGCGTCGATATCGGCGCTAGTGACTCCGCCATTCGAGAGTTTGGATTGGGCTGTTTCCAGCCACGATTCGAGTGTGTTGCGTAATAGTGTCATGTGTCTTTCCTTTGAACGGACATCCAGTACGACATTCAAGTTTTAGTCCGCGGATATATGATACACCCGAAATTATTTTTGTCAAGTACTACTTTGTGCTAACCCCCACCAACCATAAACTTGAGGTCAAAGACCGCTTTTGTTCGGTGTTTGCAGAGATTTGATGCGCGGAACAGGCGGAAAATGCACACTGCCTACAATCCGAATTTGGCACACCACACCGCTCACCGCACCACACCAGCGCCTGCATCCAGCCCGCCCACGCGCCGCCGCGCCAGCCACGTCTCCAAATTCTGCTGCACCACTTGATACGCCACACTCCGCTCTGGCCGCCGGCGCTGATACACCACAGCCCGATGCACTCGGCAACTGCCAGCTGCGCATTTCCCAGGCACGCTAGTGGCCACACTCACAATCAAGGCGCAAGCTGAAACTCCAACAGTAGCGCGCGGTTGTCTACCACAACGCCATGGCTGTTACGCGTATCAAATCTCTGCAAACACCAAACAAAAGCGGTCTTGCCGCTTTCGTATCAATCGCATCGAAGCCCACGCCGAAACGCGCGACGTGACGCAGTTCGGGGACGAGGTCGAACATCTCGCCGGTGCACGGCTCGCTCCCGGCGATCACGGCATAGGCACCAGCCAGGTTTTTAGCCAGTTCGGCCTTTGGAATCGTCGGCAGGCAGGGTACCAGTCGGTTCTCGTGACCGGCATCCATCAACTCGCCAAGGAAGTTTTTTTGGCCCCGCTTGATCGTCCATCTGGTCGGCGGCCATGTCGAGCAGCTCGGCGTGCTTTTTCAAAACATGGGGACGAAACAGCTTGATAAACTCCAACGTCTTTTTCGAGATTTTGTAGGCGTCCGACTCCGGGATCGTATCGTTAAAATTTCCCGCAAGAACAGCAATTTCTGGTCGTTACTGAGCGACGATTTTCCGGCTCGACAATCCTTGTCGATTCACCGCTTCGACGTGATCAATTTTCTTCCCTTGCTTGAAAGTATAGGCGGGAATCTCTTTCAGTCGCAGCTCGTAAACCAGTTCATGGGCCGCGGCTTCGGCCCGCTGATGCTCTTCGGTTGTCGACCCCTTCAGGGTGGTCACTATGATCATCCAGGGGCCGTGCTGCTTCGTCAGCTTGTATTTTTTGTCTTGATGGCTTCGATCTTGGCGTAGGCCGGAGCGACCGAAGTCAGCAGCCATGCAAGCGTCTCTGCCACACCATGCATCCCTGCGAAAGACGGATCACGACAGACTCCTTCAAAAGTCGGTGAGACGAGCCGAACGAATGCGAATCAGACAGCCAAATTCCCCCGCCATGCCGGCTGGCTGGCGGAAATCGGAAAGATGACGATGAAATTTCGAGAGGGGAGAAACGGGCGGGATATAAAGCCCGAGGCCAAAAAGCGTCAAGATGGGAGTTTTTTGCTAAAGTTACGACTTCCCCAACATCACCTGCGCAGGGTTGATCGCCTGATACTTCCCCTTGTTCGCCGTGATCTCAAACGCCTGCGGGACCGATTCCAGTCCGTGCAATATGTGAGTGATCATCGGCTTCAGGCGGACGCGGCCGGACGCAGTCAGGCGGACCGTGTGCTCCAAGTGCGCCTGCGTGCTGATGTCCGGGAACACGTAGCGGAGACTCCGTTCGCGCAGCAGGTCGATATCCAATTCAAGCGGACCGCCGAACCAGGAGACTCCCACCACTTTGCCTCCCGAACGGACCGAGTCGATCGCCTGCCGCAATGTCTGCGTGCCGGCCAACCCTTGCTTCGGGCTGCCGCCGGCGCACTCGAACACGACATCGGCCCCTTCGCCACCCGTCAAATCGCGAATCGTGGCAACGACGTCGCAGGTGCGAGCGTTAATGGAATGGTCGGCTCCCAGTTCCAGCGAAATCCGACATGACTCATCCCGAACGTCCACGGTGATAATCTGACCGGCTCCGCTGATCCGAGCGATTTGCAGGCACTCCAGCCCCATCGAACCCTGACCGAAGATTACGACCGAATTGCCGATTTTTATATCGGCGGTTTCCACGGCGGCAATACTGTCGCTGAGAGACTGCAGGCACGCCCCTTCGCTGTCGGAAATGCGATCATCGACTTTGACGAGCGCAATTTCCGGAAGCTGAGCGATCTCGCTAAAGCAGCCAGGCAGATCGAATCCGATGACCGGCCCTTTTCGGCACAAGGCACTCCGCTCTGACAAACACTGCGGACAGACCTGGCACGGCAGCTTGGCGCGGGCCGCGATGCGGTCACCCACTTGGAAACGCGTCACCCCCGAGCCGACTTCCACAATCCGGGCACAGAACTCGTGTCCAAAGAGTTGCAGCGGCGCGTTCTCATCGAGCCGTTTCTTCACGCGATCGTAAGCCAGCGTGCGAATGCCAAACGCGAGCTGCGCCTCGGTGACGCTGGGTTGCACACACAGCGGTTCGACTAGAACGTGATGTGGCTCGACGCGCGGCATGGGAACTTCGTCGAGACGCATGTCTCCGAACGCGTAAAATCGCCAGCCTTTCATAGTGCTTTCAACTTAGGATCAAGCGGAATTTTTGAAGCGAATGACATTCGGGCGATACGAGTCCCCGATTTCCTCCCGCGGACATCACCACTTCCGCGAGATAAATGTCTCCACGAGAATCGACACGCAGATCATGCGGCGCGAAGAAGTCCCCCGGAGCAGTCGGGTTTTCGCCACCTCCCCAGCGGGCCAGCAACTTTCCTTCAGGACTGAAAATGCTGACTTGGCCTCCTGCAGCCTGTGGATATGGCGCTACGGTCCCTGGCCACATACCGGCCCGGTATCCGAGTTCAGCGACGTACAGGTTTCCGGACTTGTCGAAGGCCACCTGGCAAGGGCGGCCAACTCCTGTTCGTTCGCTCAGGAATTCGCCGTCAGGAGAAAAGAGCTCAACACGACTGTTTTCCCGGTCCGCGATGTAGATGACTCCCTGTCGATCAATGGCGATCCCATGCGGCAGGTAAAACTCGCCCGGCCCAGAACCCGGCGTTCCCCACGAGGCCAGCAACCGCCCGTCTGGCGAAAATCGGTGTACCCGCGAATTTCCGTAGCCGTCGGTGATGTAGAGGTCACCCGACGCGGACACGGCGACATTGGTCGGGAAGTGAAACGGAGGGCCGGCATATCGAATGGTGCGATAATCGATGCTGGTCGAACCGGTATCGGATGGCTTGCCGCTCGTTCCCAGCGTCATCAACAGACGACCGTCAGGAGTGAACTTCCGAACCGTGTGATCGAGGTCATCCGTGCAATAGACGGAGTCGTCCGGACCAATGGTAATTCCATGCGCGCGAGCAAAAACTCCCTCGCCCCAGGTGCTCACGAAATTACCATCGCGATCAAAGATCAGCACGCGATGCGGGCAGCGTCCAAACACGAAAACGCGGTCGCGCGAATCAACGGCGACGGCAGTTGCTTCGCTCCAAGTCGGCCCCTCGGAGAACTTCGCCCACTCGGCATCCACCTCGAAGACAAAGCGGCCGGAGCCGACCCTGACCGGCGACATGGAGAGTCCGGTCTGGCGATTCATCGACTGCTCCTACGAGGGGTCACTGGTTCTAATCCGCGAGCAGCGGCTCGATCGGAGCCGCGGGCCGTTCATCGGGCGGTTCGGGCAGCAGGCACGACGCACCGGCAGCGGGAATGAACAGCCTACCCGCGAAGAGCATGGCCATCCGGACGGATAGGAAATTCAAGCCCCAATTCACGTCGACACAATACGTCATAAACCCACTCTCGTCAAGAACTACTTTGTGCTAAGCCCCACCAACCATTTGCTTCAGGCCAAAGACCGCTTTTGTTTGGTGTTCGCAGAGATTTGATGCGCGTAACAAGCGAAGAATGCACACTACCTGCAATCCGGATTTGGCAAACCACACCACTCACCGCACCAAGCCAGTGCCTGATCCACACCAATCCACGCGCCGCCGCATGTGCCATCTTTACAGCGCAGGATTACCACCTCAATGGCTGGTCGAAGTCCAGTTCCGGGATCGGCTCTGCGTCGACACCCGCATTGTGCAACAACCGATCATGCCCGGCTTCCGCTGTCAGGTTTGCCGTCTGGTCAAACTCAATTAGGGGTCAGTGACTACTGATTACTGCTCACTGATTACTCCGTCAGACTGACAACCCCTTTTATATACGAGCCGTCCCCGGCCAGAATCTTCGCCATCAAGTCGGGGTAGTCGGGCAGGAAGACAGTGTGGGTGACGAGGGGGCGCAGGTCGAAGATGCCGCGCTGGATGAGGTCAATGGCGGGCGGGAAGGGGTCGCGCAGCTTGGCGCTAGGCGACGAGTTGACCAGCGAAAAGCCGCCCAGATGCCACTTCGTCGGGTCTATCGTGGCTCTGTCGCCGTTGATCCAGCCAAAGAGATTGATCAATCCGCCCCGACGCACAATATCCGTGGCCAGGTCTAGCCCGGCCTGGCTGCCACTGGTATCCACAACCACATTGAAGTTGCGGGCCTTGAGATTGGCGGCCAGATCGACCCGATCCACTCGGCTGCTGTTGATCGTATCGGCTGCTCCCTACTGCCGGGCCAGTGCCAGCCGGTTCTCAGCGATGTCAATGACGACCAGATCAGCCAGAGGCGCGTGGAGCAGCCCCTGTAAAATCAATTGACCCATAAAGCCACAGCCAATGAGTGCGATGCGCTGGCCCGCCTGCAAATGGCAATGGTCTAGCCCGGTCACCGCGCAAGAGACAGGCTCGACCACCCAAAATTCGTCGGCCAAAGGGGAAGCATGCACTTTGTAGACCCGGTCCGCGGCCAGATTGCGCCGGGTGGCAAAGCCTCCCCCCGTCACCCGGTCACCCTCAGCCAGACCGGTCACGCCTTTAGCTACCTTTGCCACGTAGCCTACCCCTTCGTGACCGGCGGGGGCCTTCGGGTGCATATCTTTGCCATAGCGGGCTGTGGCAATATCCCAGGAGCAGATGCCGCACGCGCCGCCGCTCAACTGTACCTCCCCCGGCTGGGGGTCGCCGACTTCATGTTCGATCAATTCGATGCTGCCGTCATCCAGATAGCGGAGTGTCTGGCTGATCATAGGTACTTCCTTTGGGTGGATATAGGAAGAAAGATTGGTGGAAAGCAGTCTATCATTTGTGACGACGGGCAGCAGTCTTGACAGCGGACGGTGGACGGTGGACGGCGGTCTTTCGTCAGTGGTCCGATGGATAGGAAATCCAAGCCCCAACTCACATCTACACTATACACCCTCAACCCACTCTCGTCAAGCACTACTTTGTGCTAACCCCCACCAACTATTAACTTCAGGCCACAGACCGCTTTTGTTTAGTGTTCGCAGAGATTTGATGCACTTAACAAGCGAAGAATGCCCACTGCCGACATTCCGGATTTGGCACACCACACCACTCACAACACCGAGCCAGCGCCTGGTCCACACCAATCCACGCTCCGCGTCATGTGCCATCTCTACATCGCAGGATTACCACCCCAATGTCTGGACAAACTTCAGTTCCGGAATCGGCTCAGCGCAACCCCCAGCCACCATGTTGCGAACAAACCAAAATGCCCGCATCCTGCTGCCTGCCGGCCTTTATCATGGAGTACTCCGCACCTCGCTGTATACTTTTGCCGGCGCCGTGGCCAATGCCCCTCACGCGGCGCCTCCCATGACCACAACCGAATTTTCCATCCAACGGGCCTACGCCACGGACCGCAGCACGACGCT
>Ga0209553_1000568_pt1 | contig 19141 bp, 21 predicted proteins | sample LauGreFBDMM110DN_2_FD_188217 | JGI IMG/M metagenome (GOLD analysis project Ga0209553, IMG submission 188217) | Freshwater lake microbial communities from Lake Michigan, USA - Fa13.BD.MM110.DN (SPAdes) (version 2) | ecosystem: Environmental > Aquatic > Freshwater > Lake | place: Lake Michigan...
CACCCATACCGTACCCACCCTTTTGGGGTGAGGGTACGGGGTCTCCTATACACACTGATTTGCTCAAGCGAGGCAAATGAGCGGGCTTCTTTGTCTAACTACCATCATTCAGAGGCGTTCTCTGCCTTTAATAAAGTCTTCATAAAACCTTCATCGAAATGCAATCTCTTGTAGTTACTCTGAAACCCTCTAAATAACGTCTACTGCCGGAGGGTCTCTCATGAAAACCATTCACTTTACCTATATGTTAGGCATGCCTGTACTTCTTGCACTTTTGTGGTCTGTTCCTGTCGTGAATTCAAGTGAATTCGATTTTAGTTGGGCTACGATAGAGCTCTGCGTCTTGATCGGAACTTACATAATGTGCGCCCACTCCAGTTTTTTCAGTTTCATACCAGATCGGAACAAGAAAACTTTTTATGGTGGGATGTAGGATTGGATTGAAGCGGTAGCTACCAAGTTAAATCTATTTACAGCAGTTTACGGACTCAACCTCAGAAAACTTGCGCCCATACCTTGATGTCAATTTCTAACCATCAAGAAACTTGAACTTATATTCAAAATCACGGCACCAAGCTATATCAGTATCGCTACTATTTACGTTAACTCTCGCCGCTGATGAAATTATCATAATTACTCATTAACCATATGGAGAAATATATGAAAAAGTGGTGTGTAACCAGAGATGAATCTATTCGTTGAGATACTACTTTGGATTATGCTAATTCCTCTGGTACTGGGGTTGGCATTGGCATTGGTCCTATGGTCATGGATCACAATTGCCACCATTGGTAAAAAATAATGAAAGACAGATTTGTTATAACCTCTTATAAGCGCAGTAGTAGTGGCTGGAGCATTGGGATTGTCAGGTCCAGCAATGTCTGCAGATATTGTCGATATCGACGCGGTAACATAACCCCTTTCCCACTGATGCGGCCATCATCGTAGTAACGCCTGTTACAACGTAGTTTACTTATGGGTCGGCTATTTTGCTTTTTTATTTAAGTAACGGAAGCCTGCTTAGCATCTCTTCACAATAATCCCATTCATCCAAGGTCTCTCTCCACTCTAATGGAATCGCATTTACGCCTTTGTATGCACCAAGAACCATACCGACAGCAATTCCCCTTGAAGCATTGTCCCCACCGACCATCGTATTTGCTTGTAGTGCTTTTTTTAGCCCATCTTCCTCGTTTTCATATTTTAGTATGAAGTAGACAGCTCCAGGAAGAGTTCCCTCAGTAGGACTTGCTTTGCCTACTTTTATCGGTTCTGAACGACCTACGTCCCATAGTCTTGCCATGCTTGTAATTGCAAGGTCATCAGCAAACTTCTCCTGAGAAAGTGCCGAGTTTTCATCAGTAGCTTCTTTTACTTTTGCAATTGCCTGGGCAACTTTATCATGAAAAAAGCCTTCCATTTCTAAAGCAGCAGACTCAATTGCATTCGATGGAGTCTCTCCGTTAATTACACGGTGGGTGACACGAGCGAAAAACTCGCCACCACCTAGCGCATGAGCATCTCTATGTGTAAACATGCTTTTTCTTGCAACATCTACTACTTCATCTTCTGTGTTGTAATATGCATGTGCTGCTGCATGACGTATTGCCATCGCGTTAGAAATCCCACCAAGACGTTCAACAGGTACACCCTGTTTTACTTGTCCATAAGTCTCTTTAGTCATAGTACATATCCAAGAACCCCAGCCTTTTTCAAGGCGCTTCATCCAGTGAGGAATCATGTTTGTTACATTAAAAGGTCTTGGAATATCTGAAATAGATGCCAAATACTCTAAAACCAAGATGTTGTAGTCTCCATAATCAGTTGTCCCACCTGCCTTTTTACCTGGATGGTAGTTACGCTCTCCCCAGCCAATGCCATGTGTTTGACCACCCATCATCTCTCCAGGTGACATGTATTTTTCTATAGGTTTATTGCCGTAAGCTTCATATATTTTTTTAGCGTCATATTCATAATGACTTCCAAGACAAAGCGCATCAGCGACTATGGCACCAAAAAAAACACCTTTTATTCTTTCTTCTTTTGAAATAGTATTCATACGCGGATTCAACTCTGAAGTGCAACTTTTGTAAGTGAATTTAGGTGGCGAGCTGCGTTAATATCGGAGCCACTTAAACGACCAAGTAAAGGGAGCACAGATGAAGCAGTATACACGACACACCCTTGTGTATAGCTTTGCCGAGAACGCAGATTCCGACTGGTTATTCTTGCACTATCTTTGTCCTTCCCGGCATGGGCCGATTTCACCGGCAAGGTAGTAGGTGTTGCCGATGGCGATGCGTGCGCGTGCACAATGAAACTAGGGGGGAGGTGCTGAATGCAAATAGGCCCATGCACCTGGCGCCGAACATTGGCGGCCTGCGAGTCCGCGAGCAGTTCGCGGGTAAAGCGATTGTCGAAAAGAAGTGTGTCGAGGATCAGAAAAACACCTCTCCTTGATCAATTTTCAGCACGCGCCGTAACCCGTTGGGCCACTTAACGATTCAACCCCAGAAGGGATTCTCTACATAAGCCTTTGGCTGATCGCATCAAGGAATTCCTGCCGCGCTTGAAGCAGAACTTGGGTGGTTTCCGCAGCTTCTCGCCACTTGTTCGCATCTTCACCGCACAGCGCGACCAACATTTTCATAGCCATCGGTGTATGACGATCCGCATCCGCGTGAATGTGTCTGTCGCGGTAGTAAGCAAAGTGCCCCAGCTCGACGGGCAAGCGATTCTCAATGGTTTTCAATAAATTTCGGAACATCTCCGGAATCACATCCTCTCGTCCCAGAGTAAAAGCGGCGGCGATACGGTGCGGGGACTGCGACTCGATGATATCCCAAGTCCTCTCCACGAATTCCCGGGCCGGCTGCGGAATCTCGGCGCGGAGCATGGCATACCTGATTCCATCGCCGCTCCGGATACACTCAATAAAATCATTTACCCGCGTGGTATCTGCACCACATTGGTCCATCGCTTGCAGGTAAATCTCGAAGTGGCTCAAATAGCCGCCGCCCTTGCTCTCGTCACTTTCCTCATCCAGGATAATTTCATTTACTAGGCGCCGGCTAAGGGTATCTCCCAGAGGAAACCAGGGAACTGAAACGCATATCAGGCTTTTCTGCAGGGCTTTGGCGAGACTCATGAAGTCCCAAATCGCAAAAACATGATGCTCCATGAAGGTGCGCAATCGCTCTATATCCGTGATGGTTGAATAGATTCTATGGGTAGCGATGCTGTCCCGCAGGGGGAGCGTCTGTTCGAGAAGGCGCGCCAATGGCTGGCCGTAGATCGCCGCAGACAAGGTGCTCTCAAGGAAGCGCTTTTCTTCCAAAGGCAGCTTCATCTGCAGCGCGACTTCTCGTCCCTTGGCGCCCATCTTATTCCAGGTTTTTAGAACCAAGGTTTTCATCTTGTCGACGGGTGTCTTTTCCATCAAATCCATAAACTGCGTCTCAAAGAACACCAGGCACAGTGCGTCCTCCAAAGTCTGGGCGTCCGTGTCTTCCTTAATGTTGTTCTTCAAGATCAGGAATTTTACCCGCTGGATAAAATCTTCCTCGCACCCAACGTCGCGGAGAATCCCGCCGACCTTCTCGGCGTGAAACGCTTTCAAGTCTTCTCGCCAGCGCAGGTAGCCGGAGCGATCAGCAGGATATTCCGCCCGCAGGAGCATCCAGCGACCGATATGTTGACCGCGGGCAGCAATACGTAGCGCTTCTGAGGCTTGCGGATCGAGCTTGAGTAGCCACTCGGTCAGTCTCTTGGAATAGGTCAATTCTTGCGGATGAGCGATCCCGTCTATAATCTCCTGACGAGGATCTTGACTATTGAAGCGATCGATCTCTTTAAGAGCCTTTTCGAAATTTTCAGTGGACATGATTGCTCGTGGTCTTTTCGTCACATGCTGCAGCGCACGCTGAGCTAGTGTACTGTTGCCACCGGAGCGTTGCACGTCCGGTTTCTGCAAACATGGGTGGCTGGATTGCTCTCGATCATAGCTTCCAACGGTTCCGGTTCGCGATAAAGGTTGATCCTGGGAACGAACTCGACGAAGAGCGGAAAGTCATGACATTCTAAAGGCTAGCGTTGTTCAGGGTGTCCGAGTCTTCAGGCTGTCGACGGCATGCACCGGAGCCTTGTCCCCCTTCATTAGATCGGCTATGGCGCCATACACCAGCCGCTGACTCTCGAGCATGTTCTTACCGGCAAACACGGGCGACGTCACCTCGATGTTGAAGTGACCGCCGCCGCCGTTCACCTCGGCACGTGAATCGGGGATCTGGCGCTCGATGGCTTCGCGCAGTGCATCGATGACGGAGCCTTGGAAGTCAGTGGAATGGGACGGCATGTTGTTCTCCTTTGTATATCAGTAACGCGGCATTTGACCCGATGTCGAGGAGGATGACCTCCCGATGATCGAGCATGGAATCGAGTTTGAGTGCGCTCAGTTTCTTCACCCTCGGTCCTTAACCTGCACGCCGATGAGCTTCTTTAGCTCTCCGGACGCACGCATCAGACGGACAATGTTGCAGCCTCCGATGAACTACCCATCGATGTAGAGTTGTGGGATCGTCGGCCACTCGGAGAATGCCTTGAACCCATCCCGGACCTCGGGGGAACTAAGTACATCTACCGTTTCGCAGCTTGGCTGCAGCTCGTCGAGTATATTCACGACCTGGGCCGAGAACCAGCACTGTGGCATCTGGCGAGCTCCCTTCATGAAGAGGACGATCCGGTTTTTCGCCAGGAATTTGGAAATCTGTTTTTGGAGAGGTTCGTTTAGGGACATGGCTGTTCCTTTCTGGTTGGTTGTGGTTCTGTCCCGATTGTCGGCATAGTGCTTGGGATACTCATTGTTCTTCTTTCAGGGCGTATGCGGGCAATGTGCTGAGCCGCCCGTCTTCAACCGGGCCACCCACCGTGAAATGGTAAAAACTTTGCCACTCGCGCGAAGCGATCCCGAAGGCCGCATGGACTGGGTCGTCGAAGTAGCAGCCGATCCCGGTAGCGCGGATGCCCGCCTCTTCGGCCTCCAGGTAAAGCAGCTGGCCAACCATGCCGGCCTCCCAGAACAGGTTGCGGTAGAACGCGGCGCCGTACGTGGCCAGGCTGTCCCTGTAGTCGGCAATCATGGCCAGGCTGAAGGCACCATCGCCGGCGATGTTCTGGCCGCAGGAGACGGTGGTAGCCAGCGCTCGACAGTCCCCCTCCTGAAGCAGGTACAAGGGGAGTCCGGGCGGACAGTCGGGCGCGAGCTGCCAACAAAATTCTGCACCCATCACAGCCTTGAGAATCTCGACCTTGTCCGGATCCCGTACGAGCGCGTAGAGACCAGACACCAGGCCGTCGACGCGGTGAACGAAGAGCCCAAGGTGGATGCGCGGTCGCCAGGGGATCGCGTCCCAGGGCATCGATCGTCGCCCTTGTGTCGGAATCAATCGAGCGAGCATGCGGAAGAAGGCTGCCTGAGAGATCGCCGTCGAGCCATCCATCGCTACCGCGCTGCGGCGGCCAAGAATGGCCTTCTCCGCGCTGAGCAGACCCTGACGGACGGGTGTCCCGAAAAGTGCATCCTCCGAGGGAAAGCCGGAGAAGTCCTCCTGGATAGGCGAGCTTTCGCAGCGGCGTGTCGCCCGCGCAACCTCGTCGATCACGGGCCACTCGACGCTGTGTTCGGGGCTCAGCGCGTTGGCTATGCCCTGCCAAAGCACGCCACCGCCGTGCGCTGTCAGTGGCTTCGAGTCCATCGCAAGCGGCACCGGAAAATCCGGTGCAATCAACACGAGCAGCTCAGCTTCCTCGCGTTCTGCCGCCGCGAAATCCTCATCGCGGTCAAGCCCAAGCAGGCTGGAGAGGGTGCTGTTGCTGACGCCGCCCTGGAGAACCAATCTCCAGCCGAGCGCCGCTGCCGCGATTCGCAAGCTAGCCAGCGCGTGTCCGACATCGTGCTGGCAGTAACGAAACGCGCGCTCACCGTACTTCCAGGCTTCGCGCCAATGAACCGATGACAGACCCACGAAGAAGGAGTCCTCAGGGAAGGGCGAAGACAGCTCGGCCCACCGTTTCGCGTCGAGCACCGCTCGCCGTTCAAGCGCGTGCTCCCTCGGCGCATAGTGGTACACGGCTGCCATCTCCCCAACCGCGCCGAGCTGATCGAGCGCAGGCAATACCGCATAGCCCTCGGTCGGATGAAGATTCCCGCTCGACGGATTTGCGCGCAGCGGCCATCGGGTCTCGCCAACTTGCTTCCATGCCGTCAACGAGAGTGCATACCGGAAAAAGAGCGAGACCGACTGCAACGACAGTGGCGCCGGCGGCACGGTCGGGCTCGCATAGAGCTGCCAATAAGGCAGCGGGCGACCCGCTTTGGGCAGCGGGAGGGGAACCAGGTCCGCGCCCGCGTAGCGCCGAAACGGATCGGGCTGCGTCGCCCAGTCCATATAGCCCTGCGCTGCGGCGTAGCGGTGGAAGTGGTGCTTGGTCCGCTCGTGGTAGGCGACGACCACTTCTTCGCAAGACACATCTCCCCCGAGAAGGCCCGCTAGTTCCAGCGCACCTGGCTCCCCCGATAAAGGTGAAAGACAATGGGGTGTGATGGCAATTTTCGTCATACGGTGAAGTACTCAAAGAGTGCCTTTGCACTCGTCACCGGTGCGTCACAGTTTCGGTTTCGGCAGACGTAGGCAGTGGGCTGGCCGCCGACCGGGTGCCGACCCTGTCTGATCAGTTTTCGAAAAATCATGACGAGCAGCTCATATACGACAATCCAGCGACCTCAAAGAGCTCAGACGGCTTGGGCCTATAGTATTTCTCCTCCACCTCCTTCGACTGCTCGGCGTAGGGCTGCGTCATGACTTCCTGCAGCTCTCGAACTAGAGAGTAGTTCCCCGCAGTCGCTTGGCTGTACGCAGGCACAATGAACCACTCTCGCAAACTGTATTTTGGGTTGACGAGTTTCATCTGCCTAGAGAGCTCCTCACGGGAAGGGGGCTGCGCAGCATTCGCGTCGGTCGTGCTGGCGCTGATTATGAGAGATTTCCATTTTGCGAGCCACTCTGACCAGCGTTTGTCCATCCCTTCGGAGTTATCGTAGAAACTTTTTTTGAGTGGGCCAATGTCGTCGGGTACCATCGAGAGCTCGCGGAAGAAGAGGGTGTAATCGACAGGAGTTTGCACCATGAGCGTTTGGAGCTCACTGAACAACGCCGCGTGAAAAGTGCCGAATCCAAGTTTGGCAGCCCACATCTTCTCCATTTGCGCTTGCATCACTGTCGCAAAGCCACTACGAATCTCGTCGATCTGTCGCAGATAGTCCTGATGCGACGTCAGTGATGTCAGCAAGGGCCGCAACGCCGTACAAAACATGTGGAAGTTGCGTTCCGCTGCCACGGCTTGGTTCAGGAACGCGAAGTGATGTCCGCCACCCGTCCATGGCTGGTAGTGCGGGTTGAACACATCGCAGAATCCGAATGGACCGTAGTCGAGTGTGAAGCCACCGGCCGCGCAGTTGTCGCTGTTGAAGTTGCCCTGGCAGTAGCCGACGCGGATCCAGTTCGCCACAAGCGACGTCAGGCGGCTGCGGAACTCGCGCGCGAGCAACACCACTTTTTCGGCAGTGCTTAGTTTCTTGTCGATGACGTCACCGTACTCTCGATCAATCAAGTGCAACACAATCTGCTCGAGCTCCTCCATCGCTTTCGGGTGTTCCTTCTTGCGGGCACGGCGACCGAAGAGCTCGAGTTGACCGACCCGAATGAACGACGGTGCGACGCGCGTCGAAATGGCGACTGCCTCCGATATAAGCATGTCGGGATCCTGCGAGCGCGAGCCTTCCGAATACCACGGCCGCTTGACCTTCTCCGTTTTTGAAACGTACAAACTCAGAGACCGTGACGTTGGCACACCGAGCGCATGCATGTGCTCCTGCGCTAAGAACTCCCGGACACTTGAGCGTAGGACGGCGCGACCGTCCGCGCCGCGGCAGTATGGCGTCCGGCCACCACCTTTTAGCTGCATTTCCCAGCGCCGACTGTTGATGACGGCCTCAAGCACGGAAACTGCTCGACCGTCGCCGTATCCGTTGCCGGTATGGAACGGGCACTGTTGGGTGTATTCGGTGCCGAAGATGGACAATGCGTACCCACACGCCCAACCCACTTTGCGCATCGGCTTCGGAACGTGCGAGATGTCGCCGGAGAACATGCGGACGAAGTCGGCCGACTGTGCCATGCTGTCGGCGAAGCCAAGTTCGCGAAAAAAGTTTTTGCTGTGAGCGACGTACACGGGGTCTTTGATTGGCGTGGGATTGATGGGGACATAGTGGCCCGTAAAAACTTGTCGCGGCGCGTGGTCGGCTCCGTCTGCTTTCGCGTCAGGATCGCAGTTGAGCGTGTCCATAAGTGAATAGTTCACCAACTTTGCAAGATCGTCGAGCGTCGCGATGGTTGGGGAGGTTTCCTGGGACAGTCGATTTATCATAGGTCTACTCATGGCGCGGGTAGAACGGCTGCTTACCCACCGCGTGGTCTGTCGCATCGACGATTTCCTTGATTTCCGGAGCGACTCTTTTCACCATCAATTCCAAGCCCTGTCTCAGGGTCACCTGGGAGGACCAGAAGCCCTGGCAGCCGCCACTCATGCGGATGAAAAGCTTGCCTTCACGGACCTCCACAAGAGAAATTTCCCCGCCGTGGTTCGCGATGGAACGATTGACTTCCTTGTCCAACAGTTGCTGAACGACCACGCCAGGCTCGGCATCGGATCGTCCTCGCGTGCTGGCGCAGACCGCCATCTCTAGGATCGCCGGCACGCCGGTGAGCAGCTGCGTCCGGATCGCCGTCCCGATGGCCGCTTTCAGACCCGACCACGAGGCGCCCAACTCCTTGCCGATGCGTGCGCCCGTAGATGAAGTCATAGCTTTCCATATTTCTTTGCCACTTTCATCGTAGCAATTCCACGGTCACTTCGTTCTGGCATACGCCGTCGCGCTCGAACACGCTGATGTTTTGCAGCGTGGTCTGTGCAATGCTGGACAAGGCCTCATCGGTAAAAAATCCCTGATGGCCTGTGATCAGCACATTCGGAAAAGTCAGCAGGCGCTCGAACACGTCATCTTGTATCACCTGATCGGACAAATCCTGAAAGAACAGATCGCCTTCCTGTTCATACACATCCAGACCAAGATGGCCTATTTTTGAAGATTTCAACCCTTCAATCACCGCCAGCGTATCGATCACTGCACCGCGGCTGGTGTTGATCAGCATCACGCCCTGCTTCATGCGCGCAACCGCCGCTGTGTCGATCAGATGGTGCGTTTTCTGATTCAGCGGGCAATGCAGCGTAATGATGTCGCTGGCTGCGGTGAGTTTTTCCAACGGGACATATTCCACACCCAGGCTGATGCATCCAGGGTTCGGCTGCGGGTCATACGCAATCAGGTAACAACCAAAGCCATGCAGTATTTGCGCGACCGCTGCACCGATGCGTCCCGTGCCGATAATACCAACGGTCTTGCCGCGTAATTCAAAGCCGAGCAATCCTTGCAAAGCAAAATTGCCATTACGCACACGATTGTAGGCGCGATGAAGATGCCGACTGAGTGCCAGCATTAAAGCCACGCTATGCTCTGCCACCGAGTGCGGAGAATAGGCGGGGACCCGCACCACATGCAGCCCCAAGTCACTCGCCGCTTGAATATCCACATTGTTAAAACCTGCACAGCGCAGGGCGATCAGACGAGTGCCTTGTGCCGCCAGCGCTGTTAGCACGGCAGCATTCAACGTATCATTCACGAACACACACACGGCGGGAAAACCCGCCACCATCTGCCACGTTTCCCCGCACAAACGTAAATCGGAAAACACCAGCTCATGCCCGGCGACATGGTTGGCCGCCAGAAGAAATTGACGGTCATACGACTGGGTGCTGCAAATAGCAACTCTCATTAAGGCACCTCTAAAAATTCACCACTAAACGCTCCCTGAGGCAGCAGTTACGGCCAGAACTTTGAGACAATACACGCATTACTCAGCCACCCAATCTATCCCGATGTCCACACCCTGAGCGGAGTCCGATTTAGTGGACGGGAAAGTCCTCTAGATTATGCCGCAGATTGTCACATTACTTAGGGGGACGGGCTATTACACACCGTTTGTTGCACCGCAATGCTAGGGTGGTGATAGTCTCTCAAGCACAAACTTCCTTGGGAATTCTAGCTTGCCATTTAAGCTCACTATCTGGTCTGCTAGCCGCATATTTATCTCTGGTAGCGAGGCATGGCGTTTCACTAAATAGAGCTCTGCAAGCCATGCATAATCTTTTAGGTTGGCCTGTAAGCTCAAGCGGTTGGCATAAGGTGTAGTAGCTGTGATTATTACTGGCTGCATTGCATCACACTCACTTTGAGCCAGATCTAGTGATACACCAATGGCAAGTAACTGTTCCTTCACTGACTCAATAAATCGTTCTGGCAGCGTGGCATAAGGTGCCGCCTCTAACACCAGACCCAAACGGTCATGCTCACTCATAGCCACTACAAGCTTTGGGCGCGTATGTAACAGGTTCAAAGACCAGTCCCCCATACGGTTCAGTCCTGACGCCTGTGGAAGTGAGGGCTCTACCTTCATTGCTGTCAGCAACTTTTTAGTACAGCGTAATGCAGCCATAGTTTCCTTATCAATACTAACGGCTATATTACCCCACGGGCATCAGCCTGAGGTCCCCCCGGTTTCTCGTCTTCCAAGAGGTGAAGTTCATGCTACCAGTTTTTCTTTCTTTTTAGTATTAAGCCAGTTCTAGGGCGCCTTGATATATTCAAAGCTCATGTAGGCAAAACAAGCTAGCACCCATCTACTTCGCGCCACGCACCCCTAGATCTCAAACTCATCAACACTCACGGCTCTTCTGTCGACTTACGTCCTCGTGATGTGAATTCTCTCTCATTTCCCGGTTGGTTTCCTTCCGCCTGAGTGAGGCCCTGAACATACATAAATCCCAGCGCATTCTGTGAAGAAGAATTTCCCTCTGCTGCTAATGGTCTGAATAGTTTAAAGGCCTGTGCGTAATCCCCCTTAATATACGCAGCTGTAGCATCATCAATTGGCGCAGCATTAGCAGTAGCCACCAAGCAGCACAAGCTGGCAGCAAGTAATGATTGTTGGAGAGCTCTAGTAAACATTTGTGGATTTATTGTAGAGGGTGACTGCGTAGAATCTTAGTTGCTTGGTGAGGACACGAGCATCCCTTTGCATTAGCATCCCTTAAAATTACGCTCCTGACATTTCCTTGCCATCTCCTGTGCCTTCTCTATCTGCAGAGGAGTCATTTTCTTTGCAATTTCATCGCGAGTTTTAGCTCCATTAGCATTACCTGCCGAACTCGCCAAGTCGAACCACATGTGGGCGCTGGCGTAGTCCTGAGTAACCCCCTCACCTATGGCATACATAAGACCGAGGTCGAATTGTGCAATTGCAACCCCATCTGCCGCAGCTAACCTGAACCATTTAACTGCTTCCTTGAAGTCCTGAGTAACCCCCTGACCGTTGTCATACATAGTACCGAGGAAGTGTTGTGCACTTGCATCCCCCTGTGCTGCAGCTAATCTGTACCACTTAACTGCTTCTTTATAATCCTGAGTAACCTCCTGACCGTTGTTATACATAACACCGAGGTTGGATTGTGCTCTTGCATTCCCTTGCTCTGCTAATGGTCTGAGTATCTTAAGGGTTTGTGCATAGTCACCTCTGCCATGAGCAGCAATAGCATCATCTATTGGCGTTGCATTAGCAGTATCCACCAAGCAACACATACTAATAGTAAGTATCAAGCTTTTAAGAGCCTTACTCATGACGTGCCTTGCCTTCCTTTAAAATGGTTTCTACTTCGGGCGCTTCATCGCAAACAGTTATACCAAAGTCACCCATCAATTCAAGAATATTTTCCATCCTATCCTTGTCCAGCTTATCTTCTTCTAGATGAATATTGATCTCATCATATGTTAGGTATTCGCGTGAATTCTCTTGTTCAAAACCCCGGTCCCGGCTCTTTTAATTAATGCCATAACGCGATAACAATGCCGGTCATGCGCCGATTAACCAGTAGCTGAATAGCCCTTGCAGTATGCAAGACAGGCTAATTTGTACCCCGGTAAACCAGATCTGGAATTGCCAATACAATTCGCCTAGCAAGGTCTTGGACTACCCAAACTTTTTGATCACCGTAGAGATTCATTCCTGCAAAAACAGAATTCATAACAAAGCTTCCTATACCAAATGGAATGCCACCACCTCTAATCACTGCCGTGTGGTTACCTTGCCAGAGAACTTCTCCGGTGGAAGCTCTGATAATTTGTATGTTGGCACCGGCACGAACCTCAGAGTAAACGCCATAGTAACTTGACGATTTTTCGGTTACCTCACCAACCATAATGGTGTCACAGCCAATTGATTTAGCCACATTAGCATTCAGGTCACCCAAAGAGCTGTCAGTCATTTTGATTACAGCGTCGATCTGTTGGAGCGCTATCAGACGAATACCAGTGGGTGCTAGATGTGCATGTAACTCTCTACGAATTAATTCAGTCCCCTTAAGATCAGCCTTCTTCGCCGTGAGAGGAAATACTGCGATGCAGGACAGAGGATTGGATTTCAACTCTTGAGACGACTCAAATACAATGACTTCATTCTGTTTAGCATAACCACTACTACTTTCAACATGGCGAGTTGCACAACCCGTAATACTGAGTACGCAGATAATTAGGAGTATCGGCAGTTTCATTGAGTCGAATTTCCTCTGTTAAGTCCACATAGATCTGATAACTTCTTTTAACGACGAACCTCTCATTGAGAAGAATCTCTTGGTTTTTTATTTCTTAAAAGCAAGAAGTTCATAGGCAAACAAAATGGGAGGGGATGCGTTGGGTGATGTCAGTGCATTAATTTTGTCTGAGCTTCATTAAAATCGTATCAAGTCAGATTAATCTTTACTAGATAGGTCTTGATAAATCAAACCCGGGACAGCCAATACAAGTCGCCTAGCAAGATCGTGGACAACCCAAACATCTCGGTCACCGTAAAGATTCAGTCCTGCAAAAAGTACATTTAGAGAAACATTAACCATACCTAATGGGATTCCCCCACCTCTAATTACTGCTGTGTGGCTACCCTGCCAGAGAATATCCCCAGTGGAGGCTCTAATAATTTGTATGTTGGCTCCGGCACGAACCTCAGAGTAAACGCCATACTGACTTGATGCTCTATCAATCACTTCGCCCACTATAATTGTGTCACAGCCAATTGACTTAGCCACATTAGCATTCAGGTCACCCAAAGAGCTGTCAGTCATTTTGATCACAGCGTCGATCCGTTGAAGCGCTATCAGACGAATACCAGTGGGTGCTAGATAAGCATGTAGCGCACTGCGAATTGACTCAGCGCCCTTAAGATCACTCTCCTTAGCAGTAATGGGAAATACCGCAAGGCAGGTTAGGAGAGTAGATTTTAATTCTTGAGAAGATTCAGAGGTAACAGCATCATTAGTAGCCTCAAGGGCGATATTAGTGGTTTTGACTGATTCTGGATTCTGATTGGCATAATCAGCACTGCGATCAACATAGCGAGTGGTGCAGCCTGTAATGCTGAATATAAAAATAATTAAGAGAGCTGACTGTTTCATCGAATTGATCAAATTTCAGTATCACTTAGAACGGGTTTTTAATTTCATGTTTCGCTGATCGAATATTAACCCAAGGACCAATCTCTTGCCTGAGTCAGTAACGACGGGTAAGTATACTTAAGATGGAGTATCTAAGGCTGCACATGCTGATAGCAAGCAATAATCGTTTGAGAGTGCGCATTGGGGCTTTCAAATGGTATTCCCATCAGCATAATTAAGTACTACGGCATATATTGTATTACAGTAGCAATCTAATCATGACGCATAAATCTACAGCATTCTTAACAGGGGTCATGCTCCTAGCCGCCACCTCTGTGATGCCAGAAGGAGGGAATTTAGGAAATGACTTGAGTTATCGTGGAGACTCTGGCGGAGCCGGCGTCCTCATACAAGACAACACACCGCTTACCCTTAAAAAAGGGATAACCACTCAAGCTGAAGTACAGGAGGTGCTGGGCGATCCTGACACAGTCAGCACAGGTCCTACAGGTAATGTAGTCTGGGCTTACTTAATGGATGCTACTGTCCTAATATCAGATGACAGACGACCATTCGATAGTCCGTCATGGGATACGGATGCTGATCTATACGACTGACGACATCGAGATCGTAGGTGAGGCTGAGAACGCAGAAGATGCCGTACGATTCCTTCAAAAGAAAATCTTCGATGTGGTGTTGCCGGATATCGGATTGCCTGGCATGAACGGATTTGACCTCCTCAAGATCCTGCACATAAGTCGTCCTAATCTACCCATTCTGATGCTGAGCATGTACCCGGAAGAAACCTATGAATCCCGCGCACTCAAGTTTGGGGCGTCTGGATACTTGAGCAAGAATAGCCCGCTCGAGACACTGACCTCAGCGATTCGGACAGTCTCGGGAGGGAGGAAGCACTTCAGTCGAAATATAGCTGAAAAGCAAGTCAGCTATATTAGTCTCATCCCAGGGCGATCCGATGAAATTCATTGCACGTCGTCGTAAGAATGGCCAAGCTTAACCTAAGGCAATTCAGAAACACTCACGGGGGCTTCGGCTCCCGTTTTTTATTCATGTTTAGTCAACTCGCCATATCAACTAGAGTCATCCTCTATAGTCCGAACGGACTATATCTATTTGCCTTAGACTAATCTACAGTAATTTCCGTTATTCTTGGTTGGCGTGAATTTATAAGATTACTTGGAGAAATTAAAATGAAGATGAATAAATTAGTGGCTGCTCTGGTCGCAGCATCAGCGATGAGCATTACCGCATCATCGGCATTCGCCAGTGTTGGAGATTCAGCGACCTTTAAGTTTGAACTCCCTGCAGCTGCCTCATGGTCGGGTAGCTATCCACTGGTTGCTTCATTACTCATAACCGAAACAGCGACCGGTGTTGACTTCACGCTGACTCCAAACTGGTCTAACGTTGGGGGAGCAGGGTTTAGCCCGAGCTCGCATATCGAGAAGCTTGATCTGGTCTATGGCGGCCCATCGACCGCAACATTCACATCAGGCACCGGACCGGTCATTGCTGCGGGTGATTTCGAGTATCACTCAGATATTCATATGGATGCCGGATACAATTCTAATGCACATCACATGACGATCGAGTGGAATACCAGTCACAGAAGTGTCAACCGATTCGACAGCGACTGGGCAAGCAGCAGCTGGAGTGTTAACAGCGTAGGGCTAGATCACGTGGTACTGGAAAGTTTCGCAGACCATTTACATGCAACCCATAACGCAGCAGGTTTCCCACACTCAATCGGTGGCATCATTTCTGTGACTGCCTATCATCTTGATGGATTCCACCCAAGCCCCTCGAACTGGGTCTCGCATGCACCAGAACCAGAGACCTACGCAATGTTTATGGCCGGCCTCGGACTGATGGGATTCATCGCACGCCGTCGCAAGAATGGCCAAGCTTAATTAAAGGTAATTCAGAAACACTAACGGGGGCTTCGGCTCCCGTTTTTTATTGCGTAGAACAATTCGAACTTATCTGGCTGGACTGGGGCCTACTGATGACAGCAGGAGGATTGGTTGTGATTAATGCCGACGTCCTTGAGGGTCTTTTGTGTGGTCCCATCGTGGGAGCTCACAAGTTTTGCTCCCTGCCCTCCGATATAACCCTTCGCCCCTCAACTCTACTCCATCTCAGCTAGTAGTACCCCCACCTTACATTCAGATTAGATCTTAGCTCGGTGGTGTATATGTCGATCCCCAACGGATGGCTCCTTTAATGATTTTTTGCATTCTTCATATGCCCGTCACAATCTGCATGTATATTTCAGATCATGACTAAGTTCAGTAGACGAATTAACTTCGAATCATTGCTGCTACTCGCAATGACCCCTATGGTGTCTATCATTGTCTTCGTAAGCTATCTGGTCGGCAGGTATTTTGTCGATTTGTGACAATGTTAGTTGATGCACCTGCGTATCCTCCCTTTCCGATGTGGTCTGGGAGGGGTAGTGTTCTTGCCGTACCATCCCTTCTATTGCCAGTTCATTCGAGTCGCTAACTGGCACCGTGGCGGTTTATATAACCAACGCTAGGTTACTTGGATTCTGTGACCATTTTCCAATGTAAAGCGGCCCGACTCATATTTTCTTCAACTGCTTTTTCATAGGATCGTATCAAAGCTTGGCTTTTTAACTTATTGTCTTCTGCTCGTTTTGCAAAGAAATAATTTTCATCATCCCCTCGCAAGCGATGAGTGTTGAATATACCTTTCTCAGCCTCTTGCCCATAGCGGTTGCTTTCCTCATCATATTTCTCTACCAATACTTTTTGTTCTTGTATTTTCACCAGCATTATTTTGGCTGCATTTTCATAACGCCTAGCAAGTGCCTCGTGGTCAACTATGGTTTTAGGACTTTGGACAGTTGGATTCATGTCCACCGACGACTGGTGTTCCATCTGTACGCAAGAGGCCAGTACGATGAGAACGAAAGGAACTAAAACAATTGATCTTGTCTGCATGACCTAGTCTCCTTTTAGTCTGGGGTGACGTGATGAGCCATAAAAGCGTATCATAAAAACGCGGGATCAAGAAAATACGAATTTGACTATATTGGGATCGATGCTTAATATTTAAATTCGCTCTACTACTAATGGAGTTAGCTCATGACATCTACAGAATTAGATACGAAGAAACAAGTTATCACGACGGCAGTAAGTAAGCAGACTCTGGTTTCAGTACCCATGACTGTGACGCAGAGCGCCCCCCCAAAAAAAACATCACGCATAAGAAAGGTCGCCCCCTCGGCCTCAACTACGCCTACTGCGAGAAAGCGATCTGCGACTAAACCGACAGTACGAAGCCAAGCTGCAAGCAAGCCTATAAAGCTGCTGAAAAAAGTAGAGCCTACAAAGAAGCCCGCTCATTCCAAGAAACTTGCTAACAAGTCTCCTAAACACGCTAAACCTACCAAAATAAAATTGGTCCACGACAGCTTTTCTATGCCTGAGGGTGAATATGCCTTATTGGGACAGGTTAAGGAGGCATGTAGCATCGCTGGCATTAAACTCAAAAAGAGTGAGTTAATCCGGATTGCCATTGCCCAATTGAGCAAGATGAGCAATGCAAAGATTGCTGCTGCAAAATCCTCTCTGACGGAACTGAAGCCAGGCCGTTCCAAGAAGTAAGAATATTGACTGGCCTCTTAGGGATGAAATCTTAAACTCATCACCGCTGCTGGGGCGCAACTTGTGCAGCCGTACGTTGACCCTGCATTCTGTTGCGCTCCAATTGATCCTTTATTGATGTACAGCGCAGCACACGCAGTGGGTAGTTACGGATTCGCTGATCACTCAATCAATCTGGCATTTACCTTAGGTAAGGCTGGTGCGCTACACGATTGTGAGTCAACCGTTCTGGGTTATGAATTGGTTACAGGTATTCCAGAGACTGAGACTTATAACCCCCTGCCAGTATTTGGTTAGGGTCCATCAATAATTTCACTGTGATATTTTGCTCAATGTCGGAGAATTGGTTTTTTCCAACTCACCGACAATATCATGAAAGACACTGCTCTGTACGAACACCTTCTTGGACTGCAATCGCCTTGGTCGGTGAAGTCTGTTGACCTCTCTCTGACGGAGCGGCGCGTGGTGGTTGAAGTTATTCTCAAGCGAAGGCAAGTGTGGGCGGACCCTACGGATAACACCAAGCGAGCTCACATCAACGGCTGGAGCGAACGTCAGTGGAGGCATCTGGATACCTGCCAGTTTGAGACGATCATTAAAGCGCACGTACCCCAACTCAAATACAGCGACGGCACAGTCGAAGAACTCGCTGTGCCGTGGGCGGAACGCTACAGCCGCGTCACTCTTCTGATGGAAGCCTTTGTGGTCAAACTGCTGCAAGTGTGTCCCACCACCAAAGGGGTTTGCGAGCTCACGCAACTTGCCTGGAGCACCGTCAACGGCATTATGGTGAGTGCTGTGGAACGAGGTATGTTGCGTCGTAGTGAGGAAGCCGCACCCTATCTCGGGATTGATGAAAAGAGTTCTGAGCGAGGTCACACTTACGTCAGCATACTGACTGACATTGTCCACTCGCGAGTGCTTGATCTGGTGCCTGAGCGAAAGCTGAAAGCGGCCAAGAGCCTGCTGGAAACGCTCAGCCCGACTCAACGCACCTCGGTCAAAGCGGTCGCCATGGATATGTGGCCTGCTTTTATGAGCGCGACACAAGCGATCATCCCTCACGCCGACATCGTCCATGACCGGTTTCACGTTGCCAAATACCTCGGAAAAGCTGTCGATACGGTGCGCAAACAAGAACACAGCCGTCTGTCTCAAGCGGGCACCTCGCCACTGACGGGGAGCAAGTATGCGTGGCTCAAAACCTATGCAGATGGGCGCAGCGCCGAGGCGGTTTCGTTTCGAGCTTTGAATCAGCTCAACCTCAAGACCAGCCGGGCATGGCGTATTAAAGAAACGTTCTCTCAGTTTTGGAGCTATTACTACAGGGGGTCTGCCAAACGCTTCTTTGACGCATGGTCCAGTAACGCCATGCGCAGTCGTTTGGAGCCGATTAAAAAAGTGGTCAAGATGCTCAGACGCCATGAGGCTGGTTTGCTCAATTACAGTCGGCACAGAATAAGCAACGCATGCGCCGAAGGATTTAATAGCGCCATTCAACTCATCAAAGCAAATGCACGAGGATTTCGCAACTTCGCCAACTATCGAGCGAGAATCCTGTTTCATTGTGGCAAGCTAGACATGAGCTTAGGCTAATAAAAAATCACAGCTAATACGACGATGAACCATCCTGACAAGGATCCCCGTAAGAGACTGGGTATTGTCGCTAAGGCGGGTGGTTGGATAACACCAGAATTACAGGTCGAGGCGACCGCACTCACCTCGGCCGTTAGAAGCTCAATGGATCTTTCTCCTAACAGCACTGACGTAAATCTACAGTCGATCTCGATGGCGAATCTCAGGGGGGTTTATTCATTACCACGTGGTTATAG
>Ga0209553_1000569_pt1 | contig 19117 bp, 14 predicted proteins | sample LauGreFBDMM110DN_2_FD_188217 | JGI IMG/M metagenome (GOLD analysis project Ga0209553, IMG submission 188217) | Freshwater lake microbial communities from Lake Michigan, USA - Fa13.BD.MM110.DN (SPAdes) (version 2) | ecosystem: Environmental > Aquatic > Freshwater > Lake | place: Lake Michigan...
CGTTGTCGGGAACGGCTGTCGCTCAAACCACGGCCGCAATGTCGATTAAGGAGCTGAGCTTCATGAGTGGGTGCTAGACCACACCCAAGGGTGTTGCAGAGGAATTGCGCGGGTGCTTTACCGCGCCCTATGCCGGATTAATTCAAGGCTCAAGCCAAACAGTCAAGAACGGCACGACAACGCAAATCGAGTTTGCAGCAATTCAAGAGAAAGATGGCATAATCACTTACGCACCGATTTTCAACGGAAAATCACTCTCGGTTTTTACGTTGACAAAGACAGAGGCAAAATCAGCCGTCTTCGAAAACCCAACCAACGACTTTCCCAAAAAGATTATCTACCGACGCAATGCGGACAGTTAGTTGACCGCACGAACAGAAGGCGCGAAGCCTGACGATCCAAATAACCAAGAATGGACCATAGTGCCGCAAGGCATGTAAGCCCGATTTAGGATTACAACGCTGATTCGCGCGCAGTTTGTTCAGCAGCCAATCGTGCCATGCCGAGTAAATCGATCGGGCCTTCCATCAAGTGAAAGAACCGCCACCCTTCGGGCTTACGCCGGAGCAATGCTGTCACCCTGACATCTGCGGCAATCGGTTTGCGCACGACATTGGCCGGGCCTGCCAGGGTCGCCACCCAGCGCATATCATAGGTTGCGATCGCAAGGTCAGGAGCAATTTGTCGCGCGAGGTGATTGGCCGAGCGCGATTTGAGACTTTCCATGATCACGCGGGATTTGGACCAATAGGCGTTGATCGCCGCCCAGCCGATGATCGGTTCATGCGCCTCTTCAGGCATGAGTAATGGCTGCGGATCATCTTGATCCCACAGCGATCGTTTGCCCTCGAAGTTCATCCCTTCCGAATACCCGACGTATTGCGCCACAAGGGCCGCGATCTCGGGCATGACATCAGTCATGGCTGAGTGGCCGGAACGAACGTGCGGCTTGGAATGTTTTCCAATCCGTCGGCAGCAATCGCCTCATAGAACGCCTGGAGTTCAAGCAAGGGAGCCAACGGCGCCTCTGCGTAGTGAAAGACGCGCCATACACTGGCTTGCAAGCGCATCATCATGGTGACGCGAACGCGCCCGCCGAGTGTCTTATTTCCGTCAAGATTCTGGGCGGCGAGGCGCTCAGACCAATCCAGATTGAAGAAAGCGAGTCCAATATCAGGCGCCAATCGTCGAAGATGAAGCTGGCCTGGGCGGTAGCCTATCGCGTTCGACCCCAGGCAGCGACGCTGAAGGTGGCCTACGACAGCATGGCCGATATAAGGCTCGACGCTTCCTGCCGAGAGAAACCAGCTTTTCACATCCGCCGTGTCCCACAGCGCGACCAGTTGCGCAGACATGCGATGTTGCCAAGCCGCTGCCCAGGCCGTGACGATATGTTCGAGCGGCCCGGTCTCATCTGCTTTCATATTAGTCGGCGAGTTCGATTTGGTCATACCGAATCACAGTGTGTGCGACTTGGTAGTTTTTGACGCGCGCGGCAAGGCCTTCAAACATCGCAACTTCATGAAGCCAGATGACAGGCGCCTCGTCATGGTACGTGGCCATAATTTCCTGCGTGAGTTTACGCCTTTCATCTAGATCTCCTATCGTATAGGCGCGTTCGATTTTAGCAGTCAACGCCTTATCGCAATACCAGGGTATGCGGTTGATGCAAGAATGAAGTCGCACCGAGCGCAAGGCATCGAGCATGCGTTCGGACGAGAAGTTCATGCCAAATGCTTCGCCACTCCATTCACCTTGTTGTACGCCGCGTAGAAGTTGCGGAACAGTGATGGTTCGCAAAACCATACTCACGCCCACGCGCGCAAGGTCGGCGGAGACTTGCTGGTATGTTTCGGCCAACGCCGCACCACCACCATTGGTAATTTCAGCCGTGAACGTAAAGCCATTGGGATAACCCGCTTCAGCTAACATCGCCTTAGCTTTTACCGGGTCGTAAGGATAAGGCTTGATGTCTGGATTAAAGCCAAAGCCACTTCTTGTCGTGGGTTGGCTCGCGGGCAGCGTCATGCCGCCGAAGAAACCTTTGATGTACCCTTCTTTATCAAGTGCATAATTCAGCGCTTGGCGCACCCGCTTATCCAAAAGCGGATGGCCCGGCGGTAAGCGCGTCAAGATGAGGGTCACGCCCAACGTGCTGGTAACCTGACTGACATTCATGCGCGCGCCAGCTTGCTCAAGCTGGGCAATGTTGTCGTAAGCCAAAGCAACCGCAATATCGAGTTGATTGGATTGAATGCCTTGTACACGCGAAGATGTTTCGGGTGAGGCGATCAACTCAAGCGCGTCCACCTTTGGCGCGCGCCATGATTCCTTGAATGCAACTAACTCAATTTTAGCATCACCCCAATTGACCACCCTAAACGGGCCCGTTCCGATGGGAGCGTCAGCAAAACCTTGCTGGCCTAGGCGTTCAAATGTCCCAGGCTCGACGATTAATAATTGCTCAAGTGCTGCTGGTAACAACGGCTCGGGACGTGACGTCTTAATCAGCACGCTTAAGGGGTTCTCGGCTTCAGCCGATTTAACGCCCACCAACTCGCGCGCAATGACATCAATAATGGCGCCAGGGCGCGTGAGATGGCGAACGGCAAAGACAACAGAGTCAGCGTTAAATGGCGCGCCGTTGGAAAAGCTCACGCCTTCGCGCAACTTAAAACGCCAGGTGAGTTCGTCCAGCTGTTCCCACGATGTCGCAAGGTAGGGCAGAACCTCGCCCTTGTCGGTGACAAACGTCAACCCGTCGAATATCGCGCGATACGTATAGATCGTGGGAATACCCGAGGAGTTATAAGGATAACCCCGATCAGGAGGTAATGCGACCAACCCAACGCGCAGCGTTTTTGGCTTTGACGGAGCTAGTTGTGCCCCGGTTACCGCTTGATCCGATTTAGGGCCTTGCAAGACAAACCAGGCCCCGCCCCCGAGAGCGAGTGCAACAAGAGCCAGAGCAATGATTTTACGCATACATCACCTCAAAAGAATTACACGTCACCATCTCAGGGTCACTGGGGGTATATCAAGTACCGCGTGAGGCCCGTTAGATTCGCTCGAGTTCTTGGCGGAGTTCCGCAATCAGGGCACCGCTTTGGTCGAGGTGCTTGGATTCCTCGTCCAGGATTTGACGAAATGCGAGCTTCTTGAGTGCAAGAACATCGACATCAGCGGCTGCGCCCTCGATCCGTGCCGCATCAATGACGATATCCATCAATCTTTCAGCCGCATGGAGGCGACCCCAAAGATAATCGTTTTGACGATACGCGAGGCTGAAGAAGGCGCCAAAATGATAGAACTGCACACCCTTGAGTGACGCATCAGCACCGCCGCGACGCAGCGTTTGTGAATCATCCGGGCTCATGCGATCAACGCGGATCTCATCAAACTCGTTTAAATCTCGCCAGTTGGTGGTCGAGAATGTCAGCACATCCCACACCGCAAAACCGATGTAGTGTTCGAGCAGGTCGCGTCGCACGGCCTGAGGCAACAACCCCCCGCCCTTCCCATCAATCAAGGCAATCAGCAGATCGTCGGTGCGCGTGTTGTAGCTTTCAAGCGCCATGTCATCGCCCAAGGTCGCCAGCCCTTCGGTAATCGTCTTCGCGTGAGCTTGCACTGAAGCCGGGTCTTTCTCGTCAGCGGCGGCTAAATCGGCAATCATGAATTTTATTTTACTGATTGTGGCCGAGCTTAGCGTGTCTTTGCCGTCAGAGCCCGCAATGCTGCACGCTGATATCTGTTGCAAAAAACCCAACGCGTCATAGAGCCCAGCTTTAACGCGATCAAGCCGCTCGGGTTTTATATCACGGAATTCGGGCTCGTTCAGTCGGGTATAGAACTGGTTGACAGCGCGGATGACGAAACGAACTCGTCGTTGCCTATAGCGCACATCAAAACGCAGGAGGAATCGCACCCAGGTGGCCAACGTTCCGGCCTTGGGATCGACGGGCTTTAACAGGTCATTTTTGCTGGGTGTGGCGCCGGTATAGATCGCCCAATGCTGGGCTAGCGCAAGAATGCGGGCTGCTTCTTTTGATTCGCTGCTGTAGCCGCAAATTTCTGCCAAAAGGTAAGCAACATCTTCGAGCACCGCGCCGAGCTTCAAGCGCAGATAGCCTTCATAGGCAAAGCCGGTTTCAGCCCGCACGATACTGTTGGCTTTTTCGCGAAAGACACCGAGTTGTTCGCCGCTGATCGGCTTGTCGAGCGCGTCACCTGCAATCGTGTGCGAGATCGAGTGGATATGCACCCGTGCGCTCTCAATGATCATCTGTAGGCGTTTGACTTCCTTGTTGTAACCATTCACCCAAGAAAGATCATCGTGCACCGGTTCGTTGCGCGGAATATCGGAGAGTGCGCCCTTCCACGTCTCGAACCATCCTGGCGGGTGTTTCCTGCTGCGCCGATCAGTCGTGCGCGGATGAGGGTCGATATAAAGCAAGCGGCGATCGACATGGCGGTAGGCAGGACGTCCGGCGATCGCGGCGATGGCCTGTGCGAAGGGTTTATTATTGAGCACGCTGCCATCGATGAACGAGGCCTCGGTTGGATTGGCCCCTGCGGCCATGTAGGGCCGAAAATTGGACAATAGAAAATCGGCGCGTGTGGGCCAGCCTAACCCGCGATCGGCCAGCAAGCGGTCGATCTCGCTGAACTGCATGGGCGGAAATACGCCCGGAAATGAAGAGGTCGCGCGCGAGGCAAACGTCAACCCGGCCAAATCGTCGCGGGTAAAATTCGATTGCTCGTAGTTGCGAGGCCAATGACGATAGGAAAATTTCAAGTTTTGGCGATGTTCGCGATCATGAACAATGGGTGGATCGTGAATCGGCGTGTCGGTCACATACCCATAGAAGTCGGTCACCGTCACAAAGAGATCTAATGGCAAGCCTGCCGGCACCAAAGAGCTGCCGAACTGAGCTGGATCACCCATCGCTGAAAAGCCGTCGAACAACACTTTCGTTAAGTTATAGCCATCAAACGGTGGCTTGAACCACCGCGAGCGCAGGAACATCGACACGTTGCGACGCATCTCACGGTTACCACCGAAGTCCTTGCGGTAACGCCACAAAAACCACCACACAAAAGGGCGGAAGTACCATTTACACCAGGGCCCTGCTTTCACATGCTCGGGCATCAACTCTAGAACATCAGAGTGCTTCAACCAGAAATCACGCAAGGGGTCGATTTTAAGATCGTGCGCCAAGGCCCTGGCCAAAATGACGCCATTGATTCCACCGGCCGAAGCGCCCGCAATTATGTCGACCACGATGCGCATATCCAGCGTTTTGCCGATTTCGCGTAAGAGAACGAAATAAGCTTTCTCTGAGTCGACGGCGTCGCCGCGCTGCGGTGCAGGCTCGCTATGTCCATGATCAGGATCGTTGGTATTGGCAAAGGCATGATAGTCGCGCGAGGCGCGAACCAGCTTGAGAATCTCTTTGGTTACGCCGTGCATGTAGACAGCCAAAGACACGCCGCCATAACAGACCAGCGCAAAACGAAGTTCTTTTTCTTTCACCGGATAGACCCCAACACCAGCGATACCCACGCCGCTTTATACATCATAGCATACGATATTTGCCCCGTGGGATGGGGTGATGGATTACTTTTCTAGTCGACCTGCGCCCCAGCCTACTCTGCTGGCTGTTGATCGGGATCGTTATGTCCAAGGCGTCGGGTCGGAAATTCCAGTTCGTATTTTTCCAGCTTTGAGCCGACCAAACCTGGCGAGCCGGTATTTTTAGCCAAGAGTTGATAAAACACGGGCACGACGAGCAGTGTAATAAAGCTGGCGAAGGTAACGCCCGAGACGATCACCACGCCAATCGCTTGACGGCCTTCTGCACCGGCCCCGGTGGCCAACATTAATGGGACTGCGCCCATAACTGTGGCAAGCGAGGTCATGACGATGGGCCGCAATCGAATGGTGGAGGCCTCAATCAATGCCTCGCGGAATTCCATGCCTGCATCTCGCAGCTGGTTGGCAAACTCGACGATTAAAATACCGTTTTTGGCAGCCAGCCCCACCAGCACAATAATGCCGATTTGCGAGTAGAGATTAAAACTGCCGCCAAAGACGACGAGCCCGCACAACGCCCCAGCGACAGCCAGCGGCACGGTGATGAGAATCACAAACGGATGAATAAAGCTTTCAAACTGCGCGGCGAGGACGAGATACACGACCAATAAAGACAGCCCAAAGGCCAAGAACATCTCGGAATTGGCGTCACTCAATTCAGCCGCTTCGCCACGCCATGTCAGGCGCGCCGTTTCAGGCAAGCGTTCCTTAGCAATCTTATCGATGTCCCTGATGGCATCACCCAGGAGGTACCCAGGCGCAGGTGTGGCCATCATGGTAATCGAGCGCATACGATCCAGCCGGTTCAAAGCATCCGCACCTGATATTTCCTCGACGGTGACAAGACTTGAAAGCGGAATCAGCTCGCGCGTCGTATCAGAGCGCACATAAATATTGGTGATGTCGGTCGGTGTGCGGCGGTCGCCGAGCTGACCTTGCAAGACCACGTTATATTCCTCGCCCTGATCGACGAACGTTGTGACCTTACGCGAGCCCAGCATGATCGACATCGTTTGACCAATGGCGCCGATGCTCACACCCAAATCTGAGGCACGATTACGGTCGATCTTGATGCGCATCTGGCCCTTGGTCTCATTAAAATTCGAGCGCACAGCAAAGAGACGCGGATTCTCGCGCATCCCTGCCGTCATAATATCGCGCCATTTGCGCAAATCGTCATAGGTCTGCCCGCCAATCGCTAATTGCAGCCCCCCACCCCATTGCATTTGCCCCATGCCGCCACCGCTGCTGGTGACCATCATGGCGCCCGGCACCTGGCGTAACTTCGGCGCTATCTCGGCCATGATCTCGGCAGAAGAGCGCTGGCGCTGGTCCCAAGGCTCGAGGCGTAAAATGAGATTTCCGGTATTGGCTGCGCCACCCGCCACGCTCTCGCCCATGGGCAACATTTGAAGGATTCGTGCGACTTCGCCTTTGCCCACGTAGTCTTTCAGAATGTTCGTCGCCGCCATGGCCTGACGATCAGTATATTCCAGGCTGGCTCCTTCGGGCGCGCGCACCATCACATTGACGGTTCCGCGATCTTCCGCCGGCGTAAATTCTTTGGGGACCACCATAAAAAGCCCAACACTGGCGACCACAATTGCAAAGAACGCGCCGACGACCAGCATAGGCCGATCAAGCCCCATGATGAGGGATTTGCGATAGAAAGCCTTCATGGCCTCAAAAGCTCTCATGGAGGTGCGCGCGACGCGCGATTCGTCCAGCTTGTTGGTGAGTAGTTTGCTGCACAGCACCGGGGTCAATGTCAGCGCAACAAACATGGAGAAGGCAACAGCTGCAGCCATAGCCACAGCAAACTCCGTGAATAAGCGACCAACAGTTCCCGATTGCAGCGTGATCGGAACAAAAGCCGCAATGAGTACCAATGTGGTGGCGACGACGGCCACACCGACTTGGCGTGTACCGCGATAGGAGGCAAGCAACGCAGGCTCGCCGCGCTTCATGCGCCGGTGCACGTTCTCCATGACAATAATGGCGTCATCGACCACGAGACCAATCGCCAGAACCATGGCCAACAACGTGAGAATATTCAGAGAGAAACCAAGCGGCGCGAGAACAATGGCGGTCGCCAGCAGGCTGATGGGGACTGTGACAGCGGGAATGATCGCTGCACGCATCGTCCCTAAGAACAAGTAGATCACGACCAACACCAGCACGGCTGCAAAACCCATGGTAAAGCCAACTTCACGCAAAGCGGCTGAAATATAGGTCGAGGTATCCATCGAAATCGCCGCTTCCATATCGGCTGGCAATGTTTTCTTGATCAGCTGCAGCTCGACCTTGACGGCTTGAGAAACCGCAAGCGTCGAGGCCCCAGGACGCTTCACGACGCCGATTGCCACAGAGGAATTTCCATTCGCACGGAAGCTCGAGTTTTCGTTCTCGGCTCCGATTTCGATTTTGGCAACTTCGGCCAGGCGAACCAGATAATTGTTTGGGCCGCGCGCAATTACTAATTTAGAGAAGTCGTCGGGCGTTTGAAAATTCCTCGCCGTGCGCAACGTGAAATCACGCTCGGCTGATTCCAGAATCCCAGCCCCCAACTCAATGTTCTCGCGGCGAAGGGCGGTTTCGATATCCGTGACTGTGATATTGCGGGCGGCTAAAGCGCGCCGGTCGAGCCAAACGCGAAGGGCTTTCTTACGCTCTCCGCCAAACCACGTGATTGCAACTCCTTCGATGGAAGAGATGCGATCACGTATGTTTCGTCGCACGTAGTCTGAAACCTCCATCGCCGAACGCGAGGTTGAAGAAATATTTATAAACAAAATAGGTTCGGCGTCTTGATCGGCCTTTTGAATAACCGGAGCTTCGGCATCGATTGGCAAGCGTGATGTGGCGCGGCCAACTTGCTCGCGCACATCATTGGCGGCAGCTTCGATGTCCCGGCCAAGTTTAAATTCAATCGTGATCCAGCCCACCGCATCGCGCGCGGCCGACGTCATTGATTTGATGCCTTCGATTCCGCTGATCTGATCTTCAATGACCTTGATGATTTTCGTTTCGACGATGTCAGACGACGCGCCAGGATAAAGCACGCGCACAGAGACAATCGGGCGGTCGATATTGGGCGTCTCGCGGATTGGCAGATCGATGATCGCAAAAACGCCAAAGACGATAAGCAAGAGGCTGGCCACGATGGCCACAACGGGACGCTTGATTGAAAAATCAGAGATAACCATTGTCTTTATCCTTGAAGCCTGGACGCAGTTTCACGTTTAAAGATCAACTCGGGCCGCGCGGTGGTGGCGGGGAAGACCCGCGCATATCTGCTGACGGCGGGCTGGCCCCAATTTTATCTTGATTCAAAATTTGAACCTTGGCCCCCGGGCGTAATTCCATGGTGCCCTCAGTGACCACCAGATCACCCTGATTGAGGCCCTCAAGCACCTCGACCGAGCCCACGCGACGTCGCCCTATGGCGATTTGCACACGGCTAGCGACGTTGTCGAGACCAACCGTAAATACATACTGTTTATTGTTTTCAGGGATCAGCGCTTCTTCAGGAATCATCAGCGATTGACGCCGGTCTTTGATGAGATCGATCACCATCAACATGCCAGGCTTCAGTCGCGCGTCTTTGTTGGGGACAATTGCCCGAATCCCAACCGACCTTGTGACAGTGTCGACACGGCTGTCGACTGAGACAACCTTGCCTTTAAACACCTCACCTTGATAGGCGCTAGACGTCGCTTCAATATCAAGGCCCGGTCGCAGCGTGGCGAGGAATGTCTCAGAAACAGAGAAATCGAGCTTGATAGTCGAAATATCATCAAGCGTTGTGATCACCGTGCCGGGCGAAACCAACGCACCCATGCTGACTTTGCGTGTGCCAAGAACACCCGCAAAAGGCGCCGTGATGCGGTAGTCGGCGACACGTGCACGTGCCGAGGCCAGGTTTGCTTCGGCTTTGCGCACCGCCGAGGTTTGCTGATCAATGCGGGCCTGGGACACGTTGTTGGATTTCGCGAGGTCCGTGATGCGCTGTAATTCTTTGCGCTGCTCGTCGTAATTTGCGAGCTCGGCACTCAAGCGGCCATCCTGCTCGCCAGCGTTGATGGCTGCGATTTCAGCGCCTTTCTCGACATATTGACCATCATCGAAATTGAGGGCGCGAATTACACCCGTCACTTTCGCCGTCACCGTAATTGATTCGTTAGCCGAGGACGTCCCAATCGCTTCGACGTGATCATCAAAAACTTCGGTTGCAACTTTAGTCACAATCACAGGTGTCGGACGACCCATCCCAGGCGGACCACCGCGGCCCGCACCGCTCATGCCACCTTGACCCATTCCTGGGGGTGGACCGCCCGCGCCACGGGCTTGCGCTGCCGCTTCAGCAGGTGCTGATTGCGGCTCGAAATAATAATAAAGGCCGCCGCCAATAGCGGCGAAAGCAACTAGTCCTGTGAGTGCAAAAACAACCACGCGCATGTGACCTAAAATCATTTTTCTGACGTGCGAAAACAATTGGAAGGCCCCAAAGTTCGCGTCGTCTAGCTTATACGTTATATAGCTTCGGTTGGGTTACAGTGCCACAAAAGGCGTGTAACCCTCTGTAACAATTCGATAATTTTTTGGCGAGCAGCCAGCGATTATGAGTAATTTATTGGTGTAGATAACATCTTCAGAGCATTTTTATCTAATTTCGCCAAAACGACCGCATTCTCGAGTTCCGATATGGTCCCTGCCGGCAAATCGATGCCGTCTTTTGCCCGCTTGGCGCGTGTTTTTGCTTCAGGCTCACCGGCGATGGCAATAGGCTGACCGCCCACGGTAGGCGTGTCCTTGAGGTAGGACATGAGCTGGTCGAACTCGTGTTTGATTACCTCTGGGTCACCCAGGCGCGCGGGGTCAATCACAAAAGAGAACATATTATTGATGATGGCGCCGTGCCGAGGGGTTTCGGGTTGAATCGTTCCATAACCCGACAATGCACCGGCTAAAATCTCGCAGGCCAGCATCAAGCCGTAGCCTTTATGCAAACCAAAGGGCAGCAAGGCCCCCTGAGGCGGCCCGAAGTACTGGGCGGGATCTGTTGTTGGTTTCCCCGTCGCATCGATGACAGCATTCTCGGGCACAGACGTGCCTGACTGACGAGCGACCACAACCTTACCCAAGGCGACCGCGCTGGTGGCCATGTCCAGCAGAAACGCTGGCGTTTTCGCCGTCCCCGGTATCCCGATACAAATCGGATTGGTGCCAAAGCGCGCATCGCGACCGCCGAAGGGCGCCACCATCGGGGCATGATCGACCACGTTCACAAAATGAATCGAGATGAGGTCTGCAGCCAGCGCCAGATCAGCGTAGGCCCCAACACGACCGATATGATGGGCGTTACGCAGCGTCATCAAAACAACGCCGGTTATTTTGCAACGCGCCATTGCTACCTGCATGGCCTCGGTGCCAACGCGAATGCCAAACCCGCGTCCACCATCGAATTGCAAGATCGCCCCCGCATCGTTGACGCACACCGCTGCTGTGCCGGGCTTGCAGGTCCCGGCCTGGATGTGTTCGACGTAGCGGCGAACCAATTGCACCCCATGGCTGTCGTGGCCCAAAAGATTTGCCTCGACCAAGTGATTAGCCACCAGTCTGGCGTCGGCGGCAGGGCTGCCTGCGCCCTCAAGTACGATGGCAACGAATTGGCGCAGCGCGTCTGCAGATACGATCATGGCAACACATTGGACAGAGGTACGGTGAGCAGGTGTATCATGGCAACGACACAGGCGGGAACCAACTCCGCCCTACCAGCCAAGGCCTGACAAGATGCTCAAAACGACACTTATCATCGTTGCCCTGACGCTCATCGCAATGAGTAACGCGCAAGCCCAACAAAACCCCTTTGGTCCACGGAGCGCGCCTTCTCAGAATGCGCCTGCTCAAGGTGGACCAGCATTGGGTGATGAGGCCACGGCCAAACCACTTATTGTTTTACCTGCACCGGTGCGCGCGGTGTTTCGCCAGATTGCCGATTGGCAGCGCGAGCTCAATCGGTTTCTCGGTGGCAAACTCAAAGAATCGAGCGATCAAGGAAGCTGGCTTGCCGCGCTCACCGTTTTGATCGCGAGTTTTCTTTATGGCGTGCTGCACGCAGCGGGGCCCGGTCACGGCAAGATGGTTGTGGCGTCTTACTTCACGGCCAAGAAAGCACCCTTGAAAACTGGCATTTTAATGGGTGGCGTGATCGCGTTGACGCAGGCCTTGGTCGCCATCAGCGTTGTGGGACTGCTTTTCATTGTGATTGGTCGCAGTCAGCAGCAGGTGATGAGTGACGCCAATTGGTTGGAGTTGGCGAGCTACGGCATCATTTTCTGCATTGGCACATATATGACATTTTGCGCGCTGACAGGCCGCGAGGCATTCGCACATGACCATGGGCCAGCAGCCAGCACCTTTGATGATGGCGCAAAAGAATCGCACGATCATCATGACCATCACCACCATGACCACGATCAGCATCACCACGGGCATGATCATGGTGAAACCAATGTGCGCGAAACATGGCTGGCGCGATTCGCACGCACGCTCGTTGGGCGCGACGGCGAGGTCGTCGCCGTGGGGATCGTCTCAGGTGTACGGCCCTGCACGGGATCAATATTAGTTTTGCTGTTCTCGCTGGCCAATGGCGTTTTTTTACTGGGCATCGCTGCGGCGCTTGCGATTGCTTTTGGCGTGGCAATCACCGTCTCGGTGCTGGGCATTGCGACGATTGTGATGCGCCGTACTGTGACCGGCGGAGAACATGACTCAACCCCGTGGCGGGCTAAGGCCAGCTATGGGCTCACGCTCGCGGGTTCCTTCGGTGTGATGGCGATGGGTGGATTATTGCTGGGCGGCGCGCTTGAACTGAACGGGCTGATCTAAATTTAGCCGCACGATAGCTTCACAACCTGCGGTGTGAGCATACCGTTCTCATTGGCGATATCTTCGCCTGAGGCAAAGCTCCAATTACATTTTCCGGCATCAATGCCTTGCATCACCAAGGGCTTCTCTCCGCCCAGCACAATGTCGACATAGATGCTGGGGTCGTAAAGACTGAGCTGGGTCTTAGTGGACCTCAGGTCGAGGGGCTCGGGCAGTATCAAATCGAAAATGAAAACCAACTCACCCTTGTCGACAGTGGTTGAGAATTTCTCGACCCGATCAAAAATCGTCTCGGTGCCGTTGACACGCAGATGGGTGAAGTAGCCGTAGTCGCGCAGAGAGGTGAAGACCTGTGCTTTCATGGCCTCGGTTTCATCGGTGTCAAATTGACCGTCTTTGTTGGTATCAAAGTCGCCTGTGAGGACTTGGCTAAAAAAAGCATCGAACTGCCAGCGCATGCCCACTTTTGTCAGCAGGTCATTCACAAAATAGAGTGTAGAGGCCCCAGTCACCCAGACATGTGGATGGGCTAAGGCCGAGGATCCATTCAAGCCGACAACAAGGACCAAGCATGCAAAAAAAGGCGCAAAATGGCGGGGCGAATTCATGGACGCACAGTAAGGGACAGTGAGGGACAATCTCAAGGCCCATAGACAATGACCCAGTGACAATGACCTGACTTCGTAGAGTGATTACGGACAGGAATTTGATGCAGGGCAAAGTTTCCAAAACAATGGTTATATATGATACAGTGTCCCACCCCTTGCAGAGCTCGGGTCTGCCAGTGGTGCAAATATTGGAGATTGAAATGCCAGCCCAGATGTTAAGTGCCGCAAACGTTCACGGTTCAAATGATCTCGATATGAACTTGCATCTGACCCATGACGACACCGCGCGCAGGAATTTTTTGGTCGCTTTTAAGCAGCGCGTCAATCTGACCATGGGGGGTGAAATTCGCCAGTTGTTCGAGGCCGACGTTGCTCCTGATCTGGAAAAATTAGCTGGCCGTAAACTGAGCGATACGGACAAAGCCGACCGTAAATTGGCGAAAGCTGCGCTGGAAGAAACACATTTGTATAAAGCGTGGGCAGCGCTGACCTATATTTCGCAAGGCATGATGTGGGAGATCGTCGACGGCGTGCTCAATCACGACTTCGCACGGTTACAGAAAGCATTTGATACGATCAATGCGCGGCCCGGAAAATTAGGCACGCTGACGCTGAACCCGAACCTCAAACTGCCACGTAATATTTCTAAAACCGAGATTCACCGCCAGCCTGGTGGATTTTGCTTCGAGCGTCACGACACTGATATCATGGCGGGTGCACGTTATAACGGCGGTGGCTTGATGTATAGCGCGGGCCGCGGGCGCAAGGCCGTGGCCGGACAATCGGGTGGCGATTTTGTTTTAAGCGTTTTGTCTGAGCGTTACCCTGACTTCAAACCCATGCGCATCCTCGAACTTGGATGTGGAACAGGCCGCAACACACCCTCGTACAAGCAGCTTTTGCCTGACGCCGTAGTGCATGCCATTGATATTGCCCCGGGCCTGCTGCGCTGGGCCCATGCTTTTGCCGAAAGCGAAGGCCAAGCTGTGCACTTTCATCAAATGGACGCGACGGCACTGGACTTCCCGAACGAGTCATTCGATCTGGTCGTTTCACACATTATGGGACACGAAACCACGCAACGCGGATTGCCCATGTGGGTGGGCGAAGCTTGGCGCGTCTTGAAGCCGGGTGGGGCGGCGTTCCACGTCGATGTGCCCAACCAGACGGGCTATCTCAAATTAGCCGATCAGGTGATGAACGATTGGCAAGTGCGCTTTAACGGCGAGCCCTTCTGGATGGGTTGGGCTGATGCCAACCTGAAACAGATTATGCGCGATCATGGCGTTCCTGATGATGCTTTGTTTGCAGAATACATTAAACGCGGCGAAGGCGGCCTGTGGTTCTGCCATGGTGCGCGCAAACCAAAGACCTGGAGCACCGCCGGCCGGCGCGCGGCTTAAAGCTCCACCCATTTAGCCTTGCATAAAAAACACCCCGCCATAGCGGCAGGGTGAAGTTCGGTTTGGAACTGTCAGTATTGTGTCTTCCGTAGTGATGGTCGACACGGATTTTTCTTTCATATTGTGTGACGGCGCAGACCTGTTGGAACTGACAGGTTGGTCGATTTAAGACCTTTCAGTTCTTACAGGCTTCAGATGAAACTTGGGCATCAAATATAGATTTTGAACTCGTCGGCGGCCTTGACCAAGGCGGCCCGGATGCCTGGTTCCATCGAGGAATGCCCGGCATCGGCAACGATGCGGTACTGCGCGCCCGACCAAACTTGGGCCAAGCGATCGGCCGTGATAATCGGGCAGACCATATCATAGCGGCCCTGAACGATGATGGCGGGATGCTTCAAGAGCGGCTCTAAACCTGCGAGCAATTGCCCGGGTTTGAGAAACCCCTGGTTGATCATGTAGTGGCATTCGATCCGGGCCATCGCCAATGAACCCGATGGAGCATTATTTGAACCCGCATCCGATTGCCGATGGCGACGGCGCCCAGGTAACTCTTGTGTTGCTTGACGGGCCGGGACAAGCCGCGAGCACGCGTTTTCGTAAGCACACCAGGCATCTGCGGCGGGCCGGTGAACCGCAGGGCTTGGATCGGTCAGGCGACGATAATAGGCCGCGAGCAAATCGCCGCGCTCGGCAGCCGGGATGAACTGGCTATAGGCTCGGCAAGCCTCGGGGAAAATACGGGCCATGCCATGCACAAACCAATCCACCTCGTCAGCGCTGAATAAGAATATGCCCCGCAGAATAAAACCGATGCATCGGGCGGGATGTGCTTGACCATACGCAATGGCCAGTGTCGAACCCCACGAGCCACCGAAAACCACCCAGTGCCCGATCTTCAAATGCTCGCGCAAAAGCTCGATGTCAGCGATGAGATGATCGGTGGTGTTGCCTTGAACCTCAGCGTCGGGTTGAGAGCGGCCTGAGCCACGCTGGTCGAACAAGATAATCCGATAGTGGGTGGGATCGAAAAATCGACGGTACGCGGGGGCGACACCAGCACCAGGGCCGCCATGCAAAAAGACGACCGGCACACCCTTGGGGTTGCCGCTTTGCTCCCAATACAAACTGTGACCAGCGCCCACCTCTAACATGCCCGTCTCGAAAGGATCGAGCGGTGGATAGAGCGGACGATCTTCACCCTCGTGACGAAAGGTCAGAGGCGAGTCAGAGTGTTCCAAGGCGGCGATAGTCAAGACTCCAGACAGGCGTTGCAACGGACATCGCGGCAGCGCAAGTTCATTCATATCCAGCAGCGAGCATCTTCGGCAAGCACATAGACGATCTGCCGATCCTGGTTATCCTCTTAAGCTAAGAATGGTTTGAACATGATTCCTATATTTCTGATCACATTCGTCTCGCTTGTTGGCTTTGGCCTCTTGATTCCGCTGCTGCCCTTTATTGTGGAACGCACGGGTGTTGGCGTAGAAGTCATCACCATCGTGCTCGGACTCTATTCCTTGGCCCAGCTCGTGGCTGCTCCCTTTTGGGGCTACATCAGCGATCGCTGGGGCCGAAAGCCCGTGCTTGTTTGGACCAGTTATGGATTGGCGGCTTCCTACGTCATTGTCGCCTATTCCGAGAGCTTGGAGATGCTCATCGTCAGCCGGGTTGTCGGCGGCGTCATGGCTGCAAATATCGGCGCAGCACAAGCGTACATGTCCGATATTACAACGCCAGAAACGCGGGCTAAAGGCATGGGCTTGCTGGGCGCTGCTTTTGGCTTAGGCTTCATTTTTGGGCCTGCCATTGGCGGCGTTCTGGGCGGCAACGACGCTGCAACAGCCGACTTTTTTTGGCCGTCGATGGTCTCGGCAGGCATTACAGTTGTGGCCGCACTGGCCACACAGTTTTTCCTCAAAGAAAGCTTAAGCCCTGAAACACGAGCAAAATTAGCGCTGCGGCCCAAACTCAAATTCGTCGACAAAATCCGTATGGGTCTTGGTCGCAGATCATTGATCATTTTGATGAGTGGTGGATTTCTGGCCGTAACGGCTTGGGCGCAGTTTGAAACCATCTTCGCGCTGTGGGCTGATGCAAAGCTTGAATATGGCCCGCGTGATATTGGCTTACTGCTGACATTCATCGGCGTCATTGGGGCCGTCGTTCAGGGTGGCGCCATCGGCAAGCTGACAAAAAAATATGGCGAGCGTGTTCTGGCCCTGGCTGCTTTGGTGTTTATGTTTGCTGGCTTTGTGGGGCTGTCTTTCGCATTTGATTTGGCAACAACACTGATGGCCTGCGCAATGCTATCGATTGGCTCGGGGTTATTTAACCCCAGCATTTCAAGCCTCGTGTCACAAGAGGCCGCCGAAACCGAGCGCGGCGCGGTCATGGGGGCATATCAAAGTGCGACAGCCCTCAGCCGCATTGTCGGCCCTGCGTTCTCTGGCCTCGTGTTCACAAGTTTAGGCGCGATTGCACCGTTCATTGTGGCGGCAGCACTGATTGTTCCGGCTTTGGTCTTGATGATCGTACTGCCAAAACGCGAGAAAGCGAAGGCGGCTTAATTCTCTGCGCGTAAAATGTCCGTCTTAGCTGAGCCACTCGTGGCAACAGCCGATGCGTCATCGTCCAACGCCAGATCAATAATGCGATCAAAGCGTTTGAGCAGCGCCTCCCAGCCTGTGGGTGTGTCGATCATTTCACCCATGAAGCGCGGGGCGCGAGCAGCGCGCATAGCGAAGTAGTTGGCGGCGGCCAGCAAAATCATGACTAAAGATCGATTGTCGTATTCGCACATCGCATGATTATAGGCGTGGATAGCCTCGTGCTCCTGGCCCAAGCGCTGGCGCGCGGCCTTAAGCGCCGCTGTAATCTCGGTCGGGGCCATCAGCTCATCGGCCAGCACTTCGCTACTCAATGGGTTGTCGCGTAACCCCTGCATATGGTTGCGCACCACGGTGCGAATTTGCTGACGCGGACTTAAGCTCGAGAAGGCTTCATCGGAAATGCCCATCAGTTCGGACGTGGAGGGCCACAGCTTGTGCTTCTCGCCCCATACTTTCACTACGCCACCAAGGCCGCCGAAGTACTGGTAGATCAAGCCCTTGCCGACGCCTGCCTCCTTGACCAGCGCGTTCACGCCAACAGCACGCAGACCCTCGCGGCGTACGAGACGATCAAAGGCGAGAACAATGGCTACTTCGGTGGCCTGACGCTTGCGGCGACCGGGGCCTGGTTTTTTGGGTGGCGACGGCTTGGGTTTTTGCGTGGGTTTTTTGGCGGGCATGGCTCCATCCTAACAATACTGACCGACCAGTCAATTTTATTGACTCGCACCCCAAAAGATTCCAGTCTCGACTTCAGGGATGTCCCCGCAGATACTCCGCGCGGTTCATGTTCATGTGAGGAGTAAAGCTGTGCTGGAAGCCATCAAGCTGAAAAAGAAATACGGCGAGTTCGAAGCGCTCAAGGGTCTCGATTTAAAAATCAACGCCGGCGACATTTATTGCCTTCTTGGAGCGAATGGCGCGGGCAAAAGCACGACAATCAATTTATTCCTCAACTTTATCGATCCCAGCGAAGGCACTGCAACAGTCAATGGGCTGGACGTGACCCAGCACCCGCTCGCGACCAAAAAGTTTCTCGCCTATATTCCCGAAACGGTGATGCTGTACAGCAACCTGACGGGGCTCGAAAATTTGTCGTACTTCGCCAAGTTGGGCGGGCACGAGGAATACACCGCTGCCGATCTGAAAAATTTTCTAAAGCATGTCGGCTTGCAAGATGATGCCGTTGATAAGCGCGTGGCCGCCTATTCCAAAGGGATGCGCCAAAAGGTCGGCGTGGCCATTGCGCTGGCAAAGCAAGCCAAAGCTTTGTTGTTGGACGAGCCAACCTCAGGCCTTGACCCCAAAGCTAGCAACGAATTTTCCGAACTACTGAAACAATTACAAAAAGGCGGGGCCGCCATTTTGATGGCAACGCACGATCTTTTCCGCGCCAAAGAAACAGGCACGCGCATTGGAATTATGCGTGAAGGTTTGCTGATGCAGGAAATGTCGACCGATGAAGTCTCGCATGCCGACGTGGAGCGCATTTACCTCGAACATATGCATTAGAAGCATTTTCCCGAGAAGTAGCCTGCGGTAATCATCGTGATGCTGGATCCAAAGCCCTACTAAAGCAGGTGGCGGCAGCGAAGTAATTTTTCGTAGACGTGCGCTGTCGAGGCTTGCCTTCAACGGAGCCGACCCTTAGCGTTATGAAGCAAAACCTATAAAACAACGCATAAGTTCATGATCATCAAACGCTACTTCGTACCCATCAACGGCGCGCAATTTCACATCCGTCGTGTTGGTGAAGGCCCCGCCGTGATTTTGCTGCATCCTTCGCCGCAATCGAGCACGTTTAATATTCCTATGGCGCTGAAATTAGCTGCGGCTGGCTTCACCGCAATCGCGGTTGATCTGCCTGGTTATGGGCTGTCGGATCCACTTGTTGGGGGCTATCCGCAAGGGCTCAGCCGCGAGCATGGCCTCGACCCTTATCTAGCACCTTATGTGCAATTGCTTGATGCGCTGGGAATTGAAAAAGCTGTGTTTTACGGCAACGCC
>Ga0209553_1000570_pt1 | contig 19115 bp, 17 predicted proteins | sample LauGreFBDMM110DN_2_FD_188217 | JGI IMG/M metagenome (GOLD analysis project Ga0209553, IMG submission 188217) | Freshwater lake microbial communities from Lake Michigan, USA - Fa13.BD.MM110.DN (SPAdes) (version 2) | ecosystem: Environmental > Aquatic > Freshwater > Lake | place: Lake Michigan...
AGTTAAAGCGCAGCGGATCAAGATCGGTAATCAGTAACGACCAGGCCACCACCGATCCCGCGCCCGAACCACGACCCGGCCCAACCGGAATGCCTTGCGCCTTCGCCCATTGAATGAAGTCGGCGACAATCATGAAGTAACCGGCAAAGCCCATTTTATTGATGACATCAAGTTCGTATGTCAGCCGCTCGCGATAGGGCTTGGCCGTGTGCGCTTGCTCGTCTGTCGTCATCTGGGGCTTAAAGACGATTGTACTCAGCCGCTTTTCCAGCCCCTCACTAGCCCAGGCGCGTAAAGCTTCCTCTTCGGTACGATCACCGGTTTTGGGTGAACGCGGTAAAATGGGCTTGCGCTCGTCGACCAAGAACGCACAACGCTGAGCAATCACCAATGTATTCGCGATCGCCTCGGGGATATCGGCAAACAGTGTTTGCATGTCCGCAGCCGACTTGAACCGATGATGCGGCGTCAAGCGGCGGCGGTCGTTGACCGACACGAACGATTTGTCGGCGATACAAATCAATGCATCGTGCGCGCTAAACATCCCCTCGTTGGTAAAGAAGGCTTCGTTGGTGGCCACTAAGGGTAACTTATATTGATCGGCCAGACTTAACAGTGCCGCCTCAATGCGGTCTTCTGATCCCAGCCCATGTCGAATGATTTCGACATACAAACGCCCGGGATAAATTTTGATCAATCGTTCCAATGACGCTTCGGCTTTATCGCGTTGACCCTCGGAAAGTTGCCGACCGGCAGTTCCGGCTGGGCCAGCCGTCAGCGCAATCAGCCCTTCATTCGAAGCCTCAAGGTCAGCCCACGAGATTTGCGGCGTCTCGCCCGAATCAGTTTCCAAAAACGCTTTGCTGACCAGGTGAATGAGGTTGAGATAGCCCTTCTCGTTTTGCACCAAAAGTACCAGGGCGTCGGGTTCGGGCAGTCGTCCGCTTTGGCCATGTCCAGTCGACACATCATCGCGGCGCACTGCCAGCTGACAGCCGATGATCGGCTGCACGCCTGCCTTCAGACAGGCTTGGGAAAACTCTAACGCGCCAAACAAGTTGCGCGTGTCTGTGAGGGCGACGGCGGGCATGTTTTCGGCCACGCACAGCTCGACCAGCTTGGGGATTTTGATGGCGCCCTCGGACATGGAATAGGCCGAGTGAACGCGAAGGTGAACGTAGGACGCGAATGTCATGGGCCGATAATCCCACACGCAGCCGCCCAAGTCAGCGGTGCTGAAGATTTATCCACAAGAAAATCAGGCTTAGGCGAACAGAATTAAGCGTCTAAGAACCCGCGCACGACATCAGCAACCTCAACGGCATGCGAATCCATCATGCCATGGGTGCGGCCAGGCAAATCGTGGATACGGCTTTTGGCATTCAGATACGGCTTGGCGCGCGGTGTTATCTCCCACAAATCATCCTGCGGGTTGAGAACCAAAATAGGCTGGGCCACTTGCCCAATGGCCGCCTTCAAGTCGTAGTTAAAAGCCGCTGCAAACCCCCACGAACTGGTGCGGTAGTGGCGCATCCGTTCGAGGCTGATGTCCCAATAGCGGTCATCTGTGGGCACGTCGGTAAACATTCCCTTCCCGTTCTTGCGTACGTTTTGCAGTGTGGTGTCGAGCATTTGCTCGAAGCTTGGCGCGGGGCGAACGTTGGACGCTCGTAATTTTGCCAGTTCCTCGTCCGTGAAGATTGGCGCTGAAATCAGTACGACTTTGCGAATGCGCTTAGGGAAAGTTTTAGCCATCTCAATCGCGGTAAACGAGCCGGTGTGATAGCCCATGATATCGGTTTGCGTGATGTTCATCTCGTCCATAAACTTGATGATCGCGCGACCAAAATCGGGAATCTGCACGGGCTGGGGCGGCTTTTCGGAGCTGCCATAGCCGGGCGTATCGGGCGCAAAGGCATTACGATCTTTGCCCATCTCTTCGATCCAATTCTCGTAGAGAATTCCCGACAGCGGACTGGCGTGCAAACACACCAATGGAGTTTTCGTGGCCTTTGCAGGCTTTACGTAACGATAATGAATTTGGCCATAGGGCCCGTCGACATAGGCGCGCTTAAATTTAGCTGTTGGGGCGTTATCAGCTTTTGCCGATGTGGCTGCAAGGGCGGCCACAACTGTGCTTGCCGCCATGAGTGTCCGTCGATCCATCGCCATCAGCACCACCTTAAGCTTGAACTAAAACTCCGTGCTCCATTCGCACCGTGCGGTCCATGCGCGCTGCCAGTGCCGGATTATGCGTCGCAATCAGCGCCGCTAAACCCTGATTTTTTGCCAACGACACTAGCTGCGCAAACACGCCATCGGCCGTATCGGGGTCGAGGTTGCCGGTCGGCTCATCGGCTAACAGAACCGTGGGTGAATTCGCCAAGGCACGCCCAATGGCGACACGCTGTTGTTCGCCGCCTGATAATTGCCCAGGGCGATGGTCCGCGCGGTCCGCAAGACCCATCTGTGTCAGTAACTGACGGCCACGTGTTTGTGCATCAGCTTTGGATTTTCCCGCAATCATCTGCGGCACGACGATGTTCTCGAGCGCGGTGAATTCGGGCAATAGGTGATGGAACTGATAGACGAAGCCTAAGTGTGTTCGGCGCAATTCCGTACGCCGTTCATCATCAAGCCCGCCACAGTCTTCACCATCCAGCATGACCTGACCCTGATCGGACTTCTCGAGAAGTCCGGCGATATGGAGCAATGTTGACTTGCCGGCTCCCGACGGACCCACCAGCGCCACGACTTCGCCGCGCGCAACATTCAAGTTCAACCCGCGCAACACATGCAAGTAGGCCGCACCTTGCTGAAAACTACGATGAACGCCACTGAGTGATAGACCCGATGACATGTGACTACTCGTACCGCAGCGCATCGACAGGGTCAGTCCGCGCCGCCCGCCAAGATGGGTAGAGCGTCGCCCCAAACGACAACACAAGCGACATCGCCAACACCGACAGCGTTTCAGTCCAATCCATCTCAGCAGGCATTTTGGTGAGATAATAAATTTCAGGCGAGAACAAATCAGTGCCCGTCAGCACGCTGAGAGCTTGACGGATGGACTCAATATTCTCGCATACCAAAATGCCAAGGCCAAAACCGAGCATGGTTCCGACAAAGCCAATGCTGGCCCCGGCCATGAAAAAGATGCGCATGATCATCCCGCGCGTCGCGCCCATGGTGCGCAGGATGGCGATATCTCGCCCCTTGTCTTTCACCAACATGATCAGGCCGGAGATGATATTAAACGCAGCGACGATGATGATCAGCGTCAGAATCATAAACATGACATTGCGTTCAACCTGAAGCGCATTGAAGAATGGGCCGTTTGTCTGCTCCCAACTCAGCACGCGCGTGTCAGGCCCGCTGAGTTGCTGCACCTCGCGCGCGATATTGCGGGCCATGTCGGGGTTTTGAACGTGAATCTCAAGGTTGGTGACCGAGTCAGGGAACTTAAAATAGCGCTGAGCCAAAGGCAGCGGCATAAACACGACCGAACTATCAAAGTCACTCATGCCGACATTGAAGATCGCGGCAATCTTGAAGGTTTGCACGCGCGGCACCGCGCCAAAGGCCGTCACGTTTCCTTTAGGTGCCAGAAGCGTTAAATCAGAGCCGACGCTGAGATTAAATTTCTCGGCAAAGCGCGAGCCCACTGCAACCCCGTCACCGTCTGTGAATCCAGAAAGTGTACCGTCCAGGAGCGTATCGGCGATCCAGCGGCGTTGCAGAAGGTCGACGCCACGCACACCCTTCACCAGCGCGCCCGAGGATCGCCCCTGCCCCGTGGCCATCACCTGCCCCTCGATCAAGGGCACAGCAGAGGTGACGCCCGGAATGTTTTTCAACTTGGCCACAAGATCATCAAAATGATCCAGCGCATAGGTGCGCCCCGATACATCGATATGCCCACTGACCCCCAGAATGCGACTCATCATGTCTTGGCGAAAGCCATTCATGACCGCCATGACAATAATCAGCGTTGCAACACCCAGCGCAATACCAACAAACGAAAACCCGGCAATGACAGACACAAAACCATCACGTCGACGCGACCGTAAGTAGCGCCCCGCGACCATGCGTTCAAAAGCCGAGAAAATCATGCGCGTGATGTGCCGATTTTAAGTCGTGAGTTTTTGCAAAACTGCATCAATGGAAAGTTCTTCGCGCACGCCGGTTGCGCGGCGCTTGAGTTCGATCTGGCCTTTCGCAAGGCCCTTGGGTCCGATCACCACATGCCAAGGTAAACCGATCAGGTCCATGTTGGCGAATTTGACGCCCGGGCGCTCATCGCGATCATCGTACAGCACGCTCACCCCCGCTGTGTTCAACTTGGCATAAAGATCTTCACATTCCGCGTCACACGCTGCATCGCCGGTCTTGAGATTAATCAGCCCCACGCGGTATGGCGCAACGGCATCGGGCCAAATGATTCCTGCGTCGTCATGGCTGGCCTCGATAATTGCGCCCGCCAACCGCGAGACGCCAATCCCATAGGAGCCCATCATGGGGGTAATGCTGGTGCCATCTGGCCCGGCCACGGTCGCCTTCATGGCGTCTGAATACTTGGCGCCGAAGTGGAAGATATGCCCGACTTCAATCCCGCGCGCCGACACGAGATCGCTCCCAAGTTGCGCTGCGATGGCCGCATCATGCTTTTCTTCGGTGGCGGCATAAAGGCTGGTCCAATCATCAACGATCGATTGCAGATCACCCTCATAGCTCACATTTTCAGGGGTTGGCTTTTCAAGCAGGCCCTTGTGACAAAACACCGCGCTTTCGCCGGTTTCGGCCAACACAATAAATTCATGACTCATGTCACCGCCGATGGGTCCGCTATCAGCCTTCATCGGGATTGCTTTTAAGCCCATGCGAGCGAAGGTGCGTAAGTAGGCCACAAACATTTGGTTATAGGAATGCTTTGAGCGCGCGAAGTCCGTATCGAACGAATAAGCATCCTTCATCAAAAACTCGCGCCCGCGCATCACGCCAAACCGAGGACGCACTTCGTCGCGAAATTTCCAGTGAATCTGATACAGATTCATCGGCAAGTCGCGGTAGCTCTTCACGTTATTACGGAAGATATCGGTCACAACCTCTTCGTGGGTGGGGCCGTACAACATATCGCGATCATGCCGGTCTTTAATGCGCAGCATCTCGGGCCCGTAGTCGTCGTAACGGCCGCTTTCTTTCCATAGCTCGCCCGACTGAATGGTCGGCATGATAATTTCCTGGGCGCCAGCCGCGTTTTGCTCATCGCGCACAATCTGCGCGATGTTTTGCAGCACCCGCGTGCCCATGGGCAGCCAGTTATAAATACCCGCCGCGTGCTGACGGATCATGCCAGCGCGCAGCATCAGTCGATGCGAGATGATCTGGGCTTCGGCGGGGTTTTCTTTGAGGGTGGGCAGGAAAAAGCGCGACAGGCGCATGACTCAAAAGTCCTTAACAGTCCAAAATAAATACCATCTTCGCTCGGACATTAGGCGAAGCCTGCCCTCGGTGCAACGTGGCTTAACCCAGGATTACTGAGGCTTACGGCCCGGTAATGTGCTACCCTCAGGTGTGGTCATGGACAACCGGCAGGCCTCGGTCAGCAGAACCTGACCTTGCGGTAGCATGCGCTCGCCGTTCCAAAACACATCCTGGCCTTTGACGGTGATTGTGCCCAGCGGCGCCTTACCCTCAAACGGCATAACAATACGCATTGCCTGATCACGGGGTGTGGGTGGCGTGGTCCCTTTTGCAGCGCTCAGGCCCAGCCGGTCAGCTAAGTCGACACCAATTTGAATATCGATGGCTTCAGGAAGCGCAATACTTGATCTACCATCAAGATCGGCGGGTGCGACGGCTTTGCTACGAACATCTACACCTAAGGTATATGTGGCATCGTTTGTTGCCGCATGCTGCACCAAGCGTTGGCACACAGACCCCCGCACGGTCATGGTTGTGGCATTGGCGTTAAACGCTAAGACAAGGCTAGAAATCACAATCGAAACCGCAAGAGTCTTTATAGTCGCAGCTCCTCTTAATTCGTTACGTTGATTAGTTCAGCAATATGGCAAAACCATGTGCAGCTATTGCAAAGCCTTCAGAGTGTCGTGTTTGATGCGGCGGCGCTCGTCAATCGGCGCACGGAACTGAAAGTTGATTGATGCATTTTCCCACGACCCATACATCGGGTTGGGAATAATGATCCAATCCCGTCCCCACCGCTGGGCTTCACGCTCGGCTGTGGCGCGGCGATCATGGGCAGGCAGACGTTGGGCAGAGACAAAGTCGTTAAAGTCGTCGCCAAGCAACAGCAAGATACGATGCGTGGCCGCGACAGCCGCCCTGCGCGTTGCTTTATCGCCTGTCCATTCTGGCCGTTCGCGCTCGAGCATCACAGTATCGAATGTGTCTGGTAACTTCGCGCCGATAGCAGCCAAATTCTTACGTGTCGCCGCTTCTTTTTCGGAATTCCGGTTGGTGATATAGAAAATCGTCACGCCTTTTGATTGTGCGTACTGAATGAAATCGACAACACCAGGTAGTGGCTTCGCGTTCGCCTCTTCGACCCATTGCGACATGAGGTCAGCCGGTCGGCTGACGGTGTCGTTCATCAAGCGCACTTGATAGGGGCCATTGTCGAGAACGGTCTCGTCGATATCCATAATGATGGCTGGCGGTAGCTTGGAAAATCTGCCGTTTTGCTCCAAAGCAGCCGTACGCGATTTGTCTTTTAGCGCCGCATCTAAATGCGTTTTAGCTGTGGCAAACGCCATGTACGAGGCCGCCTCAAACTCCGCACTGGTCATCGTCCACAGTACGGCGTTCAGTCGATCATCACCGGGGATCGCGGGAGCATCTTGCGCCACTGCATTTTGCCCGGCGACACAAAGCGCCAAAGTTATCGCGAATGTATGTTTTATCATCGCTGCCCTCTTTAGGCTTGTTCAATCTCGACCAACGTCCCGCTGAAATCCTTGGGGTGTAAAAACAACACGGGCTTGTTATGCGCGCCGATCTTGGGTTCGCCGTCGCCCAACACGCGCTTACCTGCCGCTTTGAGGTGATCGCGCGCCTTGATGATGTCATCCACATCAAAGCAGACATGATGCATTCCGCCAGCCGGGTTCTTCTCTAAGAAAGCAGCAATCGGCGAGTTCGCACCCAAGGGATGCAACAATTCAATTTTAGTATTAGGGAGTTCGACGAACACAACCGTCACCCCATGCTCGGGCAAATCTTGCGGAGCCGAGACCTTGGCCCCCAAACCATCGCGATAATTGGCGGTGGCTGCTGCCAAATCTGGGACCGCAATCGCAACGTGATTCAATCGACCAATCATGATTTCCTCATCGACATTTATCCTTAACCAGTGAGATATGAACTTTAACCAAAGGTTTGCGGCCCGTAGGGGCAAAGACCTTACGCACCGCTGATTTCACAGCATCCTCAATCACCGCATCATCTTTTCGCGCCTTTTTGGGAAGCCGCTCGACGGCATTAGAAATGATCCAATTCCAATCGCGATCTTGCGCCACGCGGCGGTTGGGGTTCTCCAAGGGGTCTGTCAGACCCAATAAAGTGATTTGTGGATTGTCGACCAAACCATCATTGTCGAGAACAACCGAAACGACGACCGCCCCTTCAAACAGAAGTTTCTTGCGCTCCTTGATGATGCGGTCGGTCAGCGCCACTGTCCGGCCATCGAGCAGCGCTAATCGCCCATTCCAGACGTTGCCCATGATTTCAGCAGTCCCATCGCTGAACTTCAGCGCCGTGCCATTCTCAACCAGCACAGCTTGGGGAACTTGGCACTCTTTGGCCAGCTTGGCGTGCGCATTCATGTGCATCAACTCGCCATGCACGGGGATCGCGATACGCGGGCGTATCAGCCCATACATGCGTCGCAGTTCATCACGCGCCGGGTGACCGGACACGTGAATGCGCTCCTCGCGCCAGGTCACGATATCTACACCCGTGCGGATGAGTTGGTTCTGAACTTTGTGAACGGCCCGCTCGTTGCCTGGAATGACGCGTGATGAAAAAATCACCACGTCACCTTCTTCCAGGACTATATCGGGATGCTGATCGAAGGCAATGCGCATGAGTGCCGCGCGCCCCTCGCCCTGGCTACCGGTGCATATGTACACAACCTTGTCTCGCGGCAGGTGGGCGGCTTCCTCGGCTTCATAGAACCGAATATCGGGCGACAGGTAGCCGGTTTTGCGCGACGTCTCGACAATCCGCCATAACGATTGCCCCACGAGCGAGACATGCCGTCCATTGGCTTCGGCCGCATGGGCAATACTTTGTAAACGCGCTACGTTGGAGGCAAAACAACCAACTGCAATTCGCCCCGTATAGCGCGCAAACAGCGTCACCAATGAATCGCGCACCTGGCGCTCGGAGCCCGCTTCGCCTTCGGTGAACACATTGGTGGAATCGCCGATCAGCGCCAGAATGTCTTCACGCCCAATGGCTTCAAGTTTCTTGAAGTCGGTCGCCTCGCCCACCAATGGATCAGGGTCAAATTTCCAATCCCCCGTGTGAAAGATCGCGCCATATTTGGTACGAATCACCACTGCATTAGGCTCGGGGATCGAGTGGGTCAGAGTGACGAACTCAATATCGAAGGGTCCAATTTGCGCACGGCCACTCAAAGGCAGGATATGAACTGTTACCGCGTCCGTCAGGCCCGTCTCAGCCAGCTTGTTTTTAAGGAATGCCGCAGCAAACGGCGTCGCATAAATCGGACACTGTAACTGCGGCCACAAGTACGCCACAGCGCCTAAGTGGTCTTCATGAGCATGGGTAATCACCAGGCCATCTAATTTATCGCGCCGCTCGGCGATAAAACTAGGGTCGGGCATCACCACATCAATGCCGGGGATGGTGTCATCGCCAAACGTGATTCCGCAATCAACCATAAGCCAGCGCCCATCGCAGGCAAACAGGTTCATATTCATGCCGATTTCACCGGCCCCACCTAAGGGGACAAACCACAAGCCTTGATCGAGTCCTTTGGGGATCGACCAGGATGAGGCGTCGAAGGTGCTCATGCGGTTCATGGTTTGCTGTTCCGGCGGTGAACGGCCAACAGCCCGCGTAAGGTCAGGTCTTCTTCAATTTGGTCGATGACCGTCGTCGCCTTCGCAAATAATGGCGCGAGGCCACCTGTTGCAAGCACGCGCAGGGGCACGCCACGTTCCGCCTTGATGCGGGCGACAAGGCCCTCAATCAACCCCACATATCCCCAAAACACACCCGAGGTCATGGCCGCAACGGTGGATGTACCGACCACAGTCGCATTGCCAGGATGCTGCACCGGAATACGTGGAAGCAGTGCTGTAGCCATGTGCAATGCCTCCATACTGAGGTTAATCCCTGGCGCGATCACGCCTCCGCAATAGGCCCCATTGCCATCGACAACATCGAACGTTGTCGCTGTTCCAAAGTCGATGACAATCGAGGGCCCTTGGAACAATGCATGAGCCGCGATCACATTCACAACACGGTCAGCACCAACCTCTCGCGGGTTGTCGATTTTAATTTCAGTGCCAAGATCAAGGCCCGGCTCCCCGATAAATCGCGCTGCACACTTAAAATATTTCTCGCACAATTTAGTTAAGTCAAAATTTCGGGCTGGCACGACTGACGCAAGAATGACGGCATCGATTTCTGCTGGCATGACGTTGTCATGCGTCATCACCTGCGTCAGCCAAATGCCAAATTCGTCCGCGGTCTTGTCGGTCTTGGTGGCCGCACGCCACTGACCACGCAGCGTCTCGCCGTCGAAAACTGCAAAAACGATGTTGGTATTGCCGCAATCAATCGCAAGAAGCATGTGTTTCCTATGACGGCAAGACAACATCACCGGCAAGGACGCGCCGACGATGGCCTGAGTTATCCTCAATCACCAATGCGCCATCAGAGTCGATATCAACAAACCGACCCGTCAGGACCTGTGAGGGTAATTTTACAGTAATGGTCTCGTTGAGTCCGGCAGCATGTGCAAGCCAGATCTTGCGGATCGGCTCGAAGCCCTCTTGCCTCCAGATTTCAATATAGCGGGCAAGATGCTTGGCTAAAGCTTCCAAAGCAAGAACAGGCTTAACATGGCTGCCGTATTGGGCCAAGGACGTGACCGCATACAATGGTTCAGGTAAAGCAACGGGAACGAGATTTAAACCCATTCCCAAGACAACGTAGACATCGGGGCTCTCTGGGGCGCAGGCCGTTTCCAGCAAAATACCAGACACCTTCGCGCCTTCAAACAAGACATCGTTCGGCCATTTACAGCGCAAGGCCGCATCGGACGCCTGATCAGGTACAAGGGCTTGAATTGCGGCAATCATGGCGACGGCTGCGACAAAACCGATCTCGGGCGCACGCAGCAAACCGCCATCCGATTTGACCAGAAATGATGCGTAGAGGTTGCCTGCGGGGCTAACCCAGGCCCGGCCCCCACGTCCGCGCCCAGCGGTTTGAGATTTGGCCGCGACGATGAGCCCCTCTTCGGCTTCGGTGCCGGCCTCTAGCATCTGGCGCAGAGTCGTGTTGGTGCTCTCAAGAACATCGAACGCCATCATCCGCCACCCTTCCGGAAGACGGATTTGCAAATTCGAATGGGCCGAGGTGATGCGGGCGAAGGCCACGCCAAACCTTGCTAACCGAGGGATAGGGCCTTGGCGGCCGTATCAGCACCGCCGACAAAAGGTGCGGAGGCGAAGAACAAAACCAGCATGAGAACGCTGCAGGCCGTCATGATCAGGCCCGTGGCGGTATCAGGGCGATCAAAGGCATCCGCGGGTGCATCGAAGTACATGATTTTTATTAGCCTCCAGTAATAGAAAGCCGCAACAACGCTGGCGAGCAACCCAAACACCGCCAACGGAACCATGCCCGCTTTAATCGCCGCCATGAAGACAAAGTACTTCCCAAGAAAGCCTGCCAGCGGCGGAATGCCCGCCATCGAGAACATCAACAATGCTAAGGCTATGGCAATACCAGGATTCGTTTTTCCAATTCCCGATAAATCTTTGATGTCCTCAACCGCGCGGCCTTTGACACGCATCGACAGAATGACCGCAAAAGTTCCGAGATTCATGAAAACATAGATCAGCATGTAGAACAGCATGCCGCGCGCGCCCTCGGTGGTGCCAACCGCCAGACCGATGAGCGCATAGCCGACGTGACCAATGGAGCTATAGGCCATGAGGCGCTTAATGTTGGTTTGCGCAACGGCAGCAACGGCCCCCCAACCCATCGATAACAATGAGATAAAGACCAAGACCTGTTGCCATTGGCCAATCAATGGGGCGAAGGGCCCGGCCAGAACTTGAAGGAACAACGACAAGGCTGCGACTTTAGGTGCCACTGAAAAGAACGCCGTAATGGGCGTCGGGGCGCCTTCGTAGACATCGGGCGTCCACATGTGAAAAGGAACAGCCGAGACTTTGAAGGCCAATCCTGAAATCACGAACACAATGCCGATAACAACGCCTAGATTACCCGTGGGTTCAGACGCCATGGCGGTGGCCAAGCCGTCGAACGAGGTCGTGCCGCCAAAGCCATAGACCAAGGACGACCCATACAGTAGCAGGCCTGAGGCCAGGGCCCCAAGGACGAAGTATTTCACGCCCGCTTCAGTCGAGCGCAAATTGTTGCGATGGTACGAGGCCAGCACGTAGAGGGCTAAGCTTTGCAATTCTAGGCCCACATACAGCGAGATGAGATCATTGGCCGAGATCATCATCAACATGCCTAAGGTCGCAAATAGCACGATAATCGGCAACTCGAAGCGCGCGATTTGCTCTTTGTGAACCCAGGCGTTGATGAGCCACAGCGACACCGCCGCACCAGCCAGTGTGAGCAACTTAGCGAAGGATGTAAAACTACTGACTATAAACATGCCGCTAAATGTCTTTACCGGACCCTGTGAGCCCGTGACGATTAAAACAGCAGTAATCGCCATGGCCGCAACTGCAAGCCAGCTGATCAAACCCGTTGCGTCTTTGCTGCGAAAGACACCAATCATCAGCAACGCCATACCGGCGAGGGCGAGGAAAGTTTCAGGGTAAGCTGGAACCAGGTCGGGCATCGTGCTCATGTCAGTTCGGTCCCTATTTCAACCAAGCCACGACGCGCTCGGCCAAGTCGGGCAAGGCTGCGGCCTGCGGTGCGGCAAGCGCTGCATGATAATTGGTCAGCAGATTATCGACCGACACGCTCATTACATCGAGAATGGGCGCTGGATAGACGCCCATCCACATCACCGCAATGACGAGCGGAGCAAGAATTGCAACCTCACGCGTGTCTAAATCAAGCATCGCTTTGACATCAGGCTTGGTCAGTTCGCCATAAACCACCCGGCGATACAAATAAAGCATATAGGCTGCACCCAAAATCACGCCTGTAGCCGCTAACAAAGCAACCCAGGTATTGGCCTGGAATGCTCCCGTGAGCACCAAAAATTCACCCACGAAGCCAGCCGTTCCAGGTAGACCGACAGACGCGAGCATAAAGATCATAAATGCAAAGGCGTATTTCGGCATGTTGTTAGCCAACCCGCCGTATCGCGAAATTTCACGTGTATGCAAGCGGTCGTAAACCACGCCAACGCACAGGAATAACGCAGCAGAGACAACACCATGTGAGAGCATCTGGAAGATAGCGCCCTCGACGCCTTGTTTATTGGCAGCAAAAATACCGATCGTCACAAAGCCCATGTGCGCCACGGATGAATAAGCAATGAGCTTCTTCATGTCGTCCTGCACCAGCGCAACGAGCGAGGTATAAATCACCGCGATGATCGACAGGGTAAACACCATCGGCGCGAAATAAGCACTGGCGTCAGGTAGCATCGGCATTGATAGCCGCAGAAATCCATACCCGCCCATTTTCAGCAGCACGCCCGCCAGTATCACCGAGCCAGCCGTGGGCGCATCAACGTGGGCATCGGGCAACCACGTGTGGACCGGCCACATCGGCATTTTGACGGCGAAAGAGGCGAACATTCCTAGCCACAGCCAGGTTTGCATTTCAGCTGCAAATTTCGCGTTCATCAGCGTCGGGATGTCGGTGGTGCCTTCTTGCAAGTACATGGCCAAGATTGCCACTAACAGCAGCACGGAGCCCGTGAGCGTGTAGAGGAAGAACTTGAAAGCCGAATAAACGCGGCGGCCGCCGCCCCAGATGCCGATGATCAGGAACATCGGCATCAAGACGCCCTCGAAAAACACATAGAACAGAACCATGTCGAGCGCGCAGAACATGCCCACCATCATGGTTTCTAAAATCAGGAACGCGATCATGTATTCGCGCACCATTTTCTGGATGGCGTGCCGACTGGCTAGAATGCAGATGGTCGTGAGGAACGTCGACAGAATGACAAATGGCATAGAGATGCCATCCACGCCCATGCGATAGGCCATGTTGAACTGCGGCAGCCACTCGACCTTTTCCTCGAATTGGAAGGCTGCTGTGCTGGAGTCAAATCCAAACCAAATCGTCAGCGACAACAAGAAAGTTGTGACCGTCACCAGAAGTGCAACTTGACGCGATTGCTGCGCCACCACAGCCTCTTCGCCACGGATAGACAACAGAATGATAGCCCCGATCACCGGCAGGAACGTGATGACCGATAAGATGGGCAAGTCGTCTAAAAATGTTACGAGCGCGTCCATGACTTAGCCAGCCCCGACCGCGACGAACCACGTCACGAAAACCGCGATACCAACAATCATGGCAAATGCATAGTGATAGAGATAACCCGATTGCAGAGCACCGAGGCGCTTGGCAGCCCGCGTAACCAGCGCAGACAAGCCATCAGGCCCAAAGCCATCGATAATGTAAGTGTCGCCGCCCTTCCAAAACCATTTTCCAAAGCGGAAAACGTTTTTGACAAAAATGAAGTCGTATAACTCGTCGAAGTACCACTTGTTGAGTAGGAACTGATAAACGCCGGGGAACGCGCCTGCGATTTTGGAAGGTAAATCAGTGCGGCGGATATAAAGGAAATAGGCCAGAAAAATGCCTGAGAAGCTGACCACCAGCGGCAAGGCGACAACCCACCCCGGCACATGATGTGCGGCTTCAATAACATCCTTGCCTGGCGTACTACCAATGGCCTCGCGCCAGAACTCGGCGCGCCCCTCGCCCACAAACACTTCATGACCAAGGTAGCCCGCGAACAAGGCCCCCAAGGCTAAACCCGCCAAGGGAATGGTCATGATCAACGGGCTCTCATGAATATGTTCCATCGTATGATGGTCGGCGCGCGGCTTGCCGTGGAATGTCAGGAACAACAGGCGCCACGAGTAGAAGGCGGTCATAAACGCAGCAGCGATACCCAGAATGAAAGCAACGCGCCCTGCTGGCGTCCCCGCCCCATAAGCGGCTTCCAAAATCATATCCTTCGAGTAGTAACCAGCGAAGAACGGGATGCCCGCCAAGGCTAAACTGCCGATCCACATGACTGTATAAGTGAATGGGATTTTTTTCCAAATTCCACCCATGCGGCGAATGTCTTGCTCGTCGGACATGGCATGAATCACTGAGCCTGCGCTGAGGAACAGCAACGCCTTGAACCAGGCGTGGGTCATGAGATGAAAAATGCCCGCCTGATAAGCGCCAACACCGCAGGCAAAGAACATGTAGCCCAGTTGCGAGCACGTTGAGTAGGCAATGATGCGCTTGATGTCGTTTTGCACGCAGCCTACGGTCGCTGCAAAAAACGCTGTCGATGCGCCGATTAGCGTCACAACTGTTAATGCATCAGGCGCCAGTTCAAACAGCGGCGACATCCGCGCCACCAAGAATACACCCGCTGTCACCATGGTTGCGGCATGGATCAGCGCAGAGACCGGTGTGGGTCCCTCCATGGCATCGGGCAGCCATGTGTGTAGGAACAACTGCGCTGATTTGCCCATGGCTCCTACGAACAGGAGTAGACAAATAATCGTCATGGCATGCCAATCGCGCGAGAAGAAATGCACGGTAGCATCGGCTTTTACGGGTGCGGCCTGGAAAATCACGTCGAACGTGACAGCATCGAACACAACGAAAATACCGAAGATGCCCAACAGGAAACCGAAGTCACCGACGCGATTCACGACAAAGGCTTTAATAGCGGCTGCATTGGCCGAGGGCTTTTTGAACCAAAACCCGATGAGCAAATAAGAAACAACGCCCACGCCTTCCCAGCCGAAAAACAACTGAACGAGGTTGTCAGCGGTCACCAACATCAACATCGCGAAGGTAAACAGCGACAGATAGGCCATAAAGCGCGGTTGGCTATCGTCGTGATGCATATAGCCCACAGCGTAAATATGAATGAGCGTGGAGACGCAGGTGACGGTCATCACCATGACGGCGGACAATGTGTCGAACCGCAAGGCCCAATTGGCCTCGAACGTGCCCGATGTCAGCCATGTGGCGACAGGCAGCACTTGGTCCTTACCGCCCAGCGCAACCTCCATAAAAATGGGGATCGAGCAAATCGCAGCAATGCCAACGCCTAAACAAGTGAAAATGTGTGCACCACGGTCACCAATTTGACGGCCGAAGAAGCCCGCGATAAATGCGCCGAGCAAGGGCATAAAGACGGCAAGGTAATGCGTCACGTCGCCCTAGCCTTTCATCTGATTGATGTCTTCGACCTCGATCGAGCGGCGGTTGCGGTAGAACACCACAACAATGGCAAGCCCTATGGCCGCCTCGGCCGCAGCGACGGTCAGCACGAGCATCGTGAAAATTTGCCCGGCGAGGTCGTTGAGGAATGACGAAAACGCAACAAGATTGATGTTGACCGACAGCAACATCAACTCGATCGACATTAAAATGACGATCAGGTTTTTGCGGTTGAGAAAAATACCGAAAATACCAAGCGTAAACAGCATAGCGCTGACGGTGAGATAGTGCCCAAGGCCGACGTGCAGAAGACCGCTTTCCATTACGCGATCCCCTTGCCGACTTCAGCTTTGACAACTTCAACAGTCTCTTCGGTGCGGCGATTGACCTGCGCTGAGATGTCTTGTTTGCGCACACCAATGCGACGGCGCATGGTCAATACAATTGAACCAATCATCGCGACCAGCAGCACCAAACCTGCCGCTTGGAACACATACACATACTGCGTGTACATAATGCGTCCCAAGGCCTCTGTATTGGGGATTTGCGTCAGGTCCGGCGTGGGCGCCAGGCGCAGGGCCTGAGCCTCGGGTGCCATCGCCCAGCCGCCAAATACCAAAGCCAATTCCACCAGCAGGATGATCCCAATAAACGCACCGACCGGCAGGTATTTCATGAACCCTTCGCGGATCATGGCCACATTGATATCGAGCATCATGACGACGAAGAGGAACAGCACGGCTACCGCGCCGACGTAAACCACGACCAAAATCATGGCCAAGAACTCGGCACCTAGAAGTAAAAATAGCCCGGCAGCGTTGAAGAACGTCAAGATCAGCCACAACACAGAGTGCACCGGATTGCGCTGAAAAATAACGTTCAGCGCCGAGGTGATAGCGATGAATGAGAACAGATAAAATGCGAGCGAGGCGATAATCATCTCATCTACCTATACGGCGCGTTTATTTCTAAACGCTTCGCCAATTCTTTTTCCCAACGGTCGCCGTTCGAGAGCAGCTTGTCTTTGTTGTAGAGCAACTCCTCGCGGGTTTCGGTGGCGAACTCGAAGTTCGGTCCTTCGACAATGGCATCCACCGGGCAGGCTTCCTCGCAGAAGCCGCAGTAAATGCACTTCGTCATATCAATGTCGTAACGTGTGGTGCGGCGGCTGCCATCGGCGCGCGGCTCGGCTTCAATTGTGATCGCCTGGGCTGGGCAAATCGCCTCGCAGAGTTTGCAGGCAATGCAACGCTCTTCGCCATTGGGGTAGCGCCGCAAGGCATGCTCACCACGGAAACGCGAGGACAGCGGCCCCTTCTCGTGCGGATAGTTAATCGTCACTTTTGGGCCGAACATATACTTCAGCGTCAGCCACATACCCGAGAGCAACTCGAGCAGCAGGTACGAACGGGCAGAACGGTCGATGAATGCCATACCATCCCTCCCTTAAACCGGAACCCGGCCGGTGTAGACCAAGAAACCCGCCGTCAAAACCAACCAGATGAGCGACAACGGAAGAAACACTTTCCACCCCAAGCGCATCAATTGGTCGTATCGATAGCGCGGGAATGTCGCACGCACCCAGATCATCAAGAACAAGCAGAACGAAATTTTCAGTGCAAACCAGACGACACCAGGGACCGCATTGAAGAATGCGATATCGAATGGTGCCAGCCATCCCCCAAGGAAGAGGATCGTCACAACGCCCGACATCATGATCATGTTGGCGTATTCGCCTAAGAAGAACAGCGCAAACGACATGGACGAATATTCGGTCATGAACCCGGCGACAAGCTCAGATTCTGCTTCGGGCAAGTCGAACGGGTGGCGATTGGTTTCAGCCAGCACCGAGATGAAGAAAATGACAAACATCGGGAAGTGCGGAATAAAATACCACATGCCCTTCTGGGCCATGACAATCTCGGACAGGTTCAAGCTGCCCGCCGTCAGCAAGACCGAGATCATGACAAAGCCGATCGAGACTTCGTAACTCACCATTTGCGCGGCCGAACGCATCGCGCCCAAGAAGGCATAACGGCTGTTCGATGCCCAGCCTGCCATGACGATACCGTAAACGCCCAGCGACGAGACGGCAAACAGATAGAGAATGCCAACGTTGATGTTGGAAATAAACCAACCCTCATCCACCGGAATAACAGCCCAGGCAATCATGGCCAGCGAGAATGTCACCATGGGGGCGAGGAAGAACACCACTGGGCTTGAGCCCGTGGGCAGCACGGTTTCTTTGGTCAGCAACTTCACCGCGTCGGCAAATGGTTGAAGTAAGCCAAACCATCCAACAACGTTGGGGCCGATGCGCATTTGCATGGCGCCGATAATCCGGCGCTCGGCATAGGTAACGTAAGCCACCGCGACCAGCAGCGGCACTACGAACAGCAAGATCTTGCCCAAGATCCAGGCAAACGGAATCAAATATCCATTGATGAACTCAGCCATGAGTGCCGGTCCTCGCCTTGGCGCCCATCACGAATTCCTCGGCGCACTGCGCCATGGTGAGTGAGGCGCGGCTGATGGCGTCGGTCATGTAGTAATTCTTAATTGGATAATCGAAGCCCGTTGCTGAAATGGTGCCCGCTTTTCCGAAGGGTGCCCACGTAGCCTTGGTCGCGCTATTAAGCGCCGCAAAAATCGGGTTGGCAGTACGCATCGCCACACGCAGCTGATCAAGCAAGTCAAAGGGCAGTTTTTTGCCCAAAGCATCCGACAACGCGCGAACGATCGCCCAATCTTCGCGAGCATCACCTGGCGGGAACACAGCGCGCTCGGCACGCTGCACGCGGCCTTCAGTGTTCACGTACGTGCCGCTCTTTTCAGTATAGGCCGCACCCGGAAGCACCACATCGGCGCGGTGCGCACCACGGTCACCATGGTGGCCTTGATAAATCACGAACGCTTTGCCTAACTTGGCGGTGTCGATCTCATCGGCACCCAGCAGGTACACAACTTCAATCTCGCCCTTGGATGCCGCATCCAAAATACCGCGGGTATCTTTGCCGCCAGCGCCCGGAGCAAAGCCCACATCAAGCCCGCCGACTCGCCCAGCAGCGGTGTGCAAAATGTTAAATCCATTCCAGCCGTCTTTGACCAAACCGCACGTATCAGCCACTTGGCGAGCGGCGGCCAAAATGGCCCCGCCATCGGCGCGTGAAAGCGCGGCAACGCCCAGAATAATCATCGGTTTTTTGGCGTTCTTCAACGTTTGGGCAAAGGCATGGCTGCCATCGGCAATTTTGCTCAGTACATCAGCGCTGGTCGCCAGATGCTGATATTTGTAGGTCAGGTCAAGCGCATCACCGATCACGCCAATCTGCACGTTCCCGCGCAAGTAACGCTTACGAATACGGGCGTTCAGAACTGGCGCTTCGCGGCGTGGGTCAGAGCCCACAATCAAAATGGCATCAGCCTCTTCAATACCTGCGATGCCGCTGTTAAACAGATATGAGGCGCGGCGGTGGACCCTGCTG
>Ga0209553_1000572_pt1 | contig 19072 bp, 22 predicted proteins | sample LauGreFBDMM110DN_2_FD_188217 | JGI IMG/M metagenome (GOLD analysis project Ga0209553, IMG submission 188217) | Freshwater lake microbial communities from Lake Michigan, USA - Fa13.BD.MM110.DN (SPAdes) (version 2) | ecosystem: Environmental > Aquatic > Freshwater > Lake | place: Lake Michigan...
ATCCAGCAGGGCGCGGCGGTTTATCCCACCATCACCGCCGCGCCCTGCTGGATGGATTCGAGCGTCGCGAACGTCAGCGCCATGCTCTGGCGCGATTGCGCGTAGGGCAGCGGATGCTCCGCCGTGCCGCGCAAAAATTCCGCCCATGTGGCCATTTGCTCAGCGTGGCCTTTCGAGGTGAAGGTAAAACTTTTTTCCTTCCGACCGCGATGAATCACGAGTTTTTGGAAGTTGGTGATCTCCGCGACCAGTCCCGCGCCGAAGACGGTCACGGTTTCTTTCGGAAAACTGGAGTCGCCTTCCGCCGAATAAATCAACTGGCCGCACGCGCCGTCCGCGAACTCAACCTGCGCCGCCACGCTGTCGGGAAACGGCAGGCGTCCCGCCGCCGGCCAGGTCGTCTGTGCGAAAACGCGCACCGGGGCCGTGCCGAAGAGGAAGCAAAAGTAATCTAGGAAATGACACGCCTCGCCGAGCACGCGCCCGCCGCTCTCGGCGTAATTCGCGTACCAGTGGGACGGATCGAGCTTGCCGGCGGCGACTCGAAACGTGCAGGACTTCGGCCCGGCGCTGGCCGCCAAAGCTTTCTTCAACTCCACGCTGGCCGGCGCGAACCGTCGGTTGAAACCCACCTGCACCGAGCCGGAACTGTTCGCGAGCGCGCCGTCAATTTCCGCGAGTTCGGCGCGCGTCAGGCAAAGCGGTTTCTCGACGAAGACGTGGCGATTGGCGGCGAGCGCGGCCTGCACGAGCGGTGCGTGCAGATGGTGGCGCGTGGCGATTAACACCGCGGCCGGGGCGGATTCAGGCGCTCCGAAAATTTGCTCGTGATCGGTTGCCGCGTTCGTGAAACCGAATTTGGTTTTGACGTGGTTCGCGCTGAGGGCGGTGTTGTTGACCACGGTGCCGAACGGAATTTTCCCCTGCAAATGCGGCAGCAGCATCGTGCGCGCGAAATTCCCCGCGCCGATCACGTCCAGCCTTGCGGCGGGAGTTTCTAAACGCGGAACGCGGAACGCGGAGTGCGGAATGGCGGCCACACCAGCGGGCGCCTGTTCCGCACTCCGCGTTCCGCGTTCCGCATGGCCTGCATATTCGAGCACCACTCCCACGTCCTTCGCGCCTTCCGCGAGCAGGTCTTGATACACTTGCAGCGCGTCCGTGAAGGGCACGCGGCGCGTGGTCAGCGCGGCGAGTTTCAACGCGCCGGTTTTCATCAGGTGCAGGCAGGCGTCGAAGTTGCGCTGCTCGGTCCAGCGCACGTAGCCGATGGGGTAATCCACGCCGGCCCATTCGTAGGCCGGATCGTAACGGCCCGGCCCGTAGCTGCGCGAGAACCGCACCTCGAGCTCCTTCTCGTAAAAAATTTTCCACGGCAGCTCAATCTTGGTGATGCCCACATCGACCATCCGGCCACGGTCCCGGAGCGCCTCAGCGGCCTGTTCGATGGGCGCGTTGCTTTGCGTGGCCGTGCAGATCACCGCCGCGTCCATGCCGTGGCCGTCCGTCCACGCGCGCACTTCGTCCGCGAGATTTTGCAGGCCGAGCGTCACCACTTTCTCCGCGCCCATCGCCTCGCAAAACGGACGGCGCGACTCGGCCAGGTCCACGGCCATCACCCGCGCGCCGTTGGCCGCGAGCAGATTGGTGACAAGCAGTCCGACCAGTCCCTGTCCCATCACGAGCACGCGGTCGCCGAGTTGCGGCTCCGTCTGGCGCACGGCCTGGAGGGCGATGGCCGCGATGGTCGTGTAGGCCGCCTGCCAGCCCGGCACCTCGTCGGGAATTTTCGCGCACAACAAATCCGGGAGCGCGATCAGCTCTGCGTGGAACGCGCACTCCGCGCCGGCGCAGGCCACGCGGTCGCCGACGCGAAAGCGCGTGTTCGCCGCGTTCACGGCGACGACGACGCCCGCCGCGCTGTAGCCTAGCGGGGTGGGGGTTTCGAGGCGGTTGCGGACTTTTTCCAGTGCGGCCTTCCAGCCGAGATTGCGGGCGGTGTCGAGGACTTTGCGGACCTGGTCAGGCCGCGCCCGGGCTTTCTGGAGCAGGTTCATCTTGGCCTGCTCGACCTTCATTTTTTCCGTGCCGATGCTGATGACGGAGTGGGTGGTGCGGACGAGCACGCCGCCGGGCGGAGCCGTGGGCGGGGGAACTTCCTGAAGTTCGAGGCGTCCGTCCTGGTATTGCGCGATTTGTTTCACGGTGAACGGGGCCAGTTCACCTGAATTTCGCACGGCCCGGCAAGCTTGAACTGAGGAAACCAGCGCGGCCGGCGCGGCGCGCCCCGGAAACCGGGCGGCGAGCGGAGATCATTTGAAAAATAAATTGATGGGGCATGGCCTGATGCTTACGATTCAAGCCATGATATTTTACCGGCCGGCTCAGACGCCGGGAAACAAGGGCGTGAAACCGCGCCGGCTTGGCCACAAGGCAAAGCGACCGCTCCCTGTTTCCGGATCGAACATCTCTTGGCCACAATTCACCCGCCGCCTTCCGGCCCCAATCTGACAATTCATGGGACTCGACATCAACTGCGTTCAATTTCTGCTGGCCGCGCGCAAACGCGGCGCCGGCTTCGATGAAATTCTCACCCTAGGCCGGCTGGTGTTGAATGTGTATCCGGCCAAACTGGTGAAAGTGCTGGAGGGCGCTGGTCTCCCGGTGGAGCCTTATCTTCAGGCGGCGAAGGACAACACGTTCGCCGAGCCGTTTTTTGCCAGCCTCGGCACAAAAAAAATCGATTCGCTCGACGCCTCGAAATACGAGGGCGCGTCGGTTGTTCAGGATCTGAACCAGCCGGTGCCGGATGCGTTGAAGGAGCGGTTCGACGCGATTTTCGACGGCGGCACGCTGGAACATGTTTTCAATATTCCCGCCGCGTTGAAGAACTGCATGGAGATGACGAAGGTGGGCGGCCGTTTTTACATGCACACCTGCGCGAACAATTTGTGCGGGCACGGCTTTTATCAGTTCAGCCCGGAGCTATTCTACCGGGTGTTCAGCGAGCAGAACGGCTTTGAAGTGGAACGCATGGTCATTCATCCCCTCGGGCCGTACGGCCAGTGGTACGAGGTGTCCGACCCGAACCAGATTCACGAGCGCGTCGAGCTGATCACCTTCCGCCCGATGCAACTCCTCGTGCAGGCCCGGCGCGTCAAGGCCGTGCCGATTTTCGCCTCGGCCACGATGCAGAGCGATTATCAGGAGTATTGGTGGAAACAGAAGGGACAGGACAAACCCGCCCCGCTGAAGCCGTCCTGGCTGAAAAAAAATCTGCCGGGCGTGGCGCGGGCGCTGCACGTCACGAAGCTGGGCGTGGAATTTTACCGGCGGCAGTCGCTCGGCAACCGGAGGTTCTTCAAGCCGGTGAACCGGACGGGTTAGTCCCGTCTCCGGCAGTTGGAACCACGGAGGACACCGAAGCCACGGAGGGATGGCGGCGGTGGATTTTCTATCGGGCCTTGCCGCGCATCAGTCGCACATCCACCGCGTCCATGCCGGCGGCGCGGATGGCCTGCATTCCCAAGTCCGTGTCCTCGTAGGCGCGGCAATAGCGTGGTTCCACGCCGATGCGCCGCGCGGCTTCCAGAAAAATATCCGGCGCGGGCTTCTGGTTGACAACGTGCTCGCTGGTGACCACGGCATCGAACAGATGTCGGATGCCCAACAGTTTCAGCACATCGACAATGATGGGCTGTACGCCTCCCGAGGCCACGGCCAGCGGGATTTTCCCGTGACGCTCGCGCGCGACATTCACAACTTCGTGGATCGGCCCGACTTGGTGTATGAGCTTTAAGTAGGCTTCTTCTTTTTCTTTCGCCACGGCGATCGGATCAATGTTCACGCCCTGTTCATCACGCAGCATTTTCAAAATGTCGCGGGTCGGCACCCCGCCGTAGGCGTAGAAGCGTTCTTCGGGGAAATGCAGCCCATGACGGAGCGCAATTTCGCTCCACGCAATCCAGTGCAGCGGCATGGTGTCGGCCAGCGTTCCGTCGCAGTCGAAGATGATTCCTTTGATGTCCATATAAAATTAGGTCAGAGCGGCAGGGCCTTGAGCTTCTCGTCGAGATCATGCGCCATGAGCGGTTCGATCAGGCCGTCCAGTTCGCCTTCGACGACATTAGCCAGGTTGTAGATGGTCAGTTCAAGGCGGTGATCGGTGACGCGGTTCTGCGGAAAATTGTAGGTGCGGATTTTTTCACTGCGCTCGCCGGTGCCGACCTGGTCTTTGCGGACGGCGGCGTACTTCGCGTTTTCCTCGGCGATCTTGCGGTCGAGGAGGCGCGAACGCAGCACGGACAGGGCTTGGACCTTGTTCTTCTGCTGCGAACGCTGATCCGCGCAGCGCACGATCATGCCGGTCGGCTTGTGGATGATTTGCACGGCGGAGTCAGTGGTGTTCACGCCCTGGCCGCCTTTGCCGGAGGCCCGGCAGACGTTGATCTCGATTTCGTCGGGCTTGATTTCGATGTCCACCTCCTGCGCTTCCGGCAACACGGCCACGGTGGCGGTGCTGGTGTGGATGCGGCCCTGCGCCTCGGTCGCGGGCACGCGCTGGACGCGATGCACGCCGCTCTCGTATTTCAGGCGCTTGTAAACATTGGTGCCGGTCACGGTGAAAATCACTTCCCGGAAACCGCCCAGGTCCGACGGGCTGGAATCGAGCGCCTCGACTTTCCACCCCTGCGTCTCGGCATAACGGGTGTACATCCGGTAAAGATCGGCGGCGAAGAGCGCGGATTCAGAACCGCCCGCGCCGGCGCGGAGTTCGATGATGGTGTTGCGCGAGTCCGTCGGGTCGGGCGGCAGCACGCCGCATTGCAGGGCGAAGGTGAGACGCTTCTCGGCGGCGGTCAGGCGGGTGATTTCCTCGGCGGCCATCAGCGCCAGCTCGGAGCCGGCGGGTTCGGTTGCGAGGAGCGGCCTGTTTTCCGCCAGGTCGGCCACGGTCTTGAGCCAAGCGTCGCCGGTGGCGATCAGATCCTTGAGCCGGGCGTATTCGCGGGACAATTCTTGGGCGCGCTGGTTGTGGTCGAAAACCTTCGGATTGCTCAACGCGGCCTCGACTTCGGCGAAGCGGCGGCGGAATTTCTCGATGTGCGGTTGGAGGTCCATGCCCGGAAAAAAGAATCCGCCCGCAGGAGCGATGAACTCTGCGGGCGGATGAGTGGGCGGAAACTACTTCGATCTTTTCTTCGGCGCGGCGGCGGCGGCGGCGGCCTGGGCGGCCTGGGTCTTGGCCATGCGCTGCTGGAACTTGTCCACGCGGCCGGCGGTATCGACGAATTTTTGCGTGCCGGTGTAGAAGGGGTGGCAGGCGTTGCAGATGCCGATGACGATGCTCGATTTGATCGAGCGGGTCTTGATCGAGTTGCCGCAGGCGCAACGGATTTCGGCTTCCAGATATTTAGGATGAATGTCAGCTTTCATAACAAAGGTCGGTGACGCTACCAGCGGAACGCCCGTTGACAAGCGTTTATTTCCACGAAGTGAAGTTTGGTCAGATTTCCTTGGTTCCTGATCCGAATGGATGTAGCATTTTTTTCCGACACCACGGCCCGCTTGTGAAATAAATCACAATTTCACCTTGCGCCAGTTTTTGCCGGTGATTAGCTTCTTTTCACGGTGCGGGCGCAGCCTCCCGCTCCAACTTATGCAGACCAGCACTGAAGTCGGCTACAATTCGAAAATCGAAGGCGAGGTCATCGTCACCCGCGTCGATGCCGCGCTCAATTGGGCGCGCAAAAACTCCATCTGGCCGATGCCAATGGGCTTGGCCTGCTGCGCCATTGAGTTGATGGCGGCGGGCGCAAGCCGGTTTGATATTTCGCGTTTCGGCTCGGAGGTGATGCGTTTTTCCCCGCGCCAGTCGGACGTGATGATCGTGGCCGGCACGGTCACTTACAAAATGGCGCTGGCCGTCCGCCGCATTTACGACCAGATGCCGGAGCCGAAATGGGTCATCGCGATGGGCGCGTGCGCTTCGACCGGCGGCATGTATCGCAGCTACGCGGTCTTGCAGGGCGTGGACAACATCATCCCGGTGGATGTCTATGTGGCCGGTTGCCCGCCGCGCCCGGAGGCGCTGCTCGACGCGCTCATCAAGCTGCAAAACAAGATCGCGAAGGAACCGGTGCTGAACGTGCCGCAGCAGGCGGCCTAGCCTCCACCTTGCCATGACCGCCCTCGAACTCGCCCAAAAGCTCCAAGCGCAATTCGGCGAACTCGTGTCCGCGCCAAAAGAGTTTCGCGGCGAAATCAGCGTGCAAATTTCCGACGCGGAAAAAATCACCGCAGTCTGCGCGTTCGCAAAAAAGGAACTCGGCTTCGATTATCTCGTCGATGTGAGCAGCGTGGACAACTACGGTGACGACCCCCGCTGGACGCTGGTCTATGAGCTTTACGGGATGGCGCATCGCTGTCATCTGCGCCTCAAGACCGACGTGAGCGAGGAGAAGTCTGAGCTGCCGACCATCTCCCAGGTCTGGCGCACCGCCGACTGGCACGAGCGGGAAATTTACGACATGATGGGCATCCGCTTTCGCGGGCATCCTGATCTGCGCCGCATCTTGATGTGGGAAGGCTATCCGTATTTTCCGCTCCGCAAAGATTTCCCGCTCGCCGGTAAGCCGAGCGAGATGCCGGACGTGGCGTTCAGCAAGCCCGCGCCGCTGGAAGGTGGACCGTTTGTGACGGTCGCTGGCGGCAAAGATTCGATGGCTCGCGAACCGCGAGTCCAAAACCCGGAATCGTAAGCGCGTGGAGCTTCCAGAGGACAAGCGGCAGGCGATACTGGAAGCAATCTACGGTGGTTCACCGCGTAAGATAGAAACGATCAAGCTGGTGCGCGATGCGACGGGTTGCGGCTTGAGGGAAGCGAAAGAGTTCGTCGAGAAGTTATCCGCCGAACTTTACGCGAAAGAGCCGCAGAAGTTTGCAGCAGCTCCGACCGGCAAGAGCGGTTGCGTGGGTGTGATTTTGGCGGTCGCGGCAATTCTGGCTGCGGCCTGCGTAGTAGTGATGATGTTGGTCTGAGATTTTTTGCGAATGGCAACCGTTCAAGACATTGAGTTTTGCGAACCGGCGGCGCGTGCGGCGGAAGCTGCGGCTTCCGGCGAATTGCGCGACATGCAGGGCGAGAAGATGGTCCTCAACATGGGGCCGTCGCACCCGTCCACGCACGGCGTCCTGCGCATCATCTTGGAAATGGACGGCGAGATCATCACCAAGGCCATACCTGATGTCGGTTATCTGCATCGCGGCGACGAAAAAATCGCCGAGAACATGACCTACACCCAGTTCATCCCCTACACGGACCGGTTGGATTACCTCGCGCCGCTGCACAACAACGTGGTTTACGCGCTGGCCGTCGAGAAGCTCATGGGCATCGACCAGCAGTTGCCGCCGCGCTGCCAGTATATCCGCGTCATCTGCTGCGAGCTTTCCCGCATCTCGGCGCATCTGCTCGGTCTCGGCGCGTTCGCGATGGACGTGGGCGCGTTGACGGTTTTTCTGCACACGTTCACGGAACGCGAAAAAATTTACAATCTGATCGAGGCATTGACCGGCGCGCGTTTCACCACGAGCTACACGCGCATCGGGGGGCTGTCGCGCGATCTGCCGCCGGGCTGGGTCGCGCAATGCCGCAAGTTCTTGGAGGAAGTGGTCGTGAACTTTGACGAGTCGGAAAAATTGCTCACGCGCAACCCCATTTTCGTGGACCGCACGCGCGATGTCGGCGTGCTGTCGAAGGCGGACGCGATTAATTTCGGTGTGACCGGCCCGAACCTGCGCGGCAGCGGCGTGGACTACGATTTGCGGAAGGCGCATCCGTATCTCGTTTACAAAGACCTCGAATTCGACGTGCCCGTCGGCTCGGTCGGCGATTGCTACGACCGCTATCTCGTCCGCATGGAAGAGATGCGCCAGAGTGTGCGCATCCTCCGCCAGTGCTTCGACAAGCTGCCCGGCGGCGCTGACAACCAATCCGGCGAGCCGGTCAACATCCCCGACGGCAAGACGGTTTTGCCCCCGAAAAACAAGGTGATGACGAGCATGGAAGAATTGATCCACCAGTTCATGCTCGTGACCCAGGGCGTGAACGCGCCGGCGGGTGAGATTTATTTTGGCGCGGAAAATCCGAAGGGCGAACTCGGTTTCTACATCAACAGCAAGGGCGGCGGCACACCGCATCGCCTGAAAATCCGCGCACCGTCGTTCGTGAACCTCGGCGTGCTGCCACACCTGCTGCCCGGCCACATGATGAGCGACGTGGTGAGCATCCTGGGTTCGATTGATTTCGTGATGGGAGAATGTGACCGATGATTTTTTCCATACCAGCCGATCTTGAAGCCGAGTTGAACGAACTCGTGACGCACTATCCGCAGAAGCGGAGCGCGTCGCTGATGTTTCTGCACGCGTTGCAGGAACATTTTGGTTACGTGTCGAAAGAGGCCATCGAATGGACGGCCAAGAAGCTCGATCTCCAGCCGATCAATGTTTACGAGCTGGTCACGTTTTACCCGATGTTCCGGCAGGAACCGGCGGGCCGATACGTGATGAAAGTCTGCCGCACGTTGAGCTGCCAGCTTGGTGGCGCGGACAAACTGCACGCGCATTTTTGCACCAAGCTCGGCCTGGACGCGCACAAGCACGGCCTGCAAACATCGAAGGATGGGAAGTTCTCGGTGGAGTTCGTGGAATGTCTCGCCAGTTGCGGCACCGCCCCGGTGATGATGTGCAACGAGGATTTTTACGAAGGCGTGAGCAGCGTGAAAGCCGATAAAATTTTGACGGGATGCAAATGAGCGCCACACCAAAAAAAGCAAAACATGAAAACAAGCCTCAAAGACTGGCCAAAGGTTTACCAGCGCATCAAAGGGATGCGCGGCTTGAGCCTGAAAGAAAAAGTGCTGCTCGCCCAAGGTCTCGCGGCGACTCCCGACGAGCGTCTCCGGATGCACGACGACCATCTCCGCTCGCTCGGCTTGTACAGTCATTGGGAGAGGAAAAAATTCGGTTTCAAATTGTAGGCATGACCGCAGCCGTCCTCCAGGGCGTGATGATGAACACCCTCGATACCGCCATCTGGGTGGATTTGCCGACGCCTCAGTATATGCGCCTGTGCAACCTAATCCGTGCACAGGGCGGAACGGCTTTATCACCCACGCTCTACGTGCTGGAAGATGGCAAGCTCGTGAATTTTTTGTTCGCGGTGACCGGCCTCCGAAAATTCGCCGCCGAATACAACGGTGCCGTGATGAGGAAAATTGAGGGCGTGGCTGTCAAGATTCTGCCTCTCGAACGGGTGCTTAAAAGCAAGAAGACCATCCGGCGAGACAAGGATCTGGCGCACATTCCGCTAATTGAAAACGTGCTGAAAGCAAGACGAGAGTCTGAGGAGAAACGGAAATGAATTGGCTGCCCGACATGGATTTGAACCATGACAAACAGATTCAGAGTCTGTTGTGCTACCGTTACACTATCGGGCAGTGCGCGGAGGAAATTAAAGAGATTTAACCGGGAGTCAAGCTGCCGTATGCCGCAAGAACATCGCCTCATCCTCAAACACGCTGACTCGCCCGGTTACACGAACGACCTCGAGTGCTACGTGCGCCACGGCGGCTACGAGGCCTTGAAGAAGGCGCTCGCCACCGCGCCGCGCGAACTGGTCGACGGCAAAAAAATGTCGCCGCAGGAAGTCGTCCGCGACGAGGTGCTCAAGTCCGGACTGCGCGGTCGCGGCGGTGCGGGTTTTAGCGCGGGACTCAAGTGGAGCTTCGTGGACCGCAAGAGCGGCAAGCCGATTTATCTCATCTGCAACGCGGACGAATCCGAACCGGGCACGTTTAAGGATCGCCAGATCATCCACAAGGACCCTCATCAGTTGATCGAAGGCATGATCATCTCCTGCTGGGCGAACGACGTGAAGCTCGCCTACATCTACATCCGTGGTGAATTCCCCGAAGGCGCGCGCATTTTGAACCGCGCCCTCAAGGAAGCCCGCGCGAAAGGTTTTCTCGGCAAAAACATTCTTGGCACCGGCTTGGACGTGGAAATGCACGTTCATCGCGGCGCGGGCGCCTACATTTGCGGCGAGGAGACCGGCCTCATCGAATCGCTCGAAGGCAAGCGTCCCTATCCGCGCATCAAGCCGCCGTATTTTCCGGCGGTGCTCGGACTCTACATGTGCCCGACCATCGTCAACAACGTCGAGACGCTCTGCCATGTGAACCACATCGTCACGATGGGTTCGGCGGAATACGCCAAGCTCGGCACGCCGAACAACACCGGCACGCGCATCGTGAGCCTCAGCGGCCAAGTGAAGCGCCCCGGCTATTACGAAATCGAGGTCGGCAAGGTCACGCTCGGCGAACTCATCCATCACGAAAATTTCGGCGGCGGTCTGCGCGAGGGCCGGCAGCTCAAGGCCATCATTCCCGGCGGTTCGTCCTCGAAAATTTTGAAGGCCGGCGAAGTTTTCAAAGTGAACCGCAAAGGGCCGGACGGCCAGATGACCAAGGTGGACGTGCCCCTGCTCGATCTGCCCTACGATTTTGATTCGCTCCAGGCCGCCGGCACGATGTCCGGCTCCAGCGCCATCATCGTGATGGACGATTCGACCGACATGGTCGGGGCGCTGGCGAACCTTTCGGAATTTTACGCGCACGAAAGCTGCGGCCAATGCACGCCGTGCCGCGAAGGCTCGCTCTGGATGGCCAAGGCGCTGCACCGTCTCACGCACGGCCACGGTCGCAAGCAGGATGCCGATTACCTCGTCGGCATTGCGAAAAACATTCAGGGCCGGACCATCTGCGCCTTCGGCGAAGCCTGCGCCTGGCCGGTGTTAAGCTTCGTGGCGAAGTTCAAGAGTGAGTTCGAAGCCAAAGGCGCGGCGGATGAAGCCCGTGCTCACGGAGCCGGTCCGCCGCACGAAATGAAAATCGCGGCCAGTCCGCAAAACTAAAACCACGATGCCCAAGCTTTACGAATACTTTGGACTGGTGGTGTTCTTCTTCGTGGGGGAACATTTACCGGTTCACGTTCACGGACGTTACGGAAGCGAGGAAACAAAGGCGGAAATTATCACGGCGGACGGAAAAATTGTTGAGATAAGACTGTGCCGCGTGGCCAATCGTCGCCCGCTGTCCGGCAAAGCCCGAAAACATTTCCTCGAACTCGTGAACGCCAAGGCGGATGACATTTTGAAGAAGTGGTCAGATGTTTTCGTTTTGAACAAGGTGGTGAAACCGGAGATTATTACACGGAGAATCAAATAACGTTTATGTATCTGCGAGTAAAAGAAGCCAAATACGTGTCCCGGCACAAAGTTGACATCAAGTTCAACGATGGCACGCACCGCCTCGTGGACTTCGGGCCATTTCTTAAGCAGGCAAGAAACCCGATGTTTACGAAGTATCGCCGCACGGAAAAATTTAAATCGTTCCACATTCAAGATGGCGATTTGATGTGGGGAGACTTTGAGATGATTTTTCCAATCACGGAATTGCACGCTGGGAAAATTTAACCATGTCCACCGCCGTCACAACCGAAACCAAACCCGCGCCGCCGCCGGTTGATACAATCAAAATCAAGGTGGACGGCCGCGAGATTGCAGTGCCGAAGATGATGCCTGACTGGCAAGGCAAGCTCCAACCGACCACCATGCTGCAAGCCTGCCAGCTCGCCGCGAAGGAAGTGCCGCATTATTGCTATCATCCGAAGCTGCCGATCGCCGGCAACTGCCGCATGTGTCTCGTTGAATTCGGCCTGCCCGCGATGGGGCCGGATCGCAAGCCGCTGCTCAACGAGGACGGCACGCCGAAAATCACGAAGCAGGTTCTGCCCTACGAACCGCAGACGCCGCGCGGCGCCATCGCCTGCGCCACACCAATTTCCCCGGGCATGGAAATTTATCCCAGCTCGCCCGCGACGAAACAGATGCGCGAGGGCATTCTCGAATCGCTGCTCATCAATCATCCGCTCGACTGCCCGATCTGCGACCAGGCCGGCGAATGCAAGCTGCAGGAGTATTCTGTCGAACACGGCCTGGCCACTAGCCGCTTTGTCGAGGCGAAGGTTCACAAGCCGAAGGCCGTTGATCTCGGCCCCCGCATCATGCTCGACGACGAGCGCTGCATTCTTTGCACGCGCTGCATCCGTTTCACCAAGGACATCGTGGGCGACGATAAGCTCGGCGTCGTGAATCGCGGCAGCTACAATTCCATCGCGGCTTTTCCGGGCACGACATTCGACAACAATTACACGCTGAACACGGTGGACATCTGCCCGGTTGGCGCGCTCACCTCGAAGGATTTTCGTTTCCAGATGCGCGTCTGGTTTCTCAAGGAGAGCAAGAGCCTGTGCACCAGTTGCGGCACCGGCTGCAACCTCACCGTCGGCTCGCGCGAAGATAAAATTTACCGTTACGAACCCCGCGAAAACAACGCGGTCAACGGCCCGTGGATGTGCGACGCGGGCCGCTTGAATTACAAATGGGCGGGCCGCGCGGATCGCCTCACCGAAGTTCTGGTACGCGGGCAGAAGTCGAATTGGACAACAGCCACGCAGGAAATTACCAGTAAACTTGCCAAGGCGGCGGCGGGTTCCATCGCCATCGTCGCCTCGGCACGACAGACGAATGAAGAACTATTCCTGCTGGGCAAGCTTGCCAAAAAACTTGGCGCGCTCACCGACTCCGTCCCGCGCGAAGGCGAGCCGGACAAGTTGCTCGTCAGTGCCGACCGAAACCCGAACAGCAACGGCGCGCGTCTCAACGGTCTTTGCTTCACCGAAATGGGCATCCACCTGCCGAAGATCGCCGACGGCATCAAGGCCGGGAAAATTAAAACGCTCATCGTCTTCGGCGAGGACGTGACGAAGCACGGGTTCGGCCCGGATTTGCTGGGCAGACTCGACACGCTCATCGTCAGCGACATTTTGCCCAACGCGACAACGCGGCTCGCGCATTATCTGCTGCCCGGCTGCGCGCACGCCGAGAAGCGGGGCACCTTTGTGAACGTGAAGGGCCGGCTGCAGAAGTTCATCAAGGCCGTCGAGCCGAGGGGCGACGCGCGGCCCGAATGGGAATTCCTGCACGAACTCGTTCACCATGTCACCGGACATAATGGTTTTGTGAGCATCGAAGGATTGTTCAACCAGATGGCGCACGAAGTCCCGGCGTTTCACGGCCTAGAGTGGGCGAAAATCGGCGACACCGGCGTGACCGTGCAAATCTAATTCAACATGGACTGGTTCAACCATCTCAACCCCGATTTGCAGTTCGTGCTTCTGAGCGCGGTGAAAGTTCTGGCCGTGCTCTTCCTCGCGCTGCTGCCGATGGTCGCCTACTCGGTGCTAGCCGAGCGCAAAATTTCCGCGTGGATTCAGGATCGCGTCGGCCCGAATCGCGTCGCGCTGCCGTTGCTCAGCGGCATTCCGTTTCTCGGTTCGTTTCTTACGCGCCTCGGCATCTGGCAGCCGATTGCCGACGGGGTGAAATCGTTTCTCAAGGAGGACTTCACGCCGGATCACGTCCGCAAAATTTATTTCTGGCTCGCCCCGGCCATCACGCTCATCCCGGCGTTTCTTACCGTGGCGGTGATCCCGTTCGGCTCCAACCTCGGCGCCCAGAAAATGGTCATCGCGGATTTGAACGTCGGCATTCTCTACTCGTTCGGCATCGTGTCGCTGGGTGTTTACGGAATTGTGCTGGCGGGTTACGCGAGCAATTCCAAGTATCCGTTCCTCGGTGGTGTCCGTTCGAGCGCGCAGATGATTTCGTACGAAATTGCGATGGGCATGAGCGTGGTGTCGGTCTTCATGCTCGTCGGCGACTTGAACCTGAGCAAGGTCATCGAGTATCAGGCGGGGACGACGCTGGGCTTCATCCCGAATTGGCTTGTCTTCAAACAGCCGGTTGCGTTCGTCATCTTTCTCGTCGCGGCCTTCGCGGAAACGAACCGCCTGCCATTCGACCTGCCCGAGTCCGAGACCGAACTCGTCGGTGGCTACAACACCGAATACAGCTCGATGAAGTTCGCGCTCTTCTTCATGGGCGAATACGCGAATATGATCGTCTCGTCGGCCATGATGGTGACGCTGTTTTTCGGCGGGTGGACGCTGCCGTTCTTCGGTCTCGACCAGCGGGCGGAATCCGCGCAATGGCTGACCGGCCTGGCGCACATCGGGATTTTCGTGGCGAAGATGCTGGTCTTGATGGTGGTGTTCATCTGGGTGCGCTGGATGCTGCCGCGCTTCCGCTACGACCAGTTGATGGATTTGGGCTGGCGGCGGTTCATTCCGCTGGCGCTGGCGAACATTTTGGCCACGGCGGTCGTGCTGTTTCTGCTGAACAAATGACGCACCTGAAAAAATCCCCCCCATGATCGTCAAACGTGAAAAACTTAATTTCTGGGAGCGGCTTTACCTGCCGGCGCTGGCGGGCGGGTTGAAAGTCACCGCCACCCATCTCGTCAACACGCTCTTCAAGCGCGGGGCCGTGACGATGGAATATCCCGAACAAAAGTGGACCGTGCCCGAAGGTTATCGCGGCGCGCCCTACCTCGTGAAGGACCAGGACGGCGCGACCAAATGCGTTTCCTGCCAGCTTTGTGAATTTGTCTGCCCGCCCAAGGCCATCAAGATCACGCCGCCCGGCCCGGCCGGCCAGACCGCCGACCGCGCCAACGCCGAGAAAATGCCCCTGGAATTCGAGATCAACATGCTTCGCTGCATCTTCTGCGGCTTCTGCCAGGAAGTTTGCCCGGAGGAGGCGATTTTCCTGATGAAAGACTATTCGCTCACCGGCACGAACCGCGCGGAGATGATATACAACAAGGAAAAACTGCTTGAGCTAGGCGGCGTCCACCACGACCAGATCAAAAAGTGGGAGCACAAGCTGGATGAGGCGAAGGAGCAGAAAATGTTTCCGGTCAAAGATTGATTCGCTCACATGCAGGACATTCTTTTTTACATTTTTGCGGCGCTGACTTTGTTCTTCGGCTTTCTGGTCGTGGCGAATCCGTTCAGCCGCAACCCGGTCACCAGCGCGATGTTTCTCGTGCTGACCATCGCCTCGCTGGCGGGGCTGTTCGTGCTGCTCAACGCCTTCTTCCTCGCCGCCGTGCAAATCCTCGTCTATGCCGGCGCGGTCATGGTGCTGTTTCTCTTTGTCATCATGCTGATGGACATCAAGGAGGAGGAGCGCCGCCGCTTCAAAAAATTCGGCGTGGCGATGGGCCTGGCGGCGGTTGCCGGGCTGTTCGGCATTGTGGCGAAAACGATCACCGAGTCCGGCGTTGGAGCCGGATTGAAGCCGGCGTTCGAGGGCGACACGAAAACCCTGGGCACGGCGTTGTTCAGCAGCGGCCAGTTTCTGCTCCCGTTTGAAATCGTCTCCATCCTCCTGCTCGTGGCGATGGTGGGTGTGATTTTATTGAGCAAAAAAGATTTGAAATGAAACAACCACGAATAAACACCAAAGCACACGAGTTGAATTCCGCTTCGTGTCCATTGGTGTCCATTCGTGGTTAAAATTATGAACGTCGGACTGGAACATTATTTGTTGGTGAGCGCGGCGCTCTTCAGCCTCGGGCTGCTGGGCGTGATCATGCGGCGCAACCTCCTCGTCATTTACATGTCGCTCGAGCTGATGCTGAACGCGGCCAATCTCGCGCTCGTCGCCTTCTCGCGCTTCAACAACAACCTCGACGGCCAGGTCATGGTGTTCTTCATCATCACCGTGGCGGCGGCGGAAGTCTCCGTCGGCCTCGCGCTCATCGTCGCGCTCTACCGCAAACGTGCCTCGGCCCACGTCGAGGACCTGACCACGATGAAACTTTAAGCCCGGATGAACCTCGAAGATTATTCCTGGATCGTTTTGCTGCTGCCGCTCGCGGCGGCGGCGGTCATCACCCTGTTTACGCAGCGGCACGGCAAACTGAGCGCGCAAATCTCCATTGCGGCGGTGGCGACCTCCTTTTTATTGAGCCTCTTCCTGCTCATCACGCTGCGGGAAACATCCCACGCGATTTCTGCCATCAACTGGCTGGCCATTGGAAATCTCAAAGTGGAAATCGGCCTGCACCTCGATCATTTGAGCCTGCTCATGCTCCTCATCGTCACTGGCGTGGGCGGGGCGATTCACGTTTATTCCTGGGGCTACATGCAGGCGGATCGCTGCGTCTCTCGTTACTTCGCGAGCCTCAGCCTGTTCACCTTCTCCATGCTTGGCATCGTGCTGGCGAACAATTTTGTGATGATGTTCATCTTCTGGGAACTGGTCGGCGTCTCCAGTTATTTGCTCATCGGCTTCTGGTACGAAAAAGCCTCCGCCGCCGATGCCGCGAAAAAAGCCTTCATCACGAATCGGCTCGGCGACTTCGGATTTTTGCTCGGCATCATCTTGATCTGGGCCACGCTCGGCTCGGTGGAATTCGACGCGCTCAAGACCACGCTCGCCGCGCATCCCGCCGCGCTCGGCTCGATGGCGGGCGTCGCCGGCCTGCTGATTTTCTGCGGTTGCATGGGCAAATCCGCGCAATTCCCGCTTCACGTCTGGCTCCCGGACGCGATGGAAGGCCCCACGCCGGTCAGCGCGCTCATCCACGCGGCGACGATGGTGGCGGCGGGCGTTTACATGCTCTGCCGCGTCTTCTTCCTCTACGAAGCGACGCCCGCCTGGCCGGAATGTCTGGCGTTCCTCAACGGAATCACCGCGCTCAACATCATCAGTTGGATCGGCGGATTCACCGCGCTGCTGGCCGCGCTCATCGCCGTTCAGCAAAATGACATCAAGCGCATCCTCGCTTACTCCACCCTTTCTCAGCTCGGCTCCATGGTCATGGCCGTCGGCCTCGCCGCGCCGGGAGCGGGCATGTTCCATCTGACCACGCACGCCTTCTTCAAGGCGCTGCTCTTCCTCGGCGCCGGCTCGGTCATCCACGCGCTGCACCACGCGCAGGACATTTGGAAGATGGGCGGTCTGAAAAAGAAAATGCCCGTGACCTTCTGGACATTTCTTGTCGGCACGCTGGCGCTCTGCGGCGTGCCGCCGTTCAGCGGCTTCTACAGCAAGGACGCCATTCTCGCGGCGGCGGCGGATCCCGTTCACGGCAACGTCGGCCTGTTCATTCTCGCCGTGCTGGTGGCCGCACTGACCACCTTCTACATGTTCCGGCTCATCTTCGTCGCCTTCCTCGGCCCGGTGAAAGACCACGCCGTCGATCACGCGCTCGAATCGCCCGGCATCATGATCTGGCCGTTGCGCCTGCTCGCGGTGCCGTCGGTGCTGGCCGGTTTCTGGGGCCTCGAACAGTTCATCGGTGGAGCCTTCGGCGAAACGGCCCACGCCCTGTCCTGGCACGAGGAAATTTTCGCGCCGCTCAACCACTCGCCGCTGGCCGCGCTGTTCGGTCTGTTCGCCACGATGGTCGGTCTCGGCGCCGCCTGGCAGCTCTACGCGAAGGCGGTGAAAGATCCGCTGCCGGAAAAGCTCGGCCTGCTCGCGCGCGCCATGCGGAACCGGTTTTACTTCGATGAAATTTACCGCGTGCTCATTGCCATTACGCACGAACTGCTTTCGCGGCTGGCGAACTGGTTCGACCGCTGGATCGTCGCCGGGCTGATGGTGCGCGGCACGCACGGCACGACCGAGCTGTTCGGTCGCGCGCTGCGCCTGGCGCAGACGGGCAATTTACAAACCTACGCCTTTCTGTTCGCAGCCGGCGTGGTGCTGGTGCTGTGGTTCGTGCTGGGACGCTGAAAACTGGATCATGAATTTCCCAAACAACTAGATGTCACCGCTCACTTACATTTTAGGCTGGCCGCTGCTGGCCGCGCTGGTCGTGCTGGTCATCCCGCGCAACTACCGGTTCGTCATCCGCTCGGTCGCGCTGCTAGCCACGCTGGCTTCGCTGCTGGTGGCGGTGAAAATGTTCTGCCAGTTCGATGCCGCTCCGGCGGTGGACGGCTACCGGTTCGGGCAAATCATTCCCTGGGTCGCCTCGCTCGGCATCAGCTACCACGTCGGCGTGGACGGCATCAACGTGGGCCTCATTCTGATGGGCGCGATCGTGGCCTTCGCGGCGGCCTGCGTTTCGCGCGAGATCAAAACCTTCGAAAAGGAATTTTACCTCCTGCTGCTGGTGATGACCGGCGGCATCCTCGGCGCGTTCGCGTCGCTCGACCTGTTCTGCTTCTATTTTTTCCACGAACTTGCGCTGGTGCCGACCTTCATCATGATCGGCGTCTGGGGCCGGGGCGAACGCAAGAACTACGCGACCTTCCAGATCACGATCTATCTCAGCATCGGCGCGCTCCTCGCGCTGGTCGGCCTGATCGCGCTCTACCTGCAAATGCCCGCCGGCAGCCGCACTTTCGACATTGTTGAAATCACCCGGTATTTCAACGGCCATCCGATGGCTCTCGCCTCGCAGCAGTTCATTTTTCCGCTGCTCCTGTTCGGCTTCGGCATCCTCGTTTCGCTCTGGCCGTTTCACACCTGGGCGCCGCTCGGCTACGGCGCCGCGCCCGCCGCCACCGCGATGCTGCACGCGGGTGTGCTGAAAAAATTCGGCCTCTACGGTTTGATCCGCATCGCGCTGCCGCTGATGCCGGCGGGCGCGCAACAATGGATGCACGTCCTCGCGCTGCTCTGCCTTGGCAACATTCTCTACTGCGGCTGGGTCGCGATGCGCCAAAAAGATTTGAACCTGCTCATCGGTAATTCCAGCGTGGCGCACATGGGCTTTTGTTTTCTCGGCCTCGCCAGCTTGAGCCTGCTCGGCGTGACCGGCTGCGTGGTGGTGATGATCGCGCACGGACTGCTGGCGGCGCTGACGTTTGGCTTGAGCGGCTGGCTCCGCGAGCAGACCGGCACGCTGGAAATTGAAAAGCTCGGCGGCCTCCTGCGCCGGATGCCGTTCATCGGGGCGGTGCTGATCATGGCGATGATGGCGGGTTGCGGGCTGCCCGGCTTCGCGAATTTCGTCGGCGAACTGGCCGTGATGTTTGGCGCGTGGAAATCTCTTTCACCGTTCGTCGTCGTGGCGGCCTGGGGCGCGCT